>Ga0182737_1001333_pt1 | contig 24934 bp, 20 predicted proteins | sample eDN5th30CBELigOP_FD_128878 | JGI IMG/M metagenome (GOLD analysis project Ga0182737, IMG submission 128878) | Enriched Organic Plus compost microbial communities from Emeryville, California, USA - eDNA 5th pass 30_C BE-Lig OP (version 2) (version 2) ...
AGCGCCTTTGACCGCATCATGCAGGCTGGCGGCTTCATCAGCGTCAGAACGGGGTCAGCTCAGGATGCCAATTCCCTGCCCATTTCCAAAGAAGCTGCGGATTCCGCCATGGATGCAGCAGAATGCATCGGCTGTGGCGCCTGTGTGGCAGCATGCCCTAACTCCAGCGCCATGCTTTTCACATCAGCCAAGATCGGCCAGCTCAACACCTTGCCTCAGGGTCAGCCAGAAAAGCATCGCCGTACCGCCGCCATGGTACAGACCATGGATGAAGCGGGATTCGGAAATTGCAGCAACCACTTTGAATGTGAAGGAGCCTGCCCGAAGGACATCAGCGTGCGCTGGATTGCCAAAATGAACCGTGATTACGCCATTTCCACTGTCCATCACTCTGTTGTGGCTCCTGTGGCAAAGGCAGGCGGCGGTGAAGGCTGATCTTGAACGGTTCTTAGGTTCTTACGGGAACAATTTTTTCCCTCAAGCCGGTATTTGGAGAATACCGGCTTTTTATTTTGCGAACAAGGTTATCAGACTGGCATTCCTAAAGTCACAGGATGGGTGATTTTCACTCCCTGGAGATCAGGAGGAACCAGTCTCCCCTCGTCAAAATTACACGGTGAAAGCAGCACACTAAACTCATCGTCAGGAAAAAACTCTGGCAGATTGTCCAAAGGCTGGGCAAAAGCGAAGACGATCTTACCGTTGGGAAGTGAAGCGCGGTACTTTCCTTCTCCAAGAGACTCGCGAATGACAACAGGAGCCTGAATACGTATATCACTCATAAAAAAGCTTACTTCGGGTCGGTGGAATCTGAATTCGCAGGGCGAGGGGCTTCTTCGGACTTTTCCTGGGAAGATTCGCTTTTAGCAGATGGGTATGGCTGCCAGGGAATTTTGGCGGAAGCGACAAACTGCTCCGTGCTCAGAAGATCTACTGCGCGCTGTAGAACCAGGTCACGGAGCTGTCCTTGGTCACCAGGCAGAGGCTCCCCTTTGCTCTTACGCACATAATCATCCAGTTCGGGATTGGTTCCGTGAACCAGAGCGGCTTCATTGTAGCGAGGCCGAACCTGATCCACCACAAAGGGTCTAAGACTCTTGCCCTGACTTTTCGCAAAGACTTTAACCTTGTCAGCGGCGGAAAACTTCACTTCAAACTGAGGGGATAGACCTTTTTTAAAGATGGAGCTGTCATCCGGCAACAGCATCTCCGCACTGGCAAACCTGAGCCTGGCTGCCTGATCGATATCCAGTTCAGTGTACCCTACGGTCACGCCTCGGGTTTTTTCACCGATCATTAAAGCACGACCTCGCTGTTGCAACACAGCAGCAACCGTTTCAGCGGCACTGCCCGTCTCGCTATCCAGCAGTAGCACGACATTGCCCGTCCAGACAGGGCTGCGTTTGGAGACAAACAATTCAGCCCGCTCTGCCCCAATCTGGCGGAGTTTAAACAATACTTCGCCCTCTGGGACAAAACATTCGAGCATTTGCGCAGCCACATCAAAGGAGCCCATTTGCGCCTGACGCAGATCAAGAATGACGTGACTGGCAGATCTGGCGACTATGTCCTGCAGTGCCCTGGTAAAAAGTTCGCCCTCGCCGCTTCCAAATGTTTCCGGGCGGATATAAGCCAGACCTGGGGCAAGAAATTCAGAGTGAACATGCGCTTTCTGGGTCGTTTCATCCTGGGTTTTTGCGATTAGTTCAGCACCGAAATTTAACCGCTCCAGCAATCCTTGTAGCGCCGCCCGGTTGAGTTCTTCAAACGAAAGCTCTTCGCTCCGTATGTAATCCCTGCGAAGGATCTGGAACGCTGACTGGACACCGTTCTGGGAGAGATCATTCACTGAGACCGCAGGTTTGTCCCCTGCATGAAGCGCAGAAGACAGCACCAGTGTGGCCAGTAGGCAATGACGGCGGGAGAGTGTCATGCCCGCACGATAACCAGAGATGGAATTGATGCTACGATAACTTGCCAATTCATGCGAATCGCGTATTTCTGCCGCATGCGCCAACTGCTACCCCTATCCTTGTTGCTGGCTATTATGGCCATGCTGACCTCATGCGTAACGGATGACTACGGTTATGGAAATCCGGGTGGATCCTACGTGCCCACCGTCTACATCCCCAACGATTTGGGTGACTATGAACGCCGATTTGTCCATGCCGTCGAAGACTCTCTCAGCTCGGCAGGCTACCGAGTCACCCGCAGCCGCTCTGCGGAATACGAGCTGGAGTTTCGAATTGAGGCCGGCCCACTCAATACGGACACTTACCTGACTCTTTACCGCAATGGCAATGAAACCGTTACGGCTTACGCCCGAGGCAGTGGCATCTTCCGCGGGGATGCCGTGGTTCGAGAATCCTTCGACAAATGTTTGTACGAGTTTGAGCGCCAGTTGCCCAGCGCAACCAGTTATGGACGCGGACGTGGCTATGACCGTGGCAGTGACACCTACGATTCATACGGCCCCGGACGCTCCAGGTATGATCGGGATCGCTACGATCACAACAATCGTGGAGACGACTATTACAGGGGGTATTGATCAATACGAAGAGGGGCTATCTAGATGGCCCCTCTTTACCCACCTGATGACAACTTAACCCGCAAAAGGCAGCACCTTTGAAAAAACCCAAGTCAGCAGCAGACCAAACAGGGCGATGAAAGTGCCATTCAGAGACCAGGTGTGGAAGGTCTCTTTCTCTGTGAATCCGCTAAGTCTGCTGACTACCCAGAAGCCACTGTCATTCATCCATGAAAAGCCTGTGGCGCCAAAGCCAATGGCAAGAAAGACATACATGGGGTGACAGGGCAGTTCTGGCAGCAAGGGAATAAACATGGCTGAGGCCGTCTGCATGGCAACCGTGGCAGAGCCCTGGCCAATGCGGAAAACCATGGATACAAGGAAGCTTAAAAGCACAAGATTAATCCCATCCTGGCTGCCAGCCCACATGGCGAGGGAGGTTCCAACGCCTGCCTGACCAAGCATGTAGCCAAAGGCACCCCCTGCTGCTGTGATAAGGATAATCACACCGCCAGTTTCCAGTGGCGAACCCATCATGGGGCCTATCTTGGACATGCTCAGCTTGCGCTGCTTGCGCAGCAGCATGACGGCCAGCGCAGCGCCCAGAATAAGGGCAATGTTTTTGTTGCCAATAAAGTCCACGAAGTCCTTGATCTTCATGAATGACTCACGCCCTCCCATGCTCTGAATCAGAGCGCTGGCCCAGTTCTCTATCGGCACAACTTGCTCTGTCGGCGTAGCAACCCCGACTGTAGCCGCCGCTGTTACAGCGTCCTTGATCGCACGATCCTCAGTCGTTTTAATGACTTCGAATACTGAAGCGCAGCTGATCAGAATAATGGGCAAAATAATGGGCAGAAGTGACGCCATGAAAGAGGGAAGTTCCGATTCAGGCTTCTCAATCATGGATTTTGCATCCGCCAGAGGTGCACTGGCCTGCTCGCGCAATGGCAAAGGCGTCCACTTGTTCACGAACTGAATGAAGATCCAGGAGGCAAAGACAGGCACCGCCCCGACCACGATTCCAACCCAGATGGAAAGCCCAGGGTCAATGCCCAGATTCTCCGCCATATAAATAGGACCAGGATGCGGAATGGTTAAAGCGTGAGTGATGGTTCCCCCTGCGCAAATCGCCAGCACGTAGAGAGTGAAATCCTTGCCTGTCCGTAACGCCATCGCTACAGCGATGGGTATCATCAGCATGAACATGGAATCAAAGAAAATCGGGATGCTTAACAAGTAGGTGCTGAAGACAATCGCAAAGGAAACCCCTGCCGGTTTGTTTCCACAGACCGCTAGAAATCGCCTGACCACCTTGTCAGCAGCGCCGCTTTCCATCAGGCACATGCCAATGATCGTAGCCATGCCGATGATGATGGCCACTCCTCCTGCCGTTTTACCAAATCCATCAATGGTTAGTTCTACTGCCCGAACAAGCTGCCCCTTCTCCGGCGCTTTGGGATCTGCCGGTAGTTCATCCGCAATGACTCCCGCGAGAAAGGCTGCCATGATCAGCGCCAGAAAGGGATGCAGACGCAACATCGAAATGCTGACAATCACGACTGCGACACAGATCAACAGTACGAAAAAGGGCCAGACATTAAGCGTGGCAGAAGCAATAATCGGAAAAAGCATGGCCGACCTTCATAAACAGCCCCAATGCCCATGGCAATGAAAAAACTGTATTTGGCTACTCTTGCACCCCAATCTTCAGCAACCTTTGAGCTTCTGTGACAAATGTGGCTACTTTGATAAAGGGGGTATAGGAGATGTCCTGCCAGCGTACGTACCCTTTTGCATCCACCAGAAAGGTGCCATGAAGGGCCGATGATTCAAAGTCGTCGTGGCAGCGCCACTGTTTAAAACTGTGTAAATCTGGATCAGCCAGCAGCCTAATGTCTGATTTTCCATCGGAACTGATCAGTTTGGCGGTTTCGCTCAAAGCTTCCACGCTTTCATTTCCAACAGCCACCACACGGATGCCTGCGGACTTCAGCTTTGGCATGGCTGCTTGCACGGCTTTCAACTGCTCCATACAATGAGAGCATTGCCCGCTCAGATAAAAAATCACCAAGGTTGGTTGCGATGGGGCGGACGCCTGTGATGGAAAAACATGCGCATCTTCCCCCGCTTGATCCTTTAATGTCAGTGGCAGGGCCTTTACAGGCTGCCAGTGTAGCGACCCAATAGTTCTCATTTCAGGCCTCACGCCGACATCGTCCGCAGCGCTAGAGGATTTGCGCCAGCCTCCCTCAATGCTCATTTGAGCCGCCAGCTCATCCAGCCGTCTGCTGAACGGCAGTGAGGCATCCATCTGTCCGCCTTCTTTTCCCGCTTTCTCCAGCGCCGCACGAGCAAGGTCTGCCTTTCCGAAAGCAAAAAGTATATCGGCTTTTAAAGCCTGCCCCGGTGCATCGGTTGGAAGTTTTTCCGCAGCGCTTACTGCCTTATCAGCTTCTCCTATTTTTTGGTAGTATCTCACCAACCTCTCATTCGGCGTCTTTTCCAGCTTCTCTAGTGCGGCCAGAATATCTGACTTTGCGGCCTTGTTTTGAATCATCTTTAGCACCCGCAGTTCAGCCAGTGCAGTTTGTGTGTCAGGCGGCTTGGGTTTGCCGTCCTTGGTTTTGTCTTTTCCGTCCGGATTAGCGGCCGCTTTTTTTTGATCTTTGGCTTCCTCTTTCTTCTTCGGCGCTGATTTTTCTAGCGACTCCAGTTTCGCAATGGTAGCAGCCAGCTTGACCTGATCATTGGCAAAAAAGGCAGCCACGCCCATCGCTCTCAACCGCGCAATTTCATGGCTGCGATTTGCAGTAATATCCAAGAGTGGCGAGCCATCCAGCTCAAGCATCTGGTCCCAAAGTTCAAACTTTAGCAACGTTTCCAGCAGGCGCGTCCGTCCATACGATGCACTGGTGTTCTCTTTCTCAAGAGTATTGCCCTCTGGATGACGAGGCATGCTTAAAAGATTTTTGGCCAGTGCAATGCTTTCCCCTGCCCTGCCAAGATTGTTCCAGGAACGGATCAACCACTCTGCATTATGTGCATAATTGTGAATCTGGTCTGCCAGCACCCTCGTGCGAGAAATGTAGGCGTGATCTACACGAATGGCCGCCTCCTGCTGCCAGGCGGAGTCGTAGGCACGATTGGTCTTGCTATAGGTATGGGCAGGCATGTGCCACATATGGGCGATCCCAGGGGCGCTCTGCCCGCATTGCGCGGCTGAATCCAACGCACGCTTTGCCTTGCCCGAGTCCCAAAGATGAATGCGGTAGTGATGCGCCGGGTGCGCTGGTTCCTTTTTCAGCACTTCATTCAACACCAGATTCACCGCCTCACGGCTGACCATGGGCACATCTCCATCCTTGGCTTTCCAGATAGCCCAGCCGAGAAAAGCTTTTGCCTCCAGATCATCTTCGTAATCTTGAGCAATGCCTTCCAGGTCTTCTATAAAGTCCAGATGACGCTGCTTTTTGTCACGTTTGGAACCATCGTAGAATTTATTCAGCGCATTAATCCAAGCCTGCTCCCGGGCCGACACCTTGTCCTTGCGCTTCATAGCCTCGGCGATAAAGCCTTTGGCGCGACTTTCGTTGTTAACATTGGCCATCGCACAGCCCCAATAGGCCATGGCTGCATCAGGATCGAGCATGGCCGCCTGCCGAAATGAGCGCTCCGCCTCATAATACCAGAATCCGTGCAACTGCCCCACGCCCTGATTAAAAAACTTCTGCGCCTCACCATTTTTCACGGAAATAGGAAAATCAATCTTACCCATCCCTTCCATCAACACAGCCGCCTGCCGCGGCCCTTCATTAAAAGTTTCACCGTGGGAGGAATGTCCCGGCAGCACCCCTTCACCAAGCAACGGGGTGACCAGACAGCATAAAGGCAGGAGAAAGCGCATACCTAATGAACGCTCGCAGCATCCAGACGTCTTGCAAGATTTGCCTGTATCCCCCTTTTGTGGGAAGCATCCCAATCTCCCCTTTTGTGTAACATCCCGTTTAATATTCCTACAATGCCTTGCCAACTCCGCACAGGTTGTGCTAAGCGTGAGGGTTCGCGCTGTCACTGCGCGTTTTTGACCTGACCGACCTTATCTCATGCCTGGCGCCGCCGAAGTCGAATCCTACCTGAGCCTTTTTGAAACCTCCACTGTGTCTGCCGCAAGGCAGCTGGTCGAGGAGCGCCGTACGCGCATACTCAAACATACACCTGACAGCTTCCTTGCGGAGGTATCCTTCGAAGACGAAATTGTTCAGGTCAACTTCCGCCGACAAAAGAAATTTTGGGCTGGAATCACCGATGCGGAAGGCAGGGAAAGTAAAATAGCGCTGTGCGCAGCCATGCTGGAATCTGAAATGGTTCACGGGCAGGGCGGCGGCTCCACAGAACCCCAGCTTAGCTTGCTGGAAATTGTAGAAGACAAGCTGTCCCGTAAGCTAAACGGCTCTGAAGAGCAGTTTTTGACCAAGGTGGAAAAACGGTTTGAGCGTTTTCAGGCGCTTGGTGAAATCCATGATCATGACCTCGTTAGGCTAAACTCTCGCTGGCCCATCCAGAGTTATGATCCACTCAAATTATGGCCGACTCCGCCAAAAAATGTGGTCGAGTTCTGGAATTATCTGGCGGCTGCCCTGCTGGAGCGAAAGCTCACCTACCCGGCTTTTATCGAATGTATTACCGATCTGGAAAATGTCACCGCCACGCTGGAAGCCTGGAAACAGGAAGAAGACCTGCCACGCTGGAAGGAGCTGATACGCGAGTTTAGCCAGAAGGAATATCCCACTCTGCTGGAAGCGTCCCTGCGGCTCATGATCACCCCTGCAGAGGCGCGCTTTCAAAGGCTGGATCCTGAAGACGGAATATGGAAAACGCTGACCGACGATGAACTGGAAAAATTTCTGGCTCAGGATCGCATGAATGCCCTGCGGCTTCCACTGGCCTCCCGTTTGCTCATTGAATCGGCCGCCCGGTGGATTCCACGTCATCTACAGCCAGTGGTGAAGCTGGAGGAGTATGATGCCACTCATTGGCTGGCGTCTCTGTTCACCCAGACGGAACTAAATGAAAATCTGGTATCATTAAACGAAGTCCCTTTTGTACGTGCAACACATGCGCTGAAATGGTTTGCAGAAGAACAGCCGGGCAACAGTAAAGCTCCCCTGATCATACTCCACCTGCGAGATGCCAAGGGGCATGAACCGGCAAAACCTTTGCGCTTCCTGCCTTCTGCGCCGCCCCTTTATCTGGGCGCTGACATTATCTACCCTGGCCCGCCAAATTTTGAGGAAGGAACCCAGGCTCAGACCACGATCGAAATTCCTGTTCAAGCGCTTTCCACGGAAGAAGGCGTGCACTTTTTAGAGAAATTGGGGGTCGAACTACCTCCCTTGTTAGGCCAGCAGGTCACACGGGAAAATTTTAATGTGCGCCTTGTCGCCCAGTGCCTCCCCAAGGCGGAACAAGGCGCTACCGAACACGCCAGTATTTGTGTGGAGGCCGTCAGTACCAACGGACTGCTGACGCAACGACTACGCGGGCGCCGATGGGAGGTTATAGACCAGCAACGCGCCCCGGAAGGGGTCATTCCCTGCTATGATCGCAGCACCCTGGATGAAGCGTATCCTCTGATGGAAACCATCAAAGGCACATATGACCATGAACTGGACGCTTTCCGGGTTCGTGTCACCAAAGCGTTCCCTCAACATTTTGAGAACTGGGCGCGCGCGCTTCCCAATCACATCACGCTGGAGGCAGATCTGCGGTTGCGAAGCATTCTGGAAGATCCGCTGACAGCCACAGTGCGCCTGGAGGTCAACGAAACTGGCATGGACTGGTTTGACCTTCGGCTGGTCTTCAACATTGAGGGACTCGAACTCAAGCCTGCGGAAATTCGCAGATTAATTTCTGCGCGCGGTGGTTATGTAAGGCTGGCAGATGGCACGTGGCGCAGCGTTAAACTGGAACTGAGCGAAGAACAGCAGGACGCCTTTGCAGCCCTCGGACTGGACTTGAACGATCTTTCTGACGAAGCGCATCCCATCCATGCCCGACAGCTTGCGCTGCAACAACGCAAGGAAATGATCCCACCAGAACTGTGGGAGCGAGTAAAGGATCGTCTCAACACCCTGGATTTACATACTAAGCCAGATGTCCCAGCCGAGTTGAACGCAACCCTGCGCCCGTATCAGATCGAAGGGTTTCAGTTTTTGGTGTATCTGGCCGTAAATCGCCTCGGCGGCGTGCTGGCAGATGACATGGGCCTGGGTAAAACCATGCAGAGCATTACCTGGATGCTCTGGCTGCGTCAGCAGGCACAAGCTGATCACAAGAAACTAACCCCCTGCCTCGTGGTCTGCCCTAAATCCGTCCTGGATGTCTGGGCGGTTGAGATATCCAAGACAGCACCAACGTTAAAAGTTCAGGTTTTACGTGAGAAAGACACTCTGGATATCACGACTACAGAAGCACAAATTGACGTGCTGGTGCTGAACTATGCCCAACTAAGATCCTGCATTGATGATCTGACCAAGGTTCACTGGCTCGCAGCGATCCTTGATGAAGGACAGCAAATCAAAAACCCAGACTCCAAGGTCGCAAAAGCAGCCCGCCGACTACAATCCCACAATCGCCTGGTGCTTACCGGAACACCGCTGGAAAACCGCCTGCTTGATTTGTGGAGCCTGATGACTTTTGCCACACCTGGCGCTCTCGGAGACCGCGCCTATTTCCAAAAACATTTTGATCGCCGCAAGGATGACCGTGCTGCGGAACGCCTGAGCGCCCGACTACGCCCATTCATCCTCCGTCGTACCAAATCCCAAGTGGCTCGTGATCTGCCCCCACGATCAGAAGAAAACATGCTGTGCGAACTTAGCGGCATTCAGGAGCAGCTCTACCGTGAACAACTGGCGAATGCCCAGCACATGATCCTGACCGCAACGGGAGCCGATGCCCTAAACAAACGCCGCTTTGCCATCCTTCAGGCCATTACCCGCTTGCGACAGATTTGCTGTCACCCCGGTCTTGTGCAGCCCTCGGCGATGAATGAAGAAAGCGCCAAGCTTAACGCACTGATGGAACAACTGGATCAACTGTATGATGAAGGACACAAGGTTCTGGTATTCTCCCAGTTCGTCACCATGCTTAAGATCATTCGTGACAAGCTGATTGAGCAGGGTCGGCCTTATCACTGGCTGACAGGCGCCACACAAAATCGCGCCGAGGTGGTGGATGATTTCCAAAACACCCCTGATTCCAGTGTTTTCCTGCTATCCTTGAAAGCAGGTGGCAGTGGTTTGAACCTCACTTCTGCCAGCTATGTAATCCTTTACGATCCATGGTGGAATCCCGCCGTGGAAAACCAGGCGATTGACCGGGCCCACCGCATTGGCCAGACGCAACCCGTCATGGCTTATCGGCTGCTCGCCAAGAACACCATTGAAGAAAAAATTCAGCGTCTGCAACAGCAGAAGCAGTTCATGTCACAGGATGTGCTCGGCAGTGAGAGCTTCTCCCGAAGTCTGGACCGCTCAGATCTTGAATACCTCTTTGGTCTGGGAGAACGCACTGAAGTTGCTGATGAATGATAACACCATCAACCTCTCCTGACCGTGAAAAGAGTAGATAGCCCTTCGGACAAGCGGCTTTTACTTTGATCACTCAATGCTGCAGCTTTCGCAAAAGCTCATACTGCGGATCAAGGGCTTAGCCGCTGATGATCCCAGCCGTTTGCCACACTGTAGGTAAATATGAACCGGTCATGCAAACGGCTTGACCTTCCCTGCCAAAACTCAATCTCTTGAGGCGCCAGCACAAAACCACCCCAAAAAGGTGGCAGCGGCACCTGACCTTCAGGATATCTGCTTCTTAACTCCTCCTCGCGTTTTTCCAGCCATTCACGGCTAGGGATCACCGCACTCTGTTCAGAAACCCAGGCGCCAATCTGACTGCCATAGGGGCGGCTGTGGAAATATTCTTCAGACTCCTCCCTGCCCAGTCGGCTTACCACTCCGCGAATCCCCACCTGGCGCTCACATTCCTTCCAAAAGAAGACCATGGCTGCCTTGGGGTTCCCCTCAAGCTCACGTGATTTTCTGCTGCCGTAGTTGGTGAAGAAAGAAAAGCCTCTTTCGTCCAGCCCTTTTAACAAAACAGTGCGCGCAGAAGGCTGACCGTCTGAGGAGACAGTCGCCAGGGTCATGGCATTAGGCTCCTTTACCCCAAGGCTCACCGCATCCTGCATCCAGTGCTGAAAAAGCATCAAAGGATCATCTGGCAAATCAGCCTCATGAAGCTCGCCTTTAGTGTAGTTCAGTCGTAGATCTGCCAGATTTGGGTTGCCTTCAGATTGCATTTGGAGGAGGAAAACGTGTTTTAAGCTATACGATATGAAGCGCCCATTTGCAGGTACTCTTTCTGATCTTGAGCGTGTATTGATCGATTCAGGCACGATCCAAAAGCGTGTTGCGGAACTGGCGGCTGAAATCCAGAACGATTTTAGAGGCCAGGTGCTCAGCGTTGTCGCCCTGATGGACGGCGCACTCTTCTTTGTGGCCGACCTTCTTCGGCACCTTGAACTGCCGGTACAACTCCACACGCTCACGGTCAGCAGTTATCATGGAGGCATCACCAGCAGCGGCCGTGTGCAGCTTGCACGGCAGCTCCCCTTCACCTTAAAAACACGCCATGTCCTTTTAATTGATGACATCCTGGACACCGGGTTGACCCTCTCGAATGTGCAGCAACGCTTGCAGGATGAGTTTAGGCCTGAAGTCTTTCAAACCGCCGTGCTGCTGGACAAGCAGCGCCCTCGCAGCCTGGATGTTAAATGCAAATACACGGGCTTTAAAATCGAAGATGAATTTGTTGTGGGATACGGCATGGACTATCAGGGCCACTATCGCAATCTGCCTTGCATAGGGGTCCTTAACCCAGATCATCTATCGTGAAACTGAAAATCTCAGTCCTTTTCTTTTCTGTACTCAAAGATATAACCAGAAATGGCGAGCTGACTTTGGAGATGGCTGAAGGCAGCACTCTCTCGGATTTACTTGATCATCTGTTTACCCGCTGGCCTCAGCTGGCAGCCTGGGATTCCAGCCTCTTGCTGGCGGTAAATCAAAGTTACACCAACCGGGCCACCATTCTGAAAGAAGGGGATGAAGTCGCCATTATGCCCCCGGTTCAGGGCGGCTGACACTCCGCCAACAATGATCATTCTCGTAGTCCTAGTCGCTTATGTCTCCTGAACCCTGCCCTTTTCTACCCCTGCCTGAACGTGCCTATACGGTGAGAGACATTCAGGCATTGGGTAAAGATCGGGACGCAGAGTTTTATCATGCAGCCTTAAACTATGCGCAAACTTTGTGGTTGGAAGGGTTTCCGGCGAAAACGCTGCTGTTTATCAATCGCGCTCTCTCCTGCAACCTCCCTGACATTTCTCTACAGAACCCTTACAACCCCTTCAAAGCTGTTGCCTGGGTGCTTCATCAGCGCCCGGCAGATACCTTCATAGGCAACCCCAGACGTCATTATCAGCATCTGGCCACGCGTATGGTTGAGCCTCATAAACCCCTGCGTGTCTGGCGTGCATGGGCCTGCTGGTCACTATCAAAACGGCTGCTTCCTGAAAACGAATACCCTGCTGATCTCAAACAGATTACAGAAGAAGGCATCGTAGAGCCAAGACATCAGGATATTGAAGAACAACTGCGCGCATTGAGTCCCAACAATGATGCAGAAGCGTGGCTGGCAGCCTACGCATGGGCAGAAAGCCAGACTTTACCCCGACCATCAGCGATCACCTCTGGCGAGATCATCATTAAGACCGCAGCCTTGAACGATCTTTCGCGCGTTCAATCCCTTGCCCAATTCATCTGGCCGCAGGTGTATGCAGAAATCATCAGCCAGGAGCAAATCCAGTACATGCTGGATAACATGTATGCTCTGCCGGTGCTGCTAAAGGAAGTGCGCGAACGTAATATTTGTTATGCCCTGATGATGGCAAGCAGTGGTGAAGATGTGGGCTACCTGGCGTGGGAGCCTAATCCCGGCGCAGGCAATGCGTTCATTCACAAACTCTATGTGTCTGCCGCTTACCACGGCCGTGGCGTGGGCGCACTGGGATTGCAATGGATTCACAGGGAAGCCGCCAGACAGGGCCTTCAACGCATTGGCCTGCGGGTGAACAGGAACAACGGCAGAGCCATTCGCGCCTATCTCCGTGCAGGCTATCAGATAGATAAAGCCCTTTGCTCAGACATCGGCGCAGGTTTTGTTATGGACGATTTTCTGATGAGCTGCGATCTACAGCCGCCTTCAGAGTAATCTTGTCATTGGCCGCTTTGATCTTTTCTGAAGTAAATTCCACCAGCTCATTGGAAGGCTGATCTTCCACCATCGGCCAGCGACGCTGAAGCTGCCCCAGCACCTTGCCAATCAATACAATCGAAGTATCATTCTTTACCCCGTCACTTAACATTTCATATCTTTGGATCAGTGTTTTCAGGAGACTAACCGATCCTATGCAAACCATGCGGTCTTTTGATTCTGGATCTGCCACCACCGCATCTGTGGAGATTTCGATCAGGCGAAACCACATGCCCAAATTTACCAGCATGGCCGGGTCTTCATCCCGCTGATCGCGGAGCAGTTTTTCGATCAATACGCCTTTTTCATTCAGCATAGGCCTCACAGCCTCCCACTCCTGCCCCTCCGCCATCTTGCTTTCACTCATTAACATAGGGGTTATTTTTTCCCCTATCGCCAGTGAACCGCAGTAGCGCAGTAAATCTTGATTGATGTTCTTAAAATGCTGCGCATCCCCTGCCTGATAAGCCAGGTGGCTGTCTGCAATCAAGCCACCAAGGGTAAAAGCAACGCGAAGTCGTTCTGTAGGAGGCGCTGCCGCTGCCGGTGGACGATACAGGGAGCGCCAGCGGGCCTTGGCCTGGTGACTGACCGTATCCAGGAAATCAGCCGGCGTTGTGCTCGCGGAAATTTCCGCTGGCAAAAGTGGCTGCGGAACAGGCTGGGATTCCACAGGAGTCGTAGCGCCAGTTGTTGGGGCAGGATCTGTCACTTCTATCTGTGCCTGGGCATAACTACGTTGCTGAAGCATGACTGACATTCCTGCCAGCAAGCTCATCAATAGCAGCAATGTGTATTTCATGCCCTTCCTGATGTCTCGCCATCAAAATTTATTCAACCGTCACGCTCTTCGCAAGATTGCGTGGTTTATCCACATCACAGCCCCTCGCCACTGCTACATAATAGGATAGCAACTGTAGCGGCACAACCGTAAGCAGCGGACTTAGCAATGAAGGGCAACGAGGAATGTAAATCACATCATCCGCCACGTTTTCTATATTGGGGTGCCCTTCGGTTGCCACTGCAATAACAGGCCCTTTGCGCGCCTTCACTTCCTCAATGTTGCTGATGTTTTTCTCAAAAACTGCATCATGGGGAGCAATGAAAACGCTGGGAAGATCCGGCTTCACCAGCGCAATAATGCCATGCTTTAATTCGGCGCTTGGGTGACCGCTTGCATAAATGTAGCTGATCTCCTTCATCTTCAGCGCGCCTTCCATGGCCACCGGATAATTGATCTGCCTGCCCATGAAAAGCATGCCTTCTGCATCAGCATACTTGTTGGCAATCTCCTTGATACGATCTGCCTGTTGCAAAATGCTGACAATCTTATCGGGTATCGCCTCCATCTCTTCGATCAATTCCAGACCATCCGTGCTGCTAAGGTGGTGAATACGCCCCAGCAACAGACTGAGCAATGTCATCACCGCCACCTGAGAGGTGAAGCTCTTGGTCGCTGCCACACCAATCTCTGGCCCAGCATGAATGTAGATGCCGCCATCTGTTTCACGGGCAATCGTGCTGGCCACATTGTTTACAATACCCAGGCACTTCATGCCCTTGCGTTTGGCTTCACGCAGTGCGGCAAGCGTATCGATCGTCTCACCGCTCTGACTGACAACAAACTGTAGTGTGTTCTTGTCAGTCGGAACATTGCGATAGCGAAATTCACTGGCAATTTCCACCTCGGTGGGCACACGTGCCAGCGACTCAATCAGATATTCACCCACCATGCCGGCATGATAAGCCGTGCCGCAACCGGCAAGGATGATACGATCCACCTGACGCAATTCACGCGGTGTCATTTGCAGACCACCCAGAACTGCTGTGGCTTCATCACGAGAAAGTCGCCCTCGCATCGCATTGCGGATGGATTGCGGCTGCTCATAAATCTCTTTAAGCATGAAATGCTCAAAGTCGCCTTTGTCAGCATCGTCTTCAGTAAATTCAACGCGGCTTACCTGAACCTTCGCGCTTTCACCCTCAAGAGAACACACTTCAAAACCTGTGGCAGAAATCTTCACGACGTCGTAATCGTTCAGATAGATGACATCGCGTGTGTGGGCGACTATGGCAGAAACGTCGCTGGCTAGAAAATGCTCATCTTCACCAAGCCCTACTACCAGCGGGCTGCCAAGCCTGGCGCCTACAATGATATCCGGTGCATCCGTATGAATAGCCGCAATGCCATACGTTCCCTTCACCAGTGCTAGGCCTGAACGCACAGCATCCACCAGACGGCGCTCAGCATCCTTTATATCGCTATCCTCATAAAACTGCCCCACCAGATGAGCCAGCACCTCCGTGTCAGTTTCAGAAGAAAAACTATGCCCCTTGCCCTTCAAGGCTTCTCTCAGCGGATGATAGTTTTCTATCACACCATTATGAACCAGGGCTAGCTTGCCTGACTGGTCACAATGCGGGTGCGCGTTTTCATCTGTTGCAGCGCCATGGGTCGCCCAGCGCGTATGGCTGATTCCGGCTTTCCCCTGCGGATTATCTTCGGCCACTACCTGACGCAGGTTCTCAATACGTCCTGCACGACGCAAGACGTGAAGCCCGTTGCCATTTTGTAGCGCCATGCCGGCAGAATCATAACCACGATATTCAAGCCGCCGTAGCCCATCAAGCAGGATCGGGCTGGCTTGACGGTTGCCGATGTATCCAACAATGCCGCACATGTGATAAAGAAAGTAAAAATATTAGGTAAACGACACATTAGGGCCGCGAGGCGCTCCGGTCAACGCGCAACACAGTCAGGCGGGTAAATCACCGCAAAGGTGAATCAACACACTATCCAGCGGAAAAACGAAACCACAGCGAGGGCTGAGACGTTGTGTATGGAAGATCGGAAGCCTGCCCGTTTCTGATGATCCATTCCAAAATACCTAGAGACCCATGAATAAACTATTCTCCACACTTGTGGCTACTGGAACCCTCGGTTTGGCCAGCCTCGCCTCCGCAGCCCCGCAAACCTTTGATTTTGCCGATAAAAAAGGCGTTAATCATGCCACATTCCTTCTGGACGCCCCTCTGGAAACCATCAGCGGAACAGCCAATGGCGTATCAGGAATGGTGACCATTGACCTGGAAAAACCGGAGGCCACCAAAGGTGAAATCCTGATTGATGCCACCACTCTTCACGTCGGCAATCCAGTCATGAAAGAGCACATGCACGGGGACAAGTGGCTGGACACGACGAAAAACAAGGAAATCAAATTCACCCTGGAAAAACTCAGCGATCACAAAGCTGACGGCGACAAGCACAGCGCCACCGTGACAGGCAAATTTAGTCTCAAAGGAGTGGAAAAAGAAATTTCCATCCCGGTAACCGTGACCCTCCTGCCAGGTAAGCTCTCCGCCCGCCTGCCAGGCACAGAAGGTGACCTGCTGGTCATCCGCAGTGAGTTCACCATCAAACGCAGCGATTTTGGCATCAATACTGAAGCGCCTACAGACAAGGTTTCAGACGAAATCAAAATCACTCTGGCTATTGCCGGAGCAAGCCCCAAGGCTTAATTAATTCAGCTTTTCAGAGGCCGTGACCTGAAAAGTCACGGCCTTCATAGTTCTTAAAAGCATTGCCCAGCTTATGCGTCGCTACTTATTTTTCACCTCCGCCTTGCTGGCACTTGGTACAACTACCTTTTGGGCGCTGAAAGGAGCTCACACAGGCTGGAGCCAGACCTCTGTAAAAACAGAGCAATTAGATGATATTACCGGTCTTAGCTTCCCGGTTTATCAGGACAAGTTTGTGCCTGGCGTTGATTTTCTCCTTGCCGCCTTTGTGGTGGCAGGTCTGCTTGCCGTTGTAGCATTATTTTTCAGAAAAAAGCCGCTTTAACTGGCTTCCCTGCCTGTCCCAATACGCCCATCCGTCTTGGTGGTGACCGCCCAGCTCTCTCCTTCTTTCACTGCCCAGTTCCCCTTGTGGCAGACTTTGATTTCACGCTTTTCGCCAAGGTGCTCGCATAACAAGGTAACATCCTGGCAGCCACCTCCATAAGTCACTTGAGTAACCCTTCCGGACATGACCACCCTGTTCTGATCCAGAGACGCAAGCTGCAACTCATCTGGACGCACCCACTTTTGACGATGATTGACATCCGTCGTCTCCTCCAAGGTTAGAAAATTACAGGGGCCGAACAATGATGCCACATAACCATTGACGGGATGATGATAGACATCCTCGGGCGCGCCTTCTTGCTCCAGCACCCCAAGATGCATCACCGCAATACGGTCGCTTACCGCAAGGGCATCGCGAGTGTGATGGGTCACTAAAATAGCCGTGGCGCTACAGGCTTTTAGAACACGCCGCGTTTCATCTCGCAGAGATTCACGCAGCAGTGGATCCAGGCTGCTAAAAGGTTCATCCAGCAGCAAGACACCCGGATTGATGGCAAGGGCGCGAGCCAATGCCACACGCTGCCTCTCCCCCCCTGATAGTTCATGCGGGTAGCGCCTGGAATAAGCTTCTGGCAGGCCGACAAGTTCCAGCATTTCAGAAACCCGCCTGAGTCTTGCGCTTGCCGAAGCCTTGCCCAGTCCAAAGCTCACATTGCCTGCCACCGTCAAATGTGGGAAAAGGGCATGATGCTGAAACACCAGTCCGACCCCACGCTTTTCAGGGGCCACATGCACTCCCTGCCCAGCGAGCTGACGGCCATCCAGAGATATGCTGCCAGTGTTGGTCATTTCAAGTCCTGCAATAAGCCGAAGGAGGGTGGTTTTCCCACTGCCGCTTTCCCCCACCAGAGAAATGAACTCCCCAGGCTGCACCGTAAAACTGACATCATGCACAGCCGGACGGTCGCCACGTGCATAAGTTTTCGATACATGCTGGACTTCTAACAAACTCATCGGGGACTTTTTGTAGAGAGATGGGTTAACGGAATCAAGCCAATCAGACTCAACGTGACCAGAATTAATGATGGAATCGAAGCCTCTGGGATACGACTTTCATCTGTTAAACGGACGATATGGGTCGCCAGTGTCTCAAAATCGAACGGCCGCAAAACGAGCGTAAGCGTCAGTTCCTTGAAAATATCCACAAATGCCAGGGTAGCGCCAGCCAGAAGTGAAGGCCAGACCAAGGGCAAGTCCACACGCCAGATCGTCTGCCATGGACCAACGCCAAGTGTTCTGGACACCTCATGCAGACTGCCTGAAATACGCCTAAACCCTGCATCCACCGGCTGAATGCCTACAGCCAGAAATCGAGTGTAATAGGCAAAAACCAAGCCCGTTACAGAAGCGCTCAACGCCATCCAGGCAAAATTTGGAGCCGCTGCCGCTTGTGATATCATGGTTCCCACCCCCACCGCCACCAGTGCACTGGGTATGGCATACCCCAGCAGTCCGAGTTGTTGGGCCCAGCGCAAGGATTTCACTCCGAGCGCCCTCCGACTTGCGACGATCATAAGCGCAGCCAGTACAATCAAAAGGCTGGCTGTACCTGCTAGGGAAAAACTATGCCACGCTGCCCTCAAAGTCGCCTGCCAGCCAAAAGTTTCCCCTAAGGTATCCCGCGCCCATATCACCAGCTTCCAGCCAGGAATTAGAAATCCGACAAGCAAAGGAACAAGGCATCCGCACAAAACCAGCAGCCCTCTCATGCCCGTAGTCGGGCGCGGGGTTAAGAACTGATCCCCGCTGCCGCTTTCAAAACCACGGCTTCCGCGCTGGCCTTTCTCAAGCATGACTCCGCCTACGGCCAGCACCAATAAAAACAGGGCCAGACGAATGGCGACATGAAGATGTCCCTCACTCAACCAGGCACGAAACACCCCCACCGTTAAAGATTGAATACCGAAGAAGTGGGTCACCCCATAATCGTTGATGGTTTCGAACACGACCAGTGAGGCCCCTGCGGCCAGCGCAGGCCTGGCCATAGGGAGCGCCACCCGCAAAAAAATCTTCCATGGTCCAACCCCAAGCATCCTTGCGGCTTCCAATGGCGCGGCTGCCTGCCGCGAAAAAGAAGCATAGGCTGTCAAAAAAATGTACGGGTAAAGTGTGGCACCCAATACCACTACAGCGACCAGCCATTTGCCCATCTGTTGTGCCAGCAAAAAATACTGCAACCCAAAAGTGTTTCGCACCCAGATGTACGCAGGGATGAAACTCTGGGTCACATCAGAATAGGCCAGAGCCGCGACAAAGGCAGGCATGGCCAAGGGTAAAACAAGAGCCCAGCGTAAAACCGCTCTTCCAGGAAACTGGCAGGTCGCCATCCACCAGGCAGCCGGAACCCCAAGAAGCAACGCCAGAGCCAGTACCAGAAACACGAGAAGCCCAGTTTGCCACATGTAGCTCCACAGCAGGTTGCTAACCATGTGATCCCAGGCATCCCCCCCTGGTTCCATCGCACGAATGAGCACCATGCCAATAGGCAACGCCACCAGAAGCGCAGGAACCCAGCCTAAAAGTGCGCCTGCACGCACTGACCAGCCCTTCTTGGACGTGGCATCACCAGGCAGGTTCATTATTTCTGACATGAATCAACACGCTGGCACTGACATCCTTAGCCGACAAGTGCGAACCTTTGTTCCAAACAGGTTAATGCAGTCACACGAGTAGAATGTGGAAGACGCACTTGCATTCAGTCTCATTGGATATAGTATCCGCGCTCCCCAGATCATGGTATCAATCCGCCAGTCACAAGCTCTAAAAGCGTTCATGCTCACTCCGCCCTGATATTACACGCCCGCGCCTCCAGGCGTTTATAGCGGGTAGATTATAAGTTATTTGCGGTTGTATCTCATCACGCGACAGGGCTGCGTTTGCAAACGCATGACAAACTGTCAAAACCGCACCTTTACCGGGCATCAACAATTCGCCGCTGTCTCGCGGCATTCTCTCTCATCCATACATGTTTAATTTTGACTGGCAAAAAACCAAACAAGAGTGGTTTTCCAATATTCACAAAGATCTTCTGGCTGGCCTTGTAGTGGCCCTTGCCTTGATTCCTGAGGCCATCGCCTTTTCGATTATCTCGGGCGTTGACCCCAAGGTGGGCCTCTACGCCTCCTTCTGTATTGCCGTGGTCACGGCGATTGTCGGCGGAAGGCCCGCCATGATATCCGCCGCCACGGGGGCCATGGCCCTCCTCATGGTGAATCTTGTTAAAGAACATGGGCTGCAATACCTTCTCGCAGCAACTCTCTTGACCGGTGTTCTACAAATCATCGCCGGAGCCCTTAAACTGGGGAATCTGTTACGCTTTGTTTCACGTTCGGTGATGACAGGTTTTGTCAACGCGCTGGCCATCCTCATTTTTCTGGCACAGTTGCCGGAGTTTAAAGGAGCGGGCTGGCAGATGTATGCGCTGGTCGCCGCTGGTCTGGGCATCATCTATCTGTTTCCTCTGATTACTAAGGCCGTGCCTTCGCCACTGGTATGCATCGTTGTGATCACTGGCTTTGCATTGTGGACCGGCCTTGACCTGCGTACCGTGGGCGACATGGGAGAACTTCCCTCCGCCCTGCCGACATTCTTTCTGCCGGACGTTCCATTTAACCTGGAGACACTGTGGATCATCCTGCCGTATTCCCTGCCCCTGGCCGTGGTCGGTCTGCTGGAATCGCTGATGACGGCAACCATCGTGGACGATCTTACCGATACGGATAGCGCCAAAAACCAGGAGTGCGCTGGACAAGGGGTCGCCAACATTGTCTCCGGTTTCTTCGGTGGCATGGCCGGTTGCGCGATGATTGGGCAGACCGTCATTAACGTGCAGTCGGGGGGGCGAGGCCGTCTGTCTACTTTTTCAGCCGGGGTTTTTCTGCTGCTGCTGCTGGTAATCCTGGGCGACTGGGTGGCCAGGATCCCTATGGCGGCGCTGGTCGCGGTAATGATCATGGTTGCGATCGGCACATTTAGCTGGGCCTCACTTGTTAATATGCGCACTCATCCCAAAAGCTCCAGCATGGTGATGATCGCCACCGTCATCGTTGTGGTGTTCACCCACAACCTTGCCTTGGGCGTCCTGGTTGGCGTCTTAATGAGCGCGCTCACCTTTGCCAGAAAAGTTGCGCAGATCGTACGGGTCACCTCCACGCTGGATGCCGCAAATGAATGCCGCACCTACGAAGTACGCGGCCAGCTATTCTTTGCCTCAGCCGAATCTTTTTCACGATCATTCGACTTTCGCGAGGTGGTTCCACGCATTGTGATTGATGTCTCCCATGCCCACATCTGGGACATTACCGCCATTGCTGCACTGGATAAGGTGGTGCTAAAGTTCCGCCGTGAAGGAAGTGAGGTCACCATTGCGGGATTAAATGAAGCCAGTGCCACCCTCGTTGACCGGCTTGCAGTGCATGACAAGCCTGATGCCATGGAACGCTTACTACAACATTAACCCTTACCCCCCTCTGAATATGTCGCAAATTTTAGCCTGTACTGATGGTTCAGTTTATTCATCCAGTGTCTATGACCATGCCGCCTGGGCCGCTGCACGCATGTCCGCAGCGGTACACGTGATCCACGCACTGGACCCGCAGAAGGAAAGCACCTCGCTGGCCGACCTGAGCGGAAGCCTGGTGGCCGATGCCCAGCAAGCTCTGATGGCGGAACTGGTCGCGCTCGATGAGGCCAGGTCTCGTGTCGCCCAGATCCGTGGCAAGGCCATCCTTGCCGAAGCAGAACGTCATTTAAAAGAGGCCGGCGTTCAGAAAATCTCCACTGAGCAGCGCCATGGCTCCCTGGTTGAAACGCTGCCAGATTTTGAGCCGTCGAACGATCTTGTGGTCATCGGGAAAAGAGGCAAGTCCGCTGACTTTGCCACCTTGCATCTTGGCGGTAATCTGGAGAGGATTATACGAGCTGCTCACAAACCTGTCCTTGTAGCGTCACGCGCATTCAAACCTGTAAACAGCTTTCTGATTGCCTTTGATGGTGGTCCAAGCGCGAAAAAAGCAGTCGCATTCGCGGCGTCTCATGAGCTGCTGAAAGGCCTGAATTGCCATCTGGTCATGGCCTCCAATGCTGACCAGGACGCTGATTTTACAGCGGCAAAACAGCAGCTTGAATCAGCAGGCTTTGCCGTTAATGCCAGCATCATTCCTGGAGAACCTGAAGAAGTCATAGCCGCGACGATTGAGCAACACGGAGTGCAATTACTGGTAATGGGGGCATGGGGGCGATCACGCCTGAGGCATCTTGTACTGGGCAGCACAACCACCTCCATGGTGCGAACCTGCCTGGTTCCAGTGCTGATGTTCCGATAACTTTCATTCTGACATCCTGAATACTTGCCAGCGGGCCAGCATGGTTCATTCTGTCGCCCCCTTCTTTTCATGACAGCCACCAGCAACGACCCTTCTATTAAACTGCTCAGCGAAATCAACCGGCGCCGTACTTTTGCCATCATCTCTCACCCTGATGCCGGCAAAACGACACTGACGGAGAAATTTCTGCTGTATGGAGGCGCCTTGCAACTGGCAGGCTCAGTCACGGCTCGTAAGAACCAGCGAGCCACCGCCAGTGACTGGATGGAGCTGGAAAAGAAACGCGGCATCTCCGTCAGTTCCACCGTGTTGCAGTTTGAATATCATGACTGCGTGATCAACCTGCTGGACACTCCCGGTCACAAGGACTTTTCTGAAGACACCTATCGTGTACTGACAGCCGTGGATGCCGCCGTGATGGTCATTGATGCGGGCAAGGGCATCGAGAGCCAGACTCAGAAACTCTTTGAAGTTTGCCGCCAGCGCGGCATACCCATCTTCACATTCATCAACAAAATGGACCGCCCTGCACGTCCTGCGCTTGAACTCATGGATGAAATAGAGCGCGTGCTGAATTTAAGTGCGTTTGCGGTGAACTGGCCGCTTGGCGATGGCAAGGAGTTCTGCGGTGTGTACGACCGAATTGAAAGTAAAGTTCACACTTATGAACGCACCACACACGGCTCCTCCCGTGCGCCCGTGGCTGTTCACGGCGTTGAGGATGAAGGTCTGAAAAACCTGCTGGAACCAACCATATACGAACGCTTTCGCGAAGAGATAGAAATGCTGGATGGCGCAGGCGCAGGATTCGATCATCCACGCATTCTCGAAGGTGAACTGACGCCCGTATTCTTTGGCAGTGCCTTTAACAACTTCGGCGTGGACATGCTTCTTGATGCATTCCTGCGCTACGCTCCGCCACCCGAAGCCCGTAAGGTAGGCGACCGCACCATTGCGCCGGAACAGAGTGACTTCTCTGGGTTCATCTTCAAAATCCAGGCAAACCTTGATCCAAAACATCGTGATCGTCTGGCGTTCATACGCATTTGCAGTGGCAAGTTTGAGCGCGATATGAACGTCATTCACACCCGCACCGGAAAGAAACTGCGGCTATCCAGTTCGCACAAGCTTTTCGGCCGCGAGCGCGAAACAGTGGATGAAGCTTATGCGGGCGATGTCGTCGGCATTGTCGGGCACGGTGAATTCCAGATCGGCGACACTCTGGCAGAAGACCCTACCCTGGTGTATCAGGAAATCCCGCGCTTCTGTCCCGAACATTTTGCCTGGCTGCACAGCAGTTCCACGGCCCAGTCCAAACGCTTCCGTGAGGGCCTGGATCAACTTTTGCAGGAGGGCGTCGTGCAATCCTTTTACATGCGTGATACCGCCCAGCGTCTGCCCCTGTTGGCAGCAGTGGGCCCGCTCCAGTTTGAGGTGGTTCAGTATCGCCTGGAATCCGAATACGGCGCAGAAACTCGCCTGGAATCCGGTTCATGGGACGCCGTGCGCTGGCTGGAGGCAGAAACCACTCCCACCAGCCTTAAAGACTCCGTCATGCCAAGTGGTATCACTTTTGTGCATGATGCTGCGGGTAATCCAGCCCTGCTTTTCCCAGACTCCTGGTCATTAAAATACTTCGATGAGCGCAATCCAGATGTGAAACTTTTCACGTCTCCGCCAGGAAGGTAATTGGCACTAATCCGAGTTGCAGATAAGCAGTTCATCTCATTCTTTTTAAACAGAATGAGCCTGGGACTGTCTGACCTAAGCCGGGTTGATCCCATTTTTCGGATTGACCGACGTGAATAAAATAAGGAAAATAAACCACTGGCGATAATCAACCGCCAACAGGCCACTTTACCTAAGCTTCATGGATAAGTCCAAGCCTCGCCCACTACCTCAGCCTGCTGAAAATGAAGAAGCCGGAGAAATTTTCGGCCCCGCGTCATGGCGCCCCGTAGAAAGACGCTGGTTCTTTAAATTTTGCTGCGCCCTCATTGGCGGCGGCGTTTCTGGTTACGGCACATATCCCTGGGTGGCCGGTGACCGTCGGCATGAAGTCGCCACGTTTTTAGATGAACAATGGCAGGCGATCAAAGAACCTCGCAAAAATGCCCGCTCTTCCCTGCATGCCACCAATGATCTTCATGAAGATCAAATTCAGAGCAGCAAATACACTCGAAACCTTCCCGTCTTATTGGATGCTGAAGGACAGGCCTACCAGACTTTTCTCGCCAGTTTAGACCTGAAGCATATCCAACCGATCGAACTGCTGCGGCCTCACTTCAAATGCCGGGGAACAGTCATGAATCGTCTGCCGCCGCGGGAATTATGGAAAAACATCGCTCCCACTATCAAAGTGGCGGATAAATTGCGGGAAAAACTCGGCGTCCCATTGATCCACATCTCCAGCGCCTATCGCTGCCCGGCCTACAACTCCGCCTGCCCAGGCGCCGCCCCTCAATCTTATCACATCAAGAACATGGCCCTGGACCTGGTGTATGCCTGTCCCCCTGAAAAAGTCGCAGAGGCGGCTGCCGCCATGCGCTCCCAGGGCATATTTAAGGGTGGAATCGGACGCTACTCCTCATTTATTCATATAGACACCCGGGGTAAATCCGCCGACTGGGGCAGCGTGCGTCCGCAGGTGGCCAAGGCCTGAGCCATTTGCATTTACAGCTCCTCAGACTTCTTTAGGCGATTCCACACCGCCGCCACTCTCATTTGAGAGATGAAGGGCCTCATCCTCTTCACGAACGCCATCCACACGTAATACAACCTTAACATTGTGCTTGAAAGC
>Ga0182737_1001334_pt1 | contig 24931 bp, 29 predicted proteins | sample eDN5th30CBELigOP_FD_128878 | JGI IMG/M metagenome (GOLD analysis project Ga0182737, IMG submission 128878) | Enriched Organic Plus compost microbial communities from Emeryville, California, USA - eDNA 5th pass 30_C BE-Lig OP (version 2) (version 2) ...
CACCGTGCCCGATGAGTTCGAGCGCATCGGCGGCACTCGTGACGCACCTCGCGTCGTACTCGCGCAGGAGCCGGTGCGTCCCGACGGACGCTGCGCTCGTGACCGGCCCCGGCACGGCACCGAGCGGGCGACCGAGCGCGGCGGCGTGCCCCGCGGTGTTCAGAGAGCCACTGCGCGCGCCCGCCTCGACGACGACCGTCGCGCCGGTCACGGCCGCGATGAGCCGGTTGCGCGCCAGGAACCGCCACTTCGTCGGCGCGGCGCCGCACGGCACCTCCCCGACGACGGCGCCCGTGGTCACGATCCGCTCGAGCATCGTGCCGTTCCCCGCGGGATAGAGCCGGTCGCAGCCGCCGGCGAGGAACGCGACCGTCACCCCGCCCACGGCGAGCACGGCACGGTGGGCGGCGCCGTCGATCCCGTACGCGGCGCCGGAGACCACCGGCGTGCCGGCCTGCGCGATCCCCGCGGCGAGCTCACCCGCGACGTGCTCGCCGTAGGAGGTCGCCGCCCGCGCCCCGACGAGCGCGATCCCGACCGGGTGCAGCGCGGCCGGGTCGCCGCGCACCCACAGGCACGCGGGGGCGTGGGGGCCGAGATCGTCGAGCGCCGCCGGCCAGGCCTCCTCCCCGGGCACGAGCACCCGAGCACCGCACGCCGCGGCCCGCCGCAACGGTTCGGCGAGCAGCTCCGCGGCGGCGCGGGGGCGCCATCGATCCCGCGCGGCGGCCAGCGCCCGTGGGTCGAGTCCGGTCTCGGTCGCAGCCGCCGACACCTCGTCGCCCGCGACCAGCCGGTCGTACGCGGACGCATCGCCGTACACGGCCCGGACGGCACCGGCGATCCCGTCGCCGGGTTCCGCGATGACGCTCCAGGCGACGGCTGCCGCACGCCGCAGTGTGTGCTCGTCGCCCACGGGGCCGAGGATGCGGCGCACGCCGTCGCCCGCGTGCGCCAGGACCTCCCGGAACGTCGCCACCCGTGTCATGCCTCGATCCCCTTCTTCAGGAACAACGCGCGTCCGACGTCGGTCGGCTCGAGCAGGTCCCGGCCGGCGAGGTCGGCGAGTGTCCACGCGACGCGCAGGACCCGGTCGTAGCCGCGGAGGGTGATCGCCCCGCGTTCCAGCGCGTCGTCGAGCGGCCGTCGGATGGCCGCGGGAGGTGCGTACGGCCCCTCACGCAGCCACACCCCGGAGACCTCGGCATTGCGGCGCCACGGGGTGTCCCGCAGCCGCGCCGAGGCCCGTGTGCGCGCCGCTTCGACCTGCGCGCGCGCCTGCGCCGTCGACACCCGTTCCCCGGCGTCCCCGCCCGTGCAGGCGACCCGGCGCAGTTGCAGCTCGATGTCGACGCGGTCGCGGAGCGGGCCGGACAGCCGCCCGAGGTACCGGCGGATGGCCATGGGCGGGCATTCGCATCGTGCGCCGCGCACCCCCGCGTTCCCACAGGGACAGGGATTCGTGGCCATGACCAGTTGGAACCTCGCCGGGAATCGCGCCGAGATGCCGGCACGATGCACGACGATGCTCCCCTGCTCCAGCGGCTGCCGCAGCGCGTCGAGCACGCTGGCGGGGAACTCGCCCGCCTCATCGAGGAACAGCACGCCCTCGCTCGCCCGCGACACCGCCCCGGGCCGGACGACGCGGGAACCGCCCCCGACGAGCGCGACCATGCTCGCGCTGTGGTGCGGCGCCTCGATCGGCGGGATGCGACTGAGCTCTGCGACGGGCAACCCCGACACCGAGCGCACCGCGGCGACCGTGAGCGCCGCGTCGTCGTCGAGCCGCGGCAGGATGCCGGGCAGCCGGTGCGCGAGCATCGTCTTCCCCGCACCGGGCGGCCCGCTCATGAGGAGATGATGCCCGCCGGCCGCGACCGCGATGAGGGCTTCCACGGCCTCGCGCTGTCCGGACACGTCGGCGAGGTCGGGAACCGGCGCGGGTTCCTCCGTCACCGCGTCCTGCAGCACCGCGGACTGCTCCGGCACGATCACCTGCGCACCATGGCCGCGGGCCACTTCGGCGAGGTTCACCGCACCCACGACCTCGATGCCCGGCACCAGCGCCGCCTCGGCGGCGTTCGCCGCCGGGACCACGATCCGTTGGCGCCCCGCACGTGCGGCGGCGAACGCCGCCGGCAGCACGCCGGTCACCGGGCGCAGTCGGCCGTCCAGGCCGAGCTCGCCGAGGTGCACGGTCTCGGCGAGCGACTCGGGGCGCAGTCCGCACTCCGCGGCGATCGCCGCGACGGCAACCGCGAGGTCGAATCCGGACCCCTGCTTGGGCAGGCTCGCCGGGGACAGGTTCACGGTGAGCCGCCGGCGCGGCAGTGCGAGCCCGCTGTTCGCGCAGGCGTTGTGAACCCGCTGCACGGCTTCGGACAATGCCCGGTCGCCGAGCCCGATGATCCGGAATTCCGGTGTCTGCGCGGACACGTCGGCCTCGACTTCGACGAGGGCCGCGTCCACGCCGACGAGCGCGACCGCCCACGTGCGCGCGACACTCATCGGAGGTCCCGCAGGTGCTCGATCGCGAACGGACCGCGGCCGAGCACGGCCACCGCATCCACGCGGACCCGCCTGCCCCGGGCCTCGTCGGGGTGGGCCGTGCACCACGCGCGCGCCAGCCGCCACAGCCGCCCGAGCTTGCGGGCGTCGACCGCCTCGAACGGGTGGCCGAACAGGTCGCTCGCACGCGTCTTCACCTCGACCACGACGAGCTCACGCCCGTCGTCGGCCACGATGTCGACCTCACCCTCGCGGCACCGCCAGTTGCGGTCGAGGAGCTGCCAGCCGCGCTCCTGGAGGTAGGTGCCGGCCGCCTGCTCCCCGGCCCGGCCGAGTTCGTCCTTCGCTGCCATGTCGCCAGCCTCCCGCGGCACGCACGGGCGCAGGCGACCGCGTCCCGCATCCGTGGACCGGGAGGGCGGTCGTCAGTGCTGGGGAGGAGCGGACGCGGGCTCAGCTGTCGAGCGACAGCTCCTCGGGCAACTGGAAGTCGCGGCGGGTGAGCTCTTCGACGTTCACGTCCTTGAACGTGAGCACGCGGACCGACTTCACGAACCGGTCGGCGCGGTAGATGTCCCACACCCACACGTCGTTCATCGAGATCTCGAAGTAGAAGTCGTGCTCGGTGTCCCGGCGCACGACGTTCACCTCGTTGGCGAGGTAGAACCGGCGCTCGGTCTCGATCACGTACTGGAACTGCGAGACGACATCCCGGTACTCCCGGTACAGGGCGAGCTCGAGCTCACGGTCGTAGTCTTCGAAGACGTCGTCATCCATGGTGAGTCCAGCCTAGAACAGCGTGGGCTGCTCGGCGATCGCCCAGCTCGCTCGATGGTGGCGGCTGAGTCCGTGCTCCCGGATCGCCGCGCGGTGCTCCGGACTCGCGTAGCCCTTGTTCCGCCCCCACAGGTAGACCGGGCTCTCCTCGTGGAGCTCGAGCATGTGGGTGTCGCGGGCCACCTTCGCCAGCACGGATGCGGCCGCCGCGCTGGCGCAGTCGCGGTCGGCCTTCACGACCGACTGCACCCGGCAGCCGACCGGGCCGGCGAGGGTGATGTAGTCGTGGTTGCCGTCGAGCAGCACGATCCCTTCGTCGAACACGACGCCCTGTGCCGCGAGGCCTTCGAGGGCACGGTGGGCGGCGAGGCCGAGTGCGCGGATGATGCCGACCTCGTCGATCTCCGACGAGGTCGCCCATCCGACGGCGGACGCGTCCACCCAGGCGGCTGCGCGCTCGGCCACGGCGGCACGTCGCGCCTCCGGGATGAGTTTGGAATCGCGCAGGCCCTCCGGCACGCGCCGGCGCGCGTGCCGCGTCGAGACGGCCGTGGCCCCGACCGCGACGGGGCCAGCGAGAGCGCCGCGGCCGACCTCGTCGCAGGCGATGACGATCGGGTGCTCCCGCAGCAGCTGCCGCTCGCGGCGCAGGGTCGGTTCGATCACGGTCATCCGTCGCCCCCCGGCTCGGGGACCCCCGCGAACACGGCGTGGTGCGCGTCGACGAACGCGAGCCGGTCGAGCGGCCAGGTGATCGCGAACGCGCGGCCGACGACGTTGTCCAGCGGCACGAAGCCCTTGCCCGGCTGGTCCTGGTTGTACCGGGAGTCCTTGGACCGGTAGCGGTTGTCGCCCATGAGCCAGAGCGACCCGTCGGGCACCGTCACATCGAACTCGACGGCGGATGCGGCCGCGCCGGGCTCGGGCAGGAGGAGGTACGAGGACTCGTCGATCGCGGTGCCGTTCACCGTGACCTGCCCGAGTTCGTTGCAGCACGCAACCCGGTCCCCCGGCAGACCGATGATCCGTTTGACGAGATGATCCTCGCTGTCCGAGGCGGAGAGACCGACGAGCGAGAGCAGCCAGTCGGCGCCGGCCGCGATCGGATTGGAGGGCTCGGCGGCCTGCACCTGCGGGCCCAGCCACCCGCCCGGGTCGCGGAACACCACGACGTCCCCGCGCTCGTATCCCCCGAACCGAGGCGTGAGCTCGTCCACGAGGATGTGGTCGAGTTCCATGAGCGTGTTCTCCATGGACGCCGACGGGATGTAGAACGAGCGCACCAGGAACGTCTTCACCACGAAGGACACCACGAGTGCGACGAGCACGATCACGAGCACGTCCCGCAGGAACGTCAACGCGCCGCGTCCGCGCCGGTCCTCCGTCTCCTCGGCGGGGGCGGGCGTCGCATCCATGCTCATCAGTCGGTGTCCTTCATGCGACGGTGCGGCGCCGCGTCCTCTAGCGTCGCACACCCCGCGCGTGCGGCAGCGCAGCCGGGGCCGGACGCACGGGACCCCGCGACCGAACGGTCACGGGGTCCCGGTGGCTGGACGCGATCAGTTCTCGCGCTTCTCCTTGATCTTGGCCTTCTTGCCGCGGAGCTCGCGCAGGTAGTAGAGCTTGGCGCGACGCACGTCACCGCGGGTGACGACCTCGAGCTTCTCGATGACGGGCGAGTGCACCGGGAAGGTGCGCTCCACGCCGACCTGGAAGCTGATCTTGCGGACGGTGAAGGTCTCGCGGACACCGGCGCCCTGGCGACCGATGACGACGCCCTGGAAGACCTGGACGCGCGAGCGGTTGCCCTCGGTGATGTTCACGTGCACCTTGACGGTGTCGCCGGGGCCGAATGCCGGAATGTCGGAGCGGAGCGAAGCCGCGTCGAGGGCGTCGAGGATCTGCATTGGTCTGTCTCTCTGCAACCGCCACAGGTCGGCGGCGGAACGATGGTTTTCACGGATGCGTGTGCCCGGCGCCGATCACGAGGGTGACCGACGCGTTCCCCTGTGGCAGAACGTGGCCAGGGCACAAACATCCATTCTGCCATGGCCGGAGACACCCGCCAAACCGGGTCACTCCTCGGTGCGGGGCCGCTCGGTGAGGACGATGACGTCGGGGTCGACGCGGTCGGCGCCCTGCCGCGGCTGCTGCGGCGGGATGTAGGCGGCGCCGGTCGCGGTGTAGCGCACGAGGCCGGTCGGGCGCGCCTCACGCCACAACTGCGTAACCGTCGACCAGAACGCACCGATCCCGACGAGCACGGTGACCACGAACAGCAGCCCCCACCAGTCCCGGCCGTAGAACCCGAGCGCGATCGTGAGCAGGTGCCACACGCCGAAGACGGCGACGTCGAGCCAGCTCACGGCGCGCTCGGCGCGGACCGTCGGCCTGGCGCGCACGAGGAACGCGAGCACGAGGTTGCCGACGAACACGGAGGGGATGGCGATGAACAACACCCACAGGAACGCCCATGCGCCCGCGTTGAACACGCCCCAGCCGACGAACAGCCACAGCGGCAGCACGAACGCGGCGGGGATCAGCCAGGCGAAGAACGCGCGCCGGATCCACATGGCACAGATGCTACGCGGCGGCGGGTCCGCGCGGGCCTCCGGCGGCGGTTCTCTCCGCATCCGCACAGCATCGCCGCCACACCCGGGGGAGAATGGGTCCGAAGGACAAGGAGCACTCCCACCATGATCGAACTGCGCACCCCGGCCGAGATCGAACAGATGCGACCGGCCGGACGGTTCGTCGCCGAGACCCTCGCGACCCTGCGGGAGGAGACGAAGGTCGGCACCAACCTGCTGGCGATCGACCGTCGGGCGCACGAGCTGATCCGCAAGGCCGGCGCCGAGTCCTGCTACATCGACTACCACCCCTCGTTCGGCGCGAGTCCGTTCGGCAAGGTCATCTGCACCTCCGTGAACGACGCGGTGCTGCACGGTCTCCCCCACGACTACACCCTCCGCGACGGCGACCTCGTCTCGCTCGACTTCGCGGTCTCCGTCGACGGCTGGGTCGCCGACTCCGCCGTCTCCTTCGTCGTCGGCACACCCCGCGACGAGGATCTGCGCCTCATCGAGACCACCGAGCGGGCGTTGGATGCGGCGATCGCCGCGGCGACGGTGGGCAACCGGATCGGTGACATCTCGGCTGCGATCGCGGCGGTCGCACACGGTGAGGGCTACTCGATCAACACGGATTTCGGCGGCCACGGCGTCGGCCGCATCATGCACGGCGACCCGCACGTGCCGAACGACGGGAAGGCCGGCCGCGGGTACCCGCTGCGCCCGGGGCTCGTGGTCGCGCTGGAGCCGTGGTTCCTGGCCACCACCGACGAGCTCGTGACCGACCCGGACGGGTGGACGCTCCGTAGCGCCGACGGTTCGCGCGGCGCGCACGCCGAGCACACGGTCGCGATCACCGAGGACGGCCCGATCGTCCTCACCGACCGCTCGTTCCTCGGCGTCGACTGACCCCTCCGGCGTTCGCAATTCAGGCAGAACGCGTCCCGGCGGTCGGTTTCCGGCGCGCTGCGGCGGTTCTGCCTGAATTGTGCGCGCCGGAGCACGACCGAACGCCGTAGATCGGGTCAGTCGCGGAGGTCGTCGGGGAGCAGGTCGGGGCGACGCTCGCGGGTGCGGACGATCTGCTGCTCGCGGCGCCACTGCGCCACCTTGCCGTGGTGCCCGCTGAGGAGCACCTCGGGCACGTGGCGGCCGCGCCAGGATGCGGGTTTCGTGTACGAGGGGTACTCGAGCAGACCGTCCTCGTGCGACTCCTCGACCAGGGACTCCGGGTTGCCGACGACGCCGGGGATGAGGCGGCCGACCGCCTCGATCATCGCCATGGCCGCGACCTCGCCGCCGTTGAGCACGTAGTCGCCGAGGCTGACGAGGCGGACCTCGCCGAGGGTCGCGGCGTAGTCGAAGACACGCTCATCGATGCCCTCGTAACGTCCGCACCCGAACACGAGGTGGTCGCGCTCGGACCATTCGCGGGCCGTGGCCTGGGTGAACCGCTCCCCCGCGGGCGACGGGAAGACGATGGTCGGGCGGGTGCCCGCATCCGCGATGATCGCGTCGAGCGCCTCACCCCAGGGCTCCGGCTTCATGACCATGCCGGCGCCGCCGCCGTACGGCGTGTCGTCCACGGTGCGGTGGCGGTCGTGGGTCCAGTCACGCAGGTCGTGCACGCGTACATCGAGCAGCCCCTTGTCCCGGGCCTTGCCGAGCAGCGACACCTCGAGGACGTCGAAGAAGCCGGGGAAGATCGAGACGACGTCGATGCGCACCTGTTCAGTCCTCGGTGTCGGTGGCCGCGTCGTGGGCGGGTTCGCCGTCAGCGGGCTCCGCATCGTCGTCGCCGAGGTCCTCGAACAGGCCGGCAGGCGGCGTGACGACCAGGCGGCCCGCGGCCACGTCGACCTCGGGAACGATCGCCTTCACGAAGGGGACGAGGACCTCACGGTCGCCGTCCTTGACGATGAGCAAGTCCTGCGCGGGCAGGTGGTCGACACGGATCACCCGGCCGACGGCCTCGCCGTCACGGACGACCTCGAGGCCGACGAGCTGGTGGTCGTACCAGGCGTCGTCCTCGGCGGGGGCGTCGGTGTCCTCGTCGATCCAGAGGATCGCACGGACGATGCTCTCCGCAGCGTTGCGGTCATCGATGCCTTCGAAGAAGACGACGGGGTGCGAGTTCATCCAGCGGAACTCGCGGACGGTGACGGTCTTGCCGAACCACGGAGAGGAGTCCGGGACCTGCAGGGTGAAGACCGCGCCGGGCACGAACCGGCCGTCGGGGTCATCCGTGTAGAGCTCGAGCTTCAACGCGCCCTTGAGGCCGTGCGCCTTGACGAGGCGGCCGACGCGGAGCTGGGTCTTGCCTTCGGGCCGGGGCGCGCGAGCGCCACCGTTCGCCCGGGGGGACGACGAGGAGGAGGCCATCAGTCGTCGGCGACGTCGATGCGGACGCGCGCGGGCGCGGCCAGCGCACTCATGACGGTACGGAGGGCCTTGGCGGTGCGACCGCCGCGCCCGATCACGCGTCCCCGGTCGTCGGGGTGCACGTGCACCTCGAGGACGTCCCCGCGGGGCGAGGTGTGGGAGGCGATACGGACGTCGTCAGGGCGATCGACGATCCCCTTGACGACGTGTTCGAGCGCGGCGGTCAGCACGGAATCAGGCCTCGGCGTTCTCGTCGGCGGCGGGCTCCGACGCCGCTTCGGCGACGGGCTCGGCCTTCTTCTCGGCCTTGGGCTTGATGACCGACTTCTTGGCGGCGTCGATCTCGAAGGCGGGCTTCGGCTCGGCGACCTTGACGGTGGACTTGGCGTTCTTGTCGCCCTTGAACTTGCCCCAGTCGCCGGTCAGCTTGAGGAGCGCGAGCACCTGCTCGGTCGGCTGGGCGCCGACGGAGAGCCAGTACTGCGCGCGGTCCGAGTCGACCTCGATGAGCGAGGGCTCCTCGGTGGGGTGGTACTTGCCGATCTCCTCGATCACGCGACCGTCGCGCTTGGTGCGCGAGTCGGCGACGACGATGCGGTAGTAGGGCGCACGGATCTTGCCGAGACGCTTGAGACGGATCTTGACTGCCACGATTCTCCTGAACGTGTGAAGGTGGGCGAACTGAACGCCTGGAGCGTGGGGTGCACACCCGGCGGAAGCTCTGTTGGTCGGACGCCGTCGGATAGAGGGTCGGACGGGCGGTCCAACGGTCTATTTTGCCAGATGAACCGGGATGCCGCGAACAGGCCGGGCACCCGTGTCAGACTTGCCCCGTGACGGTGCCCTTCGCGACCTCCCCCCGCTCGACCGTCGGCATCGAGTGGGAGCTCATGCTGGCCGACGGCGGCACCGGCGACCTGGTGCCGCGCGGTCCCGAGGTCATCGGCGAGCTGGCGGACCGGACGGCCCTGGAACGGTTCACGGTGACCGGCGAGCTGCTCACGAACACCGTGGAGGTCACCAGCGGCGTCGGCGACACGGTGGAGGCCGCCGTCGACGACATCGAGGACGCGATCGCAGCGCTGCGCTCGGTGACGGACCCGGCCGGCGTCGAGCTCCTGTCGGCCGGCAGCCACCCGTTCGCGCAGTGGTTCGACCAGGAGGTCACCGACAAGACGCGGTACCACACGCTCATCGAGCGCACCCAGTGGTGGGGCCGCAACATGATGATCTGGGGCATCCACGTGCACGTCGGCGTGAACGACGTGAACAAGGTCATGCCGATCATCGGCGCGCTGTCGACCTATCTCCCCCACCTGCAGGCACTGTCGGCGTCGAGCCCGTTCTGGGCGGGCGAGCGCACCGGGTACGCCTCGAACCGCGCCCTCGTGTTCCAGCAGCTGCCGACCGCGGGGCTGCCGTGGATGCTGCCGGACTGGGCCGCATACGAGTCCTACCTCGACGACATGGTCCGCACCGGCGTCATGGCGGATGCGACCGAGGTGCGATGGGACGTGCGGCCGGCGCCGCGCTGGGGCACGGTGGAGATCCGGGCCTGTGACGGGATGTCCACGCTTCCCGAGCTCGCCGCGGTCGCCGCGCTCGCCCAGGTGCTCGTCGAGGACTTCTCGCGCCGCCTGGACGCGGGCGAGGACCTCGAAGTGCTGCAGCCCTGGTACCACCGCGAGAACAAGTGGCGTGCGGCCCGGTACGGGTTGGATGCGGAGGTCATCGTCGATCGTGACGGTCGGCAGGAGCCGGTCGCCGAGCACCTGCGGGAGACCATGGCGCGCCTCGCCGACGTCGCGGACGAGTTGAAGTGCGCGCGGGAGTTCGCCGGCGTGGACGCGATCCTCACCCAGGGGGCCAGCTACGAGCGGCAGCTCGCCGTCGCGGACGCGAGCCACGGCGACCTGCGCGAGGTCGTCCAGCACCTCATCCGCGAATTCCGTTCGGGCCCGACGCGGCGCGACCGGCTCGCCGCGCGCTGACACGGCGGCGCTCAGCCCTTGCCGAGGAACTTCTGCAGCTCGGCGAGGTCGGCCGCGCTCGGCGTCTTGCCACCGCCCAGGCCGAAGCCCGAACCGGTGGGCGTCTCGTTCGTCGCGGCGGCGAGTCCGGCGTTCTCCGCCGCCCGCTTCGCCGGGTTCCCGGAGCGGGAGCCCTTCTTCGCCTTCTGCTGCTTGCCCCGCTTGCTGGAGGCGCCGGGGCGTCCCATCGAGCCCATGCCCGGGATGTTGGGCACGCCACCGCGAGCGACGGTCTTCATCATCTTCGCGGCCTGCTCGAAGCGCTGCACGAGCTGGTTGACGTCGGTGACGGTCATGCCCGAGCCCTTGGCGATGCGCAGGCGACGCGAGCCGTTGAGGATCTTGGGGTTGCGCCGCTCGGCCGGGGTCATCGAACGGATGATCGCCTCGGTGCGGTCGATCTCGCGTTCGTCGAAGTTGTCGAGCTGCTGCTTCATGGAGCCCATGCCCGGGAGCATCCCGAGCATCTTCTTCATCGAGCCCATCTTCTTCATCTGCTGCAGCTGCTCGAGGAAGTCCTCCAGCGTGAACTGCTCGGTGGCGAGCTTCTCCGCCACCTTCATCGCCTCGGCCTCGTCGAAGGCCTGCTGGGCCTGCTCGATGAGGGTGAGGATGTCGCCGAGGTCGAGGATGCGGCTGGCCATGCGGTCCGGGTGGAACGGCTCGAGGTCCTCGAGTCCCTCGCCGGTGGACGCGAAGATGATCGGGCGGCCGGTCACCGAGGCGACCGAGAGCGCGGCGCCGCCTCGGGCGTCACCGTCGAGCTTGGAGAGCACGACGCCGGTGAAATCGACGCCGTCCTGGAACGCCCTGGCGGTGTTGACCGCATCCTGACCAATCATCGCGTCGATGACGAACAGGACCTCGTCGGGGTTCGTGGCCTTGCGGATGTCGGCGGCCTGCTGCATGAGCTCGGCGTCGACGCCGAGGCGGCCGGCGGTGTCGATGATGACGGTGTCGTACTGCTTCTGCTTGGCGAACTCGACGCCGTCGCGGGACACCTTGACCGGGTCACCGACGCCGTTGCCGGGCTCGGGTGCGTAGATGGCGGCCCCGGCGCGCTCGGCGACGACCTGGAGCTGGTTCACGGCGTTCGGACGCTGCAGGTCGGCGGCGACGAGGAGCGGGGTGTGGCCGTCCTTCTCGAGCATCTTCGCGAGCTTGCCCGCGAAGGTCGTCTTCCCCGAGCCCTGCAGGCCGGCGAGCATGATGACCGTCGGTGGCGTCTTGGCGAACTCGAGTCGGCGCTGTTGCCCGCCGAGGATCGCGATGAGCTCCTCGTTGACGATCTGCACCACCTGCTGCGCGGGGTTCAGGGCGCGGTTGACCTCGTCGCCGAGCGCACGCTCACGCACCTTGGTGGTGAAGTCCTTCACGACCGGGAGCGCCACGTCGGCGTCGAGCAGCGCACGCCGGATCTCGCGGACGGTCCCGTCGACGTCCGCGGGGCTGAGCTTGCCCTTGGTGCGGAGGTTGCGGAAGGTCTCGGTGAGCCGGTCGGAGAGAGTGCCGAAAGTCGCCATGATGTGACGAGTCTACGCGGGCGCCGCCCCCGCGCGCGGCCCGCTCAGCCGGTGACCCGGGCGGCCTCCGTCAGCGCGTCGGCCAGCAGCCCCGCCAGCGGCGGCCCGGACCAGGTGCGGTCGGCCCACGCCCAGAGCGCGGCCATGACCGCGGCGGCATACGCGCCGGCACGGACCTCGGCTGCGAGCGGCGCCACGCCGTCTCGCCGCAGCCGCGCGGCGACCTCGCGCTGCAGCCGTCGCTGGCGCATCGCCCGGTCCCGTTCGAGCTCCGCGCCGATCCCCATCGCATCGACGTTGGTGATGGCGAGGGCAAGGGCGTCCGGCTCGATCCCCTCGGCGAAGCCGCGCAGCGCCTCGACTGCGGGCGCGCCGTCCGCGAGGGCCCGGGCCACCGCATCCGCCCGCTCGTCGAACCCGCCCCAGAGCACGTCGCCCTTGGCGCCGAAGTAGTTGAAGAAGCTCGAGCGGGCGACGCCGGCACGCCGGGTGATGTCCGAGATCGACGTGGCGTCGTACCCCTGTTCGAGGAAGAGCTCGCACGCGGCCTCCGCGATCGTCGCACGGGAGGAGACGCGGGGACGGCCGATCGGACGGGACACGTGGCCAGCCTAGAACCGGCGCGCGGCCGAGGTATTGTTGGACTCGATCCGGAAACCATCGACGGAGGTCGCCCCGTGCTCGAGATCGTGACCGCAGGGCTCGCGCCCGACTACGTGCCGTATCAGGAGGGCTGGGAACTGCAGCGCCGCGTCCACGCGGATGTGCTCGCCGGGACGCGCCCGGACACGCTGCTCCTGCTCGAGCACGAGGCCGTGTACACGGCGGGGACCCGCACCGAGCCCGCGGACCGTCCGGTGGACGGCACACCGGTGATCGACGTCGACCGCGGCGGACGCATCACCTGGCACGGCCCGGGACAGCTCGTCGGCTATCCCATCGTGCGACTCGGCGGCCCGGTCGACGTGGTCGCGCACGTCCGGCGGCTCGAGCGCATCCTCATCGAGGTCATCGCCGGCTTCGGTGTCGACGGGTATCAGGTGCCCGGCCGCAGCGGTGTGTGGGTGCAGGGGGCGACGCGCGAGGAGAAGATCGCCGCGATCGGCGTACGGGTGGCGCGCAGCGTCACGATGCACGGGTTCGCCCTCAACTGCGACAACACCCTCGCCGGGTTCGACGCGATCGTCCCCTGCGGCATCCGTGACGCGGGCGTGACCACGCTCACCGCGGCGACCGGACAGCACCGCTCCCCCGTGGATGTCGTACCCGCGGTCACCGCGGCGTTCGCTGCGTCGTTCGGGCAGGTCGCGGCATGAGCGCGGCGACGGAGCCGGGCGGGCGACGGATGCTGCGCCTGGAAGTCCGCAACGCGCAGACCCCGATCGAGCGCAAACCCGAATGGATCCGCACGAAGGCGAAGCTCGGGCCGGAGTTCCAGGCGCTGCAGTCGCTCGTGAAGGACGAGGGGCTGCACACGGTCTGCCAGGAGGCCGGCTGCCCGAACATCTTCGAGTGCTGGGAGGACCGCGAGGCGACGTTCCTCATCGGCGGCGCGCAGTGCACCCGGCGCTGCGACTTCTGCCAGATCGACACCGGTAAGCCGGCCGACTACGACACGGACGAACCACGCCGGGTCGCCGAGAGCGTGACCCGGATGCGGCTGCGCTACGCGACCGTGACCGGCGTCGCCCGCGACGACCTCCCCGACGGGGGCGCATGGCTGCACGCGGAGACCGTCCGCGCCATCCATGCGCAGAATCCGGGGACCGGGGTGGAGCTGCTGGCGACGGACTTCTCCGGCGATCCCGCACTCCTCGCGGAGGTGTTCGCGTCGCGCCCGGAGGTGTTCGCGCACAACGTCGAGACGGTGCCGCGGATCTTCAAGCGCATCCGGCCGGCGTTCCGGTACGAGCGCTCGCTCGGGGTCATCACGGCCGCCCACGAGGCGGGTCTCATCACGAAGTCGAACCTCATCCTCGGCATGGGCGAGACCGATGACGAGGTGCTGGCGGCGCTCGCCGACCTCCGCGCCGCCGGGTGCGACATCATCACGATCACGCAGTACCTCCGACCGTCACCACGCCACCTGCCGGTCGCGCGCTGGGTGCGCCCGGACGAATTCGTCGCCTTCAAACAGGCGGCGGAGGATCTCGGCTTCCTCGGCGTGCTGGCGGGCCCGCTCGTCCGGTCGTCGTACCGCGCCGGACGCCTGTGGGCGCAGTCGATGATCGCGAAGGGACGGGACATCCCGGCCGAACTCGCGCACCTGGCACGCGACCTCGCGACGGAGCACGGCGCGTTCGCGCAGGCGGTGTGAGCGGGGTCAGTCGGCCGAGGTGACCGACTGCACGCGCCCCTCGGAGTCGAGGTTCACCAGCAGGACGTCGTCGGTCGCGTCGGTGTCGAGCGCGTACTCGAGCACCGCGAACGGATCGGTGCCGCCGTGCTCGTCGGCGAGGATCGTGAGGCTCATGAGCCGGAGCGCCCGGATGACGTCGATCTGCAGGTCGCCGGACTCGTCGATGAGGAAGTCCACGATGTCGTCGCCGTGGATCTGCTGCTGCTGCAGGATGAACTCGATCACTTCGCTCGTGCGGTCGCCCAGCTCGGCGACCATCGATTCACGCGCGATGAGGTCGATCGTCTCCAGCGAGGACACGAGTGCCGCGGCGACGTCGAGCGCCGCACGCGAGACGTCGTCCTGGTCGGGCGCCGTGAGGTCGACGGTCACCGTCTGGTCGCCGAACATGACCGTCTCGGACCAGAAGATCGACCCGTCGGGGCCGGACTCCAGCAGTCCGAAGAAGTCGTGCTCGATCGCCATGTCCCAATGAAAGCAGGCTCGCGCCTCCGCCGGTAGCCCGGCACGCCGGGCCGGGCGCGTCACTCAGCCGACGAGCTGCTCCACGAACACGTGCGGGGTGAAGCCGGTGAGGTCGCCGATGCCCTCGCCCTGCCCCAGAAGCTTGACCGGGATGCCGGTGCGCTCCTGCACGGCGAGCACGAATCCGCCCTTCGCGGAGCCGTCGAGCTTGGTGATCACCAGCCCGGTGACACCAGCGTGCTCGAGGAAGGCGTCGGCCTGCATGAGCCCGTTCTGTCCCGTCGTGGCGTCGAGCACGAGCAGCACCTCGCTGATGGGGGCCTGCTTCTCGACGACGCGCTTGATCTTGCCGAGCTCGTCCATGAGCCCACCCTTGGTGTGCAGGCGCCCCGCGGTGTCGATGATGACGATCTCGGTGCCGGTGCGCTTGGCGTGCTCGACGGTCTGGTACGCGACGGATGCGGGGTCCTGCCCCTCGTGCTGGGGGCGGACGATCTCGGCGCCGCCGCGCTCGGCCCACGTGGCGAGCTGGTCGACGGCTGCGGCTCGGAAGGTGTCGGCCGCACCGACGACGATGGAGCGGCCGTAGCGGCCGAGGAAGTTCGCGAACTTGCCGATCGTGGTGGTCTTGCCGACGCCGTTCACCCCCACGACGAGGACGACTGCGGGCCGCTCGGTCAGTCGCAGCGTGGTGTCGAACTTGGCGAAGTGTTCCTCGAGGGTCTCCTTCAGCATCCGCTGCAGGTCCTTGGGATCGGTCGTGCGGTAGCGCTCGACCTTCTCGTGCAGTTCGTCGATGAGGCGCTCGGTGATGTCGGGACCGAAGTCCGCGGTCAGCAGCGCGGTCTCCAGGTCGTCCCAGGTGTTCTCGTCGATGACGGGTTTGACGAACATCCCGCGCAGTGCGCGCCCAAGGGACCATGATCGCTCGGCCATGCCTCCAGCCTACGGGCAGCGGGAGGGCGGGCACGGCGACGGTATGCTCGCGGCGGACTAGCCGAGCGGGCCGACGACCGCGGTGAACGCCCCCGGATCGGCGGCGAGTTCGGCCCACTTCGCGTACACGTCGACGCCGTCCGGGCAGTCGAGTGTCGCGACCAGTCCGGAGGCGATCGTCGCGAACGCGCGCGCCGAGACGATGTAGGTCACCCCGGCATCGCGATCCGCGCCGGCGACCGAGCGCGCCGCGATCGGACCGTCGAATGAGACGTAGGAGATGTCGTCGCCGACGTACACAGCGATCTTGTCCACATCGGCGTCGAACTGCATGGCCAGCAGCTCGTCGGACGCGGCCTGGTCCCCGGCCGCGGCGTCGAACCCGTCGAGCCGCCCCTGCCAGTAGCCGAGCACGCAGCCGCTCGCCTCCTCGCGGTAGGCCCACGACCCGTCGCCGTCGTCGGGGGTGTGCACGGTGAAGTCGGTGCTGCCGATGAACGGGTCGCCCCACTGCGCCTGCCACGACGGATCGAGGGCGGCGCCGGCGTCGAAGCCCAGCCTTCCGGTCGCCGACGGCGCGCCGGTGGTGGGGGCGGACGGGGTCGTGTCGGAGGCGCCCCCGACGCCGGCGCATCCGCACAGGGCGCCGGCGAAGGTGAGGGCGGCTGCGGTGAGCGCGACCGTGCGCCGGGACGTCGAGGTCATCCGTTCACGCTAGCGGCCGTGACCGCTGCCGATCGCGGTGTCCACAACCGTCACGATGCGGCGGCCTCGCGCACCCGCTGGCCGACGACCGCGGACACGCCGTCCTGACGCATCGAGACGCCGTAGAGGGCGTCGGCGATCTCCATGGTGCGCTTCTGGTGCGTGATGACGATGAGCTGGCTGGAGTCGCGAAGCTTCTCGAACACGCTGAGCAGTCGCCCGAGGTTCGCATCGTCCAGGGCCGCCTCGACCTCGTCGAGGATGTAGAACGGGCTCGGGCGGGCGGTGAAGATCGCGACCAGCAGCGCGACCGCGGCGAGCGATCGTTCGCCGCCGGAGAGCAGCGAGAGCCGTTCGACCTTCTTGCCCACCGGGCGCACGGACACCTCGATGCCGGTGGTGAGCGGGTTGTCCGGGTCGGTGAGCGAGATGCTGCCGGTGCCGCCGGGGAAGAGCATCGGGAAGACCTCGGTGAACGCCTCGCGGGTGTCCTCGAACGCGTCGAGGAAGATCGACTGCATCCGCTCGTCGAGATCGGCGATGATCGTGAGCAGGTCGGCGCGGGTCTGCTGCAGGTCGGCGAGCTGCTCGGTGAGGAACTTGTGGCGCTGTTCGAGCGCCGCGAACTCCTCCAGCGCGAGCGGGTTCACCCGGCCGAGCTGCGAGAGCTTGCGTTCGGCCTCCTGTAGCCGGCGCTTCTGGGCGGCACGCTCGAACGGAACGGTCTCGCCCTCCTCGCCCCCGTCGACGGGGATCGGCTGATCGGGTCCGTACTCGGCGACCAGCACGTCCTCCTCCAGGGCGAGCTCGCTGCCGACGCGCTCGAGCAGGCTCGTGACGTGCAGCCGCTTCTCGTGCATGTGCATCTCGATCGTGTGCACGCTCTCCGTGAGCGCGGCGAGGCGTTCACGCACCGAGGCCTCCTGGCGGCGGTGCTCGGCGAGTTCGGCGGTGACCGCGGTGCGCTGCGACTCGGCGGCGGTGAGTTCCACCCGTGCCTGGCTGACGGACCGGTCGACCGAGTCCAGGAGCGCCGGGAGTTGGGCGGCGACCTCGGCGGCGATCTCCCGCTGACGGCGGCGGATGACCGCGCGACGCGCGGCCTCCTCCGCGGCCGCGCGCTCGCGGGCCCGCTGCTTCTCCAGCCCCGCGATCCGCTGCTCGGCGGCACGGATGCGCTCACGCATCGTCTCGACCTCGAGCCGCGCCCGCATCTCCTCCTCGCGGGTGCGCTCCAGAGCTTCCAGCAGGCCGTCCCGCGCGGAGGCGTCGAGAATCGGCCGCGGCGCCTCGAGCGCGTGCTCGAGCTGCTCGTTCGCGACCCGCGCGGAGTCCTCGGCCTCGGCGACGGCGGCCTGCACCTGGCGGAGCTGCTGGGTGAGCCGCTCGCACTCCGCGACCGCGGCCTCATGCCGCACGGTCGCACGGTTGACCTGCTCGGTGTGGGCGGCGAGGGCGGCGTCGTGCGCGCGCAGCGCATCGAGGCGGTACTTCGTCGCCTGGCGCGCCTCGGCGAGTTCGCGCGTGCGGTCAGCGAGGGCGTCGCGCAGCGAGTCGGCGACGACGGTCAACTCGGAGAGGCGCTCCGCGGCCGCATCCCGCTCCGCCGCGAGTTCCAGGCGCGAACGCCCTGGGCCGGTGCCGGCGCGCACAGTGTACCGGGTGACGATCTCGCCGGCGCGGGTGACGACGGTGAGCTCCTCCGCATCCGCCACGCGCTGCGCGGCGGCGAGGTCGTCGACGACGACCACGCGGGAGAGCAGGCCGAGAACCCCGTCCGGGGCCTTCACCACGTCGACGGCGCGGACCGCGCCCGCGGGGACATCGACCGGCGGCGGAGCGGTCACCTGCGCGATCGCGATGTCCACGACGCCGAGGTCTGAGCCGCGCACGTGCTCGGCGGTGCGGCGGGCGACCTCTGCGGAGTCGACGAGCACGCCCTCGGCGACACCGCCCAGGGCGGCGGCGATCGCGGCCTCGTAGCCGGACTGCACCTGCACGGCGTCGCCGACGAGTCCGCGCACGCCCTCGTCACCGCGCGCGATGAGTTCGGACGCCCCGCCTCGCACGTCGAGGGCGCGACCGAGGGTCGCCACCTGCGCGGCCAGGGCGTCGATCTCGCGTTCGGCGGCGTGCAGGCGCTCGCGGATGCCGGCGACGTCGGCTTCGGTCTCGGTGGCGCGACGCTGCGCCTGCTCATAGGCGGCGGCGTGCTCGGCGGAGGACTCCTCGGGCACGACGTCCGTGTCGATGGCGGCGAGGGCCTCTGCTGCCTCCGCACGACGTGCGAGCGCGGCATCCAGCGCCCGCTGCTGTCGCTCGACGCCCGCCTGCACCGCGGCCAGGGCGGATGCGGCGGCTTCCGCGGTGCCGCGGAGCGCGGAGATCCGCATGTCGTGCTCGGAGACGAGCGCGCTCTGCGCGGCGATGTCCGCGTCGAGGGCGTCGAGCTCGGCCCGTGCACGGGTGACCTCCCGCGCCGCGGCGGCCGCGGCATCCTGGGCGTCACCGACCCCGCCGGAGATCTCGTCGAGCTCGGCCCGGGCGGCGTCGATGTCGGCCTGTGACACCGACTGGGCCGGGACGAGCGCGTCTTCGTCGTCGCCCAGGAGCGCGAGACGCTGGCCTGCGAGCGTGTACAGGCCGCGGAGTCGCTCCTGCACCTGCTCGAGAGCGAAGGCGACGCTGCGGGCCTCGTCGACCGCCTCGGAGCGCTGCTGCGCCTCGAGCCGGGAGATGCGGGCGCGCACCTGATCGAGCTGGTCCTGCAGGACCACGCGCTCCGCGTGGCGTTCCTGCTCGTTCCGGGCGAAGTCGCCCAACTCCCGCCGCAGGGTCACGAGTTCGTCGGCGTACAGGCGGGCCTTCGCGTCGCGGACGACGGCGGCGATCGTCGCCGCCTCGCGTGCGACCTCGGCCTGACGCCCCAGGGGCTTCAGCTGCCGACGGATCTCACTGGCGAGGTCCGAGAGACGGGTGAGGTTCGTCTCCATCGCCTGCAGCTTGCGGAGGGTCTTCTCCTTGCGACGGCGGTGCTTGAGGATGCCGGCCGCCTCCTCGATGAACCCGCGACGGTCCTCCGGGCTCGCCTGCAGGACGGTGTCCAGCCGGCCCTGGCCGACGATGACGTGCATCTCGCGGCCGAGACCGGAGTCGCTGAGCAGCTCCTGCACGTCGAGCAGGCGGCACGACTCCCCGTTGATCGCGTACTCGCTCGACCCGTTGCGGAACAGGGTGCGGCTGATCGTGACCTCGGCGTACTCGATCGGGAGCGCGCCGTCCGAGTTGTCGATCGTCAGCTGCACCTCGGCGCGGCCGAGCGGACCCCGGGTGGAGGTGCCGGCGAAGATGACGTCCTCCATCTTGCCGCCGCGGAGGGTCTTCGCACCCTGCTCCCCCATGACCCAGGCGAGCGCGTCGACGACGTTGGACTTGCCGGAACCGTTCGGACCGACGATCGCGGTCACCCCGGGTTCGAAGGCGAACGTCGTCGGTTGCGCGAACGACTTGAACCCTTTGAGCGTGACGCTCTTCAGGTGCATCAGCGTCCTCCGGCCTGCTCGACGATCACCGTGATCACGCTACCGGAGGACGCGCTCCCGCCTCGGCAGCGACGCCCCGGCAGGACGGGCGACACGCCCGGGCAGTTGACGAACCTGGGAATCCTGGGATAGCGTCGCTGACCGTGCCGATCCGGCACGCACCGTCGTACGTCGAGAGGAGGTCGCCATGATGATGCAGCCAGCATTCACCGCAGCCGTCACCGCGACCCGTAGCTCCGTCACGACGGCTCCCACCGCGGGCACTGCCGCGCGGTCCATCGCCGCGGCGTAGGCGTCCCGGCAGTAGACTCCGCCCGTGCCCGGGCGTGACGTCCCTCCCCTCGGGTCCCACCGCAGGCGTTCACCGCTGCGGGTCCGCCCTTCCCCGCCGCATGCCCGCGCGCCCGTCGCCGGCATCGTCTCGCGGCGCATGCTTCCCCCCGGCAATCCCATATCCATTCCACGAGAAGAGGTCGATCATGCACACGACGCATTCGCCCACCGAGTCCACGACGCGGGAACTCCCCCGCGAACTGACCACGATCTCGACCGACACGGTCCGTTCCGTCGTCGGCCCGACACTCCTCGAGCGCGCCGCCATGCGCATCGGCCTCCGGCTGCTCCTGTGGGACAGCCACCGGTCGGCCCACCGCGCGGACCGCGACACGTACGCCCGGCACCTGCTGCGCGAACAGCTCCGCCGCGAGCACGACCTCGCGGTGGCCTACGCCGCGTTCTCCCTTCCCCCACGCTGAGCCTCAGCGCTCCGACACGCACCCGGAGGTGCACCATGCCCCACCCGTCCATCGAGTTCCGTCCCGTCGGCGCGCCGGTGACCGCCGGCGCCGCCGACGCGGCGGACTTCCGCACGTTCGTCGACGTGCACAACCGCGTGTGGCGTGAGATCTCCGGGACCGACGACCACACCGCGACGCCGGATGAGTTCCTGCCCGGGTCGCGTCCCACCGACGACACCGACCGGATGATGTGGCTCGTCCTCGCCGACGGCGAGCCGGTCGGCCGTCTGGTGCTCGAGCTCCCGCTGGAGCCGGGCGCGAAGTCCGCGTTCGCGTTCGTCGAGCTACTCCGCGCCGCATGGCATCGCGGCATCGGTTCCGCCGGCCTCGCGCTGGTGGAGCGCACGGCACACGCCGCCGGCCGGGCCGCGGTCCACACCTGGGTCGAGCACGGCCATGACGGCGACGAGCGCCTCGCGCCGCCGACGGGCGCCGGTTCCGTCCCCCGCGACCACACCGCACGCTTCCTCCTCCGGCACGGCTGGACGCTGGAGCAGGTCGTCCGCGTCAGCGCATTCCCGCTGCCGGGCGACCGGGATGCGCTCGAGGCGCACCTCGCCGACGCGCGAGCGCGAGCATCCGGCTACCGCATCGTGCAGTGGGATTCACGCGTGCCGGACGAGCATGCCGCCGCGTATGCCCGAATGAAGGCGCGCATGGTGACCGACGCGCCCGCCGGCGGCATGGCCTACGACGAAGAGGACTGGGACATCGACCGGGTCCGCCGCCACGAGGCCGAGCACGCCGACGCCGGGCAGACCCTCCTCGTCACGGTCGCGCAGCACGAGGCGACCGGCGAGCTGTGCGCGTTCAACGAGCTCTCGATCGGCCCGGATCACACCCGACCGTCGCACCAGGAGGACACCCTCGTGCTCGCCGAGCACCGGGGCCACCGGCTCGGGATGCTGGTGAAGGCCGCGGGCCTGCTCACCTGGCGCGAACGGTTCCCCGACTCACCGCGCGTCCGCACCTACAACGCCGAGGAGAACCGGCCGATGCTCGCGATCAACGAGGCCGTCGGGTTCGTCCCGATCGCGTACGAGGGCGCGTGGAAGAAGGCGCTGCGGTAGGACCGCCGCCGGACACACCTGCGGAGATCCTGCCCACCACGCCGCACCACCCGCATCCGGGTCGGGGTGTCGCCGACGATCTCCGCAGGTGTGCGCGCCGCGGCCGCGCGGGAACGCTCAGGCCGCGAGCGTGCGGCGCCGCTGGCAGCGCGGGCAGAAGTGGCTCGACCGGTTCGTGAACGAGACCCGCACGAGTGGGGTGCCGCAGCGCGGGCACGGCTCGCCGGTGCGTCCGTAGGCGTTCAGCGAGTGGGCGAAGTACCCGGCCTGCCCGTTCACGTTCACGTACTGGGCGTCGAAGCTCGTGCCGCCTTCCGCGAGGGCCTTCTGCAGCACGGCGCGCACCTCGGCGAGCAGCGTGTTGACGGTGCGGGTCGAGAGCGCGGCCGCCGTCGTCTCGGGGTGGATGCGGGATGCCCACAGCGCCTCGTCGGCATAGATGTTGCCGATGCCGCTCACGACGGTCTGGTCCAGGAGCACGCGCTTCACATCCACCCGTTTGCGCGCCAGCGCGGCGCGGAAGGCACGGTCGTCGAACGCCGGGTCGAGCGGATCGCGGGCGATGTGCGCGACCTGGGTCGGCACGGTGGCCGCGTCGCTTCCGAGCCCGCCGGCCCGCCCGTCCGGGGTCGGTGCGAGCCGGTCGATCGCGAGCGAGCCGAACGTGCGCTGGTCGCTGAAGACGACGGCCAGCTCACCGTGCACCGGGTGCTGGATCGCCAGCCGCACGCGCTCGTGCCGCTCCCTGGGCGCATCGGGTTCGCGCAGCAGCAGCTGCCCGCTCATCCCGAGGTGGCCGACGACGGCCTCGTCGCCGCCGTCGTCCTCGCCGATCGGCAGCCACAGGAACTTGCCGCGGCGGACGGCCGCGGCGATCGTCCGTCCGGTCAGTCGCCGCTCGAAGTCGGCGCCGTCCCCGTCATGCCGGGTCAGCGCGCGTTCGTCGAGCACCTCGACGCCGAGCACGAGCGCGCCGGTCACCGCCGGTTCCAGGCCGGCGCGGACAACCTCGACCTCGGGAAGTTCAGGCACGACCGCTGAGCCGGTGCCAGGCCTGCAATGCGGCGGCCATCTCGGCCTGCTTCTTGCTCGTCCCGGTGCCCTCGGTCGATTCGTCGCCGACGGTCACGACGGCGGTGAAGGTGCGGGCGTGGTCGGGTCCCGACGAGACCACCTGGTACACCGGCGCGGGGCGCCCCTGCGCCGCGGCCAGCTCCTGCAGGCTCGTCTTCGGGTCGATCGCGGCGCCGTACCGCTCCGGGTCGGCGAGCAGCGGCTCGACGAGGCGCAGCACGAGGGCGGTCGCCGCGTCCTGCCCGGCCGACAGGTAGGTGGCGCCGATGAGCGCCTCCATGGTGTCGGCGAGGATCGAGTCCTTGTCGTCGCCGCCGGTGAGCTGCTCGCCCCGCCCGAGGCGGACGAAGCGGCCGAGCCCGATGGTGCGCGCGACCTCGGCGAGGGCGACCGTGGAGACGACGCTCGCCCGGCGCTTGGCCAGCGATCCCTCGTCGAGCTCCGGATGCTGCGTGTACAGCCGGACGGTCACGGCCTGTCCCAGCACGGAGTCGCCGAGGAACTCGAGGCGCTCGTTGTGCGGGATCTGCCCGTGCTCGTACGCGTAGGAGCGATGCGTGAGGGCGAGAAGGAGAAGCTCGGGGTCGATGTCGACCCCGAGCTTCTCGGAAAGTGCGGTGTAGTCCGCCACGTCCGTCATGGGACGCGGATCAGACGTCGGCGACCTTGCGGCCCTTGTACTCGAGGAACAGCTCCGTGCCCTGCGAGTCGGTGACGACCTTCGCCTGGTGAGGACGGCTGTAGACGACCTTGCCGTTCTCGATGGTCTTGACGAGCGCGGGGGCCTCGGCCTTCCACTGCGCACGGCGCGAACGGGTGTTGGAGCGCGAAACCTTGCGCTTGGGAGGGTTGCCAGCCATGCTCTATCTCTTTCCTAGGAGTTCTGGGAGTTCTGGGAGTTCTGGGGGCGCCCGGATTCCCCGGGCTCTTCGGCCGGTTCCACGGCCAGGTCCGCAAGCGCTGCCCAACGCGGATCGAGGGGCTGCTCACGTGCCGGCGCGGGATTGTCGGCCAGACGTTCGCCCGTGACAGGATCGAGCCCCGGGCAGTCGGGCCGGCAGACCGGCTGGAACGGAAGCGACAGGACGATCGCATCCCTGACCAGAGTTTCAAGATCCACGTGGTCGTCTTGAACCTCGAAGTCGTTCGCTTCCTTCCCAGGATACGCGAAAAGCTCCTGGAACTCGACTTCGACGCTCTCGGCGATGTCGGTGAGGCAGCGGCCGCACTCTCCGGCGTACTCGGTGTGGGCCTCACCGGAGACGAGGATGCCCTCGTGCACGGACTCCATCCGGGCGTCGATCTCCACGGTGGTGCCGGCGGTGACGGCGACGAGCCCCTCACCCCAGTGCTCGGTGAGGACGACGTCACGCTCGGTCTCGCGCATCTCGCCGGGACGGCGGACGATGTCGCGGACGTTGATGCTGAACGGGCCGGGACGATGGGTTCTCACCCCGGGAGTCTACCGGCCTCAGATCCCCCGGGCACCGGTGTCGAGGAAGCGTGCGACCGGACCGGGCACGTACGGCGAGACGTCGCCGCCGAGGGCCGCGACCTGCCGCACGAGCGAGCTCGACACGAGCGCGTGCGAGGGGTCGGGCAGCAGGAACACCGTCTCGATGCCCGCGAGGTTGCGGTTCACGATCGCCATCGGTGTCTCATAGGCGACGTCGACCTGCGAGCGGATGCCCTTCACGAGCACACCCGCGCCCACGTCGGCGGCGTAGTCGACGAGCAGACCGACGCTCCACGAGGCGACCGTCACCTGGTCGTTCTCGATCCCCGCCTCGGCGATCGACTGTTCCAGCAGGCTGAGCCGCTGCGCGATCGGCAGCATGGCCTCCTTGTCGGGGTTGTGCACCACGACGACATGGACCTGCTCGTAGAGCCCGGCGGCTCGACGAATGACGTCGAGGTGGCCGAGGGTCGGCGGGTCGAAGGATCCGGGGACGACGGCGATCCGGTTGCTCACCCTTTCAGCGTAACGGTGCGATCACGACGGCGCGCGGCGGGCCGACGGAAGGTTTCGCGGATCTTCCGCGAAACGGCAGAACCGGATGCGGGGATTCGTTCCGGCCTCAGTTCTTCGCCAGCGCCGCGCGCTCGCCCGCGTCCAGCCGCTGCTCGATCGCCTTCGCGAGTCCGGGGTGCCGCTTCAGGGCCGGATCCTCCGCCAGGATCCGCTCTCCCGCC
>Ga0182737_1001336_pt1 | contig 24908 bp, 22 predicted proteins | sample eDN5th30CBELigOP_FD_128878 | JGI IMG/M metagenome (GOLD analysis project Ga0182737, IMG submission 128878) | Enriched Organic Plus compost microbial communities from Emeryville, California, USA - eDNA 5th pass 30_C BE-Lig OP (version 2) (version 2) ...
CCGGGGCCTCAGGCCGAGCCCAGGGCCCCAGGCCGAGCCCAGGGCCCCAGGCCGAGCCCAGGGCCCCCAAGCAGTGAAATGCGTTTTCTCTGCGCTATGAGGCGAGAAACCGCATCTCGCATCGATTCGGCCTGGGTCACGGGCCGCGAGATGCGTTTTCTCTGCGCTATGCGGCGAAAATGCGCATCTCGGGTTTCGCCCTGCGCGTTTTCGTGCGTCTCGAGGTTGGGCCTCAGGGTGCTGGTCGCCGTGGGGGTGGGGTAGGGGTCGTCCGGGACGCTCGGGACCAGTGCGGCTGAATGCCGCACGTGGTCCGTCCCGGTGACCCCTGCCGCACCCCCACGGCGTGGCAACCGCCTCACGCGACACCGGAACTTCCACCCACGCCACACGACGTGGCACCACGGTCTGGCCTCCCGCCGCGACACCGCGAACCCTCGCCCACGCCCCACGGCATGGCCCCCACGGCATGGACCACGGCGTGTCAACCCGCCTCACGCGACACCGCGAACTCCCACCCACGCCGCACGGCCTGCCGCCGGCCTGTGCGGCACCGGCCAGCCCCCACGGCGTGCCCACCCTCAGCCCGCGAAGGCTCTGCGGGCCTCCTCGTAGTCATCGAACGGCTGCCAGCGCTTGACCAGGCCCTCCTCGATCTGGAATAGCCAGCCGAGGATGTCCGCGTAGGCGATCTCGCCCGTCTCCTCCCAACACCACTCCCGCATCACCTTCATCAGCACGCGGTTCCCGGACGTCTCGCACGACTTGATCAGGACCGTCTGCTGGACGCCGCCGGGGGTCTTGGTCGCCCACGCGCGGGCCTCGTCGCGACCCCGCTGGAGGCCCTTCATCGCGTGGAGCTCCACCTCGGGGTGGAGCAGGCCCGCGAACTCGTCCAGCTCCGACCGGTTGAAGGTCGAGACGAACTCCCGCGCGATTTTCTCTTCAGGGCCGACGACGCCCCCGGGGTTACCGCCGCCCTACGACCCGTGGCACTTCTTGTACTTCTTGCCCGAGCCGCACCAGCACGGGTCGTTTCGACCGATGCTCTCCTTGTCGGACTTGACCACGGTGGCCGCGCCGCCGTCGCCCCCCACGTTGGGGACGCCGGCCGGAACGACGCCCGGCACGCCGCCGGACTCGGCCGGGCCCGGGGTGGTTCCCGCGGCCACCTCGGCGAGGGCCGAGGGCTGCGCCTCCGCGGTGCCGCCGGAGTAGTCGTACTGCGGCTCGTCCGGCGCGTCGGCGGGGGCGGCGAACGCCCCGTCCGCCTGGCTCGGCTCGATCTCGATCTCGACGTTGTAGACGAGGCGGCTGAACTCCTCCCAGATGCCGTTCATCAGCTCCTGGAACATCGAGTAGCCCTCGTTCTTGTAGGCCACGAGCGGATCAATCTGGGCGAAACCGCGCAGGTGGATGCCCTCGCGCAGGTAATCCATGTCGTAGAGGTGCTCGCGCCAGCGGGAGTCGATCACCTGCAGGAGCAGGGTCCGCTCGAGGTAGCGCATGATCTCCTCGCCGAACTCGGCCTCGCGCTCGTCGTAGGCCTTCTGGGCGTCCTCGAAGAGTTCCTGCTTGAGCGCTTCCGGCTCGGTCGACTCGGGCGACATCCCCGCGACGTCGATCGCGCAGGGCCAGATCAGGTGGAGCTGCGAGTCGAGGCCGGGCAGGTCCCACTCCTCGATGATGTCGCCGGCCAGGTACTCGTCCACGAGCCGGCCGATCACGCCGTTGACCTCTTCGCGCGCGATCTCGGACATGTCGCGTCCCTCGAGGATCTCGCCGCGGTACTTGTAGATGACGCGGCGCTGCTCGTTCATGACGTCGTCGTACTCGAGCACCCGCTTACGGATGAGGAAGTTCTGCTCTTCGACCTTCTTCTGCGCGTTCTCGACGGTCTTCGTGAGCATCTTCGCCTCGAGCGGCATCTCATGCCCCTCGTCGTCGACCGGGCCGAGCCGGTCGAGGATCTTGTAGATGCGGTCGCCGGCGAACAGCCGGATCACGTCGTCCTCGGCCGAGAGGAAGAAACGGGAGGCGCCCGGGTCGCCCTGGCGGCCGGCGCGGCCGCGGAGCTGATTGTCGATGCGCCGGGACTCGTGGCGCTCGGTGCCGCAGATGAACAGGCCCCCGAGCGCCTTGACCTCCTCGGCCTCGGCGTCGCACTGTGGCTTGAGCTCGGCCGCGATCTTCGCGACCTCCTCGTTGAAGCCCTCGTCCTCCGGGGAGAGGCCCTGCTTCACCACCTGCGCGTGGGCCATGCCCTCCGGGTCGCCGCCGAGCTTGATGTCGACGCCACGACCGGCCATGTTGGTGGCGATGGTGACTGCGCCCTTTCGCCCGGCCTGAGCGATCGTCTCGCCCTCCTTCTCGGCGTGCTCGGGCTTCGCGTTGAGCACCACGTGCTCGATGCCCTGCTTCTTCAGCTCCCGCGAGATCATCTCCGAGACCTCGACCGAAACGGTGCCGACCAGGATCGGCTGACCGGTCTCGTGCCGGCTGACCAACTCCCGGATCACGGCGGCCCACTTGCCGTCCTTGGTCTTGAAGATCTGGTCGTTCTGGTCGTCGCGGACGATCGGACGGTGGGTCGGGACCTCGACGACCGGCACCTTGTAGATCTTCATGAACTCGACCGCCTCGGTGAGGGCGGTACCGGTCATGCCGGAGAGCTTGTCGTAGAGGCGGAAGTAGTTCTGCAGCGTGATGGTGGCGAGCGTCTGGTTCTCCTCGCGGATCGCGACGCCCTCCTTCGCCTCCACCGCCTGGTGGAGGCCCTCCGACCAGCGCCGTCCCTCGAGGATGCGGCCGGTGAACTCGTCGATGATCATGACCTCGCCGTCGACCACGGCGTAGTCCTTATCCTTCTTGTAGAGGGACTCGGCCTTGAGCGCCTGGATCAGGTGGTTTACGAGGTTGCCGTTCTCGGCGAGGTAGAGGTTCTCGACCCCGATGAACTTCTCGGCGTTCTCGACGCCACGCTCAGTCGGCGAGACCGTCTTGTGCTTCTCGTCGTACTCGTAGTCGTACTCGGCCGACGAGGTGTCCTTGCTCTCCCCCATCGACTTGAGCTTCGTCTTGGCCGGGACCCCCTCGAGCTGCTTGGCGAGGCGGGCGAACGTGTAGTAGGTCTGCGCGGCCTCCTCCGGGGCGCCGGAGATGATCAGCGGGGTACGCGCCTCGTCGATGAGGATGTTGTCGACCTCGTCCACGATCGCGAAGTCATGGGCCCTCTGGACCTTCTGCTCCAGCGAGCCGGCCATGTTGTCGCGGAGGTAGTCGAACCCGAATTCGGAGTTGGTCCCGTAGGTCACGTCGCAGGCGTACTTCTCGCGCCGCTCCGCCGGTTCGTCGTCCTCCTGGATCCAGCCGACGCTCACGCCGAGCATGTCGTAGATCGGCTTCATCCAGAGCGCGTCTCGCTTGGAGAGGTAGTCGTTCACGGTCACGACGTGGACGGACATGCCGCCGAGCGCGTTCAACACGATCGGCAGGGTGCTGGTGAGGGTCTTGCCCTCGCCCGTCTTCATCTCGGCGATCGCCCCGTCGTGGACGACCATCCCGCCGATCAGCTGCACGTCGTAATGACGCTGGCCCAACGCCCGGAACGCGGCCTCGCGGGTGAGCGCGAAGGACTCCGGCAGCAGGTCGTCGAGCGACTCCCCGTTGCTGGCCCTCTCCCTGATCGAGTTCGCCTCTTCGAGCAGCTCGTGGTCCTCGAGCTCCTTCATCTCGGGCTCGATCCGGTTGATCGACTCGACCCGCTTCTCGTATGCCTTGAACTTGCGCCCCTCCCCCAGCCTGAGCGCACGATCGATTAGCTGAATGGCCATGGGGACAAGGGTAGCTGTTGCGGGTCACGGCCGACTAAAGCCGCAAGCGAGAGGGCCGGGAATTCCCGGCCCTCTCGCTTCTCGCATACTCTTTCTCGGCTAGATGCCCGGTTGGGCGCCCCCCGCCTCGCGGCCCTGGAGGCGATTCACAAGCCTCCGGGTTTCCCTCCGCTTCCGTCGCTTCTCCCGGTGCCGCTTCACCTGCCTGCGCATGTCCTCCGCGATCTCGTGGATGGTGTGCATCATGTCGGGGCTCGCCTCGTGGGCGTGGAGGGTCACGCCCTTCAGATGGAGCGTCGCCTCGGCCACGAACTTGTCGGAGATGGCCGGGTTCTGCTCCTCGGAGACGACAACTTCGATGCGGGCCAGCGGCGAAACCTGCTCACCAAGCCGCCGGAACCGCTGGGTCACCTGCTCCCGCATCTCGTCGTTGACTTCGACGTTGCGGCCACGAATTTCGATTCGCATGGAGACTCCTCGCGGGTTGTGTTCCTTTGGCCGATGGTAGCCGGGAGGGGAGACGGTGACAAGTTCAGGTTTCCTAAATTCAGAGTCGCCGGGTGAAGGTGAGCGCGTGCACCCGCGAGGCCCCCGACCGGAGCAGCGACCCGGCGGCCGAGGACAGGGTCGCGCCCGTGGTCATGACGTCGTCGACCAGGAGCACCGGGCGGCCCGCGAGGAGGCCGTCCGCCCCCGCGACGGGCCGGATGTCAGGCGGGTCGGCCAAGCGGCCGCCGCGCCCCCGGCCCCGCTGACGGCCCGAACCGAAGCGGCGGAGCGCCGGCGGCTCGGCCAGCTCGAGGCCCGTCTCGGCGGACACGCGTGCCGCCAGGAGGGCGACCGGGTCGAAGCCCCGCCGCCACGTCCTGATCCGAGCCGGCGGCACCGGGACGACGAGCTGGTCCGCCCCGCGGAGCGGCGCGACCGCGTCCGCCATGAAGCCCGCAATCAGATCGGCCAGCCCGGTGAGATGCCGGAACTTGAACGCCGCGAGAAGGGCTCTGGCGACGCCGTCGTGATCGGCACAGGAGGCGATCTCCGCGACCCCGGCCGGCGGGTCGGCCCGGATCACCCGCGCTCCGTTCAGGTCTCGCACGCAACGGCCGCAGATTGGCGAGGCCGGATCCGCCCGCCCCCGGCAGACGATGCAGAGGGGCGGGACCAGCGCTCGGGCGATGCGGCCTGGGTCCATCCCGGCAGCATGCGCCGAAAGAGCTCAGCGGTGGCTCGCGGAGCGTGACGATTCAGTCAAGCGTGGGACCGAGGAGCCCGCCCGCCAGGAACGCGCCCTTCTCGAGCGAGGCGCGGTCCAGCAGCACCGCCTCGCGGATGCCGGCGCGGGCGCCGATGGAGCAGTTCCGCCCCAGCACGAGGGGACCGACGAGCTGCGCTCCCTCGCCGATCCGCGCGCCGTCGCCGATCAGCACCGGGCCGTCGATCTCAGCACCGTCGAGGCCCTCGACGTCGCCCTCGGCCCACACCTCGTCCCGAACCTCGTTCTCGGGCAGGCCCAGGTCGACGTCGCCGAACAGGCCGTCGAAGTTGCTCTGGATCAGTTCGTCGATCGTGCCGATGTCGTTCCAGTAGGACTCGGTCTCGTGGGCGTAGAAGTCCAGCCCCGCGTCGAGCAGGGCCGGGAAGACGTCGTAGGCCCAGTCGGCGAACTCGTCCGGGTGGCCGGGCGCCATCAACTTGCTCTCCCCGGGCGCGGGGAAGTGATCGAAGATCTCGCGGTCGAACATGTAGATGCCGCAGTTGGCCAGGTCGGAGAGCGCCTCGTCCGGATCCGGCTTCTCCTGGAATCCCTGGATCCGGCCCTCCTCGTCCGTGATGACCACCCCGAACTCGGAGGTGTCGGCGACGCGCCGGGTGGCGAGGGTGGCGATGCCACCGTGGGACCGGTGGAACTCCCGCATCGCGCTCAGGTCGATGTCGGTCATCGCGTCTCCCGAGATGACCAGGAAGTCGTCGTCGAAGAAGTGCGAGGCCTGGCGGACGCCGCCCGCGGTGCCGAGCAGCTCCTCCTCGAAGCTGTACGCGAGCTTGACCCCGAACTTCGACCCGTCACCGAAGTGATCGCGGATGACGTCCGGGAACCAGTGGACGTTCGCGATCACGTCCTCGAAGCCGTGCTGCGCCAGCAGTCCGACGATGTGCTCCATCACGGGACGGTTCAGAACCGGCACCATCGGCTTGGGCACGGAACGGGTGACTGGCCTGAGCCTGGTGCCCAGACCCGCGGCCAAGACCATCGCCCTCATCAGCTCTTGCCCAGACGCCGCTTGAAGTCTTGGATCTCGTCGACCGGGAGCGGGTCCACGCCGCGCAGGGCGGCGACCTCCACGGAGACGAGGTCGCCGAACATGACGGCCCAGAAGAGACGCTCGGAGCGGGTCTCGCCGGAGGTTTCGACCGAGAAGACCGGCGCGCCGGTGCGCTCGATCGTCTCGGCGGTGAGCTCCATGCGCCGGCGCTCGCGCGGCGACTGGCCCGAGTCCGTGAGGAAGATCGCGCCGAGGCCCCCCGTTCCCTTCGACCAGGCCTCCATCAGGTTGTGGTTCGCCTCCGGGATCTCGGCCGGGAACGCGAGCTGCTTCGCGTTCTCGTTGAACTGGTTTGCCCATCGCCTGGCGGGGGCAGTGGTGAGGCTCGCTCCGTGCACGACGACGGGAGTGTCCCCGATCTGGGAGGCGAGCGCCCTCGCGAGCGGCGCCATGTCCGCCTTCCGCTGGTCGAGGAAGTCCGCGGCCTGCTCGAGCTCCCGCCGCACGTCGGGGGCCACGCCGGCCAGGTGGGCGACGTAGGCCGCGACCACCGTCATGTACCCGACGGTCATCCGGGGTTGGAAGAACCCGGGCAGACCCACCACCCCGATGCCGGCGTCGCGCGCACGGGCGCCCAGCTCGCCGCCCGTCCCGGCCACCCAGCGGTGGGTTCCCGCCTCGCCGGCGTCCTTGAACGAGGCGATCGTCTCCTCGGTGTCGCCCGAGTAGCTCGAGGCGAGGACCGCCCAATCGGCGGTGACCCACTTCGGGAGCCCGTAGGTCCGGGACACGATCATCGGGCCGGTCACCCTGTCACCGAGGAGGTCGCGGGCCAGCTCGGCCCCGATCGCCGAGCCGCCCATCCCGCAGACGACGAAGCCGGCCGAGGGACGCGCCTTGAGCTGCGCCGAATCGACGCGCCAGAGCGCGTCGCGGATGTGGTTCGGGATGTCGAGCACATCCTCAAGCATTGACGACCTCATTCTTTCCCCTGACCTCATTTCCTACCGTAACCCCCGCAGCAACTTTTACCCCGGCGGAGAGGATCGAATCCTCGACCACGGCGTCGGACCCGATCTCGCATCCGTCGAGGAGGACCGAGCCGCGGACCCGGGCCCCGGGCCCGACCGTCACGCCCGGTCCGATCACGGCACGGGGCCCGATCGTCGCGCCGGGATCCACCTCGGCGGTCGGATCGACGTGAACGGCGTCGCGGTTGGTCTCGACCTGGGTCTTGATCCTGCCCTCCAGGATGTCCCAGGTCGCCTCGAAGTACCGCTCGGGGGTGCCGAAGTCCATCCAGTAGCCCTCGAGCTCCCGCGCGTACAGGCCGTGGCCGATGATCGAGGGGTAGAACTCGCGCTCGATCGAGACCTCGCGCCCCGCGGGGATCGTCTCGATCGCCGCCCGCTCCAGCACGTAGGTCCCCGCGTTGATCAGCCCCCCACCGGACCGGGTCGGGTCCTTCTCCGTGAAGTCGATCACCTTGCCCTCGTCGTCCATCTCGACCAGGCCGTAGCTGCTCGCGTCATCCACCGGGTAGAGGCCAAGGGTGGCGCGTGCTCCGGTCTCTTCGTGCTGGCGCCAGAGGGCGCTCAGGTCGAGATCGGCGAGCACGTCGCCGTTGAAGGCGAAGAACCGCTCCTCGAGGTGCGGCAGGGCGAACCGGATCGCTCCGGCCGTGCCGAGGGGTTCCTCCTCGACCAGGTACTTGATCCGCGGTCCACCCGCCTCACCGTCCCCGAGGACCTCCCTCATCTCGTCCGGCCGAAAGCCGCACGCGAGCACCACCTCGTCCACCCCGTGGCCTCCGAGCCACTCGGTCATGTACGTCAGGAAGGGTCTGTCGACCAGGGTCAACGCCGGCTTCGGCGTCTCCAGGGTCAGGGGGCGAAGGCGGGTGCCCTTTCCCCCGACAAGTACCAGTGCCTGCAATCTGTTCTACCTGCTTTCGTCACCGATCCCCCGTCCTACCGATTCCTTCGTACACGAAACCGGCCGAACCGAGGATCCCGGGGTCAAGAAAATTGCGTCCGTCTATGAGCAGCGGTCTCCGCATCCTTTCGGCGGCCTCGGGCCAATCGATCTCCCTGAACTCCGACCACTCGGTAACGAGCACCCCGGCGTCGCAGTCCGTGAGGGCCTCTCGTGCCGTATCCCTCATTTCGACCCCGGGCAGGAGACTCCTTGCATTGTCCATCGCCACCGGGTCGTATGCGACGACATCCGCTCCCTCGCCCCGCAGGCGCGCGGAGAGGACCAGGCTCGATGCTTCTCGCATGTCGTCGGTGTCCGGCTTGAACGCGAGCCCCAGCAGCGCGATGCGCTTTCCCACCAGCGAGCCGAGGTGCTTGCCGAGCTTGCTCACCACCCTTCGCTTCTGGAGCTCGTTCACCTCGATGACCGCGTTCAGGAGCTGGAAGTGGTACCCGGAGTTGCCGGCCAGTAGCTTGAGCGCGTTCACGTCCTTGGGGAAGCAGGACCCGCCGAAGCCGATGCCGGGGCGCAGGAAGTGCGGGCCGATCCGTTCGTCCATCCCCATGCCGCGGGCCACCTCGCCGACGTCGGCCCCGACCTCCTCGCAGACGTTGGCGATCTCGTTGATGAACGAGATCCGGGTCGCGAGGTACGCGTTCGAGGAGAGCTTGATCATCTCCGCACTCGAGGTGTCGGTCATCACCATCTCGCCGCCGAGCGGGCGGTACAGCGCCGCGACCTGCTCGGCCGCGTCGGCGTCCTCCGGCTCCGCGCCGATCACGACCCGGTCCGGGTTCATGAAGTCCTGGACGGCGGTCCCCTCCTTGAGGAACTCGGGACAGGAGACGTAGGCCAGCCCGGGCAGCTCGCGGCGGATCGAGTCGCCGGTCCCCGCCGGGACCGTGCTCTTCATGATCAGGACGTGATCGCCGTCCGCCTTCAGGTCGCGGACGACCGACTGGACGCGCGAAAGGTCCGCGTCGCCCGAGTAGGTCGGCGGCGTGTCGACGCAGACGAAGAGCAGGCGCGCCGACGCGAGGAGCTCGTCCATGTCGGTGGTAAAGGTGAGCCGGTCGCGGTTCTTTTCCAGCAGCTCCGCCAGGCCGGGCTCGTGGATCGTGATCTCGCCGCGGTTCAGGGCATCGACCTTCTCCTGCAGGACGTCGCGGGCGATCACGGGATGGCCGAGCTCGGCGAAGCAGGCGGCGGTCACGAGACCGACCCAGCCGACTCCGACGACGCCGACCGGCGCCTTCTCTTCTGAATTCATCTCACTCAATCGTTGGGGGTGAACGCCCGGGTCGACCGGGCCATGCCTAGCATCTGCTGATTCTCGAGGGTGAGCAGCAACGAGTTGGAGATCCAGTACACGTTGTCGCCGTCCTTCCAGGAGATCAGGCGGATCCTGTCACCTTCGTAGTAGACCTGGAACTTCCTGTCGTCCATCTCCACCTCTTCGTGGGGCGCCTCGAGGATGGGGGGATCGGTCCAGCCCCGGAGGCCCTGCAGCCCGAAGTAGTGGTCGCCGTCCTCCTTGGTGACCATCATCACGATGCGGTAGGCGCCGTAGACGTTCTTGTCAGGGTCCCGGGTGTGGTAGACGCGGCTACCGTCGGCGTAGATGGTTCCCTCGGGGAGGCGTCTCGCGTAGAAGACGGGGAAGTCGGTCCGGGTTATCTCGGCGTCGAGCGTCGCGGCCACGTCCTGACCGCCCACGGAGGCGTCGACGAGCCCGTCGTTCTCCTTGCTCGGGATCTCGGAGGCGGACTTCCTGGCCCGGGCGCGTTTCTTGGCCGCACGCCGCTGCGCCTTTTTCTTCTTCTTGGCCGCCGGGCTGCCGCCGTCTCCCTCGTCGAGCGTGCCGACCGGGCCCTCCGGGTCGTCGAACCCGAGGAACTGGTCCACCGCCGTGTCGATCTCCTCCTGGCTCGCCTCCACGTACGAGATGTCGTTGCGCATGGTGAAGTGCGAGGGGAACGAGACCTCGGTCACGGCCGCGCCGCGCGAGTCGAACAGCAGGGCGAGCAGCTGGAATATCTGGTCGCTGTTGCTGATGGTCGACTCGGTGTTCTCGGTGAAGGCCTTCAGCAGCTCGTCGCGTCGCTTGACGATTTCCTTGAAGGAAAGGCGGTTGCGCACCTCGCCGATCAGGTCCTGCTGGCGGGCGGCGCGGACCAGGTCCGAATCGGTGTGGCGGTACCTGGCGAAGTCGAGCGCGTCGGCGCCGCAGAGCTTCTGGTAGCCGGCGTCGATGTCGATGGTGGCGTACTGCTGCGAGACGTCCAGGCCCACGTTGTCGTTGAAGTAGTCGCGGTCCACGTCCACGTAGACGCAACCGACCGCCTCGATCACGTCGGCGAAGCCCTGGAAGTCGACGTTGACCACCTGGTTGATCTCGAGGCCGGTGAGCTGCTTGATGGTCTGGATCGTGAGCTTGGGCCCGCCGTACGTGAAGGCGGCGTTGAACTTGTCGTACCCGTGGCCCGGGATGTTGACGTACAGGTCGCGCGGGATCGAGAGCATCGCGATCTGGTTCGAGTCGGGGTCGAGCCGGATCAGCATCGTCGTGTCGGAGCGGCCCTTGTCGCCCTCGAGGGTGCCACCGCCGGTGCGAACGTCGGACCCGAGGATCGCGATCGTCTGGGGGCCGTCCGCGTCGGTCACCATCCAATCCGGGAGCTTGATCTCATTGCCGCCGCGGCCGATCTCATCGGTGATGCCGTTGACGATGTGCATCACCGACGCCTGTGTCGCGGTCGCGAAGGAACCCGTGATCAGAAGGATGGCGAGCAGGAACCTCCACCAGTAGCGGGGACGCTTGGCCGCGGGCTCGAAGTCCCCGCCCCGCGGGGGCCGGGGCGGATCCCAGACCCTGCCGGTGCGCCGGGAATACTCGATCGCGTCGTGGACCTCGCTGCGTGCCGTGGCTTTCAGCACGGCGGTCTGCTCCTCTGTTATCTGCGCCTCCGAGGGCAGATCCCACTCTTCCGTTCCGACCTCCGGGTGCTCGGTCTCGGGGTGCTCGCCCGTGTGGGGCCCCTCGGCCTGGGGTTCCGGGTGGGCCGGGGTTCCGGGCGCTTCCTCGAATTCTTCCGCCGGGGGAATCGCCGTCTCCTCGGTCCCGGCCGGAGGCTCGGGGACGGCCGGCTCCTCGGCGATCGCGCTCTCGTCGCTCTCCAGGAGGGCGGCCCGAAAGACCGGGTCGAGGTCGGGGACGTCGCTGTCGTCCACCCTGGCCTCGAACGCGAAGAGCTCCTCGGTTGGGGGATCGAACGTCTCGTCCGCCTCCGCTGCGGGCTCGTCGCCGACCGGCGGGCCGGGGTCGCGCTCCGGGGGCACGGGCGTGCCCTCTCCGGCCGCCGAGAGTTCTAGTTCCTCGGGCTCCTCGCCCGGGCGTTCGTCCATCAACGGCTCACACCTCCGTCGCGGCCCGTTCCAGAAAGGCCCGCAGCGCCGACCGGTACGCGACCAGCGACGAGACCGAGACCCACTCGTCCGGACCGTGATGGCCGGAACCGGCCGGGCCGAACTCGACCGCCGGGATGCCCGCTCTGATGAACGAGACGGCATCGGAAGCACCGTCCCGGCCCACAGAGAGCGATGGGCCCTCGTGGTGCTCGGACGCGGCCCAGGTGAGCGCGCCGATCCATGGCGAGTCCGTACCGCCGCCGCTCACGGGCGGCAGCTCCATGATCGTTTCCATGCGCATGGGCCCGAGACCGGCGATCTGATCGCGGATCTCTGTCGGGTCCTGATGTGGCAGGTAGCGGATGTCTACGTCTATCGCGCAAGAATCGGGAACCTTGTTGAGCGCGTCGCCGCCCCAAATCCGGCCGAGATTTATCGAGGGGCGGTCGAAGAGCTCGGAGCTTTCTCTCGCAAAGGGTAGTGACTCGACTCCCCGGAACATGTCCACGGCCCGCAGGACGGCGTTGTCGCCCAGCCAGGGCGTCGAGCCGTGCGCCGCGCGGCCGCCCACGGTTAGGCGCATTGCCAGGACGCCCTTCGCGGCGACCCCGACGTGCATGTCCGTCGGTTCGCCCGTGATGGCGAAGTCGCCCTCGAGGCCCATCCCCCCCTCGGATTGGGACCGGACGAGATGGTTGCTGCCGCGGTTGACCGCGTCCTCGGACTCCTCGTCGGAGACGATCGCGAGCGTGACGCCCAGCCCCGGGACCGGGTCCTCCTCCGTGGGCATCGCCAACATCATCGCGGCGAGCGCGGCCTTCATGTCGTAGGCGCCCCTGCCCACGAGCCTGTCGCCCTCGATCCGCGCCGCGTACTGCCCCGGCTCGGCCGGGACGACGTCGATGTGACCGTGGAGGATCACGGTCGGTTCCCCGTCGCCCCCCTGGGTCGCCGTGATCACCGGCAGGCCACGACAGGACCCCTGCTCGGTTTCGAGCCCCCTCGAATCGAGCCAGCCCTTCACGAACCCCGCGGCCTCGTGCACCCCGTCTTCCGACGAGGTGTCGTAGCTGATCAGCTGCTCCGCCAGAGCCAGCAGTTCGTCCATCCGAGGATGGTATTGAGTCTAGGGCGAAAACGGGGCCCTTCCGGCTCCGGCGCGGCTGAACCAGAGGTGGCTGCGGTAACTCCGGATATCCGGCGAAAACGCAGCCGCCTTCGGGCCGCCTAAGGCTCTGCTGCGACGGAACCCGAGGTGGCTGCGAAAACCGGGCCTATACCGGCCAAAACGCAGCCACTCTACGAGCCTCAGCGGGTCTTCGGGTGACGGCCCAGGTGCCATCTCGATGGAATTCTTCAGCAGATAGAGCTGACCATTCCGCCTCGAACCCGGTCCGTGCCGGGCGCGACCGGGCTAGGCCCGTGCGATCTTCAGGAACGCCTCGACGCGTTCCAGGTCGCGCTGGGCGACCTCGCGGGCGGCCTCGCCCGTGCTCTCGTCGGCCAGGCGTGCCTCCGCGTCGCTCTTCTGCTCCTCGAGGGAGGAGACGTCGAGGTTCGACGGCTCGATCGCTTCCTCGAGGAGCATCTGGGCGTGGTTCGCGAAGACCTGGATCATCCCGTGGGACTGGGCCCACTCCTTGGTCTCGGAATCGGAGACCTTCAGACGGAGCAGGGTGGGCTTCAGCGCGGCGAGAACCGGCACGTGGCGTGCCAGGATGCCGATCTCGCCGGTGACGGTCCGGGTCGAGAGCTGGACCACCTCGCCGTTGAAGACCTCACCCTCGGGGGTGAGGACCTCAGCCGTGAATGTGTTCTCGCCGGCCAACTTCCTAGTTGCCCGAGCCCTTGCCCTGCTCGATGACCTGGTCGATCGAGCCCTTCATGTAGAAGGCGTTCTCCGGGTAGTCGTCCAGCTCGCCGTCGAGGATCATCCGGAAGCCGCGGACCGTCTCGGAGACCGGCACGTACTGGCCCGGGGAGCCGGTGAACTGCTCGGCCACGAAGAACGGCTGCGACAGGAAGCGCTCGATCTTGCGGGCGCGGTAGACCAGGACCTTGTCCTCGTCGGCCAGCTCGTCGATGCCGAGGATGGCGATGATCTGCTGGAGCTCGCTGTAGCGCTGCAGGACCTGCTGGACCTCGGTCGCCGTGTTGTAGTGCTCCTCGCCGAGGATGTCCGGCTTGAGGATCGTCGAGGTCGAGTCGAGCGGGTCGACGGCCGGGTAGATGCCCTTCTCCGAGATGGCACGCGAGAGCGTGGTGGTCGCGTTGAGGTGGGCGAACACCGAGGCCGGGGCCGGGTCGGTGAGGTCGTCGGCCGGGACGTAGATGGCCTGGACCGAGGTGACAGAGCCGCGGGCGGTCGAGGTGATCCGCTCCTGGAGCTGACCCATCTCGGTCTCCAGGGTCGGCTGGTAACCGACGGCGGAGGGCATGCGGCCGAGAAGGGCCGAGACCTCGGAGCCGGCCTGGGTGAACCGGAAGATGTTGTCGATGAAGAGCAGCACGTCCTGGCCGCCTGCCTCACGGTAGTACTCGGCCATGGTCAGGCCGGACAGCGCGACGCGGAGACGGGCTCCCGGAGGCTCGTTCATCTGGCCGAAGACCATCATGGTCTTGTCGATGACGCCGGACTCGGTCATCTCGAGGTAGAGGTCGGTGCCCTCGCGGGTCCGCTCGCCGACGCCGCAGAAGGCCGACAGGCCGCCGTGCTCCTGGGCGATGTTGTGGATGAGCTCCTGGATCAGAACGGTCTTGCCGACGCCGGCGCCACCGAACAGGCCGATCTTGCCGCCCTTCACGTACGGGGCGAGGAGGTCGACGACCTTGATGCCGGTCTCGAGGATCTCCTGGTTCGGGGTCAGGTCGGTGGCCGCCGGGGAGGGCCGGTGGATCGGCCAACGCTCGACGTCGGCCGGGATGGCATCGCCACCGTCGATCGGCTCGCCGAGCAGGTTGAAGATGCGGCCGAGGGTCGCGTCTCCGACCGGGACCGTGATCGGGCCGCCGGTGTCCACGACGAGATCGCCGCGGCGCAGGCCGTCGGTCGCGTCCATCGCGACCGTGCGAACGCGATCGTCGCCGAGATGCTGCTGGACCTCGCAGACGAGGGTCTGACCCTCGCGGGCGTCGGTCGCCTCGACCTGGATCTCTACCGCCGAGTAGACCTCGGGAAGCTTGTCGGGGAAGACGGCGTCGATGACGACGCCCTGAATTTCCTCGATTCGTCCGGTGTTCTTGCCGTTGTTCTCTGACATATCTCCAGTTCCAGTTTCAGTCTGTGGCGTCGCCTAGCCGAGCGCCTCCGCGCCGCCTACGACTTCCAGGATTTCCTGCGTGATCTCGGCCTGACGGACCCGGTTCATCTCGAGGGTCAGGTCGTCGATCATGGTTTCCGCGTTCTCCGCCGCGCTGCGCATGGCCGTCATCCGGGCCCCGAGCTCGGACGCCGCCGATTCGAGGAGGTTGCGGTAGAGCGAAGTGTTGACGTAGTCCGGGATCACGGTGGCGAGCAGCTGCTCCGCCTCCGGCTCGTACTCCCAGGAGGCGCGGCCGTGAGCCTCCGCGAGCTCGCCCGCGACCTCTTCGCCGCCCTCGTCCTCGGCCCCCGCGCCGATCACCTCCGCCTCCTGGACGGGAAGCAGGATCAGGCGCTGGACGTGCTGGGTCAGCGGCGAAACGTAACGGTTGTAGATCACCTCGACCCGGTCGACGTCACCGTCGACGTAGGCGGCCGCGAGGGTCTCACCGATCTCGCGGGCATCCGAGAAGGCCGGGCGGTCGGTGAAGCCGGTCCAGGACTTCTGCGGCTCCGCCTTGCGGAAGGTGAGGGCGCCGTCGCCGCGCCGGCCGACCGCGTAGAACACGGTCTCGATGCCCTCGGCGCTGAGCTCGTCGCGCCTGTTCAGCCCGTCCCGGAGGATGTTGGCGTTGAAGGCGCCGGCCAGCCCGCGGTCGCCGGTGACCAGGAGCAGGGCGACGCGCTTCACGTCCTCGCGCTGCTCCAGGATCGGCACCTGCGAGACGGTCCCGGCCTCGGCCGCGGCCCGCTGCGTCATCCGCCGCATCGCCTGGGCGTAGGGCCGCAGGTGCTCGATCCGCGTCTCCGCCCGACGCAGCCGGGCGGCCGCCACCATCTCCATCGCGCGCGTGATCTGGCGGATGTTCTTGACGCTGGTGATCTGGTTTGTGACTTCTTTGCGGTTGGCCATCTGTTGCTCTTCGTTGCCTGGCGGCGGGACGGTCGGTTTCCGCCTAGGCGGCGGAGGTCGCCTCCTCGTTCTCGACGATCTCCTCGCCGGCCGAATCCGGTTCCTCGGCGAAGGTCGAGTCGACACGCACGGACTCGCCCTCGGCGAGCGGCTCGCCGTTCTGGTCGAAGTCCGGGCCGAAGTCGTCGACGAAGTTGCCGATCGCGTCGCCGAGCTCCTTCTCGTCCTCGTCGGAGAACTGGCCGGTCTCGTTGATCCGGTCGAGCAGGGCCTTGTTGTCCGAATGGAGGCGGGCCAGCAGGTCGACCAGGAAGTCCTGGACGCGGTCGGTCTTGATCAGGTCGAGGTAGCCGCCGGTGCCCGAGTAGATCGAGGCGACCTGGTCGGCGACGGAGAGGGCGTCGCGCTCGTTCTGCTTCAGCAGCTCGACGAGACGCTCGCCGCGGGCCAGCGTGCGCTGGGTCTCGGCGTCGAGCTCGGAGCCGAACTGGGCGAAGGCGGCCAGGTCGCGGTACTGCGACAGCTCGCCCTTCATCTTGCCCGCGACCTTCTTCATCGCCTTGGTCTGCGCGTCGCCACCGACTCGCGACACCGAGATGCCGACGTTGATGGCCGGGCGCACGCCCGAGTTGAAGAGGTCGGACTCGAGGAAGATCTGACCGTCGGTGATCGAGATGACGTTCGTCGGGATGTAGGCCGACACGTCGTTGGCCTGGGTCTCGATGATCGGCAGCGAGGTGAGCGAGCCTCCACCCTCCTCGTCGCTGAGCTTGACGGCCCGCTCGAGCAGGCGCGAGTGCAGGTAGAAGACGTCGCCCGGGTACGCCTCGCGGCCCGGCGGGCGCCGCAGCAGCAGCGACATCTGGCGGTACGCGTAGGCGTGCTTGGTGAGGTCGTCGTAGACGCAGAGCGCGTGCCCGCCCTTGTACAGGAAGTACTCGGCCATCGCGGTTCCGGCGTACGGCGCGATGAACTTGATCGGGGCGGCCTCGTCGGCCGGGGCCGCGACGATGATCGTGTTCTCCATCGCGCCGGCGGCCTCGAGGACCTCCCGGACCTGGACGATGGTGGACATCCGCTGGCCGATCGCGACGTAGACCGAGATGACGCCGGAGTCCTTGTTGTTGATGATCGTGTCGACGCCGACGGTGGTCTTGCCGGTCTGGCGGTCGCCGATGATCAGCTCGCGCTGGCCACGGCCGATCGGGATCATGCCGTCAATCGCCTTGATGCCGGTCTGGAGCGGCTCGCGGACGGGCTGGCGGCTGATCACGCCGGGGGCCTTGAACTCGGCCGGCCGGCTCTTGTCGCTGTGGATGTCGCCCTTGCCGTCGAGCGGCCGGCCCAGCGGGTCGACCATGCGGCCGAGGAACTCCTCGCCGACGGGGATCTCGAGCAGGCGGCCCGTGCGCTTCACGGTGTCGCCCTCCACGATCTTGTCCCACTCGCCGAAGAGCACGGCGCCGACGTTGTCGGCCTCGAGGTTGAGGGCGAGCCCGGTCACCCCGTGGGGCAGGTCGAGCATCTCCAGGGCCATGCAGTTGTCGAGCCCGTGGATACGGGCGATGCCGTCAGCGACCGAGAGCACGGTGCCGACCTCGGTCAGGTCGGCGCTGCCGGGGTCAATGCCCTCGATGCGCTGCCGCAGAATGCTGGCAATCTCGTCTGGCTTGATCTGCATCTCGGTCTAAGTCCTCCTTAGCCCGCCTGAGCCACGCTCTGGCGGAGTTTCTCCAAGTTGTTGCGAATGCTGCTGTCGAGAACCATGTTCCCGACCTGAAGTACGAGCCCGCCGATGATCTTCTCGTCGACGTTGCTGGTGAGGTCCACCTTCTTGCCGGTCTGCTGCTCGACCGCTCCGGCGACCTCCTGGGCGACTGCTGGGTCGAGCTCGACCGCACTGGTCACCGTGACCTCGATGCGGTCGTGCTCCTTCTTCCAGAGGTCGTCGAACTCCCGCCGGATACGGAAGATCGCCGGCATCCGGTGCTTCTCGATGAGCAGCTCGAGAAAGTTCCTGACCTCCGGGTTGGCGCCTTCGACCGCCTTGTTCAGGCCATCCAGCTTCTCCGTCGAAGAGAAATACGGGCTGAAGAAGAAGACCGTCAGCTCACGGTTCCCCTCGAGGGCATCAGCGAACTGGGCAAGCTGCGCCTGCACCTCGTCCAGCTGTCCCTTCTCCTTGGCCACGCCAAAGAGGGACTCGGCATATACCCGAGCCAGTTCTTCCATCAGTTGTTCCGTTCCTCGCCGGCCAGGGCGGAGAAGTCGACCTCGCGCAGCGCGTCCTCGACCAGCTCCTTGTGGGCCTGGTCGTCGAGCGACTTGCGGGTCACCTGTTCGGTGGCCAGGATGGTCAGGTTGGCGACTTCCTTGCGGATGTCATCGAGGGCGCGCGACTTCTCGGCCTCGATGTCCTTGCGGGCTGCCTCGACGAGCTCCTCGCGCTTGGCCTGACCCTCCGAGGTCGCCTCGGACTTCGTCGTCTCGGCGGCCTTGCGGGCCTTGCTGACGATCTCGTCGGCCTGCTCGCGGGCCTCGGTCAGGCGCTGACGGTAGTCGGCCAGCAGCTTGTCGGACTCTTCCTTCTGCTTCTCGGCCGCCTCGATGCTCTCGCGGATCGTCGCCGCGCGCTTGTCAAGGGCCTCGCCGATCTTCGGGAAGGCGAACTTCTTCAGCACCAGGAACGTGATGCCGAAGATGAGCAGGGTCCAGATCATCAGACCCAGCTCGGGTGTCACCAGGAAGTTGCCGCCCTCTTCCTCGGCCGCTTCCGCTGCCAGTGGCAACGAGGCCACGATATGTGAGAGAACAGGCTCCATGGTGGCCTACAGGAAGAACGCGATAAGCGCGAAGATGAAGGTGTAGAACGCGACGGCCTCGGTCAGAGCGAAGCCGAGCCAGCGGATCGACTGGAGCTCGGAGGCGAGCTCGGGCTGACGGGCAACCGACTCGATCTCCTTACCGAAGATGAAGCCGACGCCGATGCCGGCACCGATCGAACCGAGACCGGCGCCAACGCCGAGGGCGATCGCCTTGCCGGCGTCGGTGACATCGCCGGTGACCTCGGCGAGGGGCACGATGGAACTGGGATCCATTACGAGTACTCCTTTTTAGTGACTTTCGGCGGTTGCTCCGCCGATGTAGATGGCGGTCAGGATGGAAAAGATGAAGGCCTGCAGGGTCGCGACGATGCCGACCTCGAAGATGTAGAAGGCGAAGGCCATCGGGAAGGTCAGGACGCCGAGCGCGGCGATGCCGAGCAGGACGGCCAGGCCGCCGCCCATGAAGAGCAGCAGGAGGTGGCCGGCGAGGATGTTCGCGAAGAGTCGGACGGAGAGCGAGATCAGTCGCACGAAGTGGGAGATGACCTCGATCAGGAAGATCGCCGCCTTGCCGAAGGGGTTCATGTCCTCCAGCCCGGCCGGAAGCCAGCTCGCCAGGTACTTGATCGGGCCCTTGGCGATGACGCCCTCGACGTGGTAGGCGATCCAGACCAGGAGAGTCAGGACCAGCGGGATCGCGATGTTCGCGGTCGCCGCGTAAAGGGCGAAGGACGGGATCTCGATGCCGAAGATGTCGACCGGGTGCGCCGTGTTGGTCGGCAGCGGGACGTACCCGATCATGTTCGAGAAGAAGATGAAGAAGAAGAGCGCGCCGAGGAAGGGGAACCAGCGCCGGGCCAGCTTCTCCTCGTCGATGTTGTTGCGGGTGATGTCGTTCTTCGTGACGTCGTAGGCGACCTCGATCGCCGTCTGGACCCGGTTCGGCTTCTGCTGCATCTTGTTGGCGATCCAGATCATGATCGTGATCGTGAGGACCGCCGCGATGAACAGGTAGAGCACGGCCTTGTTGATGGAGAGGTCGATGCCGCCCAGGTTGATGTTGACCCAGGACTCGAGCTTGAACTCGTTCTGCGGCTTGAAGTGATCGTTCTTGCCGTCGGAGCCGAAGATCAGTCCAAAGGCGATCGCCACCGCCAGCCAGACGCCCAGGCCGAGGAATACCTTGGCCTTGGTGCTGAAGCCCGTCTTGGTGTCGGGCATCTGCTCGTGGGTGGCGGTGTCGCTCATCGGGCGGTTTCCTCCGGCTTGTCGGTCTTGCTCAGCAAAAACGCGAGTCCGCGCGCGGCAAGGTTCACGGTGAACAGGACGACGAGCAGCGCGGCCGCCTGCAGGCCCACCTCGCGGTCGACGATGCAGGTGGCGAGGACCACCGCGGCCATCAGCCAGGGACGGGCCAGCGAGGTCGCGGCCACCGCGCCCATCGCGCGGGTCCGCTCGCCGGCGGCGAGCTTGGTCTTGGCCTCGCGCTCGGCCCAGACCTGGATGCCGCGCTGCACGATCCACACGACCGCGGCCACCGCGTATCCGGCGAGGTTGAGGTCGGCGAGGACGAAGACGGGAAGCGCCAGGACCAGGATCAGGAGGTCCAGATTGGCGATAGCGGTGGAGCTTCGATTACCCATGTCCCCTTCGAGGGAGCTCTTTGCGGCAAGCGTCGTCAAGGCGGCGCGACTATATCCCAGAAAGGGTGGTCCACGCGGTGCGGTCCCGCATCGTGACAGGTGATACGAAGCCTTTTGCCAAGCCGAAAACGCGGCCTCGGCGAGTTCGCGATCAGTCCGTTTCCGACTGTTCGTCGCGCCAGCGCGGTCGCTTGATGATTTCCAGCACGAACGCGAGGTACACCGTGACCGCCAGGGCCGCGAGCAGGACCGCGACCATGATCGCCGTCCAGAGCGGGTCGAAGTTGCCGCGATCGTCGCTGTATGGGACAAAGCGGAGCGCCAGCGCGAGCAGAGCGAGCACAAGCGTCCAGCCGTACAGGTACGCGAGCGTGCGGCGCTGCGAGAACCCGATGTTCGCCATCCGGTGGTGGAAGTGCCAGCGGTCGGCCTGGAAGATCGGCTGGCGGTGCTTGAGGCGCTTGGCGACGACGAAGGCGGTGTCCAGCAGCGGCACGGCCAGGATCACCAGCGGGAACACCAGGGCGATCACCGCGTTCGTCTTCAGCGCCCCCTGGACGGAGGCCACCGCGATCATGTACCCGAGGAGGTTGGAACCGGTGTCCCCCATGAAGCTAGACGCGGGCGGGAAGCCGTAGCGGAGGAAGCCGAGCGCCCCGCCGGCGGTGAGCGCCGCCAGGGCCCCGGCCTCGTAGCGCTCGAGGGATACGGCGATGATCGCCATCGCCGCACAGGCGATGGCGCAGAAGCCCGCGGCCAGGCCGTCGATCCCGTCGATCAGGTTGATGATGTTCATGACCAGGGCGATCCCGAGCACGGTGAGCGGGTACGCGACCCACCCCAGCTCGAACCCGCCGAGGAACGGGACCGTGAGGTTGTCGGGATACACCCCTCCGATCACCGGGATAGTCGCGGCCGCCAGCTGCCCGAGCAGCTTCGCGCCGGCTGGGAGCTCGAACACGTCGTCGAGCGCGCCCACCAGGGCGACGGCGACCGCCCCCAGGAGGATGCACACCGTCTCCTCGTTCGTGGGGAGCCAGATCCAACCCGCCACCTCGATGCCGACGAGGATCGCCAGCCCCGACATCCGGGGCGTCGCGACCGTGTGCTGGCTCCGGGGGCCGGGTTCGTCCATGGCGCCCACCCGCCGAGCCACCCACTCGGCCGGCCGCACCGCGACCAGGCTCACCAGAGCAGCCGTCAAGAAGGCCCAGACGGCGTCGATCCCTTCGACCATGCGGAAAGGTTCCCATGCCCGCCCGACGGACGCCGCTTCGCCTCCGGACGCGGCCGCGCGGCGGGCCTTTCGCGACGGCCGAAGCCGCCGTGCCGGCCCTCCGGGCGCTCAGGGAAGCGCGGCCAGCATCCCCTCGACTAGGAGGCCCGGATCCCGCGGGTCCTTGGGTCCCGTGGGCTCGGCCCGCTTGACCAGCTCGAGCTGGTCCGCCCCTCCCAGGAGCTTCAGGCGGCCGTCCGCGATCAGGGCCTCGTCCACCCCGCCCATGCGGCCGGCGAAGGTCGTGTAGACCGGCGTGCCGAGCGCGACCGCCTCGCGGTTCATCGTGCCGCCGGCGCTCACGACCAGGTCGGCGTAGGCGATGAGGGTCTGCGCGTCCACCGGCCGCTCCGGGACGACCAGGTTCGCGGCGTTCCGGGCCCGGGCCCGCTCACCTTGGGCCGGGGTGCGGGGGATGATCACGGCCGTCACCCCATCTGCCTCGGCGAGACGGTCGATTACCCGGTCGTAGAGCGGATTGTCCGCGTGGTAGGCGGCGGTCTCCGGCGGCGGTCGCACGATCACGAGAACCCGTTCGAGGTCGATCCCCAGCGCCTCGGGAACGGCCGGGTCGGGCTCGAACCCCGCAAGGTAGTAGTCCTCCTTCAGGCCCGGGAACCGGACCAGCTTGCTCTCCTTCGCGCCCGCCTCGACCAGCCGGTCGACCGGGATCGAGTCAGGCACGAGCACCCGCTTCGCCACCCGCCATGCGATCTTGCGCTGGAGGCCGGCGAACTCGTAGTCCTGCATCTGGGCGGACGGGATGAAGAAGGCCTGGGAGAGCACCGCGAGGTCGACCGAGCCGTGGGCCACCGCCAGGTCGGGCCGGAAGCCCCACACCGGGCGGGCGAGCCGGGCCGACCGCCCCCCCAGGGCCCTTGCCTTGCCCAGCTTGCCCGCACCGCCGTGCTCCCCGACGACGACGTGCTCGATGCCGAGCCGTTCCAGGTTGCCGACGGTCTCCCCGTTCTCACGGGCGGTGACCAGCACCTCGTCGCCCCGGACGCGGAAGCGCTCGATGACGGGCCGCAGCACGATCGGGTGCGCCGCGGCGGTGCAGTCGAACCAGACCTTCAAGGCCCGTCCCCGCGTCGGCCGTCAGCCCAGGCCGGGATAGAGCGGGTAACGCTCCATCAGGGCGCGGCTGCGAGCGGCGAGCGAGTCGCGCCGCGACTCGAAGTCCTCGCTCAGCGCGCCGCTGATGATCGAGGCGATCTCGCGCATGTCGTCCGGCGTGAAGCCGCGGGTCGAGAGAGCCGGCGTGCCGATCCTGAGGCCGGAGGGGTTCATCGGGGGACGCTCGTCGAACGGGATCGCGTTGCGGTTGACGGTGATGCCGACCTGGTCGAGGCGGTCCTCGCCCGTCTGGCCGTCGATCCCCTTCGAGTTCAGGTCGACCAGGACCAGGTGGACGTCGGTGCCGTCGGTGAGGACGTCGACCCCGCCCTCGATCAGCCCGGCCGCGAGCGCCTTCGCGTTCTCCACCGTGCGACGCTGGCGTTCGGCGAACACGTCCGTGGAGGCGATGCCGAGCGCTACGGCCTTGGCGGCGATCACGTGCATCAGCGGGCCGCCCTGCTGGCCGGGGAACACGGCGCGGTTCACGTCGGCCTTGAGCTCCTCCTTGCTGAGGATCATGCCGCTGCGCGGCCCGCCGAGCGTCTTGTGGATCGTCGTCGTGACCACGTCGGCGTGCGGCACCGGATTGGGGTGCTCGCCCGCCGCGACCAGCCCCGCGAAGTGGGCCATGTCGACCATGAGCTTCGCCCCGACCGAGTCCGCGATCTCCCGGAACGCGGCGAAGTCGAGCTGGCGCGGGTAGGCGGACCATCCGGCGACGATCAGGTTCGGCTTGGTCTCGGCCGCGAGCCGGGCGACCTCGTCCATGTCCACGCGGAAGTCCTCGCGGGAGACGTGGTAGGGCACGACGTTGTAGAGCTTGCCCGAGACGTTCAGCTTCATCCCGTGGCTGAGGTGGCCGCCGTGGTCGAGCGCCAGTCCCATGATCGTGTCGCCGGGCTCGAGCAGGGCCATGTAGGCCGCGTTGTTGGCCTGGGCGCCGGAGTGCGGCTGGACGTTGGCATGGCCGGCCCCGAACAGCTCCATCGCGCGGTCGATCGCGAGCTGCTCGACGATGTCGACCTGCTCGCAGCCGCCGTAGTAGCGGCGGCCCGGGTAGCCCTCGGCGTACTTGTTGGTCAACACCGAACCGGCCGCCTCCAGCACCGCCCGGGGGACGAAGTTCTCCGAGGCGATCATCTCGAGCGTGTTGCGCTGGCGGTTCAGCTCGCCGCCGATCGCCTCCGCGACGGCCGGGTCGACTTCGCTGAGCCCTGCGTCAAGCAGCTCTTCGGAAACGGTGCTCATCTGTGGAAAACCTTTCGTAGCCGGGGAAAGACGAGGGTACCGGAGAGCTCAGCGGGCCGGGCGGTCCTCGTAGAACTCGTTGCCCTCGATGTCGATCCGGGGGAGCACCCTGCCCAACCACCCGGGCAGCCACCAGTTCCACCGCGAGGTCAGGACCAGCATCGCCGGGACGAGCAGGCAACGCACCACGGTCGCGTCGATCGCCACCGCGAAGGCCAGGCCGACCCCGAACTGCTTGACCACCGGATCGCCGTTGACGATGAAGCTCGAGAACACCGCGACCATGATCGCGGCGGCCGACGTGATCACGCGCGCGGAGCCCGCCAGGCCGTCGATCACCGCGTGGCGGTCGCCCCCGAGCCTCGACCGAGCCTCCTTGATCTGCGTCAGGAGGAACACCTGGTAGTCCATGGACAGCCCGAACAGGATCGCGAACATGACCAGGGGCAGGAAGCTCACCACCGGGACCGTCCCGTCCAGGCCGATCAGGGACGACCCGTGGCCCTCCTGGAACACGAAGGTGATGATGCCGTAGGCCGCGGCGATCGAGACGAGGTTCATGAGCGCGGCCTGGAGCGGGATGACGACGGAACGGAAGGCCAACAGGAGCAGCAGCACCGACAGCAGGACGACGACGCCGATCAGCAGCGGCAGGTTCTTGCCGATCTCGTCGCCCAGGTCGATGTACCCGGCCGTCACCCCGCCGACGTGGGCCTCGGCCTTCCCCGAGCCGACCGTCTTGGGGATCACCTCGTCCCGGAGCCGGCTCACCGTGTCCTGGGTCGTGAACGAGGCCGGGGGCGTGTCCGGGACGGCGGAGAAGATCGCCGCCTTACCGTCCTTCGACGTCTCCGGGGGCGTCACCGCGGTGACGCCGGGGTCCTTGCCGACCGCCTTGACCAGGGCCGGCACCGCGGAGGCGTCCCCGTTCACCTCGACGGCGATCAGGAACGGCCCGTTCTCCCCCACGCCGAAGCCCTCGCTGGTCAGGTCATAGGCCCGCTTGGTCTGGGTGTCCGCCGGCAGCTGCCCGAGGTCCTCCTGGCCCAGCCTCATGTGCGTCGCGGGCCACGCGAGCGCCAGCAGGATCACGATGCCGAG
>Ga0182737_1001339_pt1 | contig 24852 bp, 20 predicted proteins | sample eDN5th30CBELigOP_FD_128878 | JGI IMG/M metagenome (GOLD analysis project Ga0182737, IMG submission 128878) | Enriched Organic Plus compost microbial communities from Emeryville, California, USA - eDNA 5th pass 30_C BE-Lig OP (version 2) (version 2) ...
AAAAGCCGCCTCACGGCGGCTTGTCTGCTGGCCATATCTGGAGCGGGCGAAGGGATTCGAACCCTCGACCCCAACCTTGGCAAGGTTGTGCTCTACCCCTGAGCTACACCCGCTTCCGTCAGCAACGTCGCCGCCGCCGATGAGCGCTATCTGCCCCAGATTTTTCTCGCGCGCAATATGCCTGTCGGATTTTTCCCCGCTGGCGATCTAGGCCCCGGCCGCCCCATGAAAAAAGCCACGGCCGCTGTGGGAAACCTCATGGGAAAACTCATGGGAAACAGCGCGGCCAAACACCGTGGCCAAACGCAAAAAAGCCGCCTCGCGGCGGCTTGTCTGCTGGCCATATTTGGAGCGGGCGAAGGGATTCGAACCCTCGACCCCAACCTTGGCAAGGTTGTGCTCTACCCCTGAGCTACACCCGCTTCCGTCAGCAGCGTCGCCGCCGCCGATGGCCGCTATGTGCCCTGGAACGCGGGCGGACGCAAGGGGAGATGTCGCGCGCCCCATGAAAAAATGTGACGCGCCGCCCGGGATGTGGACAACAGGGATGGGCAGCCCCATGCAGGCGGCCAGCCGCGTCGCTGGCCGTCGACGGGTTGCGTGCCGGCGGCTTTCCTGCGCCGGCGGCTTTTGAGGGCTGGCGCCTGTCGAAGTCTGGCGGCGTCGCGACCGGCCCGCCTTGCCCGGGCGCCCGGGCGGGCCGCGTAATTGTCTGCCGTGAATTGCGTCGTCGGAATTGTTTTCTGGCCGGGGAGGCCCCATTTTGACGGGCAGAAAATGATGCGGCCGCCGTGACCGGAGACATCCGCCGGGCGCGCGCGGCTTTGCAGGACGCCGTTGCAAACAGGGGCCCGTCTCCAGGGACGCCATTTGCCAGAAGCCATTGCCAGGAACCCCGCTGCCCATGACCGAGTTGCCCATGACCGACCAGACCACGCCAGCCCCCGCCGCGACCTCCGTCAAGGATGTGACGACGGCAAGCTTCGCCGATGACGTGATCCGCGCCTCGATGAATGCGCCGGTGCTGGTGGACTTCTGGGCGCCGTGGTGCGGGCCGTGCAAGCAGCTGGCGCCGGCGCTGGAGAAGGTGGTGGCGGCCTCTGGCGGCAAGGTGTCGCTGGTCAAGATGAATATCGACGACCACCCGGAAGTCGCGGGCCAGATGGGCATCCAGTCGATTCCGGCCGTGATCGCCTTCAAGCGCGGCCAGCCGGTGGATGGCTTCATGGGCGCGGTTCCTGAAGGGCAGATCCGCTCTTTCATCGAGCGCCTGGTCGGGCCGCTGGGGCCGACGGCGATCGACGCGTTGCTGGCGGACGCGGCGGCGCTTGACGCGGCCGGCGACGCCCAGGGCGCCGCGGAGCTTTACGCCGCCGTGCTGCAACAGGAGCCGGACAACCCTGACGCCATTTCGGCGCTGGTGAAGCTGCATGTGAAGCTGGACGACCTGGAGGGCGCCCGCAGCTTCCTCGCGCTCGCCCCGGCGGACAAGGCCAACCACCCCGCCATCGCCTCGGCCCGGTCGGCGCTGGAGCTGGCGGAGCAGGCTGGCGATCTTGGCCCGGCGGCGGAACTGGAGGCGCGGCTCGCCGCCAATCCCGATGACCATGAGGCGCGTTTCGATCTGGCGCTGGCCCACAACGCCCGGGGTGATCGCAAGGCCGCCGTGGAGGAGTTGCTGACGCTTTTCCGCAAGGACCGGGCGTGGAACGATGAGGCCGCCCGCAAGCAGCTGGTGCAGTTTTTCGAAGCGTGGGGACCGAAGGACCCTGCGACCCTGGCGGGCCGGCGCCGCCTGTCGTCGCTGATGTTTGCCTGAGCGACCGAAAGCCCGGGCAAAAGTTCAGAAAAGAGGCATCTTGCCGTGGTTATGAACGCTGTCTATCGCAGTCCCCAGGACTGCCCGCTGACGATTCCGCTGTTTCCGCTGACGGAAGCGTTGCTGTTGCCGCGTGGCGAGATGCCCCTGAATATCTTCGAGCCGCGTTACATGGCCATGGTTGACGACGCCCTGGCTGGCCGTCGCGTCATCGGCATCATCCAGCCGTTGAAGGAAGAGGATGCTTCGCCCGCGCCGGAGCTTTACGCCATCGGTTGCGCCGGCCGCATCACCCATTTCGCCGAAACCGGCGACGGGCGCTATCTCATCACCCTGACCGGCGTGGCGCGTTTCCGCCTGACCGAGGAGCTGGTGGTGACGACGCCCTATCGCCAGGCGCGGGTCGACTACCACCCGTTCTGCAACGATTTTTGCGCCCGCGCCGGCGAGGAGGACGTCAACCGCGACGCCGTCATCGCCGCGCTGGAGGCATTCGTGAAAGCGCGCGGCCTGCGCATCGACTGGCGTGGCGTGCGCACCGCCTCCAACGAGGCCCTGGTCAACGCCCTGTCGATGATGAGCCCCTATGGCATGCGTGAGAAACAGGCGCTGCTGGAGGCGCCGGACCTCAAAACCCGCGCCGAGATGCTGGTGGCCATCACCGAGATCGAGCTGGCGCGCGGCGGCGCCGGCTCAGACCCCTCGCTGCAATAGGCGGCGCTGGACGAGACGCACGACATTTCAACTGGAAGCACCCCATGACCGGCCAGACCGACGCCCAGAACCAGGACAACCCCGCCCATCCCGCCACCCGGCTTGACCCGCGCCTGCTCGAATTGCTGGTGTGTCCGCTGACCAAGGCGACGCTGGAATATGACGCGGAGCGCCAGGAGCTGATCAGCCGCCAGGCCCGCCTGGCCTATCCGATCCGCGACGGCATTCCCATCATGCTGCCTGATGAGGCCCGCCCGCTGTAATCGGCGGGGCCCTTGCGCCGTTCAGGCCCGCACGACTTCCACGTCCCAGGCCGGCGCGCCGTTGACGTGGCGTTCATGCACGATCACCTGGTCGCCATCATGCAGGCGGCCCAGATTTTCCTCGCGATCCGGCAGCACGATGGTGGTGCTGTCGCCGGTCACCACCAGCACCTGGCGACGGCTGGCCGTCGCCGCGGCGGCCCAGGCCCGGATCTGGCTGAACCACGGTTCGCGCCGCCACACGCCGGCCGCTCCGGGATCGGTCTGCACCACCAGCCGGGCGCCGCCGTGCTCCGTGTACAGCACCAGCTTGCTGCGATCCGGCCGCCATTCCTCTCCCAGAAAGCCCTCGCCGAGCCACAGGCACGAGAACGTCCGGCACTCGTCCGGGCGCGCCTCATAGGCGTCGCACCCCTTGCCCGGCTTGCAGTGCGGGCACCAGCGCCCGCGCGGCTTGTCGAGCGCGGCGATGCCCATCACCTTGCAGCACAGGGTGCAGGGGCCGCACGTGCGCGCCTGCGCGGACGTCTGCAATCCCGACAGGCTCATGGCGCTCCCTCTGGTTGATTGTGACGTCCCGACACTGCCGTCAGGCGGGCCTGCTTTCAAGCCGCGCCGCCCGACAGCCTGTTGCGGGCGTGCTCCTGCGCCTCGACCACGGCGATGGCGGTGATGTTGACGATGCCGCGCGCCGTCACCGAGGGGGTGACGATGTGCGCCGGATGCGCCGGGCCGATCAGGATGGGGCCGACCGGCAGGGCGTCGGCCACCGCCCGCGTCATCTGGAAGGCGATATTGGCGGCGTCCAGGTTCGGCATGATCAGCACGTTGGCCGCGCCCTTGATGCGCGCGCCCGGATAGACCTTGTCGCGCACCATCTCGGACAGCGCCGTGTCGGCGGCCATCTCGCCGTCGATCACCAGGTCCGGCGCCCGCTCGCGCACCAGTTCGAGCGCCGCCCGCATCTTGCGGGCCGAGGGCGAATCGGATGAGCCGAAATCCGAGTGCGACAGCATCGCCATCTGCGGCTCCATGCCGAAGCGCGCCACATGGCTGGCGCAGGCGATGGCCATGTCGGCGAGTTCTTCCGCGTTCGGGTCCTGGCGCACATGGGTGTCGGCGATGAAGAACGGCCCCTTGCTGGTGATGACCAGCGACAGGGCGGACATTTCCTTGATGCCAGGCGCAAGGCCGATGATGTCGCCGATGTGCCGCAGCCGCGACTGGAAGCGCCCCTCCAGGCCGCAGATCATGGCGTCGGCGTCGCCGCGATGCACGGCGATCGCCGCGATCACCGTATTGTTGGTGCGCACCAGCGTGCGTGCGGCGTCCGGCGTGATGCCCTTGCGGCCGGCCACATCGAGATAGGCGGCCACATAGTCCCGGTAGCGCGGGTCGTCCTCCGGGTTGGTGAGGTCGAAATCGACGCCCTGGCGAATGGTCAGGCCGAAACGCTTGATGCGCGATTCCACCACCGCCGGGCGACCCACCAGGATGGGATGGGCCACCCCGTCCTCGACAATCGCCTGAACGGCGCGCAGCACGCGCTCATCCTCGCCCTCCGCATAGATGACGCGCATGGGATTTTCCCGGGCGCGGCTGATCAGCGGCTTCATGACGAAGCCGGAGCGGAACACGAAGCGCGTCAGGCTGTCGGCATAGGCTGCGATGTCCGCCAGGGGCCGGGTGGCGACGCCGGTGTCCATCGCCGCTTTGGCCACGGCGGGGGCGATGCGCAGGATCAGGCGCGGATCAAACGGATTGGGAATCAGCGAACGTGGACCAAATGGCTGCGCGCCGCCGCCGGCCGTCGCCACCATGTCGGAGGGCGCTTCGCGCGCCAAGGCGGCGATGGCGTGGGCCGCCGCCAGCTTCATTTCCTCATTGATGGTGGTGGCCGCGACGTCCAGCGCGCCGCGGAAGATGAAGGGGAAACACAGGACGTTATTGACCTGGTTGGGAAAATCGGAGCGCCCGGTGCAGATCATCGCGTCCGGGCGGGCCTTTTCCGCCTCATCCGGCATGATCTCGGGATAGGGGTTGGCCAGCGCCATGATCAGCGGCCGCGGCGCCATGGCGGCCAGCATCTCCGGCTTCAGCACGCCGCCGGCGGAGACGCCGAGGAAAATGTCGGCGCCGGGGATCACCTCGGCCAGGGTGCGCTTGTCGGTGTTCTGGGCGAACACCGCCTTCCAGCGGTCCATCAGCACCGGGCGGCCTTCATAAACCACGCCCTCCAGGTCCGTGACCCAGATGTTTTCCCGCTTCGCGCCGAGCGACACCAGCAGGTTCAGGCAGGCGAGGGCGGCCGCCCCGGCGCCGGAGGCGACAATCTTGACGTTGGCGATGTCCTTGCCGGCCAGCGCCAGGCCATTGGTCACCGCCGCCGCGACGATGATGGCGGTGCCGTGCTGGTCGTCGTGGAACACCGGAATCGACATGCGCTCGCGCAGCCGCTCCTCGATCTCGAAGCACTCCGGCGCCTTGATGTCCTCAAGATTGACGCCGCCGAAGGTTGGCTCCAGCGCCGCCACCACATTGATCAGCCGCTCCGGGTCATGCTCCGCCACCTCGATGTCGAAGACATCGATGCCGGCGAATTTCTTGAACAGGACGGCCTTGCCCTCCATCACCGGCTTGGCGGCCAGCGGCCCGATATCGCCGAGGCCGAGCACGGCGGTGCCGTTGGACAGCACCGCCACGAGATTCTGGCGGATGGTCAGGCGGGCGGCCTCCGCCGGGTCAGCGGCGATGGCCTCGCAGGCGGCGGCGACGCCTGGCGAGTAGGCCAGGGCGAGGTCGCGCTGGTTGCCGAGCGGCTTGGTCGCCTTGATCTCCAGCTTTCCGGGCTTCGGGTGGCTGTGATAGACAAGGGCCCCGGATCGCAGATCGCTCGACAGTTTCGCGCCCACAGTATGTCCTCCGCATGCGCAGCCCCCCGGGGCGCGCGCCAGATGTCAGATGGTGGGCGGCCTTATGGCATGATTCCGGTTTCTGTATGGTGAAGCCCGGGTGACGTTTTGCATCCCCGCCGCCGGCTATCGGCCGCAGCGCCGGTTGTCCTGCCCAACGGGGACATTTGTCCGCGCCTGTGGGGACAATGGCTTGACGCTGCCGCCGCGCGCCATTATAGCTCCGGCACTTCATGGAATTGTCGGTCAAGCAAGCTGTCCGCCATTTGGGGACCGCGCCGCTTCGCCGTTGAGCAGGACAACGATCATGGCCCGCCGTTGCGAGCTGACTGGGAAGGCCGTTCTGACCGGCCATCTCGTGAGCCACTCCAATCGTAAGACCAAGCGCCGGTTCCTTCCGAACCTGTGCAATGTGACCCTCCAGTCGGAGGCCCTTGAGCGCGCCGTTCGCTTCCGCGTCAGCGCCGCCGCCCTCCGCACGGTCGAGCACCGCGGCGGCCTGGACGGCTTCCTCGCCAAGGCTTCGGCTTCCGAGCTGTCGCAGGGCGCGCTCGCCCTGAAGCGCGAGATCGAGAAGAAGGCCGCCGCCGCCAACTGAGGCGCGACGGTCGCATGACCCGACGCCAGACGTCAGGGCGTGCGTGAATACAAGGGCGGGGCTCCGGTTGCGGAGCCGGACAAGCCCGATGGAAAGGCGGCCATGGCCGCCTTTTTTGTTGTCTGGCGTCGTATTGCTCCGCCACGGGGAGACGGGCTTTTCGTGCTCTCCAGGCTGCGCCGGGCCTGACCTGGGCTGCGCCGGGCTCTGGACTTGGCTGCGCCGGGCTTGGCTTGGGCTGCGCCGGCTTGGGGGTCCCAGCCTGCGCCTGCCTTGCGCGGCGCCGCGCTGGCGTCCATGCGGCGTCGGGCCGGATGCCGGGCCGCCGCGCGATCAGTCTCCCAGCCCGCCCCGCCCAAAACAAATGGCGCGGTTGCCCGCGCCATCGCGTTTCCGTCAGCCCGCTGTCGCCGCAAAACCCTACCGGCCGCGCGCTGCGCGCGGCGCACGGCCAGCGCGGGGCGCCGGGGTCTCATCAAACAGCTCCGCCAGCTTGTCGGTCATGGCGCCGCCCAGCTCCTCGGCGTCGACGATGGTGACGGCGCGCCGGTAATAGCGGGTGACGTCGTGGCCAATGCCGATGGCGATCAGCTCCACCGGCGAGCGCTGCTCGATCTCGGCGATGATCTGGCGCAGGTGGCGCTCCAGATAGTTGCCGGGGTTCACCGACAGGGTGGAATCGTCCACCGGCGCGCCGTCCGAGATCACCATCAGGATCTTGCGCTGCTCGGGCCGCCCCAGCAGCCGCTTGTGGGCCCAGTCCAGCGCCTCGCCGTCGATGTTTTCCTTCAGCAGGCCCTCGCGCATCATCAGGCCCAGATTCTTGCGCGCCCGCCGCCACGGCGCGTCGGCGGCCTTGTAGATGATGTGGCGCAGATCGTTCAGTCGGCCAGGGTTAGCGGGCTTGCCCGATTGCAGCCAGAGCTCGCGCGACTGGCCGCCCTTCCAGGCGCGGGTGGTGAAGCCCAGGATTTCGGCCTTGACGCCGCACCGCTCCAGGGTGCGCGCCAGCACGTCGGCGCAGGTCGCCGCCACGGTGATCGGCCGGCCGCGCATCGAGCCGGAATTGTCGATCAGCAGCGTCACCACCGTATCGCGGAAGTTGGTGTCTTTCTCCTGCTTGAACGACAGCGCCTGGAACGGGTCGATGATGACCCGCGGCAGCCGCGCCGGATCGAGCATGCCCTCTTCGAGGTCAAATTCCCAGGCGCGGTTCTGCTGCGCCTGCAGCTTGCGTTGCAGACGGTTGGCGAGGCGGGCCACCACCCCCTGCAGATTGGCCAGCTGCTTGTCCAGATAGCCGCGCAGGCGCGTCAGCTCTTCGGGATCGCACAGTTCCTCGGCGGTCACCACCTCGTCGAAACGTGGGGCGTAGGCCTTGTAATCCGTGGCGCGATTGTCGCCGGGCTTCGTCTGCGGCGGCCGCGGCGTCTCGCCGGAGCTTTCGGAATCACCAAGATCCGATTCATCGGGAAGCTCGCCAGGCGGGGCGTCGTCCGCCTCCATGGCGCCTTCCTGCATCTCCTCGGAGACATCCTCGGACAGCTCCGCGTCGCCGCGTTCGCCCGTATCCTGCTGGTCGCCCTCGCCCTGCTCCTGGTCGGCGCCCGATTCGGGGGCGTCTTCCTGGCTGTCGTCATCGTCCTCGCTCTCGTCGGCGTCGAGTTCGTCGGCGATGTCGAGGCTGGAGAGCAGTTCACGCACCGTGCGGGCGAATTTCTTCTGGTCGGTGAGTGAATCGAGCAGGGCGTCGAGGCTGGCGGCCGCCTTGTGCTCAACCCCTTCGCGCCACAGGTCGACCACGCGGCGGATGGCGGGCGGCGGCGGCAGGCCGGTCATGCGCTCGCGCGCCAGCATCGCCAGCGCATCGGCCAGCGGCGCGTCGGCCCGGTCGGCGACGTGCTGGAGATTGGCGCGGGCGTAGCGGTCCTCCAGCATGGCGGCGATATTGCTGGCCGATCCGGCCATGCGGCGGCTGCCGATGGCGTCGACGCGGGCCTGCTCCACCGCGTCATAGACGGCGCGGGCCTGCGGGCTTTCCGGCGCGAATTTGCGGTGCACCGCGTCGTCATGGCAGGCGAGGCGCAGCGCCATCGAATCGGCGTGGCCGCGCATCACCGCCACGTCCGCCGCCGACATCTTGCGGGGTGGTTCGGGAATGCGGGCGCGGTCAACGACCAGGCTCGGCTTGTCCGTGCCGAAGGTCACCTCCAGCGCCGCATTGCCGGCCATGGCCCGCATGCAGTCGCCAACGGCCCGCTTCAGCGGCTCGGTGGGGGTGGGCCTGGCGCCCGCCGGGCGGGTGTTCGGGATCGTCACGATCGCCTGTTCCCTGTCAAAGCGTTCGCTGGCGAGGCGACGGCCGCCTGGGCCAGCAGGACGCATCAGATCAAAATGGCCGGCCGCCGCCCCGCCCGATCCGGCGAAGGCGTGCTCCGGGCCTTTCACGCCGGGCCACGGCCAGGCGCGAAAGGCGTTGATGTCGCCGGGCCGCGTTTCGGGGGCGGCGCCCCGGTTCATCCGGTCGGGCGGCGCGCGTTACGAATATCTCCGGCGCGCGGCGTCAGGTCTGTCAGGCCAGCGCCAGATTGGCGGCGCTTTCCGGCAGCTCCTTGCCGAAGCAGCGCTGGTAGAACTCCGCCACCAGGGCGCGCTCCAGCTCGTCGCACTTGTTGAGGAAGGTCAGGCGGAACGCCATGCCCACGTCGCCAAAGATGCGGGCGTTCTCGGCCCAGGTGATGACCGTGCGCGGGCTCATCACCGTGGAAAGATCGCCGTTCATGAAGGCGTTGCGGGTCAGGGCGGCCAGCCGCACCATGCGGTCGACCGTGTCGCGGCCCGTGGCGCTGTCGCGATAGTGCGGCGCCTTGGAGAGCACGATGTCCACTTCGCGCTCGTGCGGCAGGTAGTTCAGCGTCACCACGATCGACCAGCGGTCCATCTGACCCTGGTTGATCTGCTGGGTGCCGTGGTACAGGCCGGAGGTGTCGCCGAGGCCAACCGTGTTGGCCGTGGCGAACAGGCGGAACGACGGGTGCGGGTGGATAACGCGGTTCTGGTCGAGCAGCGTCAGCTTGCCGGAGACTTCCAGCACGCGCTGGATCACGAACATCACGTCGGCGCGGCCGGCGTCATATTCGTCGAACACCAGGGCGACGTTGTTCTGCAGCGCCCACGGCAGGATGCCGTCGCGGAACTCGGTGATCTGCTTGCCGTCCTGCAGGACAATGGCGTCCTTGCCGACCAGATCGACGCGCGACACGTGGCTGTCGAGGTTGACGCGCACGCACGGCCAGTTGAGGCGCGCCGCCACCTGCTCGATGTGGGTGGATTTGCCGGTGCCGTGATAGCCGGTGATCATCACGCGGCGGTTGAAGGCGAAGCCGGCGAGAATCGCGAGCGTTGTCTCGCGGTCGAACAGGTAATCGGGATCGATTTCCGGCACATGCTCGTCGCGGGCGGAGAAGGCGGGAACCTCCATGTCGGAATCGATGCCGAAGAGCTCGCGGACGGAGACTTTCACATCCGGAACGCCGGATGACGCGCTTGGGGCTTGCATGTAATTCCTCGATCAGCAGCCGGCCTGGTGGTCCTTTGATTCCGGCGTCCCGCCTGACCCGGGGGTGGCGCGAACGCGGGAATCAAAAGACCACCCACATGATGTTTCCGGCGGCCTGCGAATTTGGCTTTTGAAAGTGCGCCCGGGCGGGCCGGATATCAAAGGTCAAACGCATGTCGCCAGGCCCGGGAGCGTGGTCCGGTCATCTGGCGGCAGAACGCCGCCATACGACATGGGGACCCCCGGCCATGACCGGAGACGGGTCCGCCATCTGGATGTGAACGCCAGAACCTGCCCGGATGACGGGCTGGCCCGGCGCTGCTCCCCGATATGGGCGCGCCGCCAACGCACAGGCGACACTCACAGTTCTAGAACCCGTTTGCCCGGGGGGCAATGTTTCGGGCTCATGACAGGGGCGTCGGAGCGGCGTTTTTGTCGGGATTCGGGGCGGGCGCGCCGTTGCGGGCAGGCTGGAGGCCGGGATTTCCCGGGACGGGCGGTCAATCCGCGCCGTCGCGCGCCTGTCAATGTTGTCCGGCGCAACCGGTCGCCTGCGTGAACTCAGCAGAGGCCCTGGGCGCGCAGCACGCCGTGCGCCTTTATGATTTCCTGGAACCGCGCCTCGAAACTGCGGTCGCCGCCATTGGCGTCGGGGTGAAAACGTTTCACCAGCAATTTGTAACGCGTCTTGATGGCGGCCGCGTCGGCGTTCTCGTCAAGGCCGAGCGTCTCCAGCGCCTTGCGGGCGGCGAGCCCGACGCGCGGCGCCGTCGCCGGGTTGCGCTGCGCCGCCGCGCTGCGGAACAGGTTGAAGGGGTCGGCGACCCGGCCGCTCGTATCGATTTTCGAGCGCATGCCGGCGGAGCCCTTGACGCCCATCTTCCAGGTCGGGCGATGCCCCACCTGGTCCGCCTTCTGGTGGCTGGCGACGGCGTCGTCATCCATGCCATTGAAATAATTGTAGGACTGGTTGTAGGCGCGCACGTGCTCAAGGCAAAAGCGCCAGTATTGCCCCTCCCGCTGTCGCCCCTTGGGCGCGCGGTGCAGGCCAGGTTCGCGGCAGCCCGGATGGTCGCAGGCCGCCGTTTGCGGCCGCGGCTCTTCTTCCTTCTTGCGACTGGCGCGGATGCGGTCAAACAGGGGTGAATTGAAATCCATTTGTCCGTGCGTCTTGCAATCCCGGCGCATGGCCCGGAGCGAAGGCGCGCTCCGTTCCGGACGTATGCGTCCACACAAAAAGGCAGAGCGAACTCCGGCGGGGGCCGGACGGCGCTTCGCCCTGAAACATGGCCCGGTCCCAAAGGGCTGGCCCAACATTCTGGCCCGAAACCTCTCGCCGAAATTTCTGGCCGGTCATTTCTGGTCCCCCGGCGCCAGAGCCGGAACGACGTCAGGTCCCCGGCCAGATCCCCGGCATGTCGATCAGGTTCTCGCATCGGATCGCGCCTGCGCCGGGCGCAGCTGTCCGGCTCCGACCCCAGGCGCGCGGGAAGGGCGTGGCGGCGGGGCGGGCAGTCCGTCTCCGTCGCGGGCTTTTGTCGGGATCAACGATCCCGCGCGGCGTAACGCCGCCAGTATCGCCAGGCAAATCCCCTCCAGGCCCCGGTGCAATCCGGGTCCTGACGGGCGCACATGATAACAGACGCGGCCAGCCCGCGCACGCCACGAAAATCACCGCAAAGGCCCCCGTGGCTGTCGCCATGGGAACGCCCGCCTCAATTCCCGCCTGAAAACATGGCGAAAACACTGGCCGCGCCGGCTCGGCTCCAACTGTGGCGCGGGGTCTGGCGCCGGTGGAAAAACGGTGGTCAAAATGGTCGCCGCGCCGTACCGGCAGGTTTTCAGCAACAGTTGCGGCGGCCCCGCGTTTCCGGCGGAGCAGAAGGCTTCACGCCAGAAGGAGCAAACCATGACGCGCGCAGACCTGATCCGCGATCGTCTTCAGGCGGCGTTCACACCGCTGGCGCTGGAGGTCGTTGACGATTCCCACCGGCACGCTGGCCATGCCGGAGCGCGGCCGGAGGGCGAAACCCATTACTCCGTATACATTGTGTCGGCCGCCTTCAGCGGCAAGTCCCGGCTGGAGCGACACCGTATGGTCAACGCCGAACTGGCGGACCAGCTGACGCCAGACCGCATCCACGCCCTGGCGATAACCGCGCGCACGCCCGATGAACCGGGCCGGGTTGGCGGCGCCCAGGCTCCTGCCTGAAAATCCGCCCGGAGCCGTCACCTGACGGTTGCGCCTGAAAGGTCCGGGAGCCTGAGGGCGCGACATAACGGACAGGCCACGCCATCGCGCGCGCCATGATCCGGCCGTTCGCCTGTCCGGCTGCCGGCCGGGGCGGCTTTGGTCAAGGCGGCCCCATCGGTTGTTGGTTCAGGCTTTTGAGATTGGCGGAGGTCGCCGTGGGCGGATTATCGATCTGGCACTGGCTCATTTTAATTCTTCTGGTGGTCCTGCCGCTGTTTTTCGTGTTGCGCAAACCGCCGGCGGGCCCCAACCGGTTCGGCGCGGAGCCGGGGCGGCCGCATGACTTCCCGGCCGCGATCGCCAGCTTCTTCAGGAATTACGCCACCTTTTCGGGACGGGCGAGCCGCTCGGAATTCTGGTGGCCCGTTCTCATGTCAGTCTGTGTTTCGTTGATCCTTGCGGTCATCGACCGGTCGGGCGTCATGGAGGCGCTCTGGAGCCTGGCGGTTCTGCTGCCGATGCTGGCCGTCTCGGCGCGCCGTTTGCACGACCTCAATCGCAGCGGCTGGCTGCAATTGCTGTCGCTGTTGACGCCAATCGGCCTTATCGGCGTGCTCGTCTGGTACGCCACGCCGCCGCGCGACGCGGCTGCCGCCGACGCGGGTTTCCATCAAGGCGCGGGGCCCCAGGATGCGTGAACAGGCCGGGACTGGGGTCAGGGACCGGCCGTGACCAGCGTCCAGTACACCCGGTATTTCGAGCCCGGCCGGGCGCTGGCCGCGGCGACGCCCATGCGGGTGGCGCGCGGGTTCAGCATGGCGGCGTTGTGGGCCGGCGAGTCGCGCCAGCCGGAAAAAGCTTCCGCCATGGTGCGGTAACCGGCCGACATGTTGACCATGGGCGCGCTGACGCCGCGGCTGGCGAGGGCGCGGCGCAGGGCGTCGGCGGAGGCCGGCGCGTCGCGACCGGCCATGGCCGTTGCCTCATGGCTGGCCAGGGCGGTCAGTTCCGGGTCGAGGTCCAGTGGCGCGAGGCCATGACGCTGGCGGTAGAGATTGATGGTCTGGGCCGCATCGACCCCATCGAGGCGCGCGCCCGGTTCACCGAGGTTGGCGTAAAACGCTGGCTGGCGCGTTGCGGGTGCGGGCGGCTGGCTGGCGCAACCCGCCAGCACGGCGGCGACGGCCAGCGCCGGGATCGCCACGATGCTGGAGCGGAAAACGGCGCGGGGAGGGACGGGGGGCAAGGGGCGGCTCCAGGTTCGGGGCATTTCCGGGAAAAAGCGATGGCTTTTCACCAGGAAAACGCGCCGCATTGATGAGGGCGCGGCCCGGGCCTGTCGGTCGCCGGGCGCGCCGCACACCCTGCCTGCCCAATCGTCAAGAGTCCGTTGCCGGCTGCCCGGGCGTTGCGGCGCCGGCCGTGCGTCCCGCTGGCGCGGCGCGTTCGCCGATGGCGCGCTGCAGGTCCTCTGGCAGCAGCAGGCGCACCTCGCTGAGCGCCGGTCCCGGCGTCGCATAAATCCCCGCCTCGGTCAGCGCCGCGAAGATCCGGTAGTTCAGATCGCTGCGGATTCGCGACATCGCCTCCACGTCAGAGAAGCAGCGCAGGTCGTATTCCTGCGTCGTCGTGGTGAAATTGCTGAACAGCACCGTGGGTTTCGGCTCGCGCAGCACATCCGGGTGGGCGTTGGCGCATTTCAGCAGCAGATCAGCCACGGCCTGGGGATTTTTCTGGAAGCCCGTGCCGACGGTGATGGCGATGCGCCCGGTGCGGTTGTTGCGCAGCCAGTTTTTCACCGTTCCCGAGACCAGGGTGGAGTTGGGCACGATGATCGAGGCGCGCTCGAAGGTCTGGATTTCCGTGGCCCGCACGCTGATGCGCTTCACATAGCCCTGTTCGGCCCCAACCACGATCCAGTCGCCGACGCTGATCGAGCGGTCCCACAGCAGGATGAGGCCGGAAACGAAATTGTTGACGATCGATTGCAGGCCAAAACCGATGCCGACCGACAGGGCGCCGGCGACAATGGCGATGCGGTCGAGGCTCAGGCCGAAATTGGCCAGCGTCGCCGCCACCACGATGAACACGCCCAGATAGCCCGTGGCGGTGGTGATGGAATTGCGCAGGCCCGAATCGAGATTGGTCGCCGGCAGGAATTTGTGTTGCAGCCAGCCCTGGAAGGCGCGGGTGACAATAACGCCGACAACCAGCAGCGCGAGGCCCCACAGGATGTTGACTGGCGAGATGTTGAAGCCGGCCACGCTCAGGCCGAAAAACACGTTGCGCGCCGAGCCGATGAAGTCAGTCGACTGGATGCCAAACGGGGCCAGGGCCAGCAGCGTGGCCAGGGCGATCAGCGTGATGCGCAGCACGCCGGCGAGCACCACGCCCAGCTGTTGCAGCGAGCGCTTGCGCACGCCGACGGTCGTTTGCATCGCCAGCGACATCCGGCTGTTGTCGCCAAACGCCTGGTCGACGCCCTCGTCGACCATCACCAGCAGCAGCTTGAGCACGGCGAGCAGCGTTAGCGTCCACAGGGTCTGGTTGATCAGAAAATTCGCCAGCGGAATGAAGCCCGCCGCTGTCGCCGCCAGGATCAGGAATGCAAGGATCCACGCCCCGAGCCGCCACACGCCCGTGGCCGCGCCCCCAGCCGGAATGTAGGGGCCGAGGCTTTGCTCCTCGCAGTCGACGCCGTCGCGCATCCACCGCAGCATGCGCACGAGCACCAGCGCGACGCCGGCGTTGATGACGGCGTCCAGCGCTGTCGCCGTGGCCCGGTCGCCGCCGCTGGCTTCCAGCACCTCGCCCAGCGCCCAGCCGGCCACCACCAGGCCGACGGCGGCCGTCAGCGCCCTGGCCACCGGCGCGGCGGTCTGGTCGGGAATGGCGAGAATGCGCCATTGCGGCTTGTTCGGCGCCAGCAGGGCGACGATGAGCCCGCGCATGAGGGTGACGGCGACGATGGCCTGGAGCACAGAACGGATCAGCGGATCGACGCTGGCCGGGGTGAGGCCGCTGCCGTCGAGGCCGACATAAAGCAGCCAGCAGCCCAGCGCCACGGCGGCCGTGTCGCTGAGGGTGACGAAAAAGCCCGAGACAGCGCGCCGCAGCTGGCCTGGCGCGTTGTAGCTGATGATGCGGGCGTGCAGCCGCTGCAGCAGGAAACGCCGGGCCAGCCAGACCAGCCCGAGCGCGACCAGCGACAGCCCAAAGGGCAACATGCGCCGGTCCGCGATGCGCTCCTGCAGCGCCGACAGCCAGTCCGAACCGATGGTGACCAGGGCTTTCAGGTTGGATGGGGCCGCCGTCGCCACGAAAGACCACAGCTCAGGGCTGAAAATACTCCAGGTGTGATCGAACAGGGCATGGGTGAACTGGCTGCGGCGCTCGCCGGACACGGTTTCCGCCAGCTGGTTCGCCTGAAGCAGCAGGGCGTGGCCGATCCGGGCCGTGTCGCTGATCTCGCTGTAATTGTGCTGGCGGTTTTCGCGTTCAGCGGCGGCCTCGGCCGTTTCCGGCCCATCCTTCTTTTCATCCGGCTTGGGTCCAAGCTGGTCCAGAAGGGCCTTGGCGGCGTTGGCGCGCTGGGTCAGCGGGCCGAGGGCGCCCTGCAACGCCGCTGTCGAGGCGGCCAGCTGGCTGCGCAGGTCATCGAGCTGGGCGCCGGTGTGGTTGCGTCTGGCCAGTACGGTTTCGATTTCCGCCAGCCGCACCTTCTCCCGGTCGAAAACCACGCGTGCGGAAGCCAGAAGCCTGGCCCGGGCCTCCGCTGAAATGCGCGCCGCCTCATCTACAGAGGGGGAAGTGGGCGGAGCCGGCGCTTCGGCGGCGGGCTTTGCTGGCGCGGCGGGCTGCTGCGGGCCAGGCTGCTGCGGGCCAGGTTGCTGTGGGCGGGGCTGCTGTGGGCCGGATTGCTGCGGCGCGGCGGGGCTGGTCTGCCCCACCGCCAGTTGCCCGGGAAGCATCGCGGCGACCAGCGCCAGCAACGCCAGGGCGCCCAGCCCTGGTCGCCGCCGCGTCCGCGCCGCGCCCTGAAACCGCTTCGCTATCGCGCCTGCCATGCCTGCTCCCGTCTGACGCGTGGACATCCCTTCCGGCGCCGCCGGAACCACCGCGATGGAGGCATCGCGCCAGTCCTCGCGTCATCTGTCAACGCGAACTGTCAGGCCGGTAGGGCGGGGTTATCCCGGAAAATCCTTGTGACGCATGACAATGGCGGAATTTGTGTGGCGGCGCTATTGCGCCGGCGTGCGCGCGGCTGGAGGCTTCCTGCGCCGCAGCCGGGCGAAACCGGCGCCCGTCGCGTCGGAAAGGCGCTCCATGTAGACGTACAGCACCGGCGTGATGTACAGGGTCAGCAACTGGGACAGCAGCAGGCCGCCGACCACGGCGACGCCCAGCGGCTGGCGCAGCTCGGCGCTGGGTCCATGGCCGATGGCGATCGGCAGCGTGCCGATCAGCGCCGCCAGCGTCGTCATCATGATCGGCCGGAAACGCATCAGACAGGCCTTGTAGATCGCCTGTTCCGGCGTTTGGCCGCCGCGCTGCAACTGCAACGCCACGTCGATCATCATGATGGCGTTCTTCTTGACGATGCCGATCAGCATCAGGATGCCGATCATGGCGATGACGCTGAGATCCATGCCGAAAACTTCAAGCGAGATCAGCGCCCCCACGGCGGCCGAGGGCAGGCCGGTGAGGATCGTGAACGGGTGAATGAAGCTCTCGTAGAGCATGCCCAGCACGATGTAGATGGTCAGCACCGCGGCCAGCAGCAGCAGCCCCTGGTTGCCCAGCGCCGCCTGGAAGATGCTGGCGTCGCCCGACCAGGTGGTCGAGATCGTCTCCGGCAGGTTCATGCCCTGCTTGATGGCGTCGATGCGATTGGTGGCGTCGCCCAGCGAGACGCCCGCCGGCAGGTTGAACGACAGGGTGACGGCGGGAAGCTGGCCGAGCTGGTTCACCGACAGGGCGCCGACCGTGCGGTCGATGCGCGCGAAGGCGCCCACGGGAACCAGCTTGCCGCTCGCCGAACGCACCCGCACCGTGTCGAGCAGCTCATCGCTCCACTGCATGCCAGGGTCGAACTGCAGGATCACCTGGTAGCTGTCGCCGGTGCTGTAGATCGTCGAGATCTGCCGGGCGCCGAAGCCGCCGTAGAGCGTGGAGCGCAGCCGGTCGGCGTCGACGCCCAGGGCCAGCGCCTTGTCGCGGTCCACCGTCAGGGTCGATTGCAGCGCATTGATCTGCAGATCGGAGGCGACGTCGAGGAACAGGCGGTCGCGCCGCAACGCGTCGGCCATTTTCGTCGCCCAGCCATACAGCTCGTCCCGGTTCATGCCCTGCATGACGAACTGGTACTGGCTGCGCGAACGGGTCGCGCCAAAGCGCAGGTTCTGGGTCGGCGTGACGAAGGTGGTGATGCCCGGGATCCTGGCCAGTTCGCGACGCAGGTCCGCGAGCACCTGGTCCAGATGGCCACGCGCGGTCTTTGGCTTCAGTTCGACGAAGCCGCGCCCCTGGTTGAGCGTGCTGCCGGTGGCGCCGATCACCGAAGCCACGTGCGCCACGTGCGGCGAATTGCGGAACACGTCCTCGACCCGCTGTTGCAGGCCAACCATCTCCTGCAGCGAGATATCCTGGCGCGCCTCGGTGTTGAAGTTGAGCTGGCTGATGTCCTCGGTCGGGAAGAATCCCTTCGGGATGGTGAGGAACATCCACACGGTGGCGATCACCGTGATGATGAACACGGTGAAGGTGACCGGCTTGGCCCGCAGCGCCGCCTGGAGCGTGCGGTCATAGGCGTGGAGCATGGCGTCGAAGCCGCGCTCCAACAGGCCGGCGAGGCCGGCGCGCGCCTCCTCATGGGTCAGCGGCGGCGGCAGGATGCGGGCGCACAGCATCGGCGTCAGCGTCAGCGACACGAAAGCCGAGGCCAGCAGGGCGCACGACACCACGATGGCGAATTCGTTGAACACCCGCCCGACCACGCCGCCCATCAGCAGCACCGGAATGAACACGGCGATCAGCGACAGGGTCATCGACACGATGGTGAAGCCGATTTCCCGTGAACCGTCGAGCGCCGCCTCCCAGGCGGATTTCCCGTATTCCTCCATGTGACGGTAGATGTTCTCCACCATCACGATGGCGTCGTCGACAACAAGGCCCACCGCAAGCGTCAACGCCAGCAGCGAGATGTTGTTGATGGAGAAACCGAACAGATACATGGCCCCATAGGCGCCGATCAGCGAGATCGGCACGGCGAGGCTGGGAATGATGGTGGCGTAGATCCGGCGCAGGAACAGCAGGATCACCAGCACCACCAGCGCGATGATCAGGTAGAGCGTGAACTGCACGTCGGCGACCGCCTCGCGGATCGAGACGGAGCGGTCGATCAGCGTGTGCAGTTGCGCCGCCGGCGGCAATTGCGCCTGGAAAGCCGGCAGCATCGCCTTCACCCGGTCCACGACCTCCACCGTGTTGGCGTCGGGCTGGCGGTAGACGCCGAGCACGATCGAGCGCACCCCGTCATAGGTGCTGGCGGTCTTGTTGTTCTCCACCGAGTCGATGACGTTGGCCACGTCGCGCAGCCGCACCGGCCGGCCGTTGGCGTAGGACACGATGATGTCGCGGAACTGGGCCGCCCGCATCATCTGCGTGTTGGTCTGGATGGTGATGCTCTGCTGGTCGTTGTCGATGGTGCCGACCGGCGTTGAGGAATTGGCGGCGGCGATGGCCTGCTGCAACTGGTCAAGGCCGATGCCGCGCGCCGCCAGGGCGTTGGCGTCCACCTGCACCCGCACGGCGAATTTTTGCGAGCCGAACACCAGCAACTGGGCGACGCCGTTCACCGTCGAGACTGCCGGGGAAATCACCTGCTGGGCGAAGCGGTCCAGATCCGGCAGCGGCAGCGTCGAACTGGTCAGCGCCAGCAGCAGCACCGGCGCGTCCGCCGGGTTAACCTTGCGGAAGCTGGGCAGGGTGGTCATTTCCACCGGCAGCCGCCGCTGGGCGGCGGTGAGCGCCGCCTGAACGTCGGCCGCCGCCGCGTCGATATTCCGGTTCAGGTCGAACTGGATATTGATCGTGCTGGAGCCGAGCGAATTGGTGGTGGTGATCTGGTCAATGCCGGCGATGGTGGCGAACTGCTTGATCAGCGGCGTCGCCACCGAGTTCGCCATGGTGTCCGGCGAGGCGCCAGGCAGGGCGGCGGTTACGGAAATGACCGGAAAGTCCGTGCGCGGCAACGCCGCGACCGGCAATTGCCGGTAGGCGAACAGGCCGCCAACAAGCAACGCCGCGCACATGAGGATGGTGGCGACAGGCCGGCGAATGCAGAATTCTGAAATGTTCACGTCGCCTTGCTCCTGGCGCCGCGCGCCGCCGCGCTGGTCCTGGACGGAGCGGGTCGCGCCATCGGGGAAGCCGCGGTTAAATCAAAGTCGTCGGGCGAAACCCTGGCGCCCGCCGGGTTCCGCTGCGTTCAGGTCGGATTGGCCCTGTCGGCCGGCGCGCGCGGCGCCCCCGTTTTGGCCAGGTCCTCCTTTTCCGCGCTCTTGCCGGGCGTCCGCAGGGTTTCGTTCACCCGCACGCCGGGCCCGACCCGCTGCTGGCCCTCGACGATCACATGCTCGCCGGGACTGACGCCGCTGCTGATGGCGGTGCGGCCCTCCAGCGCCGCGAACACCTTGACAGGTCGCGAGTCAACCTTGCCGTCCTTGCCCACCACATAAACGAAGGGTGAGTCCTGGCCCTGCTGCACGGCCACGGTCGGCACGACGGTCGTGTCCGGTCGCTGGTCCAGGTCCAGCGCGACGTCGACGAACATGCCCGGCCACAGCCGCAGGTCCCTGTTGGGGAAGGTGGCGCGGGCGACGATGGTGCCGGAGCCGGTGTCGACGGCGTTGTCGACGAAGTCCACCGCGCTGGTCGCCAGTTCCTCCCCGGAGTGCGGCGACATTACCCGCACCATCGGCGGCTGCCGGAGCATCGCCGCGCGCAGGGCGGCGAGGTCGCGCTCCGGCAGTGTGAAGGTGACGCGCACCGGCTGGATCTGGGTGATGGTCACCAGTCCCTGGCCCGAGAGGTCGCCGGCCCCAACCAGATTGCCCGGCGGAACGCGCACGGCGCCAATGCGGCCGGCCATGGGCGCGGTGATCTTCGTATAGCCAAGCTGAAGCTTGCTCGCGGCCAGCGCCGCCTGCGAGCCGGCGAGCGCGGCGGCGGCGCTGCGGGCGTTGGCGACGGCGAGGTCCACCTGCGACTGGGCGGCCGCGTTGCGCGCCGCCAGCTGCCTGACGCGATCCTGGTCGGCGTTGGCGCGGGCGAGCAGGGCGGTGTCGCGGGCCACGGCCGCTTCATCGCGGGCCACGGCGGCGCGGGCTTCCTTGTCGTCCAGGGTGAACAGCGGATCGCCCGCCTTCACCATCTGTCCGTCCTGGATGTGCTGCCCGATGATCTGGCTGGCGATGCGCGAGCGCACCACGACCGACGCTGGCGTCTCAATGACGCCGATGGCGCGGCGGCGCACGGGGAAGGTTTCGGAGGTCGCGGCGGTCGTGATCACCGCCACGCCAGACCTGCCGGCCTGCCGGTGGTTTTCCGCGGTTTTGCCGGCCCCGCCCTGGCGCTGGACGTAATACCAGCCGCCGCCGGCGACAGCGGCGATGGCCAGGGCGATGACAACGGGGCGCAAGCGCATCAGATTCCGGTCCCTTCGGGGGCTATGGGGGGCCCATTCTCATGTGATCGGGCGGCGCCCGGAAACGTCGGGTGGCCCAGCCCCTGCGGCGCATGGCGGCCACGCCAGCGTGGGCCGTCCCACAATCCACCTGGCGCGCCATATCGGACGCCTTCATGTCAAATGCCCGATTTCCATGTCAAATGAGCATTTTGTAATGTTCGCGCCCGCCTCGGTCAGCTGCGCGCGAGGGGGTGCAGGTCACGCACCACGGATTTCAGCCGTTCATCCAGTATATGGGTGTAAATCTGTGTCGTGGCGATGTCGGCGTGGCCAAGCAGTTCCTGTACAATACGCAGATCAGCCCCATTATGCAGCAGATGGCTGGCGAAAGCGTGGCGAAGCACATGCGGACTGATCCGCGCCGGATCAATGCCCGCGGCGGCGGCGACGTCCTTCAGATCGCGGGCGAAGGCCTGACGGGTCAGATGGCCGCTGGCGCTGTCGGACGGGAACAGCCAGGGGCTGGCGGGCGCTGGCGCCGGCGGTTTCCTTGGTCGCCCCCGCCTGGGGGCCGGTTTTTCCGCCGCCGCGTTCCCGGCGGCCTGCGACGGGTCAGGCGGCGCCCCGGACGCCTGGGGGGCGGCGGCCTCCTGCGCCACCTCCCGCCAGCGTTGCATGGCGGCGCGGGCCGCGTCGGTAAGAGGCGCCAGCCGCTCCTTGCGGCCCTTGCCCGTCACCACCAGAAAGCGCTCGCGGGTGTTCGCGGCGGAGGCCGGCAGCGACACCAGCTCGGAAACACGCATGCCGGTGGCGTAGAGCAGTTCGAGCAGGCAGCTCATGCGCGCGGCGCGCAGCCGCGCCAGGCGCGGCCGCCCGGGATCACCCAGGCCTTCCCGCGCCGTCGCCAGCAGCCTGTCCACCTCGGCGATCGACAGCACTTTTGGCAGCGGCCGGCCCAGTTTTGGCCCATCGATGGCGATGGTGGGGTCGTCGGCCCGCTCGCCCTCGCTGTACAGGAACTTGTGCAACTGGCGGGCGGCGGAGAGCCGTCGGGCCGCCGACGAGGCCTTCAGGCCGCGTTCATGCAGGTCGGCGATCCAGCGGCGCACGGCGCTGGCGTCGGCGTCCACCGGCGACAGCCCCTCGCCAGCGAGAAATTCCGTATAATCGTCGAGATCGCGGCGATAGGCGTCGAGCGTATTGGCGGCGGCGCCGCGCTCCGATGCGAGCATGTCGAGAAACAGGTCAACAGCGGCGTCAGCGCGCATGGCCGGCTCCTGTCGGGGCTTTGTTGTCCGCCGGCAACCGGATCGTGGTGGTGATTTCGCGCGGCGTCGGCGTGACCAGGGTGGCCAGCGCCGTCATGGCGGCCGCGACCACCGCGCCGGCGACGGCGAGAATGGCCAATAGGCGAAAAAGCGTCGGCATCCGGCCCCCCGGCGGCGATCCTGGCGGAAAACAGGCGCATGCGGGCGCCTGGCCCATATTGCGGCCTGTCTGGCAGCAAACAGTTAACACCCGCGATTTTCGCCAGATTTTCCCGGTTCGGGGCGGGCGCGCGGGCCAGTGACGGCAAGACAGTTTCGTGAAGGCATGGTATCGACAGCCCATGACGTTGCAACAGACTTCCGCTGAAAGACCGGACGCCTCCGCCGATTACGAGCGGCTGCGCCGTGGCCTGCGCGGACGCTCCCTGGTTCTGGTTGGCCTGATGGGCTGTGGCAAGAGCACGGTCGGCCGCCGGCTGGCCGCCCGGCTCGATCTGCCGTTCGTCGATGCGGACGCCGAGATCGAACGCGCCGCCGGCAAGACCATTCCCGAGATTTTCGCCGCCCATGGCGAACCGTATTTTCGCGATGGCGAGCGCCGGGTGATCGCCCGGCTGCTGGCCGAGGGCGGCCATGTTCTGGCCACCGGCGGCGGCGCCTTCATGGACACCACCACCCGCGCCCTGGTGCGCGCCCGGGGCATCTCCGTCTGGCTGAAAGCTGATCTGGACGTGCTGATGAAGCGGGTGCGCAAGCGCGGCAACCGGCCGCTGCTGCAGACGCCGGACCCGGAAGGGGCCATGCGCCGGCTGATGGACGAGCGCTATCCGGTTTACGCCGAGGCCGATCTCACCGTGCATTCCCATGAAAGCCCGCACGAGGTCGTCGTCGATGACGTGATCGCGGCGGTGCTGGATTATCTGCCGGACATCCGGCCTATCGAGAAGGACACCCGGGCATGACGACGGCGGCCTCCGCGGCGGCGGCGCAGGCAGTAACAGGGGGCGCCAGCACAGGCGAACGCGTGATCCGCGTGGCGCTGGCTGAACGCTCCTATGACATCCGCATCGGCCGCGGTCTGCTCGACCGCCTTGGCGAGGCCATCGCCTGTCTGGCGCCAGGCGCCAATGTGGCGATCATCACCGATGAGAATGTGAATCGCGTGCTGGGCGAACGCGCCCGCGCCAGCCTCACCCAGGTCGGCCAGCGGGTGGAAACCATCGTGCTGCCGCCGGGGGAGTCCACCAAGAGCTGGGACCATGTCGGGCAGGTCTGCGAGGCGCTGCTGGCGGCGAAAATCGAGCGTGGCGATATTGTCGTCGCCCTGGGCGGCGGCGTCATGGGTGATCTCGCCGGCTTCGCGGCGGCAATCGTGCGTCGCGGCGTGCGTTTCGTCCAGGTTCCGACCTCGCTTCTGGCCCAGGTCGATTCCTCGGTGGGCGGCAAGACCGGCGTCAACTCGCCCCATGGCAAGAACCTGATCGGCGCCTTCTACCAGCCGTCGCTGGTGCTGGCCGACACGGCGGCGCTCGACACCCTGCCGGTGCGCGAACTCCGCGCCGGCTACGCCGAGGTGGCCAAATACGGCCTGATCGACCAGCCGGAGTTCTTCGCCTGGTGCGAACAGAACTGGCAGGGCGTGTATGATGGAACCGACGCCCGCGAATACGCCGTCGCGACCAGTTGCGCCGCCAAGGCCGCCGTGGTCGCCCGCGATGAGACCGAAACCGGCGACCGGGCCCTGCTCAACCTTGGCCACACCTTCGGTCACGCCCTGGAGCGGCTGACGCACTATGACTCGGCCCGCCTGGTTCATGGCGAGGGCGTCGCCATTGGCATGGCCCAGGCCTTCCGCTTCTCCGCCCGGCTTGGCCTGTGCGCCCCGGCTGACGCCGATCGCGTCGCCCGCCATCTGGCGGCCGCCGGCCTGCCGGTGCATCCCGCCCAGATTCCGGGCGGCGTCGGAACGGTGGATGAAGTGCTGGAGGCCATGGCCCAGGACAAGAAGGTGTCGCGCGGCGCCCTGACCTTCATCCTGGCGCGGGGCATTGGCCAGAGCTTTATCGCGAAGAACGTGCCGCGCGACGACGTGCGCGCCTTCCTGGAGGCGGATATGGCGGGCGGCCCCGGCCTCTGACCCATTTGCCCGGCGAGCGGGCCGCTGCTCCCTGTTGCGGGGGCTCCAAATGAAAACGCCCCCTTGGGGGGGCGTTTTTGTATCAGGGGCGCGAACGCCTCACAGCCAGGGGCGGTTGCCGGCGATGCGCTGTTCGTAGGCGTCGATGGCGGGGCCGCGCGCATGCACGGTCTCGCCGATGTCATCAAGGCCGTTCAGCAGCTTTTGCTTGCGCTGCGGGTCGATCTCGAACTTCACCACGCCGCCGTCGGGACCACGGATTTCCTGGGTTTCCAGGTCAATGGTCAGGGTGGCGTTGGCGCCGCGATTGGCGTCGTCGAACAGCTTGTCCAGGTCCTCGCGCGAGACGATCGCCGGCAGCAGGCCGTTGTTGAAGCAGTTGTTGTAGAAGATGTCGGCGAACGACGTGGAGATCACGCAGCGGATGCCGTAGTCAACCAGCGCCCACGGGGCGTGCTCGCGCGAGGAGCCGCAGCCGAAGTTGTCGCCGGCGACAAGGATGGTGGCCGCCTTGTAGCCCGGCTTGTTCAGCACGAAGTCCGGGTTGTCGGAGCCGTCCTCGTTGTAGCGCATCTCCGAGAACAGACCCGTGCCGAGGCCGGTGCGCTTGATGGTTTTCAGATACTGCTTGGGAATGATCATGTCGGTGTCGACATTGATGATTTCCAGCGGGGCGGCGACGCCCGTCAGCGTGGTGAA
>Ga0182737_1001342_pt1 | contig 24818 bp, 24 predicted proteins | sample eDN5th30CBELigOP_FD_128878 | JGI IMG/M metagenome (GOLD analysis project Ga0182737, IMG submission 128878) | Enriched Organic Plus compost microbial communities from Emeryville, California, USA - eDNA 5th pass 30_C BE-Lig OP (version 2) (version 2) ...
CGGCATGGCGCCGCGGGCATCCGCCCGTCCGGCGCCCCGGCTCGCCGGGCACGTCCTGGTGGATCAGCTGCGTCTCCAGGGGGTGGATCACGTCTTCTGCGTGCCCGGGGAAAGCTATCTGCCCGTGCTCGACGGCCTGGTCGATGCCGACATCCAGGTCACGGTCTGCCGCCAGGAAGGCGGGGCTGCGATCATGGCCGAAGCCTACGGCAAGCTGACCGGCCGGCCGGGAATCTGCCTGGTGACCCGGGCGCCGGGGGCCGCCAATGCCTACGCGGGGGTGCACGTGGCATCCCAGGATTCCACCCCCATGATCCTGCTGGTCGGGCAGATCGACCGGGCGATGCGAGACCGCGAGGCCTTCCAGGAAATGGATTACCGCGCCGTGTTCGGCTCGCAGGTCAAGTGGGCCGCCGAGATCGACCAGGCGGAGCGCATCCCCGAATACCTGTCGCGCGCCTTTCATGTGGCGCTGTCCGGGCGGCCCGGGCCGGTGGTGCTGGCCTTGCCGGAAGACATGCTGAGCGAAACCGTCACGGTCGCCGATGCGCGGCCCTGCCATGTGCCCGAGACCCTGCCCCCGGCCGCGCAGATCCAGGCCCTGGCCGACCGCCTGGCGGATGCGGCACGGCCCCTGGCGATCCTGGGCGGCAGCTGCTGGGACGCCCGGTCCGTGCAGGCCTTTGGCGCCTTCGCGGAACGCCACGCCCTGCCGGTGGCGGTGCAGTTCCGCCGCCAGATGCTGTGCCCGGTGGACCACCCCTGCTTCATCGGCGACCTGGGCCTGGGCGCCGATCCCCGGCTGCTGGATGCGATCCGCGAATCCGACCTGATCCTGGCCGTGGGCGGGCGCTTGTCCGAAATCCCCAGCCAAGGCTATACACTGCTGGATGTGCCGAACCCGTCCCAGACGCTGGTTCACGTGCATCCCGACGTCGGCGAGCTCAATCGTGTCTACCAGGCGGACATCGCTCTGGCATGCGCGCCCGGGACCTGGGTGCGCGCCATCGAACCCCTGGCGCCCACGGCCACGCCGGCGCGCCGCCGGCGCTGCGAGCAATTGCATGCGCAGCGCCAGGAATGGAGCGACCCGTCGCTCATCGAGCATCCGGGCGCCCTGCAGATGGGGCAAGTGATGGCGCATCTGAACGCCGTGCTGCCCGAAGACGCCATCCTGACCAACGGGGCCGGCAACTACGCCACCTGGCTGCACCGCTTCTACCGCTTCCGGGCCTACGGCACCCAGCTGGCGCCCACGTCGGGCTCGATGGGCTATGGCCTGCCCGCGGCGGTGGCCGCCCAGCGCATCTACCAGGACCGCAGGGTGGTGTGCCTGGCCGGCGACGGCTGCTTCATGATGCACGGCCAGGAATTCGCCACGGCGGTCCAGTACGGCCTGCCGATCCTGGTGATCCTGATCGACAACGGCATGTTCGGCACCATCCGGATGCACCAGGAACGGCGCTATCCCGGCCGGGTGTCGGCGACCGCGCTGCGCAATCCCGATTTCGCGGCCTATGCGCGCGCTTTCGGCGGCCATGGCGAACGCGTCGAGCAGACGGAAGACTTCGCCCCGGCCCTGCGCCGCGCCCTGGACAGCGGCCTGCCATCCATCCTGCACTGCCTGCTGGACCCGGAAGCCATCACCCCGACGACCACCCTGAGCCGCCTGCGCCAGGGCGCCTGACGGTCGCCGGATTCGGGGGCGGCCGGGGCGGGATTCAGCCCGCGGCCGGCCCGGTGGCTTCCGGCGCCGCGGGGGCCGCCGTGCGGGCCGGCCGCACCAGGGCGCGGGCGGCCTTCAGCACGGCCGATGTCAGCCGCTCCATGGTGTGCGATCCGGTGCGCCAGTGCTGCCAGTACAGCGGCACGTCCTGCCAGGCGCGTGCCCGCAGGGGCACCAGCCGGCCATCGTCCAGCGCCTCGCGGACCATGGGCAGCGGATTCATGGTCCAGCCCAGCCCGGCCAGGGTGGCCGAGACGAATGCGTGGGACGAGGGCACCCACCAGGTGGGCGGCTGCCAGGGCATGTCGCCCATCACCCCGCGCGCGAACTGCGCCTGCAGGTCGTCCTTGCGGTTGAAGACCAGGACCGGCGCGCGCGCCAGGGCTTCGGGCGTGACGCCGCGGGCGAAATGACGGGCGTGGAAAGCCGGCGTGCAGGTGGCCACGTAGCGCATGCGGCCCAGTGCATGCACCCGGCAGCCCTGCACCGGATCGCCCAGCGTGGTGACCGCCGCCAGCACGCTGCCGTTGCGCAGCAGGGCGGCGGTGTGGTCCTGGTCTTCCGAGATCAGGTCCAGCGTCGTGCGGGTCTGCTCCGCGTAGCGGGTGGCCGCCTCGATGAACCAGGTTTCCAGGCTGTCGTGGTTGACGGCGATGCGCAGGCTGGGCGCGGGGCGGTCTTCGCCCATGCCCAGGTGGTCCAGGGCCTCGTGTTCCAGCAGCGCGGCCTGTTCGGCCAGGCGCACCAGGATGCGGCCGTCGTCCGTGGGCTGCGCCGGGATGGTGCGCAGGACCAGCAGCCGGCCCATGCGCGACTCCAGCGTCTTGATGCGCTGGGATACGGCCGAGGGCGTGACGTGCAGGGCGGCGGCGGCCCGTTCGAAGCTGCCTTCGCGCACCACGGCGGCCAGGGCGCGCAGGTTGTCGTGATCCAGTTGCATGGCGGTGCGTCCGGTAGCCGGCATCCGGCGGGACACCGGATCGGTTGATTAAGTACAGCTAAATCAGATTTAAATAAATTAGCTGTATTTTATATCGACCTTTGCCGACAATGAGGCTCGTTCACCCTTCAGGAGCCCACGATGTTCGCCGCCGCCCTTCCTTCCGTTTCGCCTCTGGTCGCCGCCTGGACCAGCGGGACGCTGACGGGCCTGGGCATGTTCGCGGTGGTGGGCGCGCAAAGCACCTTCATCCTGCGCCAGGGCATCGCCCGGGCGCACCTGAGCGCGATCCTGCTGGTGTGCGCCCTGATCGACGCCTTCTTCATCTTTGGCAGCGTATCGGGGCTGCAGGCCCTGACGGCCTGGCTGCCCGGGCTGGCGGGCATCGTGCAGTGGTGCGGGGTCGTGTTCCTGACGTGGTACGGCCTGCAGTCGGCGCGCCGGGCCTGGAAACCGGCCGCCGGCCCTCGCGCCGATCAGGCCGCGGTGTCCTCGCGCCGCGCCGCCCTGCTGGGGGCGGTGGGCTTCACCCTGCTGAACCCGCATTTCTGGCTGGACATGATGGTGCTGGGCTCGATCGCCCACGGGTTCGCCGATGCCCGTTTCGGTTTTGCCGCCGGGGCGCTCACCGCCAGCGTGCTGTGGCTGACGGCGCTGGGCCTGGGATCGCGGCTGTGTGCCCCCTTGTTCCGTGATCCCCGGGCCTGGCGCTGGCTGGACGGCTCCATCGCCGCCGTGATGTTCCTGCTGGCCTGGCGCCTGCTGCCTTAGGCGGGCAGGCGCGGCACGGCCGCGTGGCCGAGCGCGGGGGGCTGGCCCGGGGCCGGGGCTTCCGTTTCGGTTTCGCCGATCTGGAACACCGCCACGGTGCCGGCCAGCCGGTCGGCCTGTTCCCGCAGGGAATCGGCGGCGGCTGCCGCCTGCTCGACCAGCGCGGCGTTCTGCTGCGTGACCTGATCCATCTGCGTGACCGCCTGGTTCACCTGGTCGATGCCGGTGGACTGCTCGTTGGAGGCCGAGGCGATTTCGCCCATGATGTGCGTCACCCGGTCGACCGCCGCCAGCACTTCCTGCATGGTGGCGCCCGCGTCGCCCGCCTGGCGGGTGCCGGATTCGACTTCCTTGGACGAGGTTTCGATCAGCGCCTTGATCTCGCGCGCGGCCTCGGCGGATCGCTGGGCCAGGGCGCGCACCTCGCCGGCCACCACGGCGAAGCCGCGGCCTTCCTCGCCGGCGCGCGCGGCCTCGACGGCCGCGTTCAGGGCCAGGATGTTGGTCTGGAAGGCAATGCTGTCGATCACGCCGATGATGTCGGTGATGCGCGCCGAGCTTTCGGCGATGCGCTTCATCGTGTCCACCATGCCGTGGACGGCCTGTTCGCCCTGGTGGGCGGTCTGCGAGGCCCCCGCGGCCAGCGTGTCGGCCTGGCGGGCATTGTCGGCGTTCTGGCGCACCGTCGAGGCCAGTTCTTCCATGCTGGCGGCCGTTTCCTGCAGCGAGGCGGCCTGCTCTTCGGTGCGGCTGGACAGGTCTGCGTTGCCCACGGCGATCTCGCGCGCGCCCGTGTGGATCTCGCCCACGCTGTGGCGCACTTCGCGGATCATGTTGCGCAGGGCCTGCCGGGTGCTGCGCAGGCTGTCCAGCAGCTGGTGCACTTCGTTGCGGCTGCCGGCCGGGCTGTCGGGGATTTCGTGGGTCAGGTCGCCGGCGCCCAGCCGCTGCATGCCCACCACCACATCGTGCACGGGCCGCAGCGTGCGCCGGGCCAGCTGGCGGATCAGCAGGGAAATCAGCAGCGTGCCCAGCAGCATCACGCCCAGCTGGATCCACATTTCGCGGGTGCTTTCGGCCAGGTAGTCGTCGACGCTGCCGAAGCCGTACATCAGCCAGCCCCAGTTGGGCACCGCCCGCCAGGCCAGGAAGATTTCCTCGCCTTTGACCGTGACGCGCGTCACCCCGTCCGGTGCCGACTGGAAGGCCTGGTCCATGGCGGCGAAATCGGCCGGCGGATTGCCGGCGCTGAGCAGGTCGCCCGGCTTGCCGAAAGTGCCGGCGACGCGGATCCAGTCCTTGCGATCGGCGGTCGGCCGCAGCACGAACAGCTGGCCGTATTCGGCCAGCTTGGTCTCGGTCAGGTCCTTCAGCACGGGGTCGATCTGGGCGCTGATGTCCAGGTAGTCGACGATCCCGCCATAGACCTTGCCGCCGTCCTTGAGCGGGTTCACCGTGATCAGGTGCCATTTTCCCCCGACCAGGCCGGGAAAGTGCGTGATTTCACCCGATTCCAGGGCCTGGGCGATGCGCGCGTCCGGTGCCAGGACCTGGCCCGGGGCGTGGTCCTGCTGGTCCTGGTAGGCGCTGGCGATGAGCGCCCAGCCCTTGTCGGCGCGGGCGTAGACCTCGGCCGACATGCCGGTGACGCTGCGCATCAGGTCCTGGTCGCCGTTGATGGGCATGCCGGACGATTTGAAGACCGGCATGCCGTTCTCGACCTGGCCGGTGGGCTTGGGTTCGCCGCTCATGTAGCGGATCAGCACCGGGTACAGGGATTCGCTGCGCTTGCGGGCGATGTCGTAGATCAGCTGCAGGGTGCGGTCGTAGCTTTGCAGCCCGTAGCGGTTGGCGTCGCTGACATTGTCGATCGCCGTCTGCCGGCTCTGCCAGGTGATGATCGAAGCCAGGGCCGCCATCACCAGGATGGTGATCAGGGTGGCGGCGATGAACAGCTGAGTGCCGAGTGTGGCGCGTGCCATGCGGCCCGCGGCAGGACTCGTGCGTCGTCCGGACATGGTTTGTCTCCTGCGGGAGGATGCTGGGATGTTGTTCTTTTCCTGGAGGATAACCTTAGCGGATCGCGCTCTATTCTGTGATATCTGGAAACAAATGAGGACTATTCGCGGCTTGCATGGTTTGAAGGACCGGCGGGCCGGCCGATACACTGGAAGGGTCTTTTACCGCAACACGGAGCTTCACGGCTTGATCTCTTCATTTCTCGAACAATCGTCGGCGATCTACGCAGAATGGCGGATCGCCATCCTGGTTTTTTCAGCCGTCCTGGGGGCGCTCGTGGCCGGAGCCGCCGTGCGGTTCGTGCTGGACCGCCTTGCCCGCCGCCTGCATCCGGTGCGGCATGCCTGGGGGCATGGCCTGCTGGCGGGCGCGTCCGTGCCGGCGCAGATGCTGGTCTGGGTGCTCGGCATCTCGATGGCCGGCCAGATCCTGCTGAGCCAGTCCGACCAGGCGTTCGCCAAGGACTCCCTGCTGGCGCACGGCCTGGGGCCGATCCGCGACGTCGGGGTGATCCTGGTGGTGATGTGGCTGCTGCTGCGCGCGGTCAACCGCATCCAGGACAACCTGCTGCTGCGGGCGCGCGAGCATGGGCGAGAGCTCGACCCCACGGCCGCCGATGCCATCGGCAAGCTGACCAAGGCGTCCATCGTCATCACGGCCATCCTGATGATGATGCAGGCACTGGGCTTTTCCATCGCCGGCCTGCTGGCCTTTGGCGGCATGGGCGGCATCGCGGTGGGCTTTGCCGCGCAGAGCCTGGTGGCCAACCTGCTGGGCGGGCTCACGATCTTCGCCAGCCGACCGTTCAAGGTCGGCGAATACATCATCATCCCCGGCACCGAACTGATGGGCGGGGTGGAGCACATCGGCTGGCGCGCCACGCGCCTGATCGGCTTCGACTGCAAGCCCTTCTACGTGCCCAACGCCATGTTCAACACCCAGCCGGTCATCAACCACACCCGCATGACCAGCCGCCGCATCATGGAGGACATCCACATCCGCTATGCCGACATCGATGCCGTGCCGGCCATCGTCGCCGACGTGCGGGCCATGCTGCGCGCGCATCCCGGCGTGAAGCACGATTTCTTCGCCTTCAACTTCAGCAGCTGCGGCACCTTTTCCCTGAAGCTGTCCCTGTATGCCTTCACGGTCAGCACCGACTACAACGACTACATGGACACCCAGGAAGACGTGCTGCTGAAGATCGCCGACATCATCCGCAGCCACGGCGCGCGCATGACCGGCCCGGCCTCCACGGTCGAAATGCCGCAGCTGCGGGCTCCCGCTCATCCGGCGGGCGGGCCCGAGACGGGCGGCACCCTGCCGCCGATGCCGCCGCCGCTGCCCTCGGCCGGGTCTTGAAAACCCCCGCGGCCGGCCCCACATGATCCTGCAGTCCGCCCCGCCGGCGCGCCGCGCGGGGCGCCACGCAATCCCGAAAAACCTTCGAATCCCCGAATCATGAGCGAAACCGACACCAAGACGGCTGAAACCCTGGGTTTCCAGGCCGAAGTCAAGCAGTTGCTGCACCTGATGATCCACTCCCTGTACAGCAACAAGGAAATCTTCCTGCGCGAACTCGTGTCCAACGCCTCCGACGCCTGCGACAAGCTGCGCTTCGAGGCCATCGACCATCCGGAACTGCTCGAAGGCGATTCCGACCTGCGCATCCGCGTCGAGTTCGACAAGGCCGCCCGCACCGTCACCATCACCGACAACGGCATCGGCCTGTCGCGCGACGAGGCGATCGCCAACCTGGGCACCATCGCCCGGTCCGGCACGCGCGAATTCTTTTCCCAGCTGACCGGCGACAAGCAGAAGGACGCCCAGCTGATCGGCCAGTTCGGCGTGGGTTTCTATTCTTCCTTCATCGTTGCCGAAAAGGTCGCCGTGCGCAGCCGCCGCGCGGGCCTGCCGGCATCCGAAGGCGTGCTCTGGGAATCCGACGGCCAGGGCGAATTCTCCGTATCCGCGATCGAGCGCGAAGCGCGCGGCACATCCGTCACCCTGACCTTGCGCGCAGAAGAAGACGAGTTCCTGTCGGGCTGGAAACTGCGCGAGATCCTGCGCCGCTATTCCGACCACATCTCCCTGCCCATCCAGATGAAGAAGGAAGAGTGGGATGCGGAAAAATCCGAGCAGGTGACCACGGACGAATGGGAAACCGTCAACCAGGCCAATGCCCTGTGGACCCGCGCCAAGTCCGACATCACCGACGAGCAGTACAAAGAGTTCTACAAGCACGTCGCCCACGACTACGAAGACCCGCTGGCCTGGACGCACAACCGCGTCGAGGGCCGCAGCGAATACACCCAGCTGCTGTACGTGCCCAAGCGCGCGCCTTTCGACCTGTGGGACCGCGACGCGCGCCGGGGCGTGAAGCTGTACGTCAAGCGCGTCTTCATCATGGATGACGCCGACCAGTTGCTGCCGGCCTACCTGCGCTTCGTGCGTGGCGTGGTCGATTCCGCCGACCTGCCGCTGAACGTCTCGCGCGAGATCCTGCAGGAAAGCCGCGACGTGCGCGCCATCCGCGACGGGTCCGCCAAGCGCATCCTGGGCCTGCTGGAAGACCTGGCCAAGGACCAGCCCGAAGCCTACGCGGAATTCTGGACCCAGTTCGGCCAGGTGCTGAAGGAAGGCGTGGGCGAAGACCCCGCCAACAAGGACCGCATCGCCGGCCTGCTGCGCTTTGCGACCACCCAGTCCGACAGCCCGGCGCAGACCGTGTCGCTGGCCGACTATGTCGGCCGCATGAAGGAAGGCCAGGACAAGATCTACTACCTGAGCGCCGATTCCTACGCCGCCGCCGCGCACAGCCCGCACCTGGAAGTGTTCCGCCGCAAGGGGCTTGAAGTCCTGCTGCTGTCCGACCGCGTGGACGAATGGATGCTGTCCTACCTGCGTGAATTCGACGGCAAGCCGCTCGCCTCGGTCGCCAAGGGCGGCCTGGACCTGGACGCCCTGGCCGACGAAGAAGAAAAGAAGCAGCAGGCCGAGGCCGCCGAGGCCTTCAAGCCCACCATCGAGCGCCTGAAGACGGCCCTGGGCGAGCGCGTGAAGGAAGTGCGCGTCACCGCCCGGCTGGTGGATTCGCCGGCCTGCGTGGTCGTGGACGAGCACGAACTCAGCCCGCACCTGCTGCGCATGCTGAAGGCCGCCGGCCAGGATGCCCCCGAGGTCAAGCCGATCCTGGAAGTGAACCCGCAGCACGCCCTGGTCAAGCGCCTGGAGGCGCAGTCCGACGAGACGTTCGGCGACTGGGCCGAACTGCTGCTGGACCAGGCCATGCTGGCCGAAGGCGCCGCCCTGAAAGACCCGGCCGCCTTCGTCAAACGCATGAACGCGCTGCTGCTGGGATGAGGCGGGACACAGGACAGTCCCCTGCGGACTGTCCTGTGCCAGACGAATCCGAGCGGCATGCAGAGGCCGGTTTGTCTTGCAGCCCGCTTCTGTCCATAATCGGCCCTGAACCCCATTGGGCCAGACCGAATTGGAGACAGAGCGATGAAATCCCGCGCCGCCGTGGCCTTCGAGGCCGGCAAACCCCTGCAGATCGTCGAGATCGACGTCGAACCGCCCCGCAAGGGCGAGGTCCTGATCCGGATCACCCATACCGGCGTCTGCCACACCGACGCCTTCACCCTGAGCGGCGATGACCCCGAAGGCGTGTTCCCCGCCGTGCTGGGGCACGAGGGCGCGGGCATCGTCGTCGAGGTCGGCGAAGGCGTCACCAGTGTGGCGCCGGGCGACCACGTCATTCCCCTGTATACCGCCGAATGCGGCGAATGCCTGTTCTGCAAGTCGGGCAAGACCAACCTGTGCGTGGCCGTGCGCGCCACCCAGGGCAAGGGCCTGATGCCCGACGGCACCTCGCGCTTTTCCTACCAGGGCAAACCCATTTATCACTACATGGGCTGCTCGACCTTCAGCGAATACACCGTCGTCGCGGAAGTCTCGCTGGCAAAGATCGACCCGCAGGCCAACCCCGAGCAGGTCTGCCTGCTGGGCTGCGGCGTGACCACCGGCATCGGGGCCGTGCGCAACACCGCCAAGGTCCAGCCCGGCGATACCGTGGCCGTCTTCGGCCTGGGCGGCATCGGCCTGGCCGTGGTGCAGGGCGCACGCCAGGCGGGGGCGGGGCGCATCATCGCCGTGGACACCAATCCCGACAAGTTCGCGCTGGCGAAAGTCTTCGGCGCCACCGACTGTGTCAACCCCAAGGACCACGCCGAACCCATCCAGCAAGTCATCGTCGGCATGACGGGCTGGGGCGTGGACCACAGCTTCGAGTGCATCGGCAACGTCAACGTCATGCGCGCCGCCCTGGAGTGCGCCCACCGGGGCTGGGGCCAGTCCATCATCATCGGCGTCGCGGGTGCCGGCCAGGAAATCTCCACCCGGCCGTTCCAGCTGGTCACCGGCCGCTCCTGGCGCGGCACCGCCTTCGGCGGCGTCAAGGGCCGCTCGCAGCTGCCCGGCATGGTCCAGGAAGCCATGCGCGGCGAGATCGACCTGGCGCCCTTCGTCACCCACACCATGGGCCTGGAAGACATCAACCGGGCCTTCGACCTGATGCATGCCGGGCAATCCATCCGTTCAGTGGTGCACTATGGAACGCATTGAGCAACACACCTGCTTCGGCGGCCGCCAGGAAGTCTGGCGGCATGCCTCGGCCGTGCTGGGGTGCGACATGCGCTTTGGCATCTACCTGCCCTCGGCGGCCCTGCGGGGCGAAGCGTGCCCCGTGTTGTACTGGCTGTCGGGCCTGACCTGCACGGAGCAGAATTTCATCACCAAGGCCGGCGCCCAGGCCTACGCCGAGCGCAGCGGCCTGATCCTGGTCGCCCCCGACACCAGCCCGCGCGGCGAAGGCGTGGCCGACGATCCCGCCTACGACCTGGGCCAGGGCGCGGGCTTCTACCTGAACGCCACCCAGGCGCCCTGGGCGGCCCACTACCGCATGCAGGACTACGTCGCCCAGGAACTGCCCGCCCTGATCGAGCAGCATTTCCCCGCCACGGCCGAACGCGCCATTGCAGGCCATTCCATGGGCGGCCACGGCGCGCTGGTCACCGCCCTGCGCAACCCCGGACGCTATCGCAGCGTATCCGCGTTCTCGCCCATCGTCGCGCCTTCGCAGGTGCCGTGGGGGCAGAAGGCCTTTGCCGCCTACCTGGGAGAAGACCGCCAGGCCTGGGCGCAATGGGATGCGGTGGCGCTGATCCATGCGGCTTCGCCCGCGGACCACCTGCCGATGCTGGTGGACCAGGGGCTGGACGACGAATTCCTGGAAACCCAGCTGCGGATCGAACTGCTGGAAGCGGCCTGCCTGGAAGCGGGGTACCTGTCCACCGTGCGCCGGCATGCGGAGTACGATCACAGCTATTACTTCATCGCCAGCTTCATCGGGGAACACATCGCGTTCCACGCGGGGGCATTGCGGGGATAGGGGGTGCTGCCCCCAGATCCTTCCATCCATGGGGCACGGCCATGACTGCCAACCGCTATCAAGCCACCGGCCCGCAGGCCGAATGCCAGCCCGGATCGAACGATCAGGTGCTGCGAAACCGGCAAGGCATCACCGATCCGGACGTGATGGACGACCTGGAAACGCGATTGCTGCTGCGGCTCTACGAGCGAGTGATGCGGGAGCAGTTTCCCAATCGGCGGCTGGACGTGGCCGACCTGATGGGGTGGCACCACCAGTGGCTGGGCAATCTGTACGACTGGGCCGGGCATCCGCGATCGGTGAACATGAGCAAGGACGGCTTTCATTTTGCCGCCGCCCTGCAGATTCCCCGGCTACTGGACGAGTTCGAGCAGAAATACCTGCACCGCTATACGCCGTGCCACGACCTGGACCGCGAATCGCTGGCCGATGCCATTGCCGTCTGCCACGTCGAACTGATCCTGATCCACCCGTTTCGTGAAGGCAACGGGCGTGTATCACGCCTTCTGGCGGACGTGATGGCCGTGCAGGCCGGGCATGGGCCGCTGGACTACAGCCGGTGGGATGCGGACAAGGCCGCGTATTTCACCGCGATACAGCACGGTGTGAGCAGGGATTATGAATCCATGCGTGGGTTGGTCAGCGTTGCGCTGGCTGGGCAGAGCGGCTGAGCACCGCCAGTGAAACCTGGGGAAGATGGCTATCCCCGTTGCGCAGTTTTGCTTCGATATCAGCGATGCGTTGTCCTGTTTCGATGGCCGTGGAACTGGCCACGGCACGCAAGATGGCTTCCTGGCTTGGAGGTTGATGCATGCGCTGATTTGACATGAAAATGCCTGATTTAGAAGTCATGTTCCATTTTACCGCCTGCGCCCGGGCGAAGCCATCCTGTTGTGGTGCCCATCCTACGTTGTCCGCGCTATGAATCGCTGGAGCCGAGCAGGCGGGCCATGTCCGCGTAGCTGACCGCGTCTTCCCCGAACGTGAACGTGCCGCGTTCCGCCATCTCGCGGCCGGCGCGCAGGAAAGCGCCGAATGCCGCGCGGCCGAGCGCGCTGCCCACGCTGATGCGCCTGACGCCCATGCCGGATAGATCGTCCACGGTGAAATTCATGCCGGGCGAACCCATCAGCACGTTCACCGGCCGATCCACCGAACTCACCACGGCCCGGATTTCTTCTTGCGTGCGCAGCCCTGGCGCGTAGAGCACGTCGGCGCCCGCCTCCTGGTACGCCTGCAGGCGGCGGATCGTGTCTTTCAGGTCGGCACGCCCATGCAGGTGGTTTTCCGCACGCGCCGTCAGCGTGAAGGGGTAGGGCAGCGCCCGCACTGCCTGGACCGCAACCGTCACGCGGTCCACCGCCTCGGACAGGTCGAAGATCGGGTCGTCCGCCCGGCCCGTGGCGTCTTCGATGGAGGCGCCCACCGCCCCCGCCTGCGCCGTCAGCCTGTAGGTCTCCGCAATGCCTTCCAGCGTGTCGGCATAGCCGCTTTCCATGTCCGCGCTGACGGGCAGGTCCGTGGCCTCGGCCAGCTCTTTTACATGCGCCAGCATCTGATCCCGGTCGACCTGGTAGTCGGACAGGCCCCGGGTGTAGGCGTAGCCCGCGCTGGTGGTCGCCAGGGCCTGGAAACCCATGCCCACCAGCAGTTTCGCCGTGCCGATATCCCAGGGGTTGGGGATGATGAAGGCGCGGGGGGCGTGGTGGAGGGAATGGAAGAGGTGGGCTTTTTGGGGCAGGGTGGGCATTGGCGATGAGGTAGGGGCGAAAGAGTTTTAATTATGGCTTGGTGTAGGGAGGGTGTCAGGCCTTTAATCAAGTCAAACCTAATGCAATCCTCCCTCCAGCAGCCATTACCCTTCTCACTCCACCACCAACCCCGGATTCCAAACTACTTCCCACAGGTGCCCGTCCGGGTCCTGGAAATACCCCGCATATCCGCCCCAGAACGTCTCCTGCGCCGCCTTCACGATCACGGCCCCCGCCACAGCGGCCTGCGCCATCACCGCATCCACCTCATCACGCGACGCCACGTTATGCCCCAGGCTGAATGTCGTGGCACTGGCCGGCCCTGGCGGCAAGCCTGAATCCTTCGCCAGGCTCTCGCGCGGCCACACGGCCAGCTTCAATCCCGGTTGCAGATCAAAAAAAGCGACCGTGCCGTGTTCGAATTCTTTACCGATGATGCCTTCGGTCGCCAATCCCAGGCCGTCCCGGTAGAACCGGAGCGAACGTTCCAGGTCATCGACCCCCAGGGTGATGACTGTGATGCGTGGTTTCATGGCCGCCTGCTCCCTGTTCGAATCGTTTCCAATCAAACGATGCGCCGGGGTCCGTCTTCCGTCCCGGCGCGATATGCTCGTGCCCCCGAACCGCCCGGATCGGGTGCCGGGCGCGGATTGCCGCCGCCAGGACGGCCAGCCGCGCATATTGCGCGTCCGTATAGGCCAGCGTGTCCGTGCCTTCCAGTTCGATGCCGATGGAAAAATCGTTGCAGCGCTCACGGCCTTCAAACACCGAGACGCCCGCATGCCAGGCGCGCAGCACCGTGGGCACGAATTGCACGATAGTGCCGTCGCGGCGGATCAGGAAATGGGCAGAGACCCGCATGTCGCGGATGTTCTCGAACCAGGGGTGGGATGCGATGTCCAGGCGGTTCTGGAAGAAATCGATGATGGCGTCGCCTGTGAAGACGCCGGGTGGCAGGCTGATGTTGTGGATCACCAGCAGGTAGGGATCTTCGTCGCCGGGCCGCGCGTCGTGATTGGGAGAAGGGCGGCGCAGGATGCCGGGGGCACCGGCCAGCCAGCCGTCCGTCCCGATGGACAAGAGCCGGCCTGGCTCGGGCTCGGCCGCCCGCATTTATTTCCCCAGGCCCAGCCGGGCGTGCTCGGGGCTGCACCAGGTCTTGCCCTGGCTCTGGTAGGCCTCGGACCGGGGCAGGTAGATGCGGCAGTGGGCGCAGCGCACCATGGTTTCGGATGCGGCCTTGGCGTCGTCGGCCTGCCGGCGTGCGGCGGCCTGGCGTGCCTGGGCCTTCTGGTGGCTCAGGATGCGGGAAACGAACAGGACGGCCAGGATGATGATCGTCCAGAGCAGGAATTTACCCAAGTGTGCCTCGTTGCAGGATGACTTCCAGGACGAACCGGCTGCCCGTGTAGGACAGCAGCAGGAAGGCGAAGCCGGCCAGCGTCCAGCGCAGGGCGATGCGGCCGCGCCAGCCCTGGATGTGGCGCCCTGCCAGCAGGACGCCGAATGTGGCCCAGGACAGCAGGGTGAAGACGGTCTTGTGGTCCATGGGCAGGGCGTGGCCGCCCAGGCGCAGGGACACGACGATGCCGGTCAGGACGGTCAGCGTGAGCACGCCGAAGCCGATCCAGATCAGGCGGAACAGCAGCTGTTCGAGCGTGAGCAGCGGCGGCATGGCGCCCATGGCGCGGCTGATCGCGCCCTGCTGGCCGGCGGATTCGATGGGCCGGTGCAGGTGGCGGTCCAGCACGGTCATCAGCATGGCGTGCAGGGCGGCCACGGTGATCAGGCCGTAGGCGGTCATGGCGATCAGCAGGTGCACGCGCAGCCAGTCGTTGCTGGCGTGGGGCACCAGGTAGCCGTGGGGGAACACGGCGGCCAGCAGGCTGACGACGGCGGCGGCAGGCAGCAGCAGGAGCAGCACGCTGTCCAGGCGCAGCAGGAAGTTTTCCACCCAGAATACGATCATGCCCAGCCACATGGCGGTGGACAGGGCCAGCGCCCAGCTCAGGTGCAGGCCGCTGGGCACGATGACGGCGGCGGCCAGGCCGATGCCGTGCAGGGCGATGGCGCCCAGCAGGCAGGTGCGGCCAATGGTGCCGGTGGGGCGGACATCATCGCTTGCCCGCGCGATGGGGCGCCACAGGGCGATGCCCAGTACGGCGTAGGCCAGCGCGGCGAGCAAGTGAAATACAATGCTGACTGACATAGTCCTATCGGTGTCCGGCGCGCAGGGCCGCGCCCCCAAAAGCATCCATTTTATGCGCAGGCCGACGGATCAACCAGTTTTACGGATACGGCATCATGCTCGATAACCTGACATCCCGCCTGTCGCGCGTGGTCAAGACCATGCGCGGCGAGGCCCGCCTGACCGAAGCCAACACCCAGGAAATGCTGCGCGAAGTGCGCCTGGCGTTGCTGGAGGCCGATGTGGCGCTGCCGGTGGTGCGCGATTTCGTGGCGCGGGTGAAGGAATCCGCCCTGGGCCAGGAAGTCGTCGGCAGCCTGAACCCGGGCCAGGCGCTGGTCGGGGTGGTGCACAAGGAACTGACCGCCCTGATGGGCGGCGACCTGGGCGACGAGGCGGGCGAGCTGTCCCTGGCCACCCAGCCGCCGGCCGTGATCCTGATGGCCGGCCTGCAGGGCGCGGGCAAGACCACCACCACCGGCAAGCTGGCCAAGTGGCTGTCCGAAGGCAATCACGTCCAGCATGGCCGCAAGACCGGCCGCAAAAAGGTCCTGGTGGTCAGCGCCGACGTGTATCGTCCGGCGGCCATCGACCAGTTGAAGACCGTGGCGGCGCAGGTGGGGGTCGATTTCCTGCCGACCGAGCCCACGCAGAAGCCGCAGGACATCGCCCGCGACGCCCTGGACCACGCACGGCGCCACCACTACGACGTGCTGATCGTGGATACGGCGGGGCGCCTGGGCATCGACCAGGCGATGATGGACGAGATCCGTGCCCTGCACGGTCTGCTTGCGCCGATCGAGACGCTGTTCGTAGTGGACGCCATGCAGGGCCAGGACGCGGTCAACGTGGCACGCGCCTTCTCCGAGGCGCTGCCGCTGACCGGCGTGGTCATGACCAAGCTCGACGGCGATGCGCGCGGCGGCGCGGCGCTGTCGGTGCGCCAGATCACCGGCAGGCCGCTGAAGTTCGTCGGCGTGTCCGAAAAGCTCGACGGGCTGGAGCCTTTCCATCCGGAACGCATGGCCCAGCGCATCCTGGGCATGGGCGATATCGTGTCGCTGGTCGAGCAGGCCCAGAAGAACATCGACATCGCCGAGGCGCAGAAGCTCGCCGCGCGCATGAAGTCGGGCGACCGCTTCGACCTGAACGATTTCCGCGACCAGCTGCAGCAGGTGAAGAAGCTCGGCGACATGGGCTCGCTGCTGGAAAAGCTGCCGGCGCAGTTCGCGCAGGCGGCCGCGCAGGTGCAGGGCGGTCAGGCGGAAAAGCAGCTTGCCCGCACCGAAGGCATCCTGAATTCCATGACGCCGCTGGAACGCGCCAAGCCCGAGCTGATCAAGGCCTCGCGCAAGCGCCGCATCGCCGCGGGTTCGGGCGTCCCGGTGCAGGAAGTCAACCGCCTGCTCAAGCAGTTCGAGCAGATGCAGGGCATGATGAAGCAGATGAAAAAAGGCGGCATGGCCAAGATGATGCGCGCCATGGGCGGCCTGAAGGGCCTGGGTGGATTCGGCCGGGGCGGATTCCGCTGATCCGGGTTTTCCGGGCCGCTTGCGCGGCCAGCTCGCTGCGCAGTTGTCGGGTCAGGTAGGCAATGACTTCGGGTGGCCTTGCGTGGTGCGCCTAGCCCCCGCCCACCGCGACCACGATTTCGATGCGGTCGCCTTCGGCCAGCGGGGCCTGGGCATGCTGGCTGCGGGGCACGATGTCGCCGTTGCGTTCCACGGCGATGCGCTTGCCCTCGTAGCCCAGCCGGATCACCAGGTCGTGCACGGTGCGCACGTCGTCCAGGGCGGTCTCTGTGCCGTTCAGCAGGATGTTCAGGCTCATGGCGTCGGTCTCCTCAATCGCCGGCGTAGCGGTCGGTGGCGGCCAGCAGCTGCGTCAGGATGCCGGGTTCGTCGAATGCATGGCCGGCGTCCGGGACGATGTGGAATTCCGCCCGGGGCCAGGCGCGGTGCAGGTCCCAGGCCGATTTCATCGGCGTGCAGGTGTCGTACCGGCCCTGTACGATCACGCCGGGGATGTTGGCCAGCCGGTGCGCGTCGCGCAGCAGCTGGCCTTCTTCCATGAAGCCCCGGTTCACGAAGTAGTGGTTCTCGATGCGGGCGAAGGCCAGCGCCGCCTGGTCGGCGGCATGCGCCTGGTGGTGCGCCGGATTGGGCAGCAGGCTGATGGTGTGGCTTTCCCATTGGGTCCAGGCGTGTGCCGCCTGCAGCTGCGCGTGGGGATCGTCTCCGGTCAGGCGGCGGCGGTAGGCGGCCATCAGGTCGTCGCGCTCGGATTCGGGAATCGGGGCCAGGTAGCCTTCCCACAGGTCGGGAAACAGCCAGGACGCGCCTTCCTGGTAGAACCAGTGCAGTTCCGCCTGGCGCAGCAGGAAGATGCCGCGCACGATCAGGGCGTGCACGCGGTCGGGATGGGTTTCGGCGTAGGCCAGCGCCAGCGTCGAACCCCAGGAGCCGCCGAACACCACCATCTGGTCGGCATGCAGGACTTCGGTGCGCAGGCGTTCGATGTCGGCGACCAGGTCCCAGGTCGTGTTGTGCTCGATGTCGGCCGATGGTGTGGAACGGCCGCAGCCGCGCTGGTCGAACAGCAGGATGTTGTAGCGCTCGGGGTCGAACAGGCGGCGATGGGCGGGCGAGCAGCCTGCGCCGGGGCCGCCGTGCAGGAACACCACCGGCCGCCCCTGGGGGTTGCCGCACAATTCCCAGTAGACGCGATGGCCGTGGCCGGCGTCCATGAAGCCTTGTGCGTAGGGTTCGATCTCGGGGTACATCAGGTAGCCTCCGGTGCGGGCGCGGCATCCGGGGTGGCGCGCCGCGTGAAGATCAGGTCCCAGACCCCGTGGCCCAGGCGCAGGCCGCGGTTCTCGAATTTGGTCAGCGGACGGTAGTCGGGGCGCGGCGCGAAACCTTCGCAGGTATTCTGCAGCGATGGCTCGGCCGACAGGACTTCCAGCATCTGCTGGGCGTAGTGTTCCCAATCGGTGGCGCAGTGCAGGTAGGCGCCCGGCGCCATGCGGCTGCAGAGCAGCTCGATGAAAGGGGGCTGGATCAGGCGGCGCTTGTGGTGGCGCTTTTTCGGCCAGGGATCGGGGAAATAGATGTGCACGCCGGCCAGCGTTCCGGGGGCGATCATGTCGCGCAGCACCTCGACCGCGTCATGCTGGATGATGCGGATGTTGTCCAGCCCGTTTTCATGGATGCGCTTGAGCAGCGCGCCCACGCCGGCGTTGAAGACCTCGACTCCCAGGAAATTGTCGCCGGGCCGGGCCTGAGCGATTTTCTGGGTGGTCTCGCCCATGCCGAAGCCGATTTCCAGGATCACCGGTGCAGGCCGGCCGAAGGCGGCTGCCAGGTCGATGGGTTTGTCCTGGTAGCGGATCGACCAGCGCGGCAGCCATTCGGCGATTGCCTGTTCCTGGCTGGGCGTGATGTGGGCGCGGCGATGGACAAAGCTGCGGATGTGCGTGCTGCCCGATGGGGTCTGGGCCGTCACGATGGGCGGTGGGGATTTGGGCAGGTTCAAAATGCTGATAAAATGTCGGGCTGCAAGGGACTTGGTGAATCTCGATTTTACCAATGAATCCTTGCCGTCATCGACCTTCCTCGGTGCGGGTGTAGTTCAATGGTAGAACGGCGGCTTCCCAAGCCTCAAGCGTGGGTTCGATTCCCATCACCCGCTCCACTTCAACAGTCCGGGGATTTCCAGGGAAATCCATGGAGTGTTGCAAGTCATGGCCCGGCAGGCCAAGTCCACCGGCAAGCCATGCGCACTGGCCGACTCCGACGGCCTCTATCTCTGCGTTTCCGCCATCGGCACCAAGGCTTGGCACTTCCGCTATTCGTGGTTTGGCAAGCGTGAGCGCATCACCCTCGGCAACTATCCGGCGCTTTCCCTGAAGGACGCCCGTGCGCTTCGCGATGAAGCCCGCTCGCTGCTCGCCAAGGGCGTCAATCCCCACAGCGAACGCGCGCTTTTAGCGTTGCCGTGCGCGAGGCGCGGATCGCGCAGGGGCTGGGGTGCTCGGCCGCGGCACTGATGGCCGCGACCGAGGCGCAATTGTCCGAGGAAGGGAACGATACCGAATAGTCATGCCGTCATGGCGGTGAGGCGTCCACAACGTTCTTGTAGGTCAAGGCCGTGACGTGCCAGGTGTTCATTGCCGCCTCGCATTTGACACGCGGCCCTTTTCGTAACATCATTTGTTTCATGAAAAGAGACAGCCGCCTGTCGTCTGTCCTGCATGCGCTGCTGCACATGGCCGAGCAGGATGGACCCGTTACCTCAGAAACCTTGGCGCAGTGCCTGGGGACCAACCCGGTCGTCGTTCGACGCACGATGGGATACCTACGGCAAGCGGGGATCGTCACCTCCGATCGAGGCCACTCAGGAGGATGGCGTATCCACGTCGACCTTGGCAGCGTCACCCTGCGTCAGTTGCATGAAGCCCTGGGCGAGCCGGCAACGTTTGCCATCGGCAACCGTAACGAGACACCGGAGTGTCTGGTCGAGCAGACGGTCAATGCGGCACTCCAAGGCACGTTCGCCGAAGCCGAGGCGTTGCTGCTCAAGCGGTTCTCGGAAATCACACTTGCCGACCTGGCCACTGACTTCGCACGTCGGCATGCGGCTTCACGACACTCAAGGAATCAATCATGAATCACGACGTGATCGTCGTCGGCGGAAGCTACTCAGGAATGGCCGCGACCCTGCAACTGGTGCGCGCACGCAGGTCCGTGCTGGTGATTGATGCGGGCCAGCGGCGCAACCGCTTCGCCAGCCATTCACACGGATTTCTCGGTCAGGATGGCATGCCGCCAGGTGAAATCGCTGCAAACGCACGCCGCCAGCTTCAAGCCTATCCAACGCTGACCTGGCTTGAAGGTCGGGTGGAAACTGTCGCCGGGCAGACGGATGAATTCACCGTCACGACGGCTGATGGCGATTCGCACCTGGGGCGACGCATTCTGTTGGCTACGGGGGTGACCGACCAGCTTCCAGCCATCGACGGGCTCGCGCAGCGCTGGGGGAAGACGGTTTTTCACTGCCCGTACTGCCATGGCTATGAACTTGGACAAGGCCGCATCGGCATCGTCGGTGTCAGTCCGATGTCCATCCATCAGGCTGAACTGCTCACTGATTGGGGGAGTGTCACCTTGCTCGTCAACGGTGCACTGGAACTCAGTCAGGAGACCAGATCCAATTTGGAACGCCGAGGCGTGGTCATCGAAGAGGCTCGCATCGACAGGATCGAGGGGCATGCCGACGTGACGATGATTGATGGACGGCGATTGAGTTTTGCGGGCCTGTTTGTTGCAACGCGAACCGCTCCCTCCAGCACTTTGGCCGGGACAATCGGCTGTGCACTGGAAGAAACGCCCATGGGCATCCAGATCCGCACGGATGCCGAGAGCAAGACCTCGGTGCCTGGGGTCTTTGCCTGCGGCGACGCCGCACGGGCACCGCATTCGGTGTCGCTGGCCGTGGGCAACGGTGCCATGACCGGCGCCCAGATTCACCGATCACTGCTTTGGCCCGAGACCATCGAGCCAGCGCAAGCGGAAGGCCGCGCTCGATGACGTCGTTCTCCGACCCGACGGCTGTATCGGGTTATGCGGAAAGACCCGCGAGGATCGTACCGGGCCTTCCCGTGCGTCCGTGGCTGCGATGTCGACCAGCACGATGGCGCCACCCGCGTTCTGCACGCGCAGCCGCTCGCCCAGGCTCGGGGCCAGGCTCGCCACGATGGTGAAGACGTTGTGTTTCATGGGTTGCCTCCCTGCGAAAGGCCGCCGCCGGGCGTTACTGGTGTGCAAGACAGCGACGGTCTATCAGCAGACGCAGCGCGGGCGGAAACAGGTGTGGCGATGCCGCCTCGACAGGGTGCGACGAGGTTTCGGGCAAGACGCGAGAGGTCTGCCTCCGGATCGACAAAGCATGACGCCCCGTTGCCATCACTCGTGCGAAGGAGCCGTTTTTGTGGCTCCTGCGAACAATCGAGCGGTGAAGAGGTGAGATCACCTGTCGGATTTCATCGGGAGTTGGCGGCCCGGTGATACCTCTCGCGAACAGGGCCGCACGCAATGGAGCAGCGCGGTCACCAGAACTGCAGGTGGCAGGCATGGATTGGGTTGACTGCCATCCATTTTTACGTTCAAATATGAATGCTTATTTATGAAATAAGCTCATATTTGAGGTTATAAATAATGTCTTCTTCCGAGCAAAAGCGCTCTGGTGCGCGGGTGGCGATGCCGCAGCCTGTCGCGCGTGCGTTGCGCCGCCTGGGGCAGGACATCTCGGCGGCGCGGCGCATGCGCCGCCTGAGCCAGGAAGACCTGGCTCAGCGCATCGGCACGTCCCTGAGCACCGTCAGGCGCATGGAAGATGGCCATCCCGGCACCGCGCTGCACACCTTCCTGCGCGCGCTGCACGTGCTGGGCCGGCTCGATGACCTGGCCCAGGCGATGACCCTGGAGAACGATGCGCTCGGCATGGAACTGGTGCGGGAGCAATTGCCGCAGCGGGTACGCACCTCTGCCGGCAGGAAGCGACAGGCAGCCCCCGTCGTCGGCAAAGGCGATGCGCCCGCGCCTGCCGATGACCTGGAGGGCTTCTGATGGCAAGGCCTCGGCCCACACGACGTCCGGACCTCGAAGTCCACCTGGGGGCGAGCGGCTTGGTCGTGGGGCACCTGCATCTTGGCAGCGGCCGGCGCAGCGCGTTCAGCTACGACGAAGGCTGGCTGCAGGATGCCCGTTTCTTCACGCTGTCGCCCGATCTCCAGCCGGTGGCCGGCGTGCAGTATCCCCGTCAGGTGTTCTTCCTCGCGCTGGAGGACACCGCGCCCGACGCCTGGGGCGAGCGCGTGATCCGGCGTGCCCATGCGAAGCTGCGGCAGGAAGATCGCGATACGCCTGCACTGGACCCGGTGGACTTCGTGATGTGGGTGGATGACGAGGCGCGCGTCGGCGCGCTGCGCCTGTTTGATCCGCAAGCCGGCGCCTACCTGCGCGCCGGAGGAGCGAACCGGCACGTACCGCCCCTGGTGGAACTGGACAAGGTGCTCCACGCGGCCCGAGCCCTGGAGGACGGAACGGAAAGCGCGCAGGACCTGTGCTACCTGCTGGGGCAAGGCACGTCGCTGGGTGGTGCCAGGCCGAAGTCCACGGTGCGGGACACCGATGGACGCCTGGCGGTCGGCAAGTTTCCCAGCCAGGCGGATCGGCGCGACGTCATCCGGGGCGAAGTGTTGGCCATGCAACTGGCGGCCAAGGCCGGCATCCGCGTGGCGCCGGCGCGCGTGGAAGTGATCGGCGGCACGGCGGTCGCCATCATCCGGCGTTTCGACCGCACCGACGACGACGCTCGCATCCCCTACGTGTCGGCCGCGACGATGCTCCAGTCCGATGGCCGCGACGCGACGCATGCCTATACCGAACTGGTGGATGTGCTGCTGCAAGCAGGCGCCGATCCGATCGCCGACATCCATGAGTTGTGGCGCCGGCTGGTCTTCAACTTCCTGATCTGCAACACTGACGACCACCTGCGCAACACCGGCTTACTGTACGACGCGCGCCAGCGCGGCTGGCGCCTGTCGCCGGCCTTCGACCTGAACCCGATGCCGGGCGACCGGCGCGAGAGCAAGACCTGGCTGACCGAGGACACAGGCGTCATCGATAGTCGGGACATGCTGATGGCCGCGGCGCCGTATTTCAGGCTGGATCCAGCGCAAGCGGGAGCGATCTGGAACGAGGTGGCCCAGGCCGTGGCGGGCTGGCGCGCGGTGGCCCGGGGCTTGGGCATGCGCGGCACCGACCTGCTGGACTTCGAGCCGGCGTTCGTCGAATCGACCACGCCCTGACAACGCCGGCAGGAAATGCCGCTACGGCCGGAAATCGTCCCGGACTGTTGCGACCAACGCCGCGCATAGCCAGCGATAGCCGATGCGTTCCTGTTCCAGCCGCAGTTGTGGCCGGATTCGATCACCGCGCAAGTCGTCGTAGAGAGCGGGTTCATCATCGACCAGTCGGGACAAGGGCAACGTATGGCGTTTGTCGAGGGGCTCCTCACCCCATTGAAGTGCGTGGGCCATCAGGGTGGAGCGGTCCATGAGAAACGAAGCGGCTAGCGGGAAATACTTGCGCAGGCTGTCCAGAATGGCAAAGCCATGGGTATCGATGTCTCCCCAATAGTGCAGAGAGGCGCGATGCAGCCAGTTGGCTCGGGCGAGCGCTCCCCAGCCATAGCCAGCACCGAACACGACGATGGCACCGGACACCGGCGGAAAGGCCAGGAAGTTCACCTCGTTTTCGGTGATGAAGACACGCTGCGCAGGCAGGGCGAGCGCGGCGAAGCTGTCCTCATCCAGGGTGATGTCGGTCAGGCCGGTGCAGCCGGGAAGTTGGGGCAGTTGCGGATCGAGCAAGCGCAGGCGGATGCGAACGGGCTTCTCCAGAAAGCCGTAGCGACGGGCAAACCCGGTCATCCCGGTTGCAGCAGGCTCGATGGCTTCAGTCGGCAAGGCCAGGTCCAGCCACTGAGCCAGCGTACCGCGATGCGATTCAATGAACTTGCTGTCCACGCCCGGAGCATCGACCTGCCGAAGATAGACGCCGGGGCGCGGATGGGTTTGCACCCAGGCCACCACGGCCAGCAGGCGCGGCCAGTGTTCGGCCAGTGCCAAGGTCTGCAACGGTGCTCTGTGCAGCCACGGCAGCAGTGCGGGTTGCGCTTCGGCAGTTTGCTGCCAGAGCGCCTGGAATCGGTGGGCATCGCCGGTCTTACCGATCATCGCCAGCGCGTCTTCCAGCGTATCGATCCAGAGCGTATCCGGCAGGCGCTGCCGTCCCTGCACCCGGTGCGTCCACTCGCGCCATTCGATGCGCACGCGTGGCATGGCGCTGATGTCGCGCACCCAGCCGCGCACGGCATCGAAACGGTTGCTGAGATCGGCGGCGGACGGCGATTTCAGCGACAGACGCAACGGCCAGCCCAGCGTGCCGTCGCCGACCACGGCACGCAGCAACTCGCCGCGCTGCCACAGCCGTTCGATCTGCGCGCGAAGGTCGGCGGGCTGGCTCCATGTCATACAGCGCCGCCCCTGGCGGCAGCCTTCTGTGCCCGGTATTCCTCGATGCTCAGGCTGCGCAGCCGCGACTCACGGCCGCCTTCGTTGTGCACGAAGCCGACGCTGGACACGTATGGCTCGATGATGTGGATCTTCTGCAGCGGCGTGATGATCAGCAGTTGCAGGTTGAGCTGGCGGAACAGTTCCAGCCCATACTGGGCCGATTCATCCGAGCCGCGCCCGAAGGCTTCGTCGATCACGACAAAACGGAACGAGCGAGAGCGCACCGCCCCCCATTCCAGGCCGAACTGGTAGGCCAGGCTGGCGGCCAGCACGGTATAGGCCAGCTTCTCCTTCTGCCCGCCGGATTTGCCGCCGGAGTCGGAGTAGTGTTCGTGCTCGGCATCGTCCTCGCGCCAGCGCTCGCTGGCGGAAAACAGGAAGCCGTTGCGCACGTCGGTCACCTTCTGCATCCAGCGCCGGTCGATCTCGGCCAGTCCCTCGCGCCCCCGGAAGCGGTCGATGATGGCTTTGACCTGCAGAAATTTGGTCTCGGAATACTGTTCGTCTTCCGAGCCGCTCAGCGCTCCTTCGGTGCAGGCACGCAGATCCTGCAGGAAGTCGCGGATCTCCGCATCGGGGCTGGGTTGCGCCAGCAACCGGATGTAGCGTCCGGGGTTGTAGTCGATCACCTGCAAGGATTGGTTGATGACATCGACCCGCTCCTTGATCGTTTCACGCTCGCGCGCGAGCTGGGCGTTGAAATTGGCGATCTCGTTGATGGTATTGACGTTGAGCAGTTCCTTGAAACGCGCTTCGAAGCGCGGCAGGTCGTCGTGCTGCAAATCCTTCATCAAGCGCTCGAACTCGGGCAGCGCGGCCAGGCTGATGTCGA
>Ga0182737_1001344_pt1 | contig 24781 bp, 21 predicted proteins | sample eDN5th30CBELigOP_FD_128878 | JGI IMG/M metagenome (GOLD analysis project Ga0182737, IMG submission 128878) | Enriched Organic Plus compost microbial communities from Emeryville, California, USA - eDNA 5th pass 30_C BE-Lig OP (version 2) (version 2) ...
ATGTGCGGGAGCGACGCCGCGCGACGCCGCCAGCGCCGCCGCCACGCCAGCGATCTGGCCCGTGACCAGGCAGCAATACTGGCCACGCGTCCACATGTCGGCATCGTGCGTGACCGACAACACGCGCCCGCCCACGACCAGACCGTCGACGCCGTTGGGCGTAAACACTCGCCACGGAAGCTCGAACCACGTCAGGCTGGTGGTAGCGGTGCGATAGACGGCGTCTCCCGGTGCCCCCTCTCCCCCGTCGGCCTTGTGCCAGTCGCGCCCCTCAGCCATATGCCGCCAGATGCGCACCACGGTGTCGTCGAATGTGCGCTGCGACGCCAGATCTTCCTGCGGCAGCACGTAGGTGCCGCGGATGCGCCGCGTCTCGCGCACGCCCACGGTAGGCGACGAATCCATGACGTAGGCGTTCTCGAAGCCCGGGATGTACTTGCGTATCACCGCCAGCAGCTTGCGGTTCTGCATGCGCGCCTCGATGTCGGCGGCAGTGATGTCCCAGGCGTTGGTGCCATCCACGCCATAAACCCGGGAGTTGTTCACGGTCGCGATGCCGCGCGCGACGTCGATCCCTTCGAAGCGCAGGTAATGCACTTCTTCGGGGAGTTCGCCCGCCGCGCGGGCACGCTCGGCGATGTGGAAAAAGCCCGACAGCCGCACCAGCCCCTTTTCCGGCTCAAGGATGTGGAAATTCGGATCGGCGGTGAAATACTCCGCGGGCTGGCTGCGGCAGTAATCGATGACTCGCGGCAGGTCGATACCGCCCATGCGGAACAGCACGCTCATCGGCCGCATCTTGTGGTCTGTCTCGCGACCCTTGACGTACTCCGCGCCGGCCGCCGCAGCCACGTCCGCGTCACCTGTCGCGTCGATCACGGTATGGGCGAGGATGGCCTGCCGGCCCGACTTGTTCTGGATGATCACGCCCTTGATACGGCTGCCATCCATGATGGGATCCTGCACCCAGGTGTAGTTCAGGATCTCTACGCCCTCCTGCCGCAGCAGGTCCACCGCCAGCTCCTTGAATGCCTCGGGATCGAACGGGAACGTCGGCCCGGAGATGTTGCCCGCCCCCCGCGCAGCCAACGTACGCGCGAACTCGTTTGCCACGCCCGTCATGCGCGTGACAGGCACATTCCAGGTATTCATGATGACCGCCGTGGCGGCGCCGCCCAGAAACGCATTGCGCTCCAGGATCATAGTGCGGGCGCCGCTGCGCGCCGCACCGAGCGCAGCGCCCACGCCGGACACGCCGCCGCCGCAAACCAGCACATCGACTTCGCGCACGATGGGGGTCTCGCGCGGCGGCTCGACCAGGATGTTCTTATCCGCGTGGATGGCGGTAGGCTGCATGTCACTCCTCCTTGGTAGGTGGCCTGGTCCGACCCGCGCGGCCAGGCTTGGGGGGCTCGCCGGCGGGGCCTGCCCGACCGGACGTTCCGGATTTGGCTGATTTCGCCGCCCTGGTGGCTATGCCAGCCGGGACGGGCTTGCTTGAAGACACGAGCGTGAATTGCCGGAAGGGGTCCGCGGCGGCTGCATCGACCATCGTATCGATGCGCGAGGCCTCCAGCGCGGCCTGGTACGACAGCCGCACGTGCGCACGCGTCAGGGCTTCGGCAGCCTCGCCATCGTGCGCCTTGACGCAATTGAGAATGGCCCGGTGCTCGGCATTGACCGCGGTGTGCCGCAACGGGTTGTCGCGTAGCGACGAAACTCGGGACTGTACGATTTGTGCCTTGAGAGACTCGAGCATGCTCTTCAGGCGCGTATTGCGGGCGGCATCCACCAGCAGGTTATGGAACTCGGTTCCCACAGCCGCCCATTCGCGCCAATTCTTGTTCTGCTCATAGCGGTCGCACAGCGATTCCAGCGCATCGATTTCGGCCGGGGTGGCACGCAGGGCCGCATAGCGCGACGCCATACCCTCCAGCGACTCGCGCAGTTCAAAGAGCTCGCGGATGTCGTCGAGCGAGCGCTGGGGAACGATGTAGCCCCGTCCCGGGATCACCTGCAGAAAGCCATCGCGGGCCAGGATGCGCATCGCCTCGCGAACCGGTGTGCGGCTCATATCCAGCCAGGTAGCCAGATGGACCTCGAACAGCGGCTCTCCAGGGGCGAACTTCCCGCTGATGATGGCTTCGCGCATACGGGTATACGCATGAGCGGATAAACCGTTGTCTTTCAGAGCAGGCATTCGTGCATTCCATATGTATACATGACGTAGACATAGTCGAGCGAATCCAACGCTCTGTCAATCCTGCGCCGCAACAACCACGTGTACTCCTTGCCCCCTACCTCGAAACGCTGAGAGACGCCTCGTTACCAGCGCCCATCTTCAATTTCCCTGGCCGTGATAGTTTGAACGCGACCTTTTATCCAACACGGAGTAAGCGAGATGAAGACGCAGATCCGATTCAGGAAAATCGATGGGTCCGACGGCGTCGCGCTGGTCGACGGCGATGCGAAGGAAACGCTGCAGGCCAAGCGCGCACTGGCCGACCAGCTCAACCTCCCCATGCCGGACACGCCGGCGGGCCAGCACGAAGACATCGACGCGCGGTTGCGCAACGGCGGAATCGATCCGTTGTCCGTTACCGGTACGCACATCAGCGAGTAGCCCAGGGCGCGCGGCGTGCGGCCTGTAGGCCGCCCGGTCCGCTTACGTCTGGACACCCGGCACGGTCTCGCCGGGAGGCAGCCTCGGCCTGCGAGGTAACGATTGCAACGCGGGTTGACTTATCGGCTGCCAGCATCCATAGTGTGTGCAGATATTCAAGCGTTGCGATTGCGTTCGGTCTTGTGCGAGTAAAGCAGTACGCCATCATTGGTCCATGTCCTTCCTTGATCATCTCTGTCTCGGACACGCGTCCGTATCTTCATCAAGGAATCCCATCATGGAAACCGGTATCGTCAAGTGGTTCAACGCCGACAAGGGCTTCGGCTTCATCATGCCCGACAACGGCGGCAAGGACCTGTTCGCCCACTTCTCCGAAATCCAAGGCAACGGCTACAAGTCGCTGCAGGAGAACCAGCGCGTCAGCTACACGGCTGGCCAGGGTGCCAAGGGCCCGCAAGCCACCAAGATCACCCCGCTGTAAACGCCGCGGCCTTCGAGCCTTCCACGGCTCGAACCCGCACGCAAAAGCCCTCGCATGAGGGCTTTTTGCTGTCTGGCGCCGACGTAAAAAAACAGCCGCCTTGCCGGCGGCTGTTCGTGCCCGATGAATCAGGATTCTTGGTAGGCCCCCCGAGAGTCGAACTCGGCACCAACGGATTATGAGTCCGCTGCTCTAACCAGCATGAGCTAGAGGCCCGGAAAAGGTGACCGGCCCGCATGTGGCGGGCCGGCCTTGCATCATTGCCCTTCCAGGAAGCTCTTGAGCTTGTCGGCTCGGCTGGGGTGGCGCAGCTTGCGCAGCGCCTTGGCCTCGATCTGACGGATGCGCTCGCGCGTGACGTCGAACTGCTTGCCGACCTCTTCCAGCGTCTGGTCGGTGCTCATTTCGATGCCGAAGCGCATGCGCAGCACCTTGGCTTCCCGCGGGGTCAGGGAGTCTAGCACTTCCTTGACCACGTCGCGCATCGAACCGTGCAGCGCGGCGTCCGAGGGCGCCAGCGTGGACGTGTCCTCGATGAAGTCGCCCAGATGCGAATCGTCGTCGTCGCCGATGGGGGTCTCCATCGAGATCGGCTCCTTGGCGATCTTCAAGATCTTGCGGATCTTGTCCTCGGGCATGTCCATCTTCTGCGCCAGGGTCGCGGGATCGGGCTCGGCACCCGTTTCCTGCAGGATCTGGCGGCTGATCCGGTTCATCTTGTTGATCGTTTCGATCATGTGGACCGGAATGCGGATGGTGCGGGCCTGGTCGGCGATCGAGCGGGTGATGGCCTGGCGGATCCACCACGTGGCGTACGTGGAAAATTTGTAGCCGCGGCGGTACTCGAACTTGTCCACGGCCTTCATCAGGCCGATATTGCCCTCCTGGATCAGGTCCAGGAACTGCAGGCCACGGTTCGTGTACTTCTTGGCGATCGAGATCACCAGGCGCAGGTTGGCCTCGGTCATTTCGCGCTTGGCCTTGCGGGCCTTCGCTTCGCCGGTGGCCATGCGCTTATTGACGTCCTTCAGGTCCTTCAGCGGCAGCACCACGCGGGTCTGCAGGTCGATCAGCTTCTGCTGCAGTTCCTGCACCGCCGGGATCTGGCGCTCCAGCGTTCCGGCGTACGGGTGACCCGCGGCGACTTCGTCGATGACCCACTGCAGATTGGTCTCGTTGCCGGGGAACACCTTCAGGAAGTGCGAACGCGGCATGCCGGCGCGGTCCACGCACGTGTGCAACACCGCACGCTCCAGCTGGCGCACTTCCTCGACCTGGGCGCGCAGCGTGTCGGCCAGCTTCTCGACCATCTTGGCGGTGAAGCGGATGCCCATCAGCTCGTTCTGGATGGTCTCCTGGGCCGACACGTAGGGCTCGGACTTATAGCCTTCCGTCTCGTACGACTGGCGCATGCGGTCGAACTGGCGGCTGACCTCGTCAAACTTCGCCAGTGCCTTCACGCGCAGGTCTTCCAGCTGCTTGCTCGACATGCCGCCGGCAGGGCCTTCGTCGTTCTCGTCCTCGTCGGCCGAAACGCCGGCGCCCGCGTATTCCTCGCCGTCCTCGGGGTCGACCAGGCCGTCGACCACTTCATCGATCTGCGCCTGGCCATCACGCACGCGCGCGATGTGCGCCAGGATCTCGTTGATGGTGGTGGGGCAGGCCGAGATGGCCATGACCATGTGCTTCAGGCCGTCTTCGATCCGTTTGGCGATCTCGATTTCGCCCTCGCGCGTCAGCAGCTCGACCGAACCCATTTCACGCATGTACATGCGCACGGGGTCGGTGGTGCGGCCGAAGTCGGAGTCCACGGTGGTGAGTGCGGCCTCGGCCTCGTCCTCGACGTCGTCGTCGTTGGACGCGACCGGCGCGTTCTCGCTCATCAGCAGCGTCTCGGCGTCGGGAGCCTGGTCGTAGACCGAGATCCCCATGTCGCTGAAGGTGCTGATGATGCCGTCGATGGCCTCGGCGTCCACCAGGTCGTCGGGCAGGTGGTCGTTGATCTCGCCGTAGGTGAGATAGCCGCGGTCCTTGCCCAGCTTAATGAGCTGCTTGAGGCGATTGCGGCGAGCTTCGTATTCTTCGGCCGAGACGGGGCCGCGAGCGATCAGATCCTTCGGATCGCCCTTGCCGCGCTTGCCGCCGCGCTTGGGCGGCTTCAGATCGGGCAGCACCTCGCCTTCGCCGTCCATCGGGTCTTCGAAACCGTCGGAATCATTGTTGGCGTTCTTGGCCGGACGACCGGGGCGACGTCCCGTACCGGTCGGACGCGCGGCCGCCACCAGGTCAGCCAGCTTGTCTTCGGCCTTCTTGGCGCGCGCGGTCTTTTCAGGCTTGTCGGCCGCCGCGGCCTTCTTGGCGGCGGTCTTGGTTGCCGACTTCGCGACCTTCACCGCCGCCTTGGCGGGGGCCTTTTCCGCCGCCATGCTGCCGGCACGCCGGCCAGCCGCCTTGGGCTTGGTCTCGACTTGGTCCGTATCGATTGCAGAGGGGGATTTGCCAGATCTGGTCATAATCGCTTCCATCGTCATCGCAACCCATCTTGGGAAGCTGAGTCACCGCGTGCGGGCCGTCCGCGCCTGTGGCGCGCGCCCGCCTTGCGGGTAAAACCGGCCGGTGTGCTGAAACTGCGGCCCGCGTTGGTCGCGGGACGGCTTCCCAGGAAGCCAGCCCTGCCCTCCCTGGCCGCCCGAGGGGCCGAGGGCATGAGGCGTACGCAATCTCGTTCGAGGCGATCCGCCGGGCGGAGGGGGAAGTTGCCATGCCTGCATAGGGCTGTCCAGCCTGGCGGCTTGCCGCGCACGGCTGCTTGACTACGCAACTTTCGACCCCACTGCCGACGGTCGGACCGGATCGAACCGCCCAACCTGCCGTACCACTGCCAATACTGCAAATACTGCCGTTGCCTGCCCTGCCGACCTGTCGGTCGACATTGCGGCCACACTGGAAAGGGATGCGGTGGATACGGTGCGGCTTTGCGCACTTGCGCGCAGCGACCTGACTATGCCCGTATCCTGCGCCCACACCCACCGTAACAACTCGAATCTACCCCGCCGTTACATCGCGCGGTCAAATTGAACAGTAACAGTTTCCAAAAATCTTCGCGCCGGAAACGCACCAGCCAGCCCGCGCTGGCTACGCCGGAATCCGCTGGGGCTGTCCCCGGCTTATCGCGAGGACGCCCTAAGCCTTAGGTCCAGGGGGCCGTTCATGGGCCACCCTTTTCCCGTACGACCTGGGTTACTGCCGAGTCTCTATCCGGTCCAGGTGTACCCATATCGCGCAGCGGGCGGATCTCGCAATACCACTTGGCGCCACCCCGCCAAACGCGCGGTCGTCGCGACGCCCCCATTAGGCGAAACCCTAGATCTTACCGCAATTAGCGCGCTCCTGCATTCTTTAAGACCGTAATTCGCGCCGACAGTTCCTGATAGCGGCCCCGTGCCTCGTCCGACTCCAGACCAGCCTGGGCCAGGCGAGCCATCTCGGCACGGGCCGCGGCAAACTCGATATGCCGCAGCGCATCATTCCATTCGGCCTGGGGATCGGGCAGGTCTTCCTGCGCCAGCACCTCGGCGCGCAAGCCCTGCAAGGCCACGAAGAGGTCCGAGTCGTCGTCGGCCGCCTCCAGAAGGGCACCGACGTGCCGTGCGCCGCTCGTCTGCGCCAGCATGATGAGATCCCCTACCAATCCCAGTTGGGGGTCGTGATCGATGACTTCAAGCTGCTCGTCGCCCATGGTGTCGACCAGCTCGGGGTGCGCCAGCAACAGGCACAGCAACCGCCGTGCCAGCGACGGCATGGTGCGGCGGCCCTCGTAGCCGCCGGTGCGGTCGTCGCGTCGCCCCTTGCCCTTCCAGTTCTTCCCGTCGCCGCGCCCGCTCCAGGGCTTGCGGCCGCCGCCCTGCCCCGCGCCCTGTCCGCCCCCGGGCCTGCCATAGGTTTCGCCGGAAGGACCCGACCCATAGTCGGGTTCGTAACCACCGAAATCGGGCTCGTAGTCGGCCGGCGGGTGGTCCCAGTCGGAAGGCGGTCCGTCGGCATCCCCGGACGGCGCCGCCTCGGCGGGGCGGCGCGTCGGCGTGGGGACTGCCCCGCCATCCGGACCTGCCGCCGAGCCGGGCAACGGGCCACGGGCGGAGGCGTGCCGGGCCAGCACCTGCGCCATTTCCTCAGGCGTCAGCATGACCTGGCGGGCCAGTTCGCGCTCGATCTGCACCCGCAGCGCGCATTCGGGGATCGTGGCCAGCAGGGGACCCGCCTCGTGCAGGCAGGCGGCGCGGCCCTCGGCCTCGTCCAGCTTGTGGCGCCCCGCCAGCTCGTCGAGCAGGAAACGCGAGAGCGCCGCCGCCTCGCCCAGGCTGGTGCGGAAGGCCTCCGCACCGAATTCGCGCACGTAGGAATCCGGATCGTGCTCGGCGGGCAGGAACAGGAAGCGGATGCTGATGTCGTCACGCAGCACCGGCAGGCAGGCCTGCAACGCGCGCCATGCGGCGCGGCGTCCTGCCTTATCGCCATCGAAGCTGAACACTACCCGGTCGCTCGCGCGCAGCAACTTCTTCACGTGGTCGGGGGTGGTGGAAGTGCCCAGGGTGGCCACGGCGTTGGCGATGCCGAGCTGGGCCAGCCCCACCACGTCCATGTAGCCCTCGACCACGATCACCATGCCTTCCTGGCGTATGGCCTGGCGAGCCTCCCATAGGCCGTAGAGTTCCTGGCCCTTGGAGAATACCGGCGTCTCGGGCGAGTTCAGGTACTTGGGCTCGCCCTTGCCAATCACCCGTCCGCCAAAACCCACCAGGGCACCGCGGGTGTTGCGGATGGGAAACATGACGCGCTCGCGGAAGCGGTCGTAGCGGCGGCCGTCTTCGGATTCGATGACAAGGCCGGCTTCGACCAGCACCGGGTCGGCGTAATTGGAAAAGACGTGCGACAGACCATGCCGGTCCGTTCCCGACCAGCCCAGCCCAAAATGCGCGGCGATTTCGCCGGTAAGCCCGCGCTGCTTGAGATAGGCGATCGCCTGCGGCGAGGCGCGCAACTGGCGCAGGTAATGCGCCTGGGCGGCGTCCAGCACCTGCGTATGGCGCGATTCCTCGGCCTTGCGGCGTGCGGTTTCGGCCTGCTGGCGCGGACTGCGGGGTTCTTCGGGAACCGTCATGCCGACCGAACCGGCCAGCGTGCGTACCGCCTCGGGGAAGCTGGCCCCGGTGTGCTCCATCAGGAAGGTGATGGCACTGCCGTGGGCCCCGCAGCCGAAGCAGTGATAGAACTGCTTCGTGGGACTGACGGTGAAGGAAGGGCTTTTTTCGTTATGAAAGGGACACAGGCCAAGCAGGTTGGCCCCACCCTTGCGCAACTGCACGTAGCGCCCGACGACATCGGCGACGTCAACCCGGGCGAGCAAATCCTGAATGAATGATTCTGGAATCAATAAATTCGCGAATCAGAAATCAATACAGGCGGGGGGGCAGTTGCTGGCTACGAATCCGCTTGTAGTGGCGCTTCACGGCGGCAGCGTGCTTGCGCTTGCGCTCGGCCGTGGGCTTCTCGTAGAACTCGCGCGAACGCAGTTCGGTCAGAAGGCCGGTCTTCTCGATCGTGCGCTTGAAGCGGCGCAGGGCGGCTTCGAACGGTTCGTTTTCCTTCAGTCGGACAATAGGCATAGAGTGGTTGGCCTGCTCTGGCGTTGTAACAAAGCGTTTTGAAAACGGGTAAGGATGCGGCGTGCTACATGAATATAGCTCACCGGATCGGCGATAACCAGAGAGTTTAGCATGTGTAGCCAGCAACATGCCAGCCTTTCATGCCAAACTCGGCCTGGCTCAGGCCGAGCCCTTGCGGACCCAGGCCTCGAGCTGGTGCGGACGCAGGCTGTCGTAGTCTTCGAACGGCTGGTGGATCCACGGGTTGGTGGGCAGCTTGTCGACGTAGTAGTCGGGCACCGCCTTGGAATGCCCCTTCCACCACAGCACGGCGCTGCGCAGCTCGGTGATGGCCGGGAACTGCGCCTGCAGGTGCTCGCGCACCTTGTTGAAGGTCAGTCCCGTATCGACCATGTCGTCGACAAGCAACACCCTGCCCTGCGGCGCGCCGCGAGTGATGGTGATGAACTGCGCGATGTCGAGCACGCCCTGCTTGGTGCCGGCGGCCTCGCGGTAGCTGCTGGTCGCGAGGATGCCCAGCGGCACGTCGAAGATGCGCGACATCACGTCGCCCACTCGCACGCCGCCGCGCGCCAGGCACAGAATGACGTCGAACTGCCAGCCCGACTGGTACACCTGGAGAGCCAGGCGTTCGATCAGGCGATGGTATTCGTCCCAGGAAACCCAGAGGTCGCTGTCGGTACTGGCCGGGGTCATGCGCGGATCTCCTCTGTCAGCCCTTCAGGGGGTGGCGCAGCACGATGGTCTCGTTGCGGTCGGGGCCGGTGGACACGAGGTCGATCGGCACGCCGCAGACTTCGGCCACGCGCTCGAGGTAGCGCCGGGCGTTGGCCGGCAGCTTGGCGTATTCGGTGATGCCGACGGTGGACTCACTCCAGCCCGGCAGCTCTTCGAGCACCGGCTGAGCCTGGGCCACGGCATGCGCGCCGTAGGGCAGCACGTCGCGGAACTCGCCGTTGACGCGGTAGCCGACGCCCAGCTGGATGGTCTCCAGGCCGTCGAGCACGTCGAGCTTGGTGATGCACAGGCCCGAGATGCCGTTCAGGCGCACCGAGCGCTTCAGCGCGGCGCCGTCGAACCAGCCGCAGCGGCGCGGGCGGCCCGTGACCGACCCGAATTCCTTGCCGATGGTGGCCAGGCGCGTGCCGATCTCGTCGACCAGTTCGGTGGGGAACGGACCCGAGCCCACGCGCGTGGTATACGCCTTGGTGATGCCCAGCACGTACTGCAGGGACTGCGGACCCACACCGGCGCCGGCCGAGGCGGCCCCCGCCACGCAGTTGCTGCTGGTGACGAAGGGATAGGTGCCGTGGTCGACGTCGAGCAGCGCACCCTGGGCGCCTTCGAACAGCAGGCTCTTGCCGGCCTGCTGCAGCGCATACAGGTTGCTGGAGACGTCGGCCACCATGGGCGCGATGGCGGGGGCCCGCGCCATGGCCTGGTCGCGCACCTGGCTGGCCGGGACGGCCTGCGCGCCCAGATACTGGGTCAGGACGAAGTTGTGGTAGTCAAGGACTTCCTCGAGCTTCTCGTCGAACAGCGACGGATTGAAGAGGTCCTGCACGCGGATGGCGCGGCGCGCGACCTTGTCTTCGTAGGCCGGGCCGATGCCGCGGCCGGTGGTGCCGATCTTGCTGTCGCCCTTGCGCGCCTCGCGCGCCTTGTCGACGGCGACGTGGTACGGCAGGATCAGCGGGCAGATCTCGGAGATCTGCAGGCGGCTGCGCACGTCCAGGCCGGCGGCCTCGAGTTCGGCGATCTCGGAGAGCAGCGCCTCAGGTGACAGCACCACGCCGTTGCCGATGAAGCATGTGACGCCCGGATGCATGATGCCCGACGGGATCAGGCGCAGAATGGTCTTCTTGCCGTTGATCCACAGCGTGTGGCCGGCATTGTGGCCACCCTGGAAGCGCACGACGCCCTGGACGGACTCGGCCAGCCAGTCGACGATCTTGCCCTTGCCTTCGTCACCCCATTGGGTGCCGATCACGACTACGTTCTTGCTCATGTTCGAATCAAATCTCGAGTTGCCTCGGGAAATCCGGAAATCTCCCCGCGGCCCGCCCGCGTGGGGCGGGGGTTAGTCAGAGTGCCTTGACCGTCCAGGCGCCGTTCTGCAGGGCCAGTTCGCGGTCGCAGATGAATTCGTCCTGGTCGTGCTCGTGGCCGGGCAATACCTGGACGACGATTTCGCCGGAACGGCGCAGGCTGCGCACCGCTTCGGTGAGGGCCGGATCGTGGCCCCAGGGCGCGCGCACGGCGCGGGCCCGTTCCGCAGGCGGCAGGCCCGCGGCCAGCTTGCGCAGGTCGAGGCTGAAGCCCGTGGCCGGGCGAGCCCGGCCGAACGCGCGGCTGACGTTGTCGTAGCGGCCGCCGCGCACCAGCGCATCGTGCCAGCCCTCGGCATAGAGGGCGAACGTAACGCCGGAATGATAGACATAGCCCCCCACGTCGGCCAGATCGACGCTGATAGCCACGTGAGGCAAGGCGTCGATGAGCGACTGCAGGCCGTCCAGCGCGGCGCTGACGCCGGGCAGCGAGGGCAGTTCCTCCCGCGCATGCGCCAGCACGTCGGGGCCGCCGTACAGGCCCGGCAGGGCCAGCAGCGCACGTAGCGTGTCGCCGCGCAGTCCGGCCAGGCCGTGGACCAGTTCGGCCAGGCCGGGCACGTCCTTCTCGCGCAGCAGCGAGATGATGGCGTCGGCCTGCGGCGCAGCGGCCGGGTCGGCATCGAGCACGGCCTGCAGCACGCCGGGGTGGCAGAGGTCGAGCCGCGCCTCGCGCACGCCGGCGATCTCGACGCTCTCGAGCACCAAGCGGATGATTTCCAGGTCGGCCTCGAAGCCGGCATGGCCATAAATTTCGGCGCCGATCTGCAGCAGCTCGCGGCTGGACAACAGATCCGCGGGGCGGGCGTGCAGCACGTTGCCGCAATAGCACAGGCGCGTGACGCCGGCGCGGTTGAGCAGGTGGGCGTCGATGCGCGTGACCTGCGGCGTCATGTCGGCACGTACGCCCAGCGTGCGACCGGACAGCTGGTCGACCAGCTTGCAGGTACGCAGGTTCAGGTCGCTGCCGGTGCCCGACAGCAACGAATCGATGTACTCGGCCAGCGGCGGCGCGACCAGCTCGAAGCCATACGTGCGGTACAGATCGAGCAGTTCGCGGCGCAATTCTTCGATGCGCCGGGCCTCGGCCGGCAGGACGTCGGCGAAACCCTCGGGCAGCAGCCAGTTACCCATGAAAAAAACCCGAATCACGCCCGCGCCCCGCGCAGACGTTTGCCCAAAACAAAATCGGCCGAGAGGGCGTAAGCCCGCTCAGCCGATGCGGAATGTTTTCTAGCTTACGCGGCATTATACATGCTCGCGCGGACGGGCGGCCGGCCAGGGGCGACCGCCGGGAACCGGCGCGGCGCGGGCGCAACAGCCTGCCGGGTCGCCAGGAACGCCGGGCTGGGCGGGAAACCCCGCCCAGCCCGGCCACGGCCCCTATTGGGCCGGCTTGCCCGCCGGCGCGGGCGTGCCGGCCGGGTTCTTGAAGTAGTTGAAGAAGTCCGAACTGGGATCGACCACCAGGACGTCGCCCGCGTTGGCGAACGAGGAGCGGTAGGCCTCCAGGCTCTTGTAGTAGTCGTAGAACTCGGGATTCTTGCCGTAGGCCTGGGCGTAGATGCTGCTGGCCTGGGCATCGCCATCGCCCATGATGGACTGGGCCTTGGCGTAGGCCTGCGCCACGATGACCTCGCGCTGGCGATCGGCCTCGGCGCGGATCTTTTCGCTTTCGGCGGCGCCGATGGAGCGTAGCTCGTTGGCCACGCGGGTACGCTCGGCCTCCATGCGACGGTACACCGACTCGGAAATCTCGGGTGCGAACTCGATGCGGCGCAGGCGCACGTCGACCACCTGCACGCCCAGCGGCTCGGCGCGGCGCTGGACGTTGGTGAGAATCTCGGCCATGACCTTGTCGCGCTCGGTGGACACCACGTCGCGTACCGTGCGCACGTTGACCGAGGCGTTGAGCGCGTCGCGGATCTGCGCCTGCAGGCGCTCCTGCGCGGCGCGCTCGTTGCCGCCAAAGGTGACGTAGTACAGCCGCGGATCGGCGATGCGCCACTTCACGTAGGAGTCGATCAGCAGGTTCTTCTTCTCGGAAGTCTGGATGCGCTCGGCGTCGGTGGACTCGATGGTAAGGATACGCTTGTCGATCGCCACCACGTTCTGGAACGGCGGCGGCAGCTTGAAGTAGAGGCCGGGCTGGCTGATGACCTGGCGCACCTCGCCCAGCGAGAACACCAGGGCGTAGTCGCGCTCGCGCACGACGAATACGCAGGAAGACAATGCGGCCAGGACGATGAGCAACCCGACCAGGATGGGCATGAGGCGTTGCATGGTTTCAGGCTCCTCGGGTCAGCGCGACATGCGGTCGCGGGTCAGGGTGTTGTTGTTGCTGCCGCCGGCGGCGCCGGAGGACAGCGACCCCGAGGGACGCGCGGGCGGTTGCGGAATGGTGGGCTGGTTGGCCCCCGGCAGCCCGAGAGTGGACGACGGCCCGCTCTTGCCGGCGTCCTTGGCCGCCTGCTGCATGATCTTGTCCAGCGGCAGGTACAGCAGGTTGTTGCCGTTGCGGGAATCGACCATGACCTTGCTGGCACGGCTGAAGATGTCTTCCATGGTTTCGAGGTACATGCGCTGGCGCAGGATCTGCGGCGCTTTCTCGTACTCGCCCAGGATGAACGTGAAGCGGGCGGCGTTACCCTGGGCATCGCCGATGACCTTGGCCTTGTAGCCCTCGGCCTGCTCCATCATGCGCGAGGCCTGGCCGGAGGCCAGCGGCACGACCTGGTTGGCGTAGGCCTGGCCTTCGTTGATCTGGCGTTCGCGGTCCTGGCCGGCCTTGACGGCGTCGTCGAATGCGGCCTGCACCTGCTCGGGCGGCTGCACGTTCTGGATGGCGACCGTGCTGACCTGGATGCCGGCGGCATAGCGGTCGAGGATCTGCTGCATCAGCGTCTGGACTTCGGCGGCGACCTCGGTACGGCCCTCGTACAGCACGAAGTCCATGGGCTTCTTGCCGACGATCTCGCGCATGGCGGTCTCGGAAGCCTGGCGCACGGCGTCGTCGGGATCGCGCATCTTGAAAAGATAGTCGGGTGCGCCGTCGGCCCGCAGGCGGTACTGCACCACGAATTGCATGTCGACGATGTTCTCGTCGGTGGTGAGCATCAGCGCTTCGGGCAGGACCTTGTTGCGGGAATTGCCGCGAAAGCCCACCTCGAAGGTGCGCAGCTGCGAGATGTTGACCGTTTCGTGGTTCTGGATGGGATACGGCAGGCGCCACTGGAAGCCCGCCGGCGCCGTGGTCTTGTACTTGCCGAACTGGGTGACCACGGCCACCTGGCCTTCCTGCACGATGAAGAAGCCGCTGGCCAGCCACAGCGCCACCAGCACCAGCGCAATGACGCCCAGCCCGATGCGGGTGCCGCGTGGCGACGGCGGCGTCATGCCGCGGCCCGGGCGGTTGTTGCCGCCGTTGCCGCCGCGGCGGCCGAACAGCGCACCGATGCGATTGTTGAAATCCCGCCAGACTTCGTCCAGATCGGGCGGGCCGTCTTCGTTCTTGGGACGACGCGGCGGCTCGGAGCCATTGCCGTTGCCGCGTCCCCAGCCGGGATCATTCAGATTGAAGAGTTTGGTGATTCGACGCATTGTTTCCCACAATCTGGCCGGTTTCTGCAATTGCCCCGCGCAACGCATCCAGACCGGAGCGCTCGCTGGCGCTTACAAATATCCGCGCAATCGTACCATGTGCACTACGCTCGACCCTGGGCTCCAGGCCCACGCGGTCGATCTTGTTGTACACCAGGATGGTAGGGATATTGGCTGCGCCGATTTCGGCCAGGACCTTATCGACCTCGGCGATCTGCTCGTCGCGCTGCGGGCTGGCGGAATCCACCACGTGCAGCAGCAGGTCGGCATGCACGGTTTCCTCGAGCGTGGCGCGGAAGGCCGCGATGAGGTTGGGCGGCAGGTCGCGGATGAAGCCGACGGTGTCCGACAGCACTACCGAGCCCGCGCCGTCGATCCAGATGCGCCGGGTGGTGGTGTCCAGCGTCGCGAACAACTGGTCGGCCGCATAGGCGCCGGCCCGCGTCAGGGCATTGAACAGGGTGGACTTGCCGGCGTTGGTGTAGCCCACCAGCGAAACCGATAGCGCACCACCGCGGGCGCGGGCGCGCCGCTGCGTAACGCGCTGGCGCTCGACGCGGTCGAGCCGCTCGCGCAGCAGCCTGACCTTGGCGCCGATCATGCGGCGGTCCATTTCGAGCTGCGACTCGCCGGGACCGCGCATGCCGATGCCGCCGCGCTGGCGTTCGAGGTGGGTCCACAGGCGCGTCAGGCGCGTGGCCAGGTGCTGCAGCTGCGCCAATTCGACCTGCAGCTTGCCTTCGTGGCTCTTGGCGCGCAGCGCGAAGATGTCGAGGATCAGCGCCACGCGGTCGACCACGCGCAGGTTGAATTCACGCTCGAGATTGCGCTGCTGCGCCGGCGACAGCGGCTGGTCGAACAGCACGATGTCGGCCAGCTGCGCGCGCGCCATCGCCACGCCCTCCTCGACCTTGCCGGAGCCGATGAAGAACTTGGCGTCGGGCCGGTCGCGCCGGGCATTGAGCGTGCCGATGATTTCGGCGCCCGCCCCTCGCGCCAGCATGGCGAACTCGTCGGCGTGCGCGAGATGGTCGGGGTTGCCGAGGTCGACGCTGATGATCAGTGCACGCATACCTGCATCTTTCTGGAGCCTCAGCGAAAATGCCCGCCTGCGCGAGACGCGCGGCGGGCCAGGAAGGGTACTGCCGGAGCCGGACGATTATTCAGCGGGAACTTCCACCTGGAAATTGACGGCCCGCGCGGGGACGACCGTGGAAATGGCATGCTTGTAGACCATCTGCGTGACGGTGTTGCGCAGCAGGACGACGTACTGGTCGAACGATTCGATTTGCCCTTGGAGCTTGATGCCGTTCACCAGGTAAATGGACACGGGCACATGTTCTTTGCGCAGCGTGTTGAGGAACGGATCTTGCAGAGTTTGCCCTTTATTGCTCATTGGCCAGGCTCCATTTGTTTTTGGATAGCGGCGGACGCCGGAATACGTACTCTACAGGGTTTTCCCGCCCCGTGCCACTTGGGGCGGGACCAATATGCCACCAGAGTTTTCAGGTACGCAGCAGCTCCGCCAGGGCCTGTATCAGGACGGCACATTGCTCGTCCGTCCCCACCGTGATGCGCAAAAACTGGTCGATGCGCGGGTGCCGAAAATGGCGCACGATGATGCCGCGCTCGCGCAGGCCGGCAGCCAGCCCGGCGGCGTCGCGGCCGGGGTGGCGGGCAAACACGAAATTGGCGGCAGAGGGCAGCACCTCGAAGCCCTGTCCGCCCAGCGCGTCCACCAGACGCCCGCGGCTGGCGATCACCGCCTGCCGGGTGCGCTCGAAATAATTGGTGTCGTTCAGCGCGGCCACCGCACCGGCCTCGGCCACGCGATCGATGGGGTATGAATTGAAGCTGTTCTTGACCCGCGACAGGCCATCGATCAGCGCCTCGCTGCCCAGGGCGAAACCCACCCGCAGGCCGGCCAGCGCGCGCGACTTGGACAGCGTCTGGATCACCAGCAGGTTGTCGTAGCGGGCCACCAGCGGTGCCGCCGATTGCGCACCGAAGTCGACATAGGCTTCGTCGATCGCCACCACGCATTGCGGATTGCCGGCGACGATGCGCTCGACCTCGTCGAGCGTCAGCGCCCGGCCGGTGGGGGCATTGGGGTTGGGGATGATGATGCCCCCGGCCGGACCGCCGGCCTCGGGCAGGTAGTCGGCCGGATCGACGCGGAAGTCGGCCGTGAGCGGCACGGGCTCGTATGCAATGCCGTACAGCCCGCAGTAGACGGGATAGAAGCTGTAGCTGATGTCGGGCAGGCGCAGCGGCCGGGGCTGCTGAAAAAATGCCTGGAACGCATGGGCCAGCACCTCGTCGGAACCATTGCCCACGAACACCTGTCCGGACTGCACGCCGGCGGCCGCGGCCGCCGCTTCGCGCAGTTTTTCGGAGGACGGGTCCGGGTAGAGCCGCAGCGTGTCGTCGCACGCGTCGCGCATGGCCTGCAGCGCGCGAGGCGACGGCCCGTAGGGATTCTCGTTGGTGTTGAGCTTGACCAGATTGGCCACCCGGGGCTGCTCGCCCGGGACGTAGGGATCGAGCTTGCCCACCACGGGGCTCCAGTAGCGGCTCATCGTCGGGACTCCTGGCGCGCGCCAGGCCGCACACGGCGCCACGGCGCCGCGTGCGGCCGGATCAGGCGCGGTTTTCCTGTAGGTAGGGATTGCGCGACGACTTGAACTCGATGCGCAGCGGCGTGCCGGCGAGGTCGAAGGCGTTGCGGAAACGGGTTTCGAGGTAGCGCCGGTACGACTCGGGAATGGCGTCCAGCGCGTTGCCGTGGATGATCACCAGCGGCGGATTCTGGCCACCCTGGTGCGCGTAGCGCATCTTGGGGCGGAAGATGCCCTTGCGCGGCGGCGGCTGCTGCTCGACCGCCGCCTGCAGCTCGCGCGTGAGCCGGGGCGTGGACAGCTTGGCGAACGCGGCCGCGTGCGCGGCATTGACCGACTTCAGGAGCGGCTTGATGCCCTGCCCCTTCAGCGCCGAGATGGTGTGCACGCGCGCAAACGACAGGAAGCGCAGCTTGCGCTGGAATTCGCGTTCGATCTGCTCGCGCTTGTCGGCGTCCAGGCCATCCCACTTGTTGATGGCTACCACGACGGCGCGGCCCGTTTCCAGCACGAAGCCGGCAATGTGCGCGTCCTGCTCGGACACCTCGGCCTGCGCGTCGAGCACCAGCACCACCACGTTGCACGCCTCGATGGCCTGCAGCGTCTTGATGACGGAGAACTTCTCGATGGCCTCGAACACCTTGCCGCGCTTGCGCAGGCCGGCGGTGTCGATCAGCGTGTACCGCTTGCCGTCTCGGTCGAAGTCGATCTCGATGGCGTCGCGCGTGGTGCCGGGCAGGTCGAAGGCAATGACGCGCTCCTCGCCCATGAGGGTGTTGATCAGGGTGGACTTGCCGACATTGGGCCGGCCCACGATGGCCAGCTTGATGCGGTGATCGGGCGCGTCGGCGTCCGACTCGGCCTCGGCCTCGGCCTCTTCCACCGGCGGCGCCAGGTCGCGCAACGCGGTTTCGATCAGGTCGACGATGCCGTCGCCGTGGGCGGCCGAGATGGGGTGCGGCTGGCCCAGGCCCAGTTCGTGGAAGTCGCCGGTGGCGGCGCCCATGCCCATGCCCTCTGCCTTGTTGACGGCCAGCAACACACGTTGTTGGCCCGACTTGCGCAGCAGACGGGCGATTTCGTGGTCGTGGGCGTTGACGCCGGCGCGCGCGTCGACCAGGAACACCACCACGTCCGCCTCGGCGATGGCCTGGCGCGTCTGGCGTGCCATTTCCATCAGGATGCCGCTTTTGGCAACCGGTTCGAAGCCGCCGGTGTCGATGACGAGGAAGGGCTGGTCGCCCACCCGGCCCTCACCGTAGTGGCGGTCGCGGGTGAGGCCGGCATAATCGGCCACCAGCGCCGCGCGCGAGCGCGTGAGGCGGTTGAAGAGGGTCGACTTCCCCACATTGGGGCGGCCGACCAGGGCGACGACGGGCTTGAAAGACACGGTATGAGGCTAGCCGGAAAACGGGTTCAGTTGATGCCGATGAGGACCAGGTCGCCCTCGCCGGTTTGCACCAGCACCCCTTGCGAGGTGGCCTGGGGTGGCGAGACGATGGGATCGCTGCCCACCGACAGGCGGGCCAGCAGCTGGCCGTCGCTGCGCGACAGGAAATGCACGTAGCCTTGCAGGTCGCCCACGGCGATGGCGCCGGCGAAGGCGGCCGGTGCCGTCAGCGCACGGTTGGCCAGGGCGCCCTGCTTCCACGCAGTGGCGCCCGTATCGAGCGCGAAGGCGTTGACGACGCCGCGCTGATCGGAAGCATAGACGTTGCGGTCGTCCAGCGTCATGCCGCTGGAGCTGGAGTAGTCCTTGCTCCAGAGCGGGCGACCGCCGGCCGACACGTCGAAGCACACGATGCGGCCCTGGTACGCCACCGCGCACAGCAGGCGGCCCGCCAGGTGCGGCGCGCCGACCACGTCGGTCAGGCGCTCGAGGTCGCTGGCGCCCTTGGGCGTGGCCACGGTGCCTTCCCACTGGACGTTGCCGCTGGCGGCGTTGATCGCCAGCATCTTGCCGCCGGGCAGGCCGGTGATGACCAGGCCCTCGGCAATGATCATCTGGGCAGTGCTGCGCAGCGCCAGCGCGGGACCGGGCCGCTGCAGGCTCCACAGGCGCTCGCCGGAGTTGGCGTCGAACGCCTGGATACGGTAGTCGCCGCTGCGCACGGCGACGATGCCGCCGCCCACCACCGGCGGGATCTCGACGTTGCTGGTGGCCTGCGCCTTCCACTTGACCTTGCCGGTGTCGTCGAAGGCGATGACCTGGCCGGCGGGCGTGGCCACGGCCGTGGTCGTGCCGTCGCTGCCCACGCCGGCCGAGAGGTCGGTGTCGGTGTCGGCCTTCCAGGCCGGGCGGCCGCTGAAGAGATCGAACTTGCTGACGGAGCCATCGGGCGTGGCCGCATACACCGCGTCGCCCGCCACGACCGGCAAGAAGCCCAGGCCCGAGCCGCTGCCCACCGAGGCCTTCCAGACGGTGCGCACCGAAATTCCGGGCGCGTATTCGGTAAGCGGCGCGGGCGCGTAACGGTCGTCATCGCTGCCGAACATCGAGCAGCCAGCCAGCGCCAGGATGCCGCCGAGGATCAGTGCGCCGCGCCACAGGCGGCCGGGACGAAGGGTGCGCATCGGATCAGGCTCCGCTCAAGGCATCGAGTTTCAGTTGCACGACTTGCGTAAGGGGATGGCCGGCGCCCAGCGCGGCCAGCGCGCTCTGCCAGGCGGCGCGGGCTTCCTCGCGCTTGCCCTGTGCGGCCAGGATGTCGCCGCGGCGGTCGGCATACAGCGCCGTGAAGGCCGGCGGCGCATCGTTGAGCTGCGCCAGCGCCTGGTCGTATTGCTTCTGGTCGAGCAGCAGGCCCGCCAGGCGCAGGCGCGCCACAGGTTGCAGGGCGATCTGCTTGGACTGGCCGGCCAGCCACTCCAGCTGCTGGCGCGCGCCGTCCAGGTCTTTCTGGTCGGCCAGGGCCTGCGCGGCGATCAGTGCGCCGCGTGCAGCATAGCCGGTGGAGCCGTAGTCGTTGCGCAGCGTCTGGGCGGCGGCCTTGATGCGCGCCGAGGAATCGGCGCCGCCCAGGCGGGCCGCGTCTTCCAGTGCCTCGAAGTAGCCCATGGCCTGGTTGGCGCGATAGTTCTGGTAGGCCTTCCAGCCCCACCAGCCGGCCGCGGCCAGCGCGGCGACGGTGGCCAGCGTGACGACCATCATGCCGTAGCGGGCCCACCAGGCCTTGATTGCGTCGAGTTTTTCCTGTTCTTCGAGATCGTATGCCATGCTAACCCTTGGTATTCAGAACTTCGGCCAGTTGCGCCAGCGGCACCTGCCGCTGCTCTCCTGCCCCGGTCTCGCCGCGCAGGAACTTGACGCCGGCGGTCTGGCTGGCCACTTCGTCGCCGCCAAGAATAACCGCAACCCGCGCACCGCTGGCGTCGGCCCGCTTGAATTGCGACTTGAAGCTGCCCGAACCCGCATGCACGGCCACGGCCAGGCCCGCGTCGCGCAAGCTCTCGGCCACGCGTGCGGCCAGGCGCTGGGCGTCGTCGCCCTGGTGCACGACGTAGACGTCGCACTCGGGTACGGGCTGGGCGGGCACCGATTGCTCCCACAGGTCGAGCAGGCGCTCCATGCCGATGGCGAAGCCCACGGCGGGCGCGGGCTTGCCGCCCAGCAGTTCGATCAGGCCGTCGTAGCGGCCACCGCCGCACACGGTGCCTTGCGAGCCCAGGCGGTCGGTGACCCACTCGAACACGGTGAGGTTGTAGTAGTCGAGCCCGCGTACCAGGCGCGGGTTCAGGCGGTACTCGATGCCCGCGTCGGCCAGGCGTTGGCACACGCCGTCGAAGTGTGCGCGCGATTCGTCGCCCAGGAAGTCGAACAGGCGCGGCGCGCTGTCGGCCATTTCCTGCATGGCGGGATTCTTGGTGTCGAGCACGCGCAGCGGATTGCTGTAGAGCCGGCGCTTGCCGTCCTCGTCGAGGATGTCCTGGTGGCGCTCCAGGTGCTGGATGAGCGCGGCGCGATGCGCGGCGCGCTCGGCCGGCTGGCCCAGCGAGTTGAGCTCGAGCCGCACGTCAGTCAGGCCCAGCAGCTTCCACAGGCGCGCCAGCATGACGATGAGTTCGGCATCGACGTCGGGGCCGGCGTAGCCCAGCGCCTCGACGTCGATTTGGTGGAACTGGCGATAGCGGCCGCGCTGCGGGCGCTCGTGTCGGAACACCGGCCCCATCGAATAGACACGGTGCGGCCGGTCGTATAGCAGGTTGTGCTCGATGCTGGCGCGCACGATGCCGGCCGTCATCTCGGGCCGCAGCGTCAGCGAGTCGCCGTTGAGTGCATCGGTGAAGGTGTACATCTCCTTCTCGACGATGTCGGTGACCTCGCCGATGCCGCGCGCGAACAGCCGCGTATGCTCGAGAACCGGCGTGCGCACGTTGCGGTAGCCGTAGCTGTGCAGCCAGCCGCGCACGATTTCCTCGAAGCGCTCCCATTGGGCGCCTGCCCCGGGCAGCACGTCGTTCATGCCGCGTATCGCGGAAACTTTCTGGAAAGCTTGCGTCATCGGTATCAGTGCCGTCCGTGGCCGCGCCGCGGCGCGCCGGACGGCCGGTTCCTTTGTTCTAGTGGGACGCCACGGCGCCGTAGCGGCGCGCGACGTAGTCTTCGACAATGGCCTGGAATTCTTCGGCGATATGGTCGCCCTTGAGCGTGACCGTGCGCTCGCCGTCGATGAAGACGGGCGCCGCCGGCACTTCGCCCGTGCCGGGCAGGCTGATGCCGATGTCGGCGTGGCGGCTCTCGCCGGGGCCGTTGACCACGCAGCCCATCACGGCCACGTTCATGGATTCGACGCCGGGATACTGGCTGCGCCACACCGGCATCTGGCGGCGCAGGTACGACTGGATGCTGTCGGCCAGTTCCTGGAAGAACGTGCTGCTGGTGCGACCGCAGCCCGGGCAGGCCACCACCATGGGCGTGAAGGCACGCAGGCCCATCGTCTGCAGGATTTCCTGCGCCACGATGACCTCGCGGGCACGGTCGCCGCCGGGCTCGGGGGTCAGCGAGATGCGGATGGTGTCGCCGATGCCTTCCTGCAGCAGCACGGCCAGCGCCGCCGTGGAAGCCACGATGCCCTTGCTGCCCATGCCGGCCTCGGTGAGGCCCAGGTGCACCGGGTAGTCGCAGCGGGCGGACAGGTCGCGGTAGACGGCGACGAGGTCCTGCACGTGGCTGACCTTGCACGACAGGATGATGCGGTCGCCCGGCAGGCCGAGCGCTTCGGCGCGGCGGGCATTGCTGATGGCCGAGACCACCAGCGCGTCGCGCATGACGGCCTGGGCCTCCCAGGGTTGCGCGCGGCGGCTGTTCTCGTCCATCTTGCGAGCCATGAGCTCGTGGTCGAGGCTGCCCCAGTTGACGCCGATGCGCACCGGCTTGTCGTGGCGGCAGGCCACTTCGATCATCTGGGCGAAGTTGTCGTCGCGGCGCTTGCCGCCCCCCATGTTGCCGGGGTTGATGCGGTACTTGGACAGCGCCTGCGCGCACTCGGGAAACTGGGTGAGCAGCTTGTGGCCGTTGTAGTGGAAGTCGCCCACCAGCGGCGCCGACACGCCCATGCGGTCGAGCTGCTCGCGGATGGCGGGTACTTCGCGCGCGGCCTCGGGCGTATTGACCGTGATGCGCACGATCTCGGAGCCCGCCTGGACCAGCTCCTTGACCTGGATGGCCGTGGCGATGGCGTCAGCCGTGTCGGTGTTGGTCATGGACTGGACCACGACCGGCGCCCCACCGCCCACCGTGACGACGCGATCGTTCCAGCTGACCTGGACGGCCCGGGTGGGACGGCGCGCCGACGGCCCGGCCGCGGGCGGCGGCAGGTCGTGGCAGGGCGCGGAGGAGGAATCTTGCATGGTCGGCCTGCTGTCTACCGGACCGTTACCGGCTGATCAGGTGGGATATCCACTGGGAGGGCAGCCACTCGCGCGGCAGCCAGCCCTGCCAGAACGCGTAGGCGATTGCCGCCCCCACTACCGCGAAAATGGCGACAAGCCAGCCCCAGGAACCGGACGACGCGCGCTCCTCTTCCATAGGCATGCCGCCGCGGGTGTGGCCGTGATGCAGGTTGCGCGCCGCGGACCGCACCGGCGTGGCGGCGGACACGGCACCCTCGAAGGACGCGGCGACGGCTTCGCCGTCGGCGCCCAGCAGGCGTGCATAGTTGCGGATCATGCCCCGCAGCGACACGCCGGTGGGCAGGTCTTCCCAGCGCTCGTTCTCGAGGGCGTCGATCTGGCGCCGCGAGAACTTGATGCGGGACGATACTTCTTCGAGCGACCAGCCCCGCGCCAGGCGCAGCGTGCGCAGCGAGCCCCCCACAGTGGCGGGCGCGGCCGTGTCGGCAGCAACGGCGGTAGAGACGGTATCCTGCGTCATGCATGCACCTGTGCGATGGGAATGGTGCGCGCGGCGTTGCGCTGGGCCACACGCGTGCGGTCGCGCACCTCGCCTGCCAGCTGGCCGCAGGCGGCATCGATGTCGTCGCCGCGCGTCTTGCGCACCGTGGTGACGATGCCGGCGTCCATCAGTTGCCGGGCGAACACCTTGACGCGGGCCGACGGCGAACGCTTCAGGCCCGAGGCAGGGAACGGATTGAAGGGAATCAGGTTGAGCTTGCAGCGCACCTGCCGCGCAAGCTGGATCAGTTCCCGGGCATGCTGGTCGGTATCGTTGATGCCGTCCAGCATGCAGTATTCGAAAGTGATGAAATCGCGCGGGGCGTGCGCCAGGTAGCGCTCGCACGCGGCCAGCAGCGACTTCAGGGGGTGCTTGCGGTTCAGCGGAACCAGTTCGTCGCGCAGCGCGTCGTTGGGCGCGTGCAGCGACACCGCCAGCGCCACGGGGCAGTCCTGCGCCAGGCGGTCCATCATGGGTACGACGCCCGAGGTGGACACCGTGACGCGGCGGCGCGACAGGCCGTAGGCGTTGTCGTCCAGCATCAGGCGCAGCGCCGGCAGCAGCTGTTCGTAGTTGAGCAGGGGCTCGCCCATGCCCATCATGACCACGTTGCTGATGGCGCGCGTGTCTTCGCCGGCCTGGCCGCCCGGCAGGCGGGCCGAACCGGCCTCGGCCTCGACGGCGCGGCGCGCCCACCACAGCTGGCCGATGATCTCGGCAGTGGTGAGGTTGCGGTTGAAGCCCTGGTGCCCGGTGGAGCAGAAGCGGCAGTTGACGGCGCAGCCGGCCTGGCTGGACACGCAGAGCGTGCCGCGGTCGTCTTCGGGGATGAAGACGGTCTCGATGGCGTTGCCCTGCCCTACGTCGAACAACCACTTGCGCGTGCCGTCGGCCGAGCGCTGCTCGGTGGCGACGGGCAGTGCATGGATGCTGCAGCGTTCGGCCAGTTGCGCGCGGAACTCGCGCGCCAGGTCGGTCATGTCGTCGAACGCGTCGGCGCCGCGCTGGTGCACCCAGCGCTGCAATTGGCGGGCGCGAAACGGCTTGCCGCCCCACTGCCCGATCAGATCGGACAGGGCGGCGCCATCCAGGCCCAGCAGGTTGACGCGTTCGGATTCCATGATGTGGCCATGCGGCCGGGCCGGCGGGCTGCCGGCCGCGGACTTAGCGGCTGTGGATGTTGATTTCGGGGAAGAAGAAGGCGATCTCGACGGCAGCGGTCTCGGGTGCGTCGGAGCCGTGCACGGCGTTGGCGTCGATGCTGTCGGCGAAGTCGGCGCGGATGGTGCCC
>Ga0182737_1001349_pt1 | contig 24711 bp, 28 predicted proteins | sample eDN5th30CBELigOP_FD_128878 | JGI IMG/M metagenome (GOLD analysis project Ga0182737, IMG submission 128878) | Enriched Organic Plus compost microbial communities from Emeryville, California, USA - eDNA 5th pass 30_C BE-Lig OP (version 2) (version 2) ...
GACGCCGGGGGTCGTGCCCTGGTCGTCGTCCTCGACGCCACGGATCAGGCCTTGACGGGCGCACTTCCCGCGCCGACGCAGGCGCGCGTTCCGGTGCCGATCGCCCAGGCCGGCGACGACCTGGTCGAGGGCGGGCCGGCCTACGAGGTGATGTACCTGCTCGACGCCGATGACGACGAGGTGCCGGCCCTGCGGCGTGCGCTTGCGCCACTCGGCGACTCACTCGTCGTGGTCGGCGGCGACGGCCTCTGGAACGTGCACGTCCATGTCGACGACGTGGGCGCCGCCATCGAGGCCGGCCTGGCGGCCGGGCGCCCGTACCGCATCGCGGTGACCCATTTCGCCGACCAGATCGCCCGGCAGCAGCGCTCGCGGGCCCAGGGCGGTCGCGTCGTGCTCGCGGCCACGACCGGCGATGGTCTGGCCGCACTGTGTCGCGAAGCCGGGGCAGAACCACTGGAGTTCACTCGTTCGACGCCGTTGACGGGCGATCGCATGGCGTCGGCACTGGCGGCTACGGGAGCGGGCGAGATTATCGTGCTCCCCAACAACCAGCGGTTCGTCGGGTTGTTCGAGGCGGCGGCCCAGGGAGCCCGTGAGCAGGGGGCGAGGGTCGCGGTGATTCCCACCCACGCCCAGGTGCAGGGTCTGGCCGCCCTGGCCGTGCACGATCCGGGCCTGCCGTTCGACGACGTCGTGGTGGCGATGTCCAGCGCGGCCGCCCACACCCAGCACGGAGCGGTCACGATCGCCACGGAGCCGGGCATGACGATGGTCGGCCCGTGTCAGGCGGGCGACGTCCTGGGTGTCATCGCCGGCGACTTCGCGGTCATCGGCAGCGACGTAGCCGAGGTCACCCGGCTGGTGCTCGAGCGGATCCTGTCGCCGGCGGCCGAGATGGTCACGATCGTGCGTGGTGAGGCCCTGCTGCAGCCGGACGGCGATGGTTCGGTGATCCGCCATGTCGAGGACTATCTGCGCGGGGCCCGGCCCGATGTCGACCTCGTGGTCTACGAGGGCGGCCAGGAGAACTATCCGCTGTTCCTGGCGGTCGAGTAGGGGATCGCGGTCATGCGCGTCGACGTTGACAGCAAGGTCCGCTCGGTTGTGGCCGGGGAGGACAAGAAGCTCGAGAAGCTCGGGATCCGCACCGTAGGCGATCTGGTGCGGCACTATCCGCGGCGGTACGTGGAACTCGGCTCGCCGACGGATCTGAGTGATCTGCGTCCGGGCCAGTACGTCACGGTGCTCGCCGAGGTCGCGAGCGTGAAGGTGATCCCGTTCCGCAACAATCCGCGCCGCAGCCGCACCGAGGTCGTCGTGACCGATGGGACGTCGACCCTGAACCTGACGTTCTTCAACCAGCCGTGGCTCGGCAAGCAGCTCAAGCCCGGGGCCCAGGGGCTGTTCGCCGGCGAGCTCGGGGTGTTCAACAACACGCTGCAGCTGGCGAGCCCGGAGCACGAGATGCTGACCGGCGACGGCGCTCTGGAGGACGCCCGCCTGTCGCGCGGTGTGCTGCCGATCTATCCGGCCACCGCGAAGCTCAGCTCCTGGCAGATCGAGAAGGCCGTGGGGCATGCGCTCGACCTGCTCGAGCGCATGCCGGAGCCGGTGCCGGACGCGGTGCGCAAGGCACGGCGGCTCCCCGATGCCGACGCTGCATTGCAGTCGATCCACCGGCCGCACGCGATTGCCGAGGCGATGCGGGCGCGCGATCGCTTCCGGTTCGAGGAGGCGTTCGTGGTCCAGACGGTCTTCGCCCAACGCCGTCACGAGGCCGCTCAGGAGCGTTCGACCCCGCGGCCGTTCGTTCCCGGCGGTCTGCGCGAGCGCTTCGAGCAGCAGCTGCCCTTCGCGCTGACGGCCGGCCAGCAGGCTGTGGTGGACGAGATCTCCGAGGATCTCCAAGGCATCCATCCGATGCACCGGCTGCTGCAGGGCGAGGTCGGTTCGGGCAAGACCGTGGTCGCCCTCCTGGCGATGCTGCAGGTAGTCGACTCCGGTGGACAGTGCGCCCTCCTGGCACCCACCGAGGTGCTCGCGGCGCAGCACCACCGCAGCATCACAGCCATGCTCGGCGACCTGGCCAAGGGCGGCATGCTCGGGGGTGCCGACGGTGCCACCCGGGTACGCCTGCTGACCGGGTCGATGGGTGCCGCCGGGCGCAAGGAGTCACTGCTCGACGCCGCATCGGGCGAGGCCGGCATCGTCATCGGCACCCATGCGCTGATCCAGGACACGGTGCAGTTCGCCGAACTCGGCCTAGTCGTGGTCGATGAGCAGCATCGCTTCGGCGTCGAGCAGCGGGCCGCGTTGGTCGACCGCGCCGAGATCACGCCGCATGTCCTGGTCATGACCGCGACTCCGATTCCGCGCACCATCGCGATGACCGTGTTCGGCGATCTCGAGGTGTCCACGTTGACCGAACTGCCGGCGGGCCGTCAGCCGATCCAGACCACGGTGGTGCCGGCCGCCGAGCGCCCGGCGTGGCTCGATCGCGCCTGGGAGCGCGTGCGTGAGGAAGTCGGGCGCGGCCGCCAGGCGTACGTGGTGGTGTCGCGTATCGGCGACGGAGAGGAGAGCGCCTCCGAGACACGATCGCTGAACGACCTGCACGACGAACTCGTCGCCGGTCCGCTCGCGGGTCTGCGCGTCGACACGCTGCACGGCCGCATGGCACCGGACGAGAAGGACGCCGCGATGTCGCGGTTCGCCCGAGGCGAGATCGACGTCCTGGTCGCCACGACCGTCGTCGAGGTGGGCGTCGACGTCCCCAACGCCACCGTCATGGTCGTGATGGATGCCGACCGGTTCGGGATCTCCCAGCTGCATCAGCTCCGCGGCCGTGTCGGGCGGGGGAGCGAAGCCGGTCTGTGCCTGCTGGTGACGGACTCCGAGGCCGGATCTGCGTCGCGTGAGCGCCTCGATGCGGTGGCGTCGACCACCGACGGTTTCGAGCTGTCCCGCCTCGATGTCGAACTGCGGCGCGAGGGCGATGTGCTGGGGGCGCGTCAGTCGGGCGTGCGATCCAGTCTCCGCCTGCTGTCGGTCGTCCGCGACGGCGATGTCATCGAAGCGGCACGCCAGGCGGCCACCGACGTGGTGGCGGGCGATCCGACGCTCGCCTCGCATCCGGATCTGCTCGCCGCAGTACGCCGCCTCGAGGAGTCGGAGCAGGCCGACTACCTGGAGCGCACGTGACACGGATCATCGCGGGGCGCTTCGGCGGGCGTCGGCTCGAGGTGCCGAAGGGCGACGGTACGCGTCCCACGACCGACCGGGTGCGCGAGTCGCTGTTCTCGTCGCTGGAGTCCGAACTGGGCGGTTTCGACGGTCTGTGGGTGCTCGATCTGTTCGCGGGGTCGGGTGCACTGGGGCTGGAGGCGATCTCACGGGGTGCCGCGGGCGGGATCTTCGTCGACTCCGATGCGCGCGCGGTGTCCGTGATCAGGCGGAACGTGCGCGAGCTCGGCGTCACGACGGCCCGGGTCGTCAAGGGGAGCGCCGGCGGGTTCGCGACACACCCCCACGACGTCCCGATCGACGTGGTGTTCATCGACCCGCCGTATGCCGTGACCACCGAGTCGGTGACCTCGCTGGTGCGCCGGATCAGCGTGGAGATCGCTCCGGATGCGCTGTTCGTGGTGGAGCGGTCGACCCGTGACCCGTTCAGCTGGCCCGACGAGGTCGAGGCGGTGCGGAGCAAGAAGTACGGCGAGACGACGCTCTGGTACGGCCGGGCCGGAAACGGGCCGGAGGCCCGTTGATAGAGTCGCCGGCGTGACGAAAGTCGTGTGCCCCGGCTCCTTCGACCCGGTGACCAATGGCCATCTCGACATCATCGAGCGTTCGTCCAGGCTCTTCGACGAGGTCGTCGTCGCGGTCCTGGTGAACGAGAACAAGCGGGGCCTGTTCCCGATCGACGAGCGTCTGGAGTTGATCGGCGAGGCGACCGCGCACCTCCCGAACGTCTCGACAGCTTCGTTCGCGGGCCTACTGGTCGACTTCTGCACCCAGAACGGCGTCGATGCGATCGTCAAGGGCCTGCGCGCGGTCACCGATTTCGACTACGAGCTGCAGATGGCCCAGATGAACGGCAGCCTGACCGACGTCGACACCGTCTTCATCCCGACCTCACCTGAGTACTCCTTCCTGGCCTCGAGCCTGGTCAAGGAGGTCGCCAAGCACGGCGGCGACGTGTCGGCCCTCGTGCCCGCTGTGGTGCTCGAGCGGCTCAAGACAGCTTTCTGACCATCTCGGACTAGACCATCTCGGACTAGACCATCTCGGACTAGTCGGGGAGGATCGGCTGCGCTTCGCGTTCGCGATGCCTCAGTTGGACGGCCCGCTTCACGGCACCGGTCCCGAATCGGTCGCGCACGGCGTCGATCGTGTCGTCGAGCGATGGTGTGCTGGTGACGTCGTACGGGAGTGCGAGCTGTGCCGGGTTGTCGTCGAGACCACCCACACTGACCCCGATCAACGTGCAGCCCCGGTCGGCGATCGCGTCGCGACGCGAGGCCAGGAGCAGGCGAGCGACATCGAGTAGCTCACCAGTGTGCGCCGTGGGCCGTGGCAGGGTGCGCGACGATGTCGATCGCGTGAAGTCGTCGAACCTGAGCCGCAGGGTGACGGTGGCTCCGGTTCGCCCCGCGGCGCGCATGCGCCGCGCAACCCGGTCGACCAAGCCCAGCAGCACGGTCTGGAGCTTCTCGTCGGCATGTGGCCCTCGGCCCAGTGCATGCTGTGAGCCCATGGAGCGCCGCCGGACGCCGGTGCGGACCCGGCGTGGATCCTGCCCGCGTGCGAGTGCGTGCAAGTGGTGCCCTGCCGCCTTGCCGACGAGGGATTCGAGGTCGAGGTGATGCAGGCGGGCCAGGTCGCCGACTGTACTGATGCGGACGGCATGCAGCTTCTCGGCGGTCACGCGGCCGACGCCCCAGAGTCGCTCGACGGGCAGGGCGTGCAGGAACTGCAGTTCGGCATCGGGCGGGACGACCAGCAGGCCGTCGGGCTTGGCCGAGGCGCTGGCGATCTTGGCGAGGTACTTGGTGCGGGCCACGCCGACGGAGATCGGCAGGCCGACCCGCGTGCGCACGTCGTCGCGCAACTGGGCCGCGATCTCGGCCGGCGTCTGACCGCGTAGACGCAGGAGGCCGCCGACTTCGAGGAACGCCTCGTCGATCGAGATTCCTTCGACCAGTGGCGTCGTGTCGCGGAACACCTCGAAGACGGCGCGACTGGCCTCGGTGTATGCCGAGAACCGTGCGGGGACGAACACGGCACCGGGGCACAGGGCCCGCGCTTGGCGCCCTCCCATCGCGGTGCGTACGCCGTACGCCTTCGCCTCGTACGTGGCCGCCAGGACGACCCCGCCGCCCACGATGACGGGCCGCCCGCGTAGCGACGGATCGTCGCGGACCTCGACCGAGGCGAAGAACGAGTCGAGGTCGGCGTGCAGCACCGTCGCCTCGCTCGCCCGGCCTGGTCCACCCATGGCCAGACTGTCCCAGCCGCCACCGACACTCGATTCGTGCCCGCGGTGCGGTTCACGGTACGATGATCGTCGGCCTGTTCACAGGTCGATGATCAATCGCGCACCTGGACGGATGAGCAACGTGCAACCGGGACCATGGGTGGTCGAGACCCGAGGATGGGGCCGACAGCCGGGGACTGAGCGGACCGAGCATCGTTCCGTACAGGCGCCGAAGGGTCTGGGCCACGACGTCTACGGCGTGCCCGAGGGTTCCACGCTCGAGCTCGAGCTCCGGTTCGAGGCGGTCATGGACGGTGTCCTGGTGACAGGAACGGCCTCGGCACAAGCGTCCGGTGAATGCGTCCGGTGCCTGGAACCGATCGACGACGACGTCACGATCGACTTCCAGGAGCTGTACCTGTTCGAGGATGCGACGGAGGAGGAGTACGCCCTCGAGGACGACCTGCTCGACCTCGAACCCCTGGTCAGGGAAGCGGTGGTGGAAGCACTGCCGCACGACCCGTGGTGTGGTCCGGAGTGTCCGGGACTGTGCCCCGAGTGCGGGGCGCGGATCGCGGATGATCCCGAGCACACCCACGAAGCAGCGGTCGACCCCCGGTGGTCCGCACTGCAGCAGCTAGCAGAACCAGAAGCGCCCAAACATTCTTAGCCCAGAACGTTCTTAGGAGTCACCGTGGCAGTCCCCAAGCGGAAGATGTCGCGCAGCAACACGCGCCACCGTCGTTCGCAGTGGAAGACGACCGTCGTCCAGGTCGTCGACTGCGCGAACCCGGCGTGCAACGCCAAGGTGCGTCCGCACCACGCCTGCAGCGAGTGCGGCCAGTACGGCGCTCGCGGCGACCGTCGCCAGGTCCTCTGACCCACGCTGCGAGCCGGTCCACTGACCGCCGACGAACCGGGGCTCGATCAGCTCCGGACGACCCTGGGTGTCCCTGATCTCGACACCGGGCTGCTTCAGCATGCCCTGACCCACCGCTCGTACGCGTACGAGAACGGCCAGATCCCGAACAACGAGCGTCTGGAGTTCCTGGGCGACTCCGTGCTCGGCGTGGTCGTCACCGACACGCTGTTCCACGCCCATCCCGACCTGCCCGAAGGCCAGCTGGCCAAGTTGCGCGCTGCGGTCGTGAGCGCCAAGTCGTTGGCCGTCGTGGCCCGTGATCTCGGCCTGGGGGCGCACCTGCGTCTGGGTCGCGGCGAGGAGACCACAGGCGGTCGCAGCAAGGCCTCGATCCTGTCCGACACGGTCGAGGCCATCATCGGTGCCGTGTATGTCGCCTTCGGCATGGAACGGGCCGCCGAGGTCGTCCACCGCGTGTTCGACCCGGTCATGGAACGCGCCGCCGAGCTCGGCGCCGGTCTCGACTGGAAGACGTCATTGCAGGAGATCTCGGCGAACAACGGACTAGGTGTGCCCCAGTACGTGCTCGAGGGCACCGGCCCCGACCACGACAAGACGTTCACCGCGGTCGTGACGGTGGGCGACGAGACGTTCGGCGGGGGAGTCGGACACTCCAAGAAGGAAGCCGAGCAGATGGTCGCCGAGATTGCCTGGCGGGCGATCAGCGAGCGGCTCGACTCCACGCCAGCACCGTGACACGCACCCCCGCGAGTGGCGCACATTGGTCGCTTGCTCGCGTCGAATACAACCGAACTGCGCCACTCGCGCGACGGTTTGCGCCACTCGAGGGCCACGATGCCTGAGCTGCCCGAGGTCGAGGTGGTCCGGCTCGGACTGGTCGACCACGTCGTCGGCCGCACCATCTCGTCGGTCGCGGTGCACGACGTGCGATCGGTGCGCCGCCACCTGCCCGGGCCAGGCGATTTCGCGGCACGCCTGACCGGCCGTGAGGTCGTCGGCGCGGCCCGTCGGGGCAAGTACTTGTGGCTGCAACTCGACGGCGACGACGCCGTGTTGTGCCACCTGGGCATGAGCGGGCAGTTCCTGATCAGCGCTCCCGACGCGCCGCCGACCCGTCATCAGCGAGTAGCCCTCGACCTGTCCGATGGCACACAGTTGCGGTTCGCCGATCAGCGCATCTTCGGCGGCATGTCGTTCAGTGAAGGCGGCAGTGAGCTTCCGGCGGAGATCGCGCACATCGCCCGCGACCCGCTCGATCCACAGTTCGATGCGGCCGAGTTCGATCGGCGCATCCGCAAGCGCGAGACGGGCGTCAAGCGGGCGCTGCTCGACCAGACCCTGATCTCCGGCGTCGGCAACATCTATGCCGACGAGTCGCTGTGGCGCTCGCGCCTTCACTACGCCCGCAACACCCGGCACCTGACCCGCCGCGAGGTCGCCACACTGCTCGGGCACGTCACCGACGTGATGGGCGAGGCTCTGGCTCAGGGCGGCACGTCATTCGATGCCCTCTATGTCAACGTCAACGGCAACAGCGGCTACTTCGACCGGTCCCTCCAGGCATACGGACAGGAGGGCGAGCCCTGCGAACGCTGCGGCACGCCGATCCGCCGCGATGCGTTCATGAACCGCTCGTCGTACTGGTGCCCGACCTGCCAGCATCGCCCACGTCAGGGTCGCTGGTAACTGGTGTCGCAGGTTTCACACGCTGACGGGTGAAACCTGCGCTCGCAACAAGGAACTACTTGTTGTCTCCGCAGGTTTCTTGATGTCTGGGTAGCTGGGGGGTGAAGGCTCGACGGCACCGCGGTTGGCGGACGTCGAGCCCCTGTACCGTCGGCATCGACATGAGCGAGCACACGTACGGTTCCGAGGCGCGACAGCGGTACGTCACCGAGCCGCCGAAGCGGGCCGAGCGGACGCCCTTCGAGCGCGACCGCGCCCGCATCGTGCATGCGTCGGCCCTGCGCCGGCTGTCGGCCAAGACGCAGGTCATGGGCGCCGGTACCGACGACTTCGTGCGCAACCGCTTGACGCACACGCTCGAGGTCGCGCAGGTGGCACGTGAGTTGGGTAAGGGCCTGGGCTGCGATCCCGACATCGTCGACTCGGCCGCGCTGTCGCATGATCTGGGCCATCCACCGTTCGGCCACAACGGCGAAGCAGCCCTGGACCACGCGGCTGAGACGTGCGGTGGTTTCGAGGGCAATGCGCAGACCCTGCGGCTGCTGTGCCGCCTGGAGTCCAAGACATTCGATGACAGCTCCGACGTGGGTGGGGGACGCAGCGTGGGTCTCAACCTCACCCGCGCCACGCTGTCGGCCTGCGTGAAGTATCCGTGGGCGCGCGGTGAGGCGCCCGACGGCGGACCCAAGTTCGGTGTCTACGCCGACGACCGGCCCGTGTTCGACTGGCTGCGCGAGGGGGCGCCGGAGGGCGGGCGGCCGATCGAGGCGCAGGTCATGGATCTGTCCGATGACATCGCCTACTCGGTCCACGACGTCGAGGACGCCGTATTCGGCGGGTTCTTCTCACTCGACATCGTCACGTTCGACCTCGGTGCGGTGTTCGCTGTGGCGCGTGACTGGTACGACTCCACGGCCGACGACGATCGATTGGGCGCCGCTCTGGAGCGTCTGCACGCCCTCGACGACTGGCCGCGAGGACGTGACTTCGACGGCAGCCGCCGAGCGCGCGCCGAGCTCAAGAACTTCACCAGCACCCTGATCGGTCGGTTCGCCACGGCCGCCCATGCGGCGACGGTCGAGCGGTGGGGCAGCGGGCCGTTGATCCGTTACGAGGCCGATCTCGAGGTGCCTGAACCCACGCGTGACGAGATCACGGTGTTGAAGGCGTTGGCCGCGCACTACGTGATGCGTACCGACCGTCGTGCCGAGGTGCAGGACCGCCAGCGCGAACTGCTGCAGGCCCTGGTCGACGTCCTGGCGCGTGGTGAGGGCCGCGACCTCGAACCGGACTTCGCGGCCGACTACGCCGAGGCGACCGACGACTCCGGGCGACTCCGTGCCGTGATCGACCAGGTGGCGAGCCTGACCGACGTTTCGGCCCGCGCCTGGGGTCTTCGCCTGCTCGACCACTGAGGGCTGCTGTCCCAGGTTTCCCACGAGACCCCCCGAAACCTGCATTGATGACACGAAGTTCTGTGTCATCAATGCAGGTTTCGGGGGGTCTCGTGGGAAACCGCGACCGACCAGACCGGGCGTCGGTGCCGCGACGTAAGATCCAGCCATGGCCGGCCGGATCCTGCAGGAGGACATCGAGGCCGTCCGCGAGCGAGCACGCATCGACGAAGTCGTCGAGCAGTACGTCGCCTTACGCAACGCCGGCGGCGGGGCCCGCAAGGGTCTCTGCCCGTTCCACGACGAGAAGAGCCCGTCGTTCAACGTGCGGCCATCCGTCGGCACGTATCACTGCTTCGGGTGCGGCGTCGGAGGCGATGTCTACCGCTTCCTGATGGAGATCGAAGGGCTGTCGTTCGTCGAGGCCGTCGAGCGGCTCGCCGGCAAGTACGGCATCGTGCTGCGCTACGAGGAGGGCTCGTCGGGGCCGCGTCGCGATCCGAACCAACGCAATCGACTGCTCGAGGCGCACCGTCTCGCCGGCGAGTTCTATGCCGACTTCCTGGGCCGCTCTCCTGACGCTCAGGCCGGACGCCAGTTCGTTCAAGACCGCGGATTCACCCAGGACGCCGCCGAGCGGTTCGGCATGGGCTTCGCTCCGCGGTCGGGCGATGCGCTCGCCTCGCACCTGGCGGCCAAGGGTTTCTCAGCCGACGAACTGGTCACCGCCGGACTGGTCGGTCGCAACGATCGCGGCCTCTACGACCGGTTCCGCGGGCGCCTTCTGTGGCCGATCCGCGAGATGACCGGTGAGATCGTCGGCTTCGGTGCCCGCCGCATCTTCGACGACGACCGCATCGAGGCCAAGTACCTCAACACGTCCGAGTCGCCGATCTACAAGAAGAGCCAGGTGCTGTACGGCATCGACCTCGCCCGTCGCGCGATCTCCGGCGAGAGCCGAGCCGTCGTGGTCGAGGGCTACACCGATGTCATGGCCTGCCACGAGGCCGGCGTCACCACGGCGGTCGCCACCTGCGGCACGGCGTTCGGCGAAGGGCACGCCCGCGTGCTGCGCCGGTTGATGCTCGACCACGACGCCTTCCGCGGCGAGGTGGTCTTCACGTTCGACGGCGACGAAGCGGGGCAGCGGGCCGCCCTCAAGACGTACCAGGGCGACCAGCAGTTCGTCTCGCAGACCTATGTGGCAGTCGAGCCGCGGGGCATGGATCCGTGCGATCTGCGCATCGCCGACGGCGACGATGCGGTGCGGGCGCTCATCGACAGCCGCGTCCCGCTGTATCGGTTCGTCCTCGACAACATGCTCGGTCGGTACGACCTCGACCGTGGCGACCAACGGGTCGACGCGGTGCGCGAAGCGGTCACGCTGGCGCGCTCGATCCGCGACAAGTCCAAGGTCGACGAACTGCTGCGCGAGATCGCCGGGCGCGTCGGGGTCGACATCTCTCAGGTCCGAGAGGCGCACAAGAAGGCGGCCGGCAGCCGGCCCGCCGAGCCTGCGGCGGCGCAGGCCAGGCCGCAGACGGTGCAGCCGACGGATGCCCCGGCCGCGCCGAGCTTCGGCGCGCCGCAGTTCGCCGACGAACGTGAGGCTCTCAAGGCCCTGGTGCAGTACCCGCAGGTGGCGCGCCACCAGCTGGCCGGACTCGAGGCCTCGGACTTCTCGCACCCCATCGCGCAACATCTCTTCGCCCACCTGGAACAGATGGGCTGGCCCGACAAGGCCGATGCCGGTTGGTTCCCTCGGGTCGTCGAGGCGCTCGAGGGCGACACCACCCGCAAGATCCTCGAGATCGCCGCGGTCGAGCCGATGCGCGCCGGCGAGTCCAATATCGAGGCGGTCGTCGCGTCGGTCATCGCGCGACTTCGGCTGCTGTCGCTGCAGCGCCAGATCGACGATGTGAAGTCGCGCCTGCAACGCACCGATCCCGTCGGGTCGGCCGAGCAGTACCAGGCGGTGTTCGGTGAGCTCATCGCGCTGGAGCAGCGGCACCGCGAGGCGCGCGAGCGCATCCTCGGTGTCCCCAGCTCCTGACACGCCGACGCGATTTCCACAGGTGCGACCGCTGGTCTGGCGTGGCGCCAGCGGGGCGGCCAGCGTGGATGGATGGACGACTTCATCCGACGCGTGCTCGACACGCCGCCCATGTCCCGTGACCGTGAGATTCTGCTGGCCCGACGCTGCCGCGCCGGCGATCACGGGGCGCGCAACGACCTCGTCACGGCTGGGCTGCGCTCGGTCGCGTTGCACGCGCTGATGCTGGGGGCGCGCGGCGAGGCGCTGCGCGACGCGGTCCAGGCCGGAACACTCGGCCTGATCTCGGCCGTCGACCGGTTCGATCCCGACCGCGGAGTGCGGCTCGCCACGTATGCGTGGCGCTGGGTGGAGGGCGCGGTGCTCAAGGAATTGGCTGATATCGAAGGGCCTGATTCGCCGTCGGGTGCACCGACCGCGACCGCGGCCGACTCCGGCATCGAACATTGGCTCGACGGACTCGACGACCTCGGTCGTGACGTGCTGCTGATGCGCTTCGGGCACCACCGGAGCGATATTCCGCTGTCGCGCCGACAGGTCGCCGATCGCCTCGGCCTGGGGGAGTCGCAGGTCCGTCGGATCGAGGCCGAGGCGATGCGACACCTGCGCGGTCGACTTGCTAAGATCGTCACTCGTGCGCCGAGTCGATCGGCGACGGGTTCCATCTCCTATAGCTCAATTGGCAGAGCAGCCGACTGTTAATCGGCAGGTTCTTGGTTCGAGTCCAAGTGGGAGAGCGATAGCAACCAATCGGCGTCAACGCCGCACGCAAAGGCCCAAGCGATCACCATAGGTCGCTTGGGCCTTACTGTTCCGCGCTCATAGTTGCCGATCGTGTTCCGGCCGACTTCCAGCCGTTCGGCTAGGTCGGTCTGCTCTAGCCCGGCCCACTCTCTTGCCTTTCGCAGACCGTCCTGCACAGTCCAAGTCGGGATGCGTGCGCCCTCTGGGTTAACTGTCATGCCCTCAAGATTAGTGCACACGCATCAAAAAGTCTCTTGCGCGTCGGCGTGTCGCCAACGCAGTCGCAGTGTGCGTGTGCCTAACTTGTGCGCATGACCAAAACACGTGCAAGAGCCCCGCGCCAACGAACGCTGGGCCTGGAGGCCACTCAGGCGCGGGCGGTGATGACGGAGGCGTACGACGTGTACGCCACGGCGTGCCGGATCGCGACTGCCAATCACAACGCCTGGCGGCGGCTACGTCGGCTCCACGGTGACGCCGATCCGCGCGTCAAGGGCGCGCTGACCAAGGCCACCAAGGCCGCTCTCTATCGGGCTGACGCCAAGGCGAAGTACCGCCAGGCCAAGCAGCTCGCGAGGGCCGCGCGGTGAGGCGCCACGGTGACACGCTGCTCGCGTTCGCCCTCGGCGTGTGGATCGGCCTGGTGCTGGTGCTCGACCACCTTGTGAGGGCCGTCGCATGATCCTTGCCAAGACCCTCCAGGACGCCATGAGTGACGCTCTGCAGGAGGCGACGGCAACGGGCCGGCGTCAGCGCATCACCATTCGGTGGATGAATGAGCTGACGCGCCGGCGGAGAGAGTCGATCTGGCCCCAGGGTGTGCCTCGGACCTGGTTCATGGTCGAGCCGGCGGCGCCCCCTCGTCGGCGTGACGCGCTCAACGATCTGCCGCCTGAGCTGCTCGACCCGATCGGCATGACGCCGGCGCGGCCGGCTGGTGTGCGTATCCCGCTCGGTGACATCGACTTCGGGAGGCGCAGCCGTGTGTGACAACTGCAAGAGGCCCGATCCCGAGCTGATCGAGGGCCTGGAAGCACGGCCGCTGGTGCAGGTGCATCTGACGGCCGCCGGGGCTACTGCTGTCGGTTTCGCGCCGACGTTGAGCCAGGCTCAGGGGGTCCTACTCCTGAGCTACCTCACGGCGCGGCTCCAAGCGATGACTGAACCGCCTACGGCAGACGAGCAGACCGAGGTCCGGGCGCTGATTGCCTCGTGGAAGTTGGACGACGAGAAGCGCCAAGGTGGCGGCAATGGCTGAGCGCTACGAGGTGTACGCGGCTGACCTGAACAGTGTCTACCTGGCGTCGTGGTGCGAGGTCTTTGCGGCGGCTGACGTGGCGCTGTGGAAGCTCAAGACCGCTTTGGCTGGCCGGCCCTGGAACGACCAGGAGGCGCTGCACCTCGCACGCCTCACGGATCAACGTCAGGTCGCCTACAACGAGCTGGTGGCGTGGGTGAACCTCTGCGAGGCCGATCGGCTCCGCGTGGAGGCGGGTGACCGGCGATGAGCGTCTACGTGTTCTTGGCCGGGGTGACGACGGGCGGTGCCGGCACGGTGTGGCTGCTCGGGGTGGCCCGGTTGCTCGCGGTCGCTCGCCAGCGACGGCCTGAGCGGTGAGCGCCTGTGACTGTCCGCGTTGCTCGCCTGTACGAGGCCCTCGCCACCGGCGCTCAGTGTCTTGGCTCTCAGGAGGTTTGGGACGCCGACTCCGTGACTACCGCGCGCAAGGCGATACGCGGGTGCGCGGGCTGTCCGGTCTGGTGGGAGTGCGAGCAGCTCCGGGCCGAGCTGCAACCGACCGCCGGCGTGTGGGCCGGCATCGACTGTGACGACGCACGACGACGGGCCGGCAGGACCGTCACATAACTGAATATCGAGCCCTCGTAGCTCAGTGGCAGAGCACCGCCGCGCACACACGCGCCCCATGGCAACGACGAGGTAGCGCCGGTTCGATTCCGGCCGAGGGCACTGGTTCTAAAAAGTTGCAGCTCAATGTCGAACCAAGAGAGGGAGGTGGCGCATGAGTCGAGCGGGGATCGGATACCAGACCGCGTACTTCTGGACGTGCCCACGGTGCCAGTCGCGCTGGCTCATGCGTCGCCGTCCTCGTCGCGGCAAGCAACTGCGCTGCATACCGGCACCTGAACAGACCTTCGTCGGACCGCCGACTGGCGGCTGTGGCGCCCTGCACACGTCCAGCGGACAGCGGGAGGGGATCGCGCCGACCTGACAACTCATGTCCGGTGGAGCGATACACGCGCGACCGGACGGCCGTCGAGAGCCGGCTACACAACTCAGCGGCACCGAAACCGCCTGTGAGGGCGTACCTGGGGGTAGTGCCCGAGGTCATGGACAAGAGGCCAGCAGTGCGGTGTCTGGCCACGGCGCTACAGCGCGTGACTTGATCGCTCGCGATAGCTGTACCGCCGGCTCTGCGCACCGGGCCGTCACCACGACAGCCCGGTGGCCGGCGACGCCGCCGGCGGACAGATCACACCCACAACGGGGGACCCACTAGGGGGAGAGAACCATCCAGTACCTCCCGCCGTAGGCGGTCCGCTTAGGAATACCCGTCCCATGAGATAACGCCCGAATCACAGGCCGAACCGGAAACCCACCTGGTGATATAGCAAAGGAGACTGTATGGCCGGACGACCCGCCTACGACCGGTCCACCTGGACGCGCGACCTGCGCCATCTGGTGCAGGTCCGTGGCTGCACGGTGACCGTGGCCGCGAGCACGCTCGGCATCAGCCGGCGCACGGCCTACCGCCTCATCGACCACGCCAAGCAAGAGGGCCGCTGGTGACCGACAACCACGACGCCATCAAGAACGACCCCCGGTGGCATGCCGCCCGGGCCGACTGCCTGGACCGCGACGACTACACGTGCCAACAGTGCGGTGCTACCGAGGACCTGACCGTCGATCACCGGGTGCCGCTGGAGGTGCTGTTCGCCCATGGCATCACACCTGACGCGATCGAGCTGGCCCTCGACCTGGCCAACCTCGTGTGCTTGTGCCGGCCCTGCAACGGACGCAAGAGCGACCGGGTAGACCCCTCCACGGTCACTCGGCACACGTGGATCAGCCCCTACTACCAGTGCCTCGCGTGGCTCGAAACCGAGCGCGAGACCGCCGGTGTTCTTTAAGAACGACCCCAGCAAGAGACCAGCTCGCTTCCATTTTCTCCCCAGGATGACAGGAAAAATCCCATGACCACAGATCACGACACGAACGACCAGGACGACACCACGCCCGACCCGATCACCGTCTATCAGGACGCGCTGACCGAGTATCTCGCCGCCGCCACCTGGCTGACGGCCGGCGACGTGGTGTTCAAGGTCCACGCCCAGCAGATCGCCCGCTCGCTCGATGCTCAGCTCACCGAGACCGGGCAGGTCCAGTCCGCGTTGGCCTCGACGTTCGACAAGGTTCTAGCCCGCATCGAGTCCCGCCGGCCCAAGCCGCCGGCCGAGCTGGGCGGGCTCCAGGTGCCGGGGCAGCTCAGCATCATCGACCCGATGAGCGACTGACCGATGTCCAGCGTTGACGTGATCGCGCCGCCCGAGGACCGGACGGCGTACGAGCCTGTGGGCGACTGGCACCCACAGCGCTACACGCCGACGCTGACCGGGACCGAGGACTTCACGACGGCCGCCGATGGCCTGCTCGCCCTCCTGGTCGTCCTCGGATGGGTCACCGTCGAGGGACCGCTACAGCTCGATGAGTGGCAAGTCTGGCTCCTGCGCCACGCCCTGGAGACCTACCCACCAGACTGGCCCGTCGAGCACCTGCGCGGCCGGCTGCGCTACAAGCGCGTCGTCATCAGCATGGGCCGGCAGAACGGCAAGAGCGTCGTCGGCGCCCTGCTCGCGTTCTTCTTCCTGACCCGCCACGTGCGCGGCCCGAAGGTCGGCGGCTTCGCCTCGATCGAGGGCCAGGCCAAGATCATCTACGACCGCGTGAAGTTCGCGATCGAGCACTGCCCCGACCTCAAGCGCCAGCTCCACGCGACCAAGACCCGAGGCATCAGCCACCGCGACGGCACCGGCATCTACGACGTGTTCGCCGCCAAGGAGGACAGCCTCCAGGGCGAGCCGTTCACAGCCGCCATCTACGACGAGCTGCACCTCGGCAACCTGGCCCTGTGGGATGCGATCGAGCTGGCCCAACGGTCCAAGCCGGCGGCCATGATCGTCGGCTTCACCACCGCCGGCAACGACGGCTCACTGTTGCTCAAGCGCCTGTACGGCGAGGGCCAGGCCGCCCTCGACGGCGACGACGAGCGCATGGGGTTCTTCGTCTGGGAGTCGATCACCGAGACCTTCGACACCGACTACCTACCGACCGAGGCCGACCTGATCGCCGCCAACCCCGCGATCGCATGCGGCCGTATCCCGCTGGCCGACGCCATGGACGACACCCTGCGCATGTGGCGTGCGCAGGCCGACGAGGATGGCGTCACCGGCCGCGACCGCGTCATCCGCTACACGATGAACCGGTTCCTGGAGGGCACTGCCGACGCCTGGACGCCAGCGTCCCGCTTCAACAGCCGGCGGGTGGCCGTGCGGCCGCCTGTGGCCGGCGCGCCGGTGTACTCGCTACAGCGCACCGGCGAGTCCGAGCACGCCGCCATCGTCGCAACCTGGACCCACGAGGGCCGGCTCTACTCCGAGCTAGTGGCCACCATCAACGACCCGACACCGGACGAGCTCAAGCGCGCATGTCTCGACCTGGCCGCCGCGACACCAGGATGTGTGTTCGCGATGCCCTCGGCCACCCTGCGACCCCTCGGCCTGGAGCTACGGCAGCAGGGTCACACGGTCTGGATCCTCGGCGTCACCGAGATGGCTCAGGCCGTCGCCACCGCACGCGGCGCGATCAAGACCGGCGCCGCCACCCACGACGGCGCCCCGCTGACCCGCCTGCAATCAGGATGGGCCAAGACCCGCAACAGCGACGCCGGCGACCGACTCTCAGAATCTTCCAGCGTCGGCCACATCGACGCGATCACCGCCACCATCGCAGGCATTTTCGTCGCCTCACACCACGCCGATACCGGCCAGCAGCTCTACTGAATCTGTGCCAACATGGCACACCCGTGCAGAGGGTTCTCTATGTGGGAATCCTGCTCCAGGCGCTCGGCCTCGACGCCAGCACCGACACCGAGGGCGACTACAGCACCAACCTAGCCAGCCTGATCCCCTCACGCTCTGGCAAGCCGCTGAACCTACAGGCCGTCGTCGGACTGCCGGCCGTGTATCGGTCCGCTCAGATCATCGCCACGATGGGCAGCAAGCCCGCCGCCAACTCCTGGCGCGGCGTCGAGCTGGTCGAGCGTCAGCCGGCCGTCATCCGCAAGCCCGACCCGTGGCGCCCTCGCCGGTCCTGGAACATGCGCGCCCTCACGTCGCTGTTCGGTGACGGCAACGCGTTCCTGCGCAACCACTACGACCCGATCGCGACCGACCGCAAGACCATCGTCGCGGCGCCGGTCATGAACCCGTTCAACGTGACCATCCGCCGCGACAAGTCCGGCCGCAAGGTCTACGACTACCGACCGATCGCGGGCAAGCTCGAAACGCTGTCCTCGGAGGAAGTCACCCACATCTGGTTGAACGAGTTCCCGGGCTTCGATCGTGGCCTGTCCCCGATCACGGCCTGCCGGCTGTCCCTGGCCGGCGCGATCGACACCCGAGACTACGCCAGCGCGTTCTTCGACACCGGCGCCATCCCGCCTGGCGTTCTGACCTCCGACCAGACCATCGACCAGACGACCGCCGAGGCGTATCAGAAGCGATGGCATGAGGGCGACGCCTCCAAAATCAAGGTGATGGGCAAGGGCCTGCACTTCGCGCCGATCCTGGTCTCCCCAGAGGATGCCCAGTGGATCGAGGCCCAGAAGTTCAACGTCCTCGACATGGCGCGCATGAACGGCATCCCGCCGGTCTTGCTCGCCGCCGCGATCGAGGGCAGCAGCCTGACCTACCAGAACCTGCAGGACGTCACCGAGCACCTCGTCACGACGCTCCTGGAGCCGGTGTACCTCGACCCGATCGCCGCAGCGCTCAGTGAGCTGGTGCCGGCCGGTCAGGAGGTCCGCCACGACTACAGCGGCATGCTGCGCCGCGACGACAAGACCCGCATGGAGACCCACCAGATCGCGGTCGAGACCGGCATCTACTCCGCGCAGGAGGCCCGCGCGTTCGAGGGCATCGCCGGCCCGGCACCCGCACCACGAGAGGCAGCCGCATGACCATCACAGCACCCGAGCAGCTCACCGAGCACCTGCTCATGCCCATCACCCTCAAGCGCGACGAGAACGGCAAGCCACGCCGCGAGTTCGAGGCCCTCGCCGTCCCGTACGAGGTCGAGGTAGAGCGCGAGAACTGGCGCCTCGGCACCAGGAAGCTGCGCGTAGCCAAGGGCGCCGCCACGTTCCGCGACGACGCCAAGCTGTTCTACGGACACGACTGGGTGGCCGAGCAGATGCCGATCGGTCGTGTGGCATCAGCCACCGAGACCGACGAGGGTCCGCGTGCCCTCGGCCGCATCTGGGAGACCGCCAAGGGCGATGAGGTTTACACCCTCATGCAGCCCGACGACGACGGCGTGGCCGTGCTCGACAAGGTTTCGATCGGCTTCTACATCACCGAGTACGCCGTCGAGGGCGCCGACACCGATTCGCCGGTGCTCGTGGTCCTCGGTGCCGACGTGTTCGAACTGTCGGTCGTCCCGTTCCCGCAGTACGACGGCGCCGCCGTCGACAACGTGCTCAACCAGCAGAGGAGTAACAGCATGAGCGCACCCGCAACTACGGCGCCGATCGAGGCGACGTTCAGCAAGGAGGACGGCGACAAGCTCGCCGAGACCGTCGAGGCCCTCGGCACCAGCGTCGAGGACCTCGGAGCCAAGATCGCCACCCTCGGCACCATCGAGGTGCCCAGCACGCCGGCCGAGCTGTTCAGCAGCTTTGGCGAGTACGCCAAGGCCCTGGCGGCCGCCGACCCGGACGCCATGAAGTTCGCCGCCGAGGCCGAGCGCCTGGCCTACGAGGGCGGCACGTCGGCAGACACCATCTGGGGCGACACCTGGGTGGGCGACATCATCCGCCTCATCGACCAGGGCCGAAAGGTCTGGAACCTGTTCGACAGCGGCCGGCTGCCGGCCGAGGGCACCACGCTGGAGTACGGCAAGATCGCCACCAACACCATCGACGTCGATCAGCAGATCGCAGAGGGCGACGCGATCGTGATGGGCAACATCACGATCGACACCGACCACGCCGACGTGCTGACCTTCGCCGGCGGCTCCGAGCTGACGCTGCAGCAGGTCAAGCGGTCCAACGTCAACGTCCTGGACCTGCACTTCCGAGCACTCGGCATCGCCTACGGCAAGGTCACCGAGGCGTACATCCGGACCCTGTTGGCCGACCCGCTCAAGGTCGCTCCGCAGGAGATCGGCGTCCTGGCCGATCTGGCGGACATCGACGGGTGGATCGACTTCCTGGTGGACGCGGCCATGCATTTCGATGACAAGGGCCTGGCGCCGGAGTACCTGCGTCTGAGCCCCGATCAGTTCAAGGCGCTGGCCAAGCTTCGCGAGGGTGTCGATGGGCCGTTCCTGCTCAACCGGGACACCGGACGCATCAACCTGCTGGAGCGCACCGGCGATGTGGCCGGCCTCAAGATCGCGCTGACGCCCGGCGCTGGCCTGGTCGAGGTCGGGAACAGCTTCGCACTGAAGACGTACGAGGACGGCGCCGCACCGGCCCGCCTCGGCCCGCAGGAGGACATCACGACCCTCACGCAGGCCATCGGCGTCTACGGCTTCGGCGCTGTGGCCGTCCAGGACGAGAAGGCCATCGTTCGGCCGGCGGCAGCCTGACCCATGGCCGTGACCGCTGAGATGCTCCGTGCTCGGGTCGGCGCCAAGGAGGCGACCGAGGCAGTGACGAGCGCGCTCGCCACCGCCGAGGCCCTCATGACGACCGCCCTGGAAAAGGCGTTCCGGCCGATGCCGGACGGCATCCGGGACGAGTGCGTGCTCTCAGTCGGCTACGCGGTCTACGACCGGGCCAAGTCCAGCGACGGCATACGGCAGCAGGTCACGATGGAGGGCACCACGCCCATCAGGTCGCCACGCGACCCGATGGCGTCGGTGCGCTCCATCCTGGCCGACTACGTGATCGGCCTGGCATGAACGGCGTCACGCAGGCCCGGCGCGATCTGGCCGAGGCGCTAGAGGCGTCCGGCCTGTCGGTCACCGACCACGTGCCGTCCAAGCTCGACCCCGAGGCCGGCGCCATCGTCATCGAGCCGGCCGAGGACTACCTCACCCGAGGCGAGACGCTGCGCGGAAACGAGGTCGAGGTCGCTGTGACGCTCTACGTCCTCGTGGACTACCGGGGCGAGAACGACACGGCCGCTGACGCCCTGGACGAGGCGCTCGTGGCCACTTACGGCGCGATCCCGGGCTCGTGGCTCGTCACCTCGACCGGCAAGCCCGGGCCGCAAACCAACGGCGAGTGGACCGCCTACGGCATCCAGATCACCGCCACCACGATCACCGACCTGTAACAGAAGGGACACCACTATGGGCGCAATCATCGCCAACCCGATCCGGGGCAACGACGGCGCGTACTTCACGCTCAAGCTCAAGGCCAGCGTCGATCCGGCCGACGAGCTGGACGGCCACGTCAAGAAGGTCGAAATGTCCAGCGAGGACAAGGACGACGTGACCATGGCCGAGGTCCAGCAGGGCCTGACCAAGCTGCACAAGCTCAAGGTCACCGCCATCCCCGACCTCACCGAGGGCTCGCTGTGGCGCCTGCTGCACGACAACCCTTCGGGCACCTTCGAGTGCGTCTACGGCCCGTACGGCAACGCCGTGGCCTCGCCCACCAAGCCGCACATCGTGGGCGACCTCAAGGCCAGCGGAAAGCCGACCCTCGGCCAGGAAGCCCGCACCACACGCCAGCGCGAAGAGTTCGAGTACGAGATGGAATACGACGGCGAGTACGAGCTGGACGAGGGCATCTAGGCCACCTCATGGCGACTGTGGTGGACCACGGTCCGGGCTACCGGATCGTCGGACTGCGCGAGACCGTTCGCAAGCTCGAACGGCTCGGCATCGAGACCCAAGACCTCAAGCGGGCCTTCGGGAAGATCGCCACCACAGTCGCCGGCGAGGCCGAACGCGACGCCCCGCATCGCACCGGCGCGCTGGCCAACTCGGTCAGGCCCGGCACCGCCAAGAACAAGGCCATCGTCCGAGCTGGCTACGCCAGCCGCGTCCCGTACGCCGGCGCCATCAACTACGGCTGGCCAGCCCACGGCATCCGGCCCACCTACTTCCTCACCGACGCCGCCAACCGGCACACCCGCGAACACATCGCGGCCATCGAGGCCGACCTCTCGCGCCTCATCCGACAACTACAGCTCTAGGAGACCCCATGGGAATCAGGACCAAGACCACCGAGACCACCCCGGCCGCCGAGCCTGCGGACAACATGCCCGTGACGACCGATCCGTCGTTCGTCGACGAACGACGGATCGAGCCGGCGGAGCCGGAGGCATCCGAGCCTGAGCGTGAGCCGACCGACTACTTCGCGACCTGGCGCAGCATCCGCGCCGGGGAGAAGTTGCAGCTCTTGCAGCGGCTCAACGTCACCGAGGCCGCCCTCGCGCAGCTCGGTACCGCCCAGATGCTCGCCGTCGCGTGGAAGCACCGCAAGACCACCACGGGCAACGTCAAGATCAACGACCTGCTCGACATGACCGAGGACGAGCTGTTCGAGGTCGCCGGTCTGACCGCCGACGAGTTCGTGGCGCAGGTCGAGGCGCTGGAGGACGACGACTCCAAAAGCGTCTAGCGAACTGGCCTATGAGTACGCGCTCGCCCGCGCCAGGTGGGCGGCGCGTACCGGGCAGCCGTACGTCCTCTACGACGAGCTGACCGCCGACGATCTCGACGCCTGGCAGCAAGTCCTCAAAGAGTCCTGAAAGGAGGTGCCCCGATGGGCCGGCCGATTGTCATCTCGGTCCTGGCCGAGGCCAACGGCGTCGGCAAGGGCACCGCTCAGGCAGAGGGCTACCTGACCCGCCTCGGCAATAAGGCCAAGGCGGTCGGGAAGATCGTCGGCGTCGGCGTCGTCGCCGCCAGTGTCGCGATCGCCGGATCGTCCATCCGGCTGGCCAGCGAGGCGCAGCAGTCGATCGGCGCCACCGAACAGATCTACGGCAAGTACGCCGATTCGGTCATCAGCAAGTCCGACCAGGCCGCGCAGGCGGTCGGCCTGTCAGCCAACAGCTACCGGGAGCTGTCCAACGGCCTCGGTGCCATGCTCAAGAACGCCGGCACGCCCATGGACGCCCTGGCCGGCAAGACCGACAAGCTCGTCAGCCTCGGCGCCGACATGGCCGCGACGTTCGGCGGCACCACCGCCGACGCTGTAGGCGCCATCAGCAGCCTCATGCGAGGCGAGGCCGACCCGATCGAACGCTACGGCGTCTCGATCAAGCAGAGCGACGTGAACGCCCGCCTGGCCGCGCAGGGCCTCGGACACCTGACCGGCGCCAAGCTCAAGGAAGCTCAGTCCACCGCCCGTCTGGCGTTGCTGTACGAGCAGACCAAGAGCGCACAAGGTCAGTTCGGCCGAGAGTCCGGCACGCTGGCCGGCGTGCAGCAGCGCCTCGGCGCTCAGTGGGAGGACATGCGGGCCAAGCTCGGCATGAAGCTCCTGCCCGTCCTGACCAAGGTCCTCGGCTACCTCAACGCCAACGGGCCCGCAGCATTCAGCGCCGTCGAGCAGGGCATCAAGGCCGTCACGCCGGCCGTGCGGACCGTCACCGGCGTCCTGGGTGACCTCGGCGGTGTCGTGGTCGATGTCGCCGGCTTCCTGGTGGACAACCGCGCCGTCCTCGGCGTCCTGGCCGCCGGCTACGTCGCCTACAAGGGCATCGTCCTGGCCACCAAGGCCGCCGAGTGGGCGCTCTACCTGTGGCAGTCCCGCAAGGTCATCCTCGGCGCCTCACAGATCGCCATCACCAAGGGCATGACGATCGCGCAGACCGCGTTCAACACCGCCCTGCGCGCCAACCCCATCGGCCTCGTCGTGACCGCCCTGACCGCGCTCGCCGCTGGCGCCGTATGGGCCTACCAGAACGTGGACTGGTTCCGCGCTGGCGTGCAGACCGCGTTCGGGTGGGTGCAGAAGGCCGGCTCTGCCCTGATGACCGCGCTCGGCGTCGCCTGGGACGTGATCACGACCGGGGTGAAGGTCGCCGGCAAGCTCGTCAAGGCGTACCTGATGGCGCCTGTCTACGCGTTCCAGGGTCTGGTCGCCGCCGGCCGTGCCATGGCCTCAGGAGTCACCGCCGCGATCGGTGCTGTTGGTAAGGCGGTCGGCTCGGTCAAGGGCAAGGTGACCGGCGCCCTGAAGGGTGCCGGCGACTGGCTCAAGTCTGCCGGGGAGAACATCATGCGCGGCCTGGTCAAGGGCATCGACCGGGGCCTGGCGTGGGTGCGCGACAAGGTGAGCGGCGTCGGCAAGCTCATTCCCGGATGGCTGAAGAAGGTCCTCGGCATCAACTCGCCCGCACGGGCCACCATCCCGGCCGGCTACTACTCCGCGCTCGGTGTGGCCGAGGGCTTCATCAGCGGCCGGTCCGCCATCCGGCGGAGCCTCGACGCGACCGCCAACACCATCACCGGCTACACCATGCCGTCGCCGGCCATGGCCACCGACTGGACCATCGCCGGCGGCTCGATCACCCGGGCCGGCGGTAGCGGTGAGTGGCACGTCCATTTCGACATCAAGGTCGAGGCCGCGATCGGCGCTGACGGCGTGCAGATCGGCCGAGACATCGTCAAGTACCTCCGCGACTACGTAGACAACGGCGGCCAGCTCCCCGTCCCTGCCGGCCGCTGACAGACAAGGAACCCAACTATGCGTCTCGAAGTCCTCATCCCGGCGGCCAACAGCTTCATCCTCGGCCGCTCAATCCTCGGCGTCGATCGCCTCGGCAACGACCCCGACGTCTGGGACGACCTCTACGGCAGCACCACCGGCCTGACAGCCACGCGCGGCGGCGCCACGCCCACCCTGAACAGCCTGGACGCCGGCTCGCTGTCATGCCCGCTCAAGGACCTGGACCCGGCCACCGACCTGCGACTCATCCCGGGCCGGCTCATCCGCCTCGTGGACGACGAGCGCGCAGGGTCACCCGTCCTCTGGTACGGCCGCACCAGCGACATGCCGGGCACCGACGACACCGACACCATCCGTGTCACGCTCAGCGCCGGCGACGCCGTGAGCAACCTGGCCAACACCACAATCTCAGGTGTCGGCGCCTACGGCGTCACCGAGACCCTGGCCGAGCGCGTGAGCAACCTGGCCAGCCTCTCGGCCGTTCAGCTGACCTACACGCCGACACCCGAGAACGTCGCGACCACCATCGACCTGCCCTA
>Ga0182737_1001351_pt1 | contig 24694 bp, 33 predicted proteins | sample eDN5th30CBELigOP_FD_128878 | JGI IMG/M metagenome (GOLD analysis project Ga0182737, IMG submission 128878) | Enriched Organic Plus compost microbial communities from Emeryville, California, USA - eDNA 5th pass 30_C BE-Lig OP (version 2) (version 2) ...
AGAAAAAACGGGCTGGCTGTATCAACAGTTCGGTGACCAAGGCGTGGCTATCGGCATGATCGCCATGGGTGCCGTCGCATTGGTCATAGGGGCCATTATGTTCAACAACACCTGGATTCGTGCTATTCGCGCTCGGCGACAGCGGTGAACTGCCTATCTCGGCACCTCAATGAGCTGAAACTTTGCCGTTGGCATCACGCCATCTCCAACTTCGGTCGATCCGGGCACAATCCGGGTATTCAGAACCGGGTCTTTGAATCGAACCGTTGCGCCATCTGCGATGTAGGACGGCACCGGCGGCTCGACAGGTAGCGTGATTGTCGCCCCTGCCGTAGCGTTGGCCGTCACCCTATGAAGGCTGTGATAATCGCCGGATGTCAGCGAAATCAAATCGCCCTTCGCCATCGCCAGCCCAACCGTTACGCCGCCGATCAGCAGTGTCTTGCCATTCGTGACAGACGTAAGCGAACCATTGTCAGCCGGAACAGAACTGTTTGGATTGTTCCAGTAGGCCCGCGGCAACGACTGTTTGCCAAGGACAGTATAAACAATCGTCTCCATGCCGTTCTGGGCCTGAGCTAGCCAGCCTTCGAACTCGGCCAGATCCTCGTCATACATCGGTTGGGTTTCGATGTTGACCGTCCACCACTCATCGCCGTTCTGGATCATCGATATGGCTCGTTCGCCATACCGAGACATTGAAATTGGCTTGTTAAGACGTGGACGGCCAGCCTGATACTCGATGAAGTCAGGGAGACTGATACTCATTTCGCATAGCCTCTCTGGTTCACCTGACGAAGATCGCGAGCGGCGCGAACGGCGCCGCCCTTGTCGTATTTCTGAATGCCAGCCTTGAAGGTCTTCGCAGAACCTTCCTCGACTTCGCTCTTGATGTAGTTCTGGAAGTTCCCGTCATTCACGAAACGGGTTTCCGTGATGACACGAACAGTCTGCTGACCGCCAGCAACAGCAGCCTCTCGAACACTCGGCAAGGTGGAGCGAGACGGCATTGAGACAACATTCCCGTCAACCGGACCGCCATATGCAAAACCGCGGACCTTGTTATCGTTCATAGCCTGAAGCCACGGGCCGAAAGCTTTTGTCGCCTTTGCGTTCATGACAAATTCGCCGTTCGACAGCCAGGCCGGAATACTGTCAGAGGTTGCAGAGCCGGGACCAGTCACGTAGCCGCCGCTTGCAAGCCGCAGGCCTGACCAAGGGTCAGCCGCTCGTCCCAATCCCCCTCCGCCAAACAGACTGCCAATCCACTTGCCGATTCCACCGCCGCCAAACAGGCTTTCAATCCCGCTATCGATGAGGGCATCCGCAATCTTGTTGATGGCATTCACAGCCGCATCAGCCAACGAACCCCACAGGCCACGACCATTCGCAAGCCCATTCGCCATATCGGAAAAGAAACCCTTCGTGGTATCCTTGGCGAAGTTGATCGCGTCCTGTGCCTTCTGAATTGCTGATTCCAGACCCGCCATCGTCCCGGCGAGCATCTTGATGTAATCAGCCTGTTTCGGCGTGAGCTCGATACCATGCTGTTGCGCTTGGTTGAGCATTTCCTGCTCGTATCGAAGCGCATTGGCGGCTTCTTCGGTCATCCCGAGAGCCTGCTGTTCAACCAGAAGCGAAGCTATACGCCGATCGGCACCGTCAATGATGTCCTGATAATATTCGGCATCAGTCTTGCCCCTCCGCTTACGACCCTTCTTCGACTTATCGTCAACGTCGGTTAGGCCCTTGGCAAGCTCTCTCAGCTTGTCCGAAGCAGCCGAGGCGCCACGACCTATCGCATCGGTGAAACCTCCTAGATAATCCACATCGCCCGTTGACGCATCTACGAAAGCCTTTGAAGTAGACAAAGCCGATTTTTCAATATCCGACAAATCAGATTTCAAGGTTGAAAGATCTAATCCTTCAAACAGAGTGAACCGCTTGCCAGCAATCTCCACCCAAAGGCTTTCTTTTTCAAATTGGGATACAAGTGCATTCCACGCTTCCTTGCCAACTGCGCTGAATAAAGTTGGCAGGTTCTTCCACATGGCAGAAATTGCATTGTAAGCTCCAACAAAGAACCCGATAATCTTGTTGACACCCTTCTTTGCCTCTCCGACGATATCAATTCCCAAAATCTGTTGTAGCTCATCGCGGAAAATATTCGCCGCAGCTACAGCTGCCGTAATACCAAGAACAAATGCCGCGCCCGGATTAGCAGACGCCATGGCTGCCGCAGTTGTCACGGCGGCGACCGACAGTCTACCAAGCCACGCTATGAGCGAAACGATCCCTCCCATGATCTGCGGGGAGTAAATGAGCGCAAGTCCCGCTGCAGCTGCCGTGGCGTAAGGTGCTATGATCTTGAGATTGTCAGCAACCAGGACGAGACTCTGGGCAGCACGCTTCGGCCAATCAACCATCTGCAACCCAGCCGCGGACAGCGACACAAGACCGATGGTCAAGAGGCTGACCGGCGATATGACCGACATGAATGCAGCACCCAGCCCTCGTAACGGGTTTTCCATCATGCTGATAACCGCGGCAAGCTGAGTGCCCTGCTGCAAGCCGATCTGGAACGCACCCATGCCCATCTGCGCAGAAACCGCGATGTCCTGAAACTGTGCCGCGATATTGGCTGTATTGAACTTGCTTGCCGCCTTGATGTTGTCATTGGCGACACTACCAAATTGTTTATAAGATTGAGATGCTCGCAAAGCCGCTGCACTTTGTTCATCAAGCGCACCAGCGGAGGCAAGGGCAGCAGCGGCGGATTTCTCCTGCATGGACGCAAACTGCCCGGTAGCGTTGCGAAGGCGACCGGTCTTATCTGTCCAAAGTCCAAGGGAGTTAGCCGCCTTTGTTGCCACCCCTGTGAACCCGCTAGCCGCCTGTTCAGCAACGCGCGCTGCACCAGCCATTTTGTTGAGCGAGCGTGTGGCGTTGTCCACCTGCCCGCTGTTCACTTCAAGGCCAAGAGTTGCTATATCTGCCATTTTCCACCGTGGGGGTTAGACATGAAATTCATAATTATTTCGGCTGTGGCTCTATCAATCGCAGCATCTCCAGCCGCGGCGACGGAAGCGACAAGAAAAGCGGCGGTAGACGCCGCGCAACAAATGGTTGCTGACGTTTTCACCTATATGGGCGTCGCGTATATCTGCGAAGAAGCGCTAGGCAGCGCTCATTACTATGCGGCCCGAACTGCCGCTGAAAATGCCCTGCGCATCGGAGGGAAATCCGACGCAGACGCGATCATTGGTGTCGATGACTTTGATAGGCGCATCAAACGTGAGCACAAGAAGAAGGCACCGGCAGCCAATACTCAAAAATGCCTCGATAACCTTCTGAAGTCTCAGCAAGATTACAAGGTTTCCAAAGCGAGATTTGAAAAGGCCAAAGAGGCCGACAATTAAAAATGCGCTGCCCCCTCGACTATCCCCGTAAGATTTGCTTCTCTTATTGCGGGATATTGAGGGGCTTCTCATGCGCAAATTCATGGTTCTCACCATTTGCTTGAGTGCGTCCGGCTGTGGAACAATTACGCTGCCGACCGCTGCAAGGCTTGACGACGGAACAACCCTGACCGGAACCGCGACTGCCGCCGTGTCAGGCGGCAGGTTCCAGCTTTCGCAACCGGGCGGATCACTTTCTTGCAGCGGGACATATAACGCTATGGATATGTCACCGACGATCACAATCCCGGTCACTTGCAACGATGGCAGATATGGCTCAGCGGTCATTACCCGCGCCCGCGATGGTATGAGCGGAAGCGGCTACGTTACAACATCGGACGGGAAGCGCGGCGTAGTCGCATTTGGCAACAATGCGGGGTTAGTTATTTCGGCCCCATCGTCGTATGGAGCCCTACCAACCTACTCGCCCACGACGTCAGCGTCATCGGCTTCGTATAGCCGACCGCGCACATCTTCATATCGTACTTATTACCGCGGTCCGCGTGGCGGATGCTATTACATAAATTCAAGCGGGAACAAGACATACGTGGATCGCAGCATGTGTAACTAAAAAGGGGAGCCGAGCTCCCTCCTATCCGTTTATAATATCCGCGTCATAGCGAAGCTTTGTTTGGCAGATCGCATCTAACGCTTCGGCCGTTTTTACGCCTATAAAAGGAAATATAATCTTCCTCCCCCGTTAGACAACGGGATCATGGTGAACAGATATTACCTTGTGTCGAACCCTAAACGGACGCCCAGTTTTTTCATGCGGGTGTTCTGTTCGGAAGAAAAATCTGTCTGGATTAATCTCCCCCACAGCTATTCCGTCAATACTTCCTTTAACTTTCTCAGCCCAAGCTTCTAGTACTTTATCCATTCGTGGCGCACGAACGTAGATTAAGACCTCGCCGCTGTCCTGACCTGTATATCCGGTCGAGTATCGTGTGCACAATTGTTTCATTCCCTTATCAAGCCAACTATAATCGGAATGAACTTTTGCTTCCGCAATCCAAAGAAATTCTTTCTTTGCTTTCACAACTATATCGCAGTGGCCGCCGTATTGCGTATCGTGATCCGCATCGAAAGACATGCTTTTTAGCATGTGAACGATTTCAATCGTTATTTGATCCTCTTTCAGATCACATTTAAGGTGAGCATTTTTCCCCAATTCTTGCCCAATCCAATCAATAGCTTCTTCAATAAGCTCTTGAATTTCAACATATGTTTCAGCAAACGGCAATTTAAAAGATATACGACCTGTCGTCGTCGAGCTGAATATGGATTCAAGGTCAGCAAAGGACATATCGTAAGGCGTCATTGTTTGCGCATCTCCGCCTCAAGCCTCGGACTGGCTGAGAAGAAGGGGAATACGTGCTTTTCGAAATCTGGAACTTCCTCACCGGTTTCGGGATGAATGAAAACTCCGGTTGCTTTAGCTTTGTTCAAGTCACTTACCGGGATTTCATGCTCGCTATTCGCCTCATCTATAAACATTGCGTGTGAGTCAAATAAAGAAAACCTCGTATTTGTTAGGATATTGACGGCATGTAAAACGTCGATATCGATCTGTTTCCTATCCGCCATATTTGCAAAGGTTGTGAAAGTGACGAAGCTAAGCTGACTCGTCTCGAGAGTTTCTAGTTTGTCAAGTATGAGTACGCAAAGATGGGCCGCCGGAAGGTCTGGCCATCTCTGCACAATCTCTTCTTTCAACTTATCTAGAGACATATCCATCACTTGATCTGATCTTGAGACCATTTACATCATCAGATGATGTTCTATTCTTTCACGAACAAACCGGTAATCGTCAATTCCAACGCATTTTTGTATAAAGGCAGCATACAATTCTGGATTTTCAGATGCTGCGGTCCTTGAGTTGCTGAACAAACTTAACTCAGGCGTCGAGAACAATTTCTCACCAATTGGAAGTCTCCACACGATACCGATTCTATGTGGCTCAATTGGGGTACCAAGTGCGGTGCTGCCTCCTTTATGATACGTCTCTTGCCTAAGGCAAAGACCGCGCCGCCTCATCTTTTCGAGTTTCAACGATGCAGTACTTGTGCCGAAGCCAAGTTCTACAACGTTCCCCTCCTTGGGAGATAAGTATATTTTCTTAATCAAAGGGAATAAATTTACCTTTGACGCAAGAACATCTGCTCCCACCAAAAAGTTAAACTTCTCTATGGTATCGTTTAGAGCAGCGACTGACTGATCAACATGCATTCCATCGGGGAAATCAACCCTGACATCAACAAGATTGCCTTCGTTCGGGATCCATACAACATCAAAAGCGTGGAACCGGTGGGTTTTCATACCAACGACTTCATCAAAGCGTTCGAATACTTCTTCCGCCCCATCAGGAAAATCGTTAGCTTGAAGAGCTTCGCGTGAGGTCAACAATCTCGGCGAACAAAATACAACACCGATGCCGTTCTCTCGCTTTTCGATCGCAGTTAATTGGCCGCCGAGTGGCTGCTTCACGAGGTTCGCTTCAGGCAGAGCCAACGGATACTTTTTTTGAAATGCGTTTCCGTCAACGCTCAAACCGCTGACGACCGATCTCAATTGGTTCATTTCGTGTGTACCTAGCGAGAAAAAGGTGCTTGCCTTTTCTCCACAAAGAATATGCTCGCGTAGAGCGTCCGTAAGTTGCTCAACCTTTTGAGCATAATCGAAATCATCGCTGGTAATCTGCTCTATGGTGCGGTCCCACCCCATCGAGCGATGAATTTCACACTCGGCAAGAACTCTTTGCGCTACGCTCCACGGCATTCTCGCCTTCATACTATGTATAACAGTCTCAATTGACACGACGTACAACAGCCCCCAAAACCAAGTCGTTTTGGAAACAAAAGCACGTTCTGAGGAAAATACGAGTCATATTTTTGCCGCATTCCACCACGGACGCGGTCACGTTTTGTTAGTCTTGTCTCATGTGTTAATAATTTCAGCCGCATAGATTAGACCAGCTGACAAATACCCTACTTCTTCCCCGACCTGTTCAACCTGTGGATTTATGCCTTTCGCATTGGCTGGCAGTAGATTTTGTTAATCAATCAACCTTGTGATTCGCGCAAAAAGCGGCCCGTGGGCCGCTCCCTTATGCTGGCAGCCTGCGTCGCCGGAAATTTACTGTTCCTGGCTCATCTTTCCCGCAGTGGGTAATGATTGTGATGCATCCTTGGTCGAGGTTATCCATGTCGTCTGCCCGGATCGGGCAGTTTGGATATCGCTCCCGCAAGGCAATCATGATTTCAACAAGAGCCGCATCAATGCGTTCGTCTGGCGTTAATTTGGCCTTTGCGATCGCCATGGTCGGAAGCGCTGCTGCAGCACTGGCCACTGGAATTGCCCTCAATAAGGAACGTCGGGAAACATTGATACCCATTATGCCGCCCTCGCCGTCTGTGGGAAAGCCTTTGCAAGGACAGTCAGGCCCTTCGGGGTGACACGAACCTGTGTCGAAATCCACTCCGTTCCGTCCTCTTTTGGTCCGGTAGTGACCTTGTGTTCGAGGTAGCCCGCCATAATCTTCGACTGATATGCAATATCGTCCTTGGAACCTGGCCGGCGATACGTCCAACCGTTAGTTCGCATCCACCGGCAAAGAAGGTGCGGAGCGATGCCAAGGTGTTTTGCCGCCTCCGTCCGGTTCAAACTGCCGTGAGCTTCGGCAATCTGCTCCAGAGCCTGAACGGCTGGCATCATTTCTTCAACCCGGCTTTCCAGCGCGATAACCTTCTCGCTGTACGTAAGAAGGAGGCCGCGCATTGCAACCGGATCATTGAGAGCAGCAACGGGGTCCTTGGCACGGCGTTCACATTCGATGAAATATTGGCGCGCCTGCTTCCCCTTCTCATTGCGCTCTACCATCGAAAGCTCCTTCGCCATGTCGAGCGTGAGAGCGTATTCGATACGAGCGCCACGTTTCCCCGCTCCCCCGTTTTGGGGAGCGGCTTCGTAGGTCACAAAATCGGTCCCATCGATGAAGCCGTACTGATCGATGCGCCCTTTAATCCACGTCGAGAAATCCTTTCCGACTTCAAGGAATGAATGCAGATCGCGAGCGTTAACCGTCTGGATCGAACCTTCGCCGATATGGCCTTTAACTACGGATGGAAATTTGCTATCTTCCATTTCGATAATCCTTCTACCATTTGGATTGTTTAAGAGCGGAGCCGGTTCCTACGCCGAGGCTTCGCTCTTTTCATTTTGCTGGGCTATTCTAGCCTTCAAAGCCAAAACGACCTCAGCATTCTGCGTTCTCAAGTTCTTTGCTGCTTCCCTGGCCAGCCACTGTTTAATCTCTGGCGGAATACGAATTTTCATTTGTGGATCACTCTGCTTCAACATAACCTCCATAGGTGCAACTTGCCCCCATTGTATCGCATGGTTCGCAAATAGGTGCAAGTAGCACCCATTGATTTTTTGAGTGCAAGTTGCCATCACTCTCGCATGAGCGACGAAAACAAGTATCCGAGCCAACTAGCTGAGCGTTTCCAAATCCGGCTCCCTCCCGGATTGAGAGACCGCATAAAAACCTATGCTGAGGCTCATGGTCGGTCCATGAACACAGAAATCGTGCGCATTCTGGAGCGGGAATTCCCCGAACCTTGGAGCATGAGTGATCGAATTTTCGAACTCGTCGAGATGGCTAAAGCTCTGAATGCAGGCAAAGACAATGACGGAGCTGTCGAAAGATTTGCTTCGATTGTCCAAGAAACTGTCGAAGGCATATCGTCAGGCCGTATAAGAGGCGTGGATGAAAAGACCCAGGCTATCATCGCCAATCAATGGGGCGAATATCAGTACGAAATGGCCAAGTACGACGATTACAACATGAGCCTTGACCCGGAAGAGGAACTATCCCTCCAAAAAAGCGGCACAACTGCGAAATTTGTTTGGCCTGATGGATATATCGGGCCGAAGGAATCTGGATCTGCCAACAAAGCTACCATACGCAATGAAAACCCCGATAAGTCTGACGAAGAGCCTTTTGATAAATAACCTCCTGCCGCCAGTAAGACCGCCAATTCGCGCCGTGGCAAGAGCGTGTTTGTGCGACTTTCCGTGCGACACAGATGATTAAATATCAGCGGTAGCGAACGGGATGATGCTGGCAAGTCAGGGGTTTGCCTCGCTTGTTCCCCTGATTTGAAATCAGCTACTGATTGTTTGTTTTCAACGCCTTATTCATCCGACTGTGACTGTTTTTAGATCGGATAAACACCCTACTTTTCCACAGTTATACAAGAATGACGGCAGTTTCTTATGGCGCCATCACCCTACCCGCCGCTGACGCACGCGCTATAATCCCCCGAAAGAGGGAAACCACATGAAAGCACTCGTGTTCGCCAGTCTCGCCCTGTTCGTTGTTTCCGGTTGCGCCAGCAATGGGGCACCTGACCCTGAATACAAAGAAGTTCGCTGCAAGCAGTTGCTCAGTCGGACGGAATATCCGGCCATTCGGGAAATCGAGCGCGTACAAGCCAGAACCGAAGCGGCGCAGTTAGGTTGTTATCAGAAGACCTAAACGCGCTTTTGCGGCCTGTCGCTTTTCTTTCGATAAAGGCCTTTATCAGCCAGAGCCATAACTTCCTCGAACGTCTGTCTTGGCTTGCACGCTATTTGGCCGACTGAAATAGATAGTTGATGCTTGATATCCGGCCTTTTCTCTCGAAAAAGACCGAGTGCTCTTGCCGCCATGTCTGATACTGCGGATTCGATATTGCCAATACTCGCTTTCGGTACAAAGGCGCAGAACTCGTCGCCACCAATACGGGCAATCAAGCTGTCGCTCGACAAGCAATCTTCCAATGCGTGCGCTGCTGAAATGACGGCATCATCACCGGTCGGATGCCCGTACTGATCGTTGATCCGCTTCAGATAATCGATATCAGCGATCAAAAACCATCCGCGAACACCTGCCTTGTTGGCTGCATTAAATTGCTGGATAAAACTTCTCCGGTTGAGCAGGCCAGTTAGCGGGTCAATGCTGGCTACCCGAGCCAGTTCATTCGCTCTTTTCACCGCAAGGCGATAAGACTGTTCCAGTTTTTCAAGTTTGGAAAACCAGAATAAACCCAGCGGTATCGCGACAAGAAACGGAAGCAAAAGACGGACTACAATTGTGACCGTGTCTGAACGCGCACCAATTACGACACGTATCCCTGTCGAGAGCGAAATCGAAATCAGCGCTGCTATTACGGCAACCAACGCCGTGCGTTTCCAAACGTAACTTGATGGCACCCGCAAAAACCCAGCCCTCAATAGGTATACCCAGCAAGTCGATTAACGCCTCTTATACGTTACTTCAACAATCATTCCCGTTTCTTTCTTTTAAACCCGCGCAGCAGCGATACAACGCCGTGTCCGTCACTGGCAGGGGTTTCGTTCTTCAACTGGTCACTGGATTTCGTTTTCTGCCCTGCCCGCGTGACAGCAAGGATGGCATTATCCAGTAAGCAGAGCATCTCTATCTCCCACGTCAGCATGGCGATGCCATACAGGCGACAATACGCGTCGATCTCTCCATACGAGATCGGATTTGCAGACATGCCGACTGATCGGCGGGCGTTCAGATCAAGGAACCAGCCCCAGACGTGCCGTAAATCGTCTGGGAAGTCTGGCAGGACGGTCGGCCGTCGTTTAGCGAAGACGGCCTCGCCGAACGAAATTAGCTCGCTGGCGAGGCTTTCACGAAAGCCAGTTGATTATCCGCCGCAGCGTCGATTTGCTCGGCAATGAACCACAAATCCGGATTGGTCAGCACTGCCCGGACGTTTTCCGTCGTGCATTCAATGGCCTTCCCGCCTCGCTCGAATCCCTCCCACGAAAGAACAGCGGCCACCATCACATCAACTGCGCGATCTTCAATTTCTTCGACCGTCTGGACTTTCTTCGGATTGCGCTTCTGGTCGCGAATGTTGGCATTCGCCAGGCGCCGCTGAACATCACGAACGCGCTGCGACTGATACGATGCAACGCGAACTTTCATGCCCAGCTTCTTGCCAGTGGTTGGGTGAACGATATCCACCTCGAAACCTTCGTCAAATGCCTTAGCCGCGCCGTCAAATACTGACAGATCCATCTGTGAATTTCCTGTTGATACGTCTGTGGAGAAACGGTTGATAAACTGTTGGAATTACGGGGTTCCGGCAGTGGCTTCTTGTTCAAAAATGGCGGTCGTAATGCCGAGATTGAAGGTCGTGGTGACCACATCATCGGCTTCGCCATAGCTTTCCTTCGCCGACTGCACGAGCGCGTGAAAATAGAACTCGGTTGGGGTTCCGGTTTCATCTGGCGCATCGTTCGCGATGATGCGAATTGCGTAAGCCAGATTGGTCTTTTCAGCCGCCCTCAGCGCGATCTGACCTGCGTCGAGAGGATCACGGCCACATACCAGGGCGAGTACGCCAGCATCGCGAGCACCCTTGAGATGGCGCACACGGGCATCGGAAAGGCTGGTGAAGGTGACGTCGTTCGCCTCATCACCGAATTCGCCGAGGTTCTGAACTTCACCGACGGGCACGTAGGCCAGTGCCTTGTACGCTGTGATGATAGCGGCCTCATTGGCGCCGGTGACAGGGGTTGCAGGCCCGATCGCAATCGTAGAGCCCGAAGCAGTTGTAATCATGGGTCTTCTCCATATGAAAAAAGCCCCGTATCGGGGCTGTTAACGGCTCAGGCCGGATGAATGCTACGCGAAACAGTCGTATGAGATCGTCACAGGCACTTGCCAGTGCGTCTCATCGCTGAACCCCTGTGCGATGTCAGGTGCCTTGGTGATGCGAACGGTCAATCCCTCTTTCGGCAGCTTAAGGTCAGTTGGAAAGTGTTCGGCCACCTTCCCGGCATTCTCTGTGGACTTCGTTGCTCCAGCGTTCAGAGGCATGAACACATCAATCTGTAGAATGCCCCGTCTTTGATGAGGCGCAGTCGATCCGACGAACCGCCGTCGCGAGGTGTTCGGCACGTGCGTCACGCGCAGATATCCCGTAGCGGGCCGCTGGAACGCGATGTTGGGCCAAGCGACCGGAAGCGCAGGATTAAGCACCAACGACGCCACGCGCTCGAACAGAGCGTTCTCAATACTTTTTTCGATGGTCATAGGCCTAACCTTGTTTTCACTTCCTTGGCCTTGGCCGTAACGATTTCCTGCCAGCGCTGAGCTACAAGCGTCATCCATTGACGTGGTTCATTGCCCTTGGCCCCATAATGGACATATGCCGCGTAATTCGCCGTGTAGCCGAGATAGAGCGTATCGCCGACTTCTGCGCTGTTGATGACCAGAATTACCGGCCCGAGATCTGGGGAAACCGGCTGCCCTGGATTTTCGCGAGATAATGTTGGCATGGCCTCTTTCGAAGCCATCAACGACGCTCTGAGAAAGCTCGTCCGATTATACCCACTTGCAGATTTTGGCTGGTCATAGACCATATCAACAAGCTGTTTATCCAACTGGCGGACTAATTCTTCCGCGCTTTCCCGAAAGACGGCGAGTAATGCGTTGTCAACACGGTTTACCCAGTCGCCAACCGTTGCGCTGAATGATTTAGCCATTGATCAAGTTCGCTACGTGGTCGATTGAATATTCGCAAACGCATTTACAACCGATCATGTGACGCGCTGGCGTCCCCGGTGCGTGTGGATACATAATCTGGGTGCCGTCAGGCGCAACGAATGGCTGGTCATACCCAACTTTCTGACCGTTCATCGCAATGTGCTGTAATCGTCCGTGTTCTTGTGGCGTATGCCGCCAAGTTTTTGTCACCACACCAGCCGACAGATTGCCGTTTTCTATCTGTTGACGAAAGGCCATGTCTTTCGCCGCTGCCATCGCTTGGAAGGTTTCATTCAGCGCGATAGTATCGGCCCGCAGTTTCAGCAACCCGGCAGCATACCGCCCAGTAATCTTTTCCACCTGATCGGCGGTCAACGCCCTACCATCGCGGATCGCCTTGGCAATCGTCCGGTCAAAACGCTTATCCCGCCGACCGCGCTCCAAATAGTTCCTCAACAGCGCAGAATCGCCGGAAAGAAGCTCGTCACGAGCGTTTTGCACGAATTGGGCCTGCTGTGATGTCAGGCCGAGTATCCCGCCCTCACGCCTGCCTGTGGCGCGATTTACCGGCCCTACGATGGCTTTCGCCGCCTTGGTTGGATTGTCACCGCGTGCAAGGCTTTCTGTCAGTGTGGTGCGGATCGCTTCGCGCTGATCGCTGATGATGTTCGTCACCAGATAGGACGAATGATCCAGAAGCCAGCTTTCAGCAGCGACATTTCGCGCATCCCATCGGATCACAATCGCATAACCATCCGGGTCTTTCAGCGTCGGCATGTTTGAGACGGTATCGACGCCACCAGCATTGAACGCCTGACGCAGTGCCTCTTCCAGCGGATTGAATGCCGCTTCTTCAATAAACATTGCATCAATCGCGCCGGATATATCGCCCTTTTCGAGCCGTTCCACGATCCGGCGAAGGACGATATTATCGCGAATTTCTGCTATTGCCTCCTCAAAGGCTGCGCGCAGGATCGGCGTAAACCTGTCGATGAGGGCCTGAAACCGCTCACGGAGCGTCAACCTTTTGAGCATTACCGCCTCACCTGCAACTCATGGTAAACGACCGTTCCAGCCGGATTAAGCGGCTTGGCTTCGACAATGGTGCTCACAACACCGCCGATGATGACCTTGTCGGTTGTCGTCGGCTGGATCGGCAAGCCCTTGGTGGCGACGTAGACCTTCTTGTCCGTCGATTTGATCAGCGTGCCGTCAACATCCTTCTGGTCGTAATCCAGCGCGACCAGAATGCATGGATAGTCCGTATCGCTTGTGCCCGGGTTCCACGGATCGCCAGATGTCTCGGTACGCCGGATAGCGCCAGTCTGTCCGAACTTGGATATCAAGCGATCTGCGGTCTTGACCGACCGGGCATAGTTGAACTTCTGCGCCATGTTACGCCCTCGCCGCCGATCCGAACACACCCGGTCCCTTGCCACGGATGAACCCGGCAAGAATGCCATCAATGATGCTGACTACTGGCAGAGCATCCTCGGCCCGTCCTGTACTGTCCTGATACGTGACGGACAGATCGCCGACTTGTTCCTGTTTGATCGCTTCGGCTGGCACGTAATCTGGCGATAGGCTCCCCGGTACGATCAATTCCCGCCACGCAGCCTCACACAGCGCATTCTTGGCCTTTTGCGGAATCGTTGTGCTCGGAAGCAGCGCACCGCGCCACACGGCGTTCTTTCGAGGCCATTCAAGCGCCTGTTCTACCGTCGCAGGTTCACCGATGAACCGCTGGCCGTATGTGCCATCCAGCCATGTCGTACCGCGGCGCAAGGCCTGTTCGACTTCGGGATCGGTCTTGTCGGCCAGATCGTAGCCGACCTTGCCACAATAGGCCCTAAACTCATTCAGATCGACGTAGCTGTCAGCGTCAGGATCGCCGGGGGTGACGATAAGTGCCATGCCTACTCATCTCCAAAACAAATCTGACGCTTGGCCCGCTCCATCAGGATTAGCGTTTCGCCTGCGTTGGCAGAACCACTCACCCAGAACGAGCCATCTTCAAGTTGCCCAAGCACAGCCACGGTTGTGAGACCCTTCCCTTTGGCGGCTTCGAGAATGGCGTCAGGGTTGAACCTAAACCCCTCTCCGACTTCAACCGGCTGGAGCTTGACCACTTCGCTCATTCTGCGCCCGCCGCCGCATTCAGTTCGTTGAACTTGTCGATCAGCGTTTCAAGTTTGGCTGAAGGATGAGGAGCCTTGCCGGTTGCGGCTTCAATAGCCGCCCGGAGCTGCTCTTCGCTGAACTGGTCGCCGCTGTCCGTGCCAATGCCGTTGGCAGACGGCGTCTGCGACTGCTGGCCTTCGTCCTTCCCGCGCTTCTTGTGCGGGTTGATCACCTTCGCATCCTCCGGCGCGAACCGAGCATCGATGATCTTCATGCCATTCTCACGAAGAGACTGCTTCAGCTTGGCCGAAACCGGATGGACGACATAGGCGATTTTCAGTTCTTTGCTCATGATCGCACCTTATGGGGCCGTATACGTGAAGGTCGGAACACCGGCGGCAACAGCAACGGTGATAGTGCCTCCGTCCGCCGCGGTGAACGAATTGCCGTCCTTGACGATGCTATCGGTAGCCGCCAGAACCGTGGTGGTGATCGCACCGGCAGACACCGTTCGCGTGGCGGTCGATGCTTTCCCTGCGGCATCAGTGATATTCTGAGAGCCGTTAGCAACCGGCGCAATCGTTGCGGCCAGTTTCACATTGGAAACCACACCGGATGCAACCGTAGCGCTATGAGTGCCAGCGACAGCCGCGCCGGCGCTGTTCTGTATGGTCACCGCCGCGCCGTTGGCAACGCCAGCAATGGTCGCCGGAAGCTTGATATTGCTCGGCTCATTCGCCGCTACAGTTAGCGTACCGGTGCCGATTGCGGCGCCCTCGCTGTTCTGGACAGGGATCGTGCCAGCATCCGCGATAATGGCATTTGTCGCGGGAAGTGTCGTACCCGTAACGGCGTTACCAGAAACAGCCAACGTCACAGACACGCCATCGACATTCAGCGTGCCGCCATCCGTGACTACAGCCTGATCATCCGGCAAATCGGGCGCGGGAGGATTCTGAGGATCGAATTCAGCGATCTCGCTGTACGCCGCAGGGATTGAGCCTGCGACGAAATCACATTGCTCGATGATTTCCGCGCCTTCTGAATCCTTGCCCAGTCCAGCAGGGACGGCAGCATTACTCACCTGCACCAGGTAAGGCGTTTCGGCCAAAGCATTCAGAGCGGCAATTTCCGACAGTTCTTCGGCAGTCGCCACCGCGCCCGCAGTGAAATAGATGATCTTTTGGGCCATCATTGGCTCCTTTATCCAGACCGGAAACAAAAGGGCGAGCCGTAGCCCGCCCCTATTTACTTACGCCGCAGCGCCTACCGTCAGAGTGCCGGCGGTATGCTTGATCGAAGTGACGACCTTGTCCCAATTCGACCCGGTGGCCAGTTCGGCATCAGTCGGAGATTTGCCGCCGTTTGCCTCATCCCAGGTGTACCCCTTGAGGCCAAGGCCGAAGGTATAATCGATCTGGAGGGTCGTCTCGATGCGCTGCTTGCCGTTCGTGGTCTGGATATTCGAGATAATATCCCGGCTATCCGTAACCGTCGCGGCACCTGCCACGAGAGAAAGAACCCGGCGAAGAGCGGGATCGGAACCGGCGGCAGCCGTGAACAGGGCCGGCGCATCGGTCACAACCGTCAGCTTGCCCAGAATGTCGATGACGCGCACCGTGCCAGCCTGGAAAAGCTGCTGTGCATTGGTCAGGTTCTGGCCGATGAAACCGTGATAGGTCGCACCGTCCATGACCTGAGCAATCAGCAGACCGGAATGATCGCCGAACAGTGCGTGGCTGTTGTTGACCGCAGAATAGGTCACTGGACCCGTTGCCGACACATCGACGGTCGTCGCCGCGCCCTGATTGCTGATTGCCGCCACGAGGGCCGCAATTGCCGTGTTGAGCTGATCCTGAAGGAGAGCTTCCGCGAAGTTCCGGGATGCGACTTCGATGCCCTCGGCGGTCGGCTTTTCAAGCCAGGTCATCTGCGAGGGTTCATACCGGACGGGACCAAAGCCGCCGGCGACCTTGACCGAAGTGTGCTTCTGCTGGGTCAGATCGGTCGGCGCGGCATCATCGTTGGTCGCATAGCGATCCACACGGCGACGAGCAGAATGGATGGCGGCATAGAACGATTCCTGAAGGAAATCGCCTTCAAAGCCTTCCGTGGTCAGACGGATCGCGCCACCAGAAGCGGCGTTGAACTTGTTGACCATCTGGGCCAGCGTTTCGATGGTGGCAGGCATGAAGTATTTGTTGAATACCTGCATCTGGGAGAGAGACATGGGAAACTCCTCTGTTTGTCTCGGGATTTGGAAGGATGAATGGGCTTCCCGCCCGAATGTTGCCGCTTCTCATCCCGAGACAGCAGCAGAGATTTCCGAAGGACGATCAGCCCTTCAATTCAGGGAACTTGGCAGCGATGGCGGCAGCGCGTTCTTCCTTGGTGCCGCCGAAGTTGCCGCGCTGCTGAGTTCCGCCAGTCCCGCCGTTACCGGGCTGCTTTCCGCTGCCGGACTGACCGGAACCTTCAAATGCGGGGCCGTAAACGTCCGACTGGCGCATTTCGGCAACCAGTTCGCGGATCGACATCGGTTCGCCCTTGCCGTTTACGCGATCATTGCCGTCAGGCTGCAAAACCTTGACCTTGACACCTTCGTCGGTGACTTCGCTCTTGGTGATGTTCAGGACATGGGGCAACAGGAGATCGACCGACCCCTTGTGCTCCGCAATGGCTGCGATTGCCTCCTGCTTTCGCGCCAGTTGATCGACCAGGCCTTCGAGCGATGAAATCTTGCCGGCATGGGCGGTGAGTTCTGCCTTGTGCTTTTCGAGCAGTTGAGCCTTGGCCGCTTCAAACTTGGTGTTCGCGATCTTGTCGGCTTCTTTGGCCGGATCGATGCTGGTCAGCTCTTCCAGCTTTGCCAGAGCCTCGCGTGCCTTGTCAGGATCGATGTCTTTGAATTTGACGACATCGCGTTCCAGTTTTTCACGCGTGGTGCGTTCCTTGCCGAGCGCCGTCTTGAGGCCATTCACGTCTTCCAGCGCGAATCCGTCCACCGGCTCGACATCGAGAACGAACTTGCTGTCCTTCTCGACATACAGAGCCTTGATTGCATCATCGATACCGTCGAGCGATGCCAGAATTGCTTTGAGAGCCATGTTTATCCATCCCGGATAGTTGTGCGCTTCCCGCGCATTGAAAAAGGCCCGGAAGGATCACCCTACCGAGCCGTGTGAAGTCAGATTGTCGATTGAACTATTCCGCCGGCTCTTTCACCGGTGGAGTGACCGCAGCGGTCAGATCATCCTCGGTGTCATCGCCGGGAAGTTCGTCCATAATCCGTTTTTCCTCTTCGTCCGCGTCAAACTCGGGTGAAAGGATGCTTCTGCGCTTCATTTCTTGCCAGAGCGTCTGTGTGCTGAGCTTTCCGCGCTCGTTCATAGTCAGAAGCGTTTCAGGTGCCTTGTCCTCACCAAGCTCGATAGCGAAGTCAGTGTTCACGTAGACGGTCGGCTCGAGCTTCACGTTCAACCACATCGATGTGAAGACATAAGCTCGCTCCAGACAATCCTTGAGCATGAAAGCCCACGCCTGTACGGCGCTGGCTGACTTCTGGGAGGCGAAGGCGGCTGCAACCTGTGTTATCCCACTTGTGCCTGCTGTCAGCGGCTGGCGGCCAAGTTCGCGCATCTGGGTTTCGGTCTTGTCCACCTCTTCAGACAGAAACTTGAGCGATGAGGCTGACGGCTCGATGAACTGCCACTGTCCGCTCTTCGCGCCATCAGGAGCCGGAGGCGCATAAAGAACCACCGAGGGTCCAATAGGCGCCATGATCGGCCTGCCGTTCTCATCCACCGGTGGCGTCACACCGTTGCCCGCAAGCATCGGGAATGCGGTCAGTTCCTTCGCAGATTTGAGATTGGTCTCCTGTTGATAATGCTCGACCTGCAATTCAGCGACGTTTCGCATCGGCGGGCGGATGCGCCACGTCGATCCCTCACGCCTGCCGGTAAAGAATGGAACAAGCGCAATAACACCAATCGAGATCGGACCTTCAGCAATCAGCGACCAGCCAGCATTGCTCGTTATGCCTTTCTCCCAGATTTCATATCGGGCCGGTCCATACTGACCATCTTCGAGTTCATCTCGGATCAGGATTCGCACACGATCAATGCACTTCTCGTTGCCGGCATTGTCGCTTTGCGTGACGGGTTCATAGATCTTTGCGTAGGTGAACTGTTCCTTGCCGTTGATGACCTTGCTTTCGACCCAGAGCATGTCTGTGGCTGGAATATTCACCCAGTACGGCCGCGCACCCATCCGCTTCTCGTCGGCTAGTGTGGCTCCTTCCGGAACGGTCGGATAGTCGACCAGTATCCAGTCGATTGCGTTGTGAATACCATTGAAGAACACCGTATCGGCAAAGACATGCAGATGATTGCCGCCGCCGTCGATATCCTCGGTCACAACCTTGATTGCTTCCGGAACAGTATCGTTGGCAAGCGTGACTTCTTTCGAGAATGGCTTCGATGCCAGGTTTTCCACGATGTCCGAATAGATGTCAGTGAACTTCGAGTTCGCCAGCCGGTAGGCATAGTTCGGATCGCTCTCGTTCGGGAATTGCGGGAGATAAGCCTTGCCAGCCTTCCGCATCGCATCCACACCACCACGGATAGCTGCAACCTTAGTCCAGTAGCCTAGCATCGCCTTATAATCGGCTGATGTTGCGAGATAATCTGTATCAGCCATTTAATCGTCCATAGGTTCCGAAGACAGCTTTCGGCATCTCAGCACCAAGCATCAGTTCAGTGATTGCCCATACAAGGGCGTCGGCACGGTCAGGAGACCCCTCACCCACGTAACCGGAGGCAGTGAAGTTGCACATCTGGTCTTCGAGATCGGGAAACATGCCCACGTGATGAACCTTGCCTTGTTCGTACAAGGCGCTGATCGGCTCGGCGCGAACCGCCTTCCCACGGCTGGCAACAACTTCCTTGAAGGCCGCCTTCTTATCGGCAGTCGCGACGGTGAAGCGCACCATGTCGCCACCGTAGTTCCGCTCACCGACAATCCGGTCAGCTTCGAAACGGTGATACAGGTCGACTGCGCGCCGCCCCCATCCTTCGGGCGACAACTGGCAAGTGCCGTCCTCGAGAATGTATGCGTGACCATCTATTCCACGACCTGCGACAACAATGCCGATGTCGTCGCCGCCGTCATCACCCCGCGTACCCGAGGGGTCGACAGCAACCACAATTCGAACCAGTTCCGGGGCCTGCTTCACGCGTAGGCTGTCTATACCCGGCATGATATTGCCATCGGCAGCCGTGCGGTCATCCAGCGCCCACAAGGCGCCATTGACTTCACTTGCCCATTCGCCTGCTTCAAAACGTAACCGCTTTGCCGCCGACATCGAAGCCAGAACGTCGAAATACTCCGCCGGCAGATTATCGGCGTTATCGGACGGGTTTACCTTCATCTCGACGTAGTCGTCGGGATTAGGAAGCGCCTCTTTCGTGCCGGGCTTCATCTTCGCCCGGAATAGTTGAAAGCTCCAATGAAGCTTTGACGGTGGGTTACAGTCGAAATAGGCCTTGAGCGCCAGAAACTGCCGTCCAGTGGCTTTCGCTATTTGAGCGGCGAGCTCACACTTTTGGGCCAGGCGGGACATAGCGGTTTCAACCGATGCCCAAGGAATCTGACTGCTTTCATTGAAATAGAGGGTTGCGTATTCCTGCCCAAGGATCTTCTCGACGCGCTCCTTGTCATCCAGACCCGCAATCCAGACCTGAGAACCGTTCGGTAACTCGACATAGAAGTCAGTTTTATCGAACCGCACTCGCAACGATGGGAAGCAAAGCTTCAGAACCTTGGGCAGCGTATCGGACCAGACGGAAGTCTTGGCATGATTAAAACGGAAACGGAAAATGACGTGCCGAGAACCAGGCGCGTTGATTGACCGCTGAATGATGGCGCGGACAAGTACGAACGTCTTCCCAGACCGGGAGCCGCCGCGCAGCATGATATTGCGCGCAGGGCCAGCCAATAGCCGGTTAGCCTGTCTTTGCTTCTCCGTCAGTTGAATTGCAGCCATGTCTCACAGTTCAGCGTCCTCTTGCGACACGGTCAGAGAAATCTCGCCTGAGTGCTCGTGTTTCTCGATCATAAAGCCGAGCATTTTAGCCATATCGACAAGTGCGCCCTTCTTATCGTGAAGCTTAAACTTGATGCGGCGAACGTCTCGTGCATCTTCTCCGCGACCGTCTTTGAAGTCCTCAACGGTGACCTCCGCCAACGCTGCCGCTTGCTCGCGCGTCAGGTTCGAGAAATCCAGATACGGGTCTCCATCCGTTCCGGCTCGCATGTAATCGAGCATGTTCGAGAACCCGATCTTGGCCAACTCCTCGACAATGCGCTCTTTCGTGATTTCAAGCTTGGCAGCGGTCTTGTTCTGGCCTTTTGCGATGGCTTCTTGCACCTTAACATTGGTTAACAGGCGGGAACCTTGTTCAGTCGCCGTCTTCTCACTGTACCCGGCCCTAATCGCCGCCTGTGTGGCATTCAGGTCAATCAGGTATTGAGCGACAAACCGCTCTTGTTTTGGCGTGAGATTCAAGCTTGTATTCCTATAGCGTCAACGTACGGGAGGCTGAAATGAACGAAGATCTGATCAATCGGCTGGCGGTTTCCAGCGAGCGCCTGCATCTGCGGGGTCTCGAGGTCATTCGCGAGAACCGGGATTCGGATATAGCGGTGCTGATGTCCGGCGTTGCCGTGGCGATGGAAGCTATCCGGGTAATCGGTGAGCAGGTAGATGGTCTACAAGAACAGTTGGCCCGGATTCGCTAGGCAAACCAATTCCTTCAGACCACGCCGTTACTAACGGTCAGTCGGCCCTCGGCAATCTGGCGCTGGCGACGCGCCACTTCGCGGGCGCCGTTGGGCTTGTACGTGCGGCCACCGAGACGAATGCGCTTGCCCCCTGAATGGCCGCGAGGCCGACCCAGAGGCCCAATCGGCGGCACAACGAAGCCGCCACCAAAGAAACCACGAACAGACGACAGCAGAGCCATCGCCGCGGCAGCAAAGCCAAAGCGCATATCGTTCTCCGAACGTTAATATGAAAAACCCCGCACTAGGCGGGGCTGATGTAAGCGGCAAGCCGCCCCCGTCTGGCGGAAGGGGTTAGCGGTGGGATATTGGTAGCGGACACGATGATTTGCTGTGAGCTTCTATGTCTGCGCCTAGTTCTGGAACTAGAACCTTCCATATGATTGAAGCTGTTGCCGAGCGCCTTGATGGTGCGCCGCGGCAGCTTCGCCGACGCTGGTCGGACGAGTTCAAGGCACGGGCGGTGGCGGAGGCATTGGAGCCAGGCGCAAGCGTCTCGGCGATCGCGCATCGGCTCGGCATTCACCCGTCGCAACTCTTTGGCTGGCGTCGTGCGGTCTTGGACGCACGGAAGGTTTCCACGGAAGCGGCGCGTTGTGAGATAGCTGCGGCGTCTACTGGCGAAGCGGTGATCGAGGTTGTCATTGGCGACGTGATCGTGCGTGCTCGCGCTGACGTCAGTGAGGAGCACTTGCAGCGGGTGATCCGGGCGGTGCGCTCGGCATGATCCCCTCCGGCGTGAAGGTGTTCCTGGCCAGTCACCCGGTCGACTTCCGCAAGGGGCCGGACAGCTTGCTGTCGCTGGTACGTGACGCCGGCAGTGATCCGTTCAACGGTGCGCTATATGTCTTCCGGGCCAAACGAGCGGATAGAGTGAAGATCGTCTGGTGGGACGGCTCCGGCGTCTGCCTTTATGCCAAGCGGTTGGAAGAATCGCAGTTCTGCTGGCCCCGCATCGGTCATAACCGTGTTCAGCTCAACCATGCCCAACTTCTGGCGCTCGTCGATGGCATGGACTGGAAGCGGGTTCGATCTGTGCCGGTCAAGCCGCCGGAGATTGTTGGGTAAAAGCCCTGCGGCGAAGTGAATCAGCGGCCTGAAAGGGCAGGAAAACCGGAGCAGAATATGCTCTGGTCGAACCGATGATGCCGCCCGATCTCAACCTCCCGGATGACGTAGAAGCGCTGAAAGCTTTTGCGCTTGCCATGGCCGAAAAGGCGGCGCGGACCGACGCTCTGGAGAGCGAGGTTGCTGATCTCAAGGCGCGAAACGCCGTTGCCGATGAGCGCATCGAGCGTCTGACGCAGATCCTGAAGGCCTTCGATCGCGCCCGCTTCGGCCGGCGATCGGAAAAGCTCGGCTCCCCAACCACCGACGACGAGCAGCAGGCCTTTGTCTTCGAGGAAATCGAGACCGGCATCGCCGCGATCAGGGCGCAGGTCAGCAAGGGCCGCGAGCGTCCGGACGGCAAACGTCCGCCGCGGCCGCGCAAGGGCTTCGCACCGCATCTGGAGCGGGTTGAAGTGGTCATCGAGCCGGAGGATCGGCCGGAGCATGCCGGCAAGCAGAAGGTGCTGATCGGCGAGGACGTCTCGGAGCGGCTGGATGTGGTGCCGGCGAAGTTCCGCGTCATCGTCACCCGCCGCCCGAAGTATGCCTTCAAAAATGAGGACGGCGTCATCCAGGCGGCGGCGCCGGCGCACATCATCGAGAGCGGCATTCCGACGGAAGCGCTTCTGGCGCAGATTGCCGTCTCCAAGTATGCCGATGGCCTGCCGCTCTACCGACAGGAGGCGATCTACGCCCGCGACAAGGTCGAGCTCGACCGCAAGCTGATGGCGCAATGGATGGGCAAGCTCGGGTTCGAGCTGGAGATCCTGGCCGACTATCTCTTCGATGAGATCAAGAAGGGCGAGCGGATCTTCGCCGACGAGACCACGCTACCCACGCTCGCGCCCGGTTCCGGATCGACGAAGACAGCTTGGCTTTGGGCGTATGCCAGGGATGATCGAACATTCGGAGGCAGCGGTCCGCCGATGATAGCCTATCGCTTCGAAGATAGCCGAGCCGGCGAATGCGTCGCCCGGCATCTGAACGGCTATCGCGGCATCCTGCAAGTCGACGGCTATGCCGCCTATAACAAGCTGGTCCGCTCCGATCGCGGCAATGAAGGCGTCACATTGGCTGGCTGCTGGTCGCACAGTCGGCGCAAGTTCTATGAGCTGCATGTCGGTAAAAGCTCCGAGATCGCAACGACGACGGTCGAGAGGATGGCGAAGCTCTGGCAGATTGAGGAGACCCTCCGCGGCAAAAGTCCTGACGCCCGTGTCGCGGCGCGTCAGGAGGCATCCGCGGCGATCGTCGCGGACCTCTTCGCGCTTTGGCAGAAGACCCTGCAGCGGGTCTCCGGCAAATCGAAACTGGCTGAGGCGCTCCGCTATGCCATCTCGCGTCGCGCCAACTTCGAGCGCTTCCTGGCCGATGGCCGCATTGAGCTCGACTCCAACATCGTCGAGCGAGCAATCCGGCCCCAGGCGATTACCAGAAAGAACTCACTCTTTGCTGGCAGCGATGGCGGGGGACGGACCTGGGCAACCATCGCGACACTGCTGCAGACGGCGAAGATGAACAATATCGATCCCCTTGCCTGGCTCACTCAGACCCTCGTGCGCATTGCCAACGGCTGGTCGAGCAGCAAAATCGACGCGCTCATGCCGTGGAACTACGCCGTCTGAACGGCCTCAGCTTGCCGCTTACGGGCTGATTGTTGGTCGCTTATTTAGACAGATGCGCTATCCTGATGAAAACAGGAGGCAGCAATGTATCAGATCAAGGTATTGGAACTTCTCGAAGACGGTACCTCACGGCCATATGAGTTCACCGAAATGGAAACCGCGCAAGAGTTCGTCCGAAACGCCACCTTTGACCTTAAGGTCTGGATAGAAGAGTACGGCATCTTTGAACGTGATGACTTCCTGAAGCTCCGGTCTATGCCGCAGGATGAAGCCATCCCGTTTTAGTTCCGCGCCTCTCTCCAATGAAAAAGCCGCCACCCGAAGGCGACGGCTGATACACGGTTCCCCGTGGGGTCGATATAACTGCATCCGGCGATCAACCCGGATGGCCCTTGGTAGGGACTTAGAAACGGTGGCCTACCACCATACGGATAAGACCAGAACGGATCGAGCGTTACGCTTCGGTCACTGGCTTCTCGACTTCCGCTCCTATCCGAAGCGCCGCCGTTCTGATTTGGTTGCGGCAGGTGGGATTTGCACCCACGATCTCCGGTTTATGAGACCGGCGAGATAACTACTTCTCCACTCCGCATTAAATGGTACCCGGGTCAGGAATTGAACCTGCATCGAAGCGGTTATGAGCCGCTGGCATTACCATTATGCTATCCGGGCATTCTGCCCTCATGTCTCGCGCTACCCGGATAAGTGGGGCGGTACTGCATGAGGGCGGATTTTTGCCCTAGTCGGCGCTCTTTTGAGCCGTCTGGCTACGAGGACTTCCCCAGACCCGTTCTCCAACCACGGCTATCTTCGCTGGCCGTCAGCTACTTGCGAGGAGCCGTGTCGCTTTCCGTTGAATGCACTGCCCCGAAACTTTCGCGCAAGGTTTGTACCTGACCCTTGTTCTATCGAATCAACGGGGGCAACTGTTTCATGAATGACGGCGGAAAGAAAACTCGAAGGGGAAGACC
>Ga0182737_1001352_pt1:0-17500 | contig 24688 bp, 15 predicted proteins | sample eDN5th30CBELigOP_FD_128878 | JGI IMG/M metagenome (GOLD analysis project Ga0182737, IMG submission 128878) | Enriched Organic Plus compost microbial communities from Emeryville, California, USA - eDNA 5th pass 30_C BE-Lig OP (version 2) (version 2) ...
GGCGTACACCGCGGCGGAACCCACGGGCACCTCACCCACCGCGACGGTGTGGCCCTGCGGCAGCGTGACCGCCTTCTCGCCGGGGCCCAGCTGCGCCTCGGCAACGAGCCGGACATTCTCGATCGCGGTCTCCAGGGCGGAGCGCACGCTCGGTTCCAGCGCCTCGAGCGCCTCGAGTGCCTCGTCCTGGCCGACCCGGAGGCTGTGGGCCTCGGCCTCGGTCGCGTCGAAGCGGCGGGTCAGCTCGATCAGGGCAGCATCGCCCCGCTCCGCGACCTGGGCCGCGATCTCGCTCACGTCGACGCTCCGCGCCTCGTGACTCAAGAACGTCCGGATCTCCTCGGCGAGGCGGCTTGGCGCCGCCCATTCGAGGCGGCGGGTGATCACGACTCTCCCGCGGTCCGGACGGCCTCGCGCAGGCGGCCGGCCAGGTCGTCGACCTCTTCCCTGCGGATCCGGTACGAGACCCGGTTGGCGACCAGGCGGCCGGTCGAGCTCAGGATCTCCTCGCGCACCTCCAGATTGTTCTCGGCGAGGGTGCGACCGGTGGCGACCAGGTCGACGATCCCGTCGGCGAGCCCGACCAGCGGCGCCAGCTCGATCGAGCCCTTGACCTCGACCAGCTCCACCTGCCGCCCCTGCTCGGCGAAGTACTCCTCGGCGATCCGCTTGTACTTGGTGGCGATCTTCATCATGCCGAGGCGGCGCTGATGCTCCGAAGGCGCGACGTCGCCCTTCTGGGTGGCCAACACCATCCGGCAGGGGCCGATCCCGAGGTCGACCAGCTCGTAGACGGGCCTGTCGCCCTGCTCCAGCAAGACATCCTTGCCGGTGATCCCGACGTCCGCGGCCCCCGCCGAGACGTAGGTGGGGACGTCGGAGGGACGCATCGTGATCAGCATCAGCTCGCCCCCGTCGAAGACCAAGGAACGCGAGTCGCCGCGGACCTCCGCGGTCTCGACCCCGACGCGGTCGAGCAGGTCGAGCGTCTCGGAAAGCAGGGCGCCCCGGGGAGCGGCCAGCTTCAGCTTGCCGCCGGTCTTCCGCAGCTCATCGAACACGATCGCCCCCCGCGCCCGCCGTCACGCCGCGCTCGAGCTGCGCCTTGTGGATCCGCTCGACGTACAGGGTGAAGCCGGCGGCCGGCAGGTCGAGCCCGAAGCGGTTCATCAGGTCGTCGTATCTGCCGCCGCCCCCGATCACGTCGCCGACCGTCTCGTCGTAGACCTCGATGGTCGCGCCACTGTAGTAGCCGATCTCGCGCAGCATCCCGAGGTCGATCAGGACCGTCCGGGCGAGGCCCCGGGCGGAGATCGCCTCGAAGTTTCTGGTCAGGCGGGCGAGTGCCTCCGCGAACCCGGCCCCGCCGAGCCCGCTCGCCCGCTCGAGCACCTCGGCACCGCCTCGCAGCTGGATCAATCCGGCCGCCTCGGCCACGGACTCCGCGCTCAGCTCGTCGGACTCCGCCAGGACCCGCTCGACGCCGACGAGGTCGTGGGAGACCAGGAGTTCGGAGCTCCGGTCGATCGTTTCGGGGCCGGCCCCGGCGTCCTGGAGCAGCGCTGTCCAAAGCCCGTCCTCGCCCAGCCCGATGACCGCGTCTTCCAGCCCGACGGCCGAGAGGGAGCGATCCAGGAGCTCGATCACCTCGGCCGTACCCTCGGGGCCGGCGACGCCGATCAGCTCCACCCCTGCCTGCCCGAACTCCCGCAGCTCGCCCCGCTGCGGCGTGACCGCGCGGTAGGCGTTGGCGACGTAGCTGAGGCGGTGCGGTGGATCGAGGTCGCGGAACCGGTCCGCGACCAGCCTCGCGATCGGGATCGTCATGTCGGTGCGGAGCGCGAGGAGTTCGCCGCGCTCGTCGAAGAATCGGTAGGCGGCGCCGGCCGAGCCGCCGTCGGCCAGCTCGAGAGCGTCGGCGTACTCGAGGGTAGGAGTCCGGACCTCCCGGAACCCGGCCCCCTCGAAGGTGCCGATCAGGGCAGCCTCGATGGCGCGGAGTTCGCGCATCTCGTCCGGGAGCACGTCCCGGGTGCCTGGGGGAATCGGACGGATCAAGTTCCCCCTACTCGTCTACGCGCTCGATGTGGGCCCCGAGGGACTGCAAGCGGGCGTCGATGTTCTCGTAGCCGCGGTCGATCTGGCGGATGTTCCCGATCTCGGAGGTGCCCTCGGCGGCGAGGGCCGCGATCAGCATCGCCATGCCGGCGCGGATGTCGGGGCTGTCGACCCTTTCGCCGTGCAGGCGGGTCGGGCCGCTCACGATGGCCCGGTGCGGATCGCAGAGCGTGATCCTCGCCCCCATCGCCACCAGCTTGTCGACGAAGAAGAGACGATTCTCGAACATCTTCTCGAAGATCAGGATCTCGCCCTCGGCCTGCGTCGCGAGCGCGAGGGCGATCGAGGTCAGGTCGGCCGGGAAGGCGGGCCAGGGGCCGTCCTCGATCTTGGGGATCGCCCCGCCCACGTCGGGCTGGACCCTGAGGTTCTGGGACGGGGGCACGATCACGTCCGTCCCCTCGACCACCGACTGGAACCCGAGCCGACGGAACTGGCGGCGGATCATGACCAGGTCGAACGGCTCGATCTCACGGATGCGGAGCTCCCCGCCGGTGGCGGCGGCCAGCGCCATGAAGCTTGCGATCTCGATGTGGTCCGGGGTGACCTTGTGATCGGCACCGCCGAGCTTCTCCTGGCCCTTCACGATCATCACGTTCGAGCCGATCCCCTCGATCGGCGCGCCCATCTTCACGAGGAGGCGGGCCAGGTCCTGGACGTGCGGCTCCGAGGCCGCGTTCAGGATGGTGGTCTCGCCGGGGGTGAGCGCGGCGGCCATGAGGGCGTTCTCGGTGCCCATGACGGACGGCTCGTCCATGAAGATCTCCGCCGCACGCAGGCCGCCGGGCGGTGCGCTGAGCTCGATCCAGCGGTCCCCGCCCACCCGGGCCCCGAGCTCTCGGAACGCGTCGAGGTGGGCGTCCAGGCGCCGGCGCCCGATGAAGTCGCCCCCGGGCGGCGGCATGCTGACGTTGCCGAAACGGGCGAGGAGCGGGCCGGCGAGCAGGAACGAGGCTCGGATCGCCGCGGCGAGATCCTCGTCGAGGGTGGTTCCATCCACGTCCTTGGCGCACAGTCGGACGGTGTTGTCCTCGACCCACTCGACCGTCACGCCGAGGGCGGCGAGCAGGTCGATCTGCGCCTCGGTGTCGCGGATGCGGGGCACGTTCGCAATCGTCACTACCTCCTCGGTGAGGAGGCAGGCGGCCAGGATCGGCAGCGCGGCATTCTTGTTGCCTGCGGCCGTGATCTCGCCGGAGAGCGGCACTCCGCCCTGAATTACGAACTTCTGCATCTAATTTGACCCCGAGGTTGACTGTGTGGGTGGACTGGACGGGGGCATTGCAGCCCGACCGAAAGCCGGACTAGGGTAACACCGGTCATGGCACGAGCTTCCAGAGGCAGCGGGAGGGGCGGCGGCGACCGGATAAGGCGTCCGTTGAAGATCCTGCTCGGGATCCTGGCGGTCCTCCTGATCCTCGTCCTGCTCAACGCTTTCGCGCTCGACAACGAGACCGGATCGGCCGAGTTGACCATCCCCGAGGCGCAGCTGGTCGAGACGACCTCCGGGCAGCTCCAGGTCCTCGACACCGGCGGCCCGGCGACCGGCGGCGGGCTTCCGGTCGTCCTGGTCCATGGTTCCGCCGGAGCGATCAACTGGTGGGACGAGCTGGTTCCCCTCCTCGAACGGGACCGACGCGTGATCGCGGTCGACATGCTCGGGTACGGGGGCTCGAACAAGCCGGACTCCGATTATTCGATCGAAACCCAGGCGAACCTGATCGCCCAGGTGATGGCGAAGCTCGACGTCTCCCGGGCGGTGATCGTCGGCCACTCGCTCGGCGGCAAGGTCGTGACGTCGCTGGCCGAGCAGTCGCCGGACCTCGTCGCGGGGATCGCGGTGATCGACACCGCACCCGACAACTCGTTCGGGGGACTAACCGGGGGTGCGCGGGCGACGAAGGTGCCGTTGGTGGGTCAGGCCCTCTGGCGGATCGCACCCGACTTCATGGTCCGCCGCAACGTGGCCCAGGGCTTCGCCCCCGGCTTCGACGTGCCCCAGAAGTACGTCGACGACGTCCGGGCCATGACCTATCCGGCCTACAAGGAATCGGCGGCCCGCAGCGATGACTACACGGGCGAGAAGGGCCTGGTCGAGCGTCTGACCGAGATCGCCAAACCTCTCCTGGTCATCTTCGGCGAGCGGGACCAGATCTACGACGCCCGCGAGGCCCTCAGCACGTACGCGGCGATCCCCGGCGTCCAGACCCTGTTGATCCCCGGGTCGGGCCACTCGCCCCAGGTCGAGGCCCCGGAGAAGACGGCGGACGCGATCACGAGCTTCGCCAACGGAATCGAAGCCAGGGAGAGGGCAGCCGCAAGAGCCGAGGCCGAGGCGAAGGCGAAGGAGAGAACCAAGGCGAGGGCGAGGGCCAAGGCGAGGGCAAGAGCGAGGGCCAAGGCAAAGACCAGAGCCAAGGCCAGAGCCCAAGCCAGGGCAAAGGCCAAGAACAAGGCCAGGACCTAGGCCGGGCCGGGACAGGGCGGGACAGGCCTAGGCCCGACCTAGGTCAGATCAAACCTAGGCCCGGCCTAGGCCCGACCAAGACCTAGGCCAAACCAAGACCAACACCGGAAACCAGGCGAAACCAGGGCCATCCAAGACCAGGCCAGACCAGACGTTTAGGCACAGGCCGGAACCACCAAGACCCGCCGGGACCCAAGGGTGGCTGCACTAATGACGTCTATGTCGCTTAAACCGCAGCCACCTCGGAGCCACCCGCACACCCAATCCCGTCCAGACCCAACGGTGGCTGCACTATTGACCTCCATACCGCAGAAACCGCAGCCACCTCGGAACCACCCGCACACCCAATGCCATCCAAACCCAACGGTGGCTGCACTAATGACGTGTATGTCGCTTAAACCGCAGCCACCCAGGTCAAAGCGGCCCATCAGTACGCTGGCCAAGGTCGAGCCGCGGCCCTCCCCTCGTCAGTGGTGATCGTCTTGACGGGGAACGTCCCGCGACCCACACCGCGTCACCGGCTGCCGTTGGCGGACTCCATGCGAGTTCGTCGCCTGGCGAGATCGAGATGCGCGATCACCTTTTCGATGGTTCTGCCGGGTTCGCGCTTGAGCATCGACCATGTGAGGCGGAGCACGACGTAGCCCTTCATCTGAAGATCAGAGTCACGTTCTCGGTCTCTCTCGAATCCGAGCGCGGTACCGTGGTCCTTGCGCCCATCGGTCTCCACGATCAATCGCTCCTCGGGCCAGAAGAAATCGACCTCGTAACCCTCGACGGTGGCGTTCACGATCGGGGGGCGCACGTTGCCATCTCGACAAACCCGCAGAAACAGACCTTCCATCTCATTGCGAGTCGATCCGGCCGTTGGATCCCATTCCTCGAGGACCTCAAGGAGCCTTCCGACCCCTTTCTTGCCGATCGACCTCCGGGCGCATTCCCTTAACCGATCCAGCTTGAGCAGGCCTTGCCGATTGGCTTCGTGCAGCAGCTTCTTCAGACTGGCCCGCGATGTCGATCCACAGATGTCGACGAACGTACGTGCCACGGTCGTGACCGGAAGCCCATCAACTTCCGTCCGATCCGACGCAGGCAGGTTGCGGGTCCTGTGGACCACGAGGATCGGAAGGGACCGGTGCCGCTTGAACGCGGCCTGACCCATCGCGGCTCCGGCCCGCTTCCGACGTCCGGTCGTGGTCGCGCGCACCACCTCGGTCGGTCCGGATCGGTCGACGATTCCCCATGCATGGGCGGCACTCATGTGCGAGAGGACGCTCCCCTCTCCGGCCGCCAACACCGACGACCACCAAACTGATCTACGTTCGACGCGATCGGTGAGCGAGAAGGTCCCGCGATACAGGCGCCGAAGGCGACCGTCCTTCACCCACCCAATCATCGTGGAGTCGCTAACCCCGATCGCCCTCAGCTGCACCCGTGAGATGGCTCCTTCCTGGGAACCACTTATGGCAAGAATGTCGTTCCAGACGGATCGCGATTTGGCCACGGTCGGAATGTGGCGGCAGATGGTTCACGAAACAAGACCAACCGGCAACTATTCGTAGACGAATAATTGACCAACCTCGTCCGAACAGAGCCACGCAGTCAGGTGGCTGCAGTATTGGCGTCTATGCCGCTGAAATCGCAGCCACCTCGGAGCCGACCGCGCCCCCACTCTTTCCCGGCCTGAGGTGGCTGCAGTATTGGTGTGTATGCCGCTGAAATCGCAGCCACCTCGGAGCCGACCGCACACCCAATGCCGTCCAGACCCAAGGCGGCTGCACAATTGACCTCTATACCGCAGAAACCGCAGCCACCCGTGGTTTTGAAACCGGGTACCGACTTGAAACCGGGTACCGTTGAAACCGGGTACCGTTGAAACCGGGTACCGACTTGAAACCCGGGTACCGCGTAGAACCCGTACCCGCCGGAATTCGTATTGCTGGAACCCCGGTACCGGCTTGAAGGTTTCGGCTCGAAAGGTGGTCCGCCGGGTTGGCCTCCCTCAGCGGGCGAAATGACCGCCGGACCTTGCCCAGGCGAGGAGTTCTTCCTTGTCGTTGAAGCTGTCGGCGATCCTGTGCTCGCCGCGGTGGTGGACCAGGTACAGGGCGTTCTCGCCGAGTTCCTCGCCCGTCGAGGTGCTCGTTGGCGGGGCGCCCTCCGGGACTTCCACCCCCTTCCAGATGTGCCACTGGTCCTTCTGCATCAGGAACGGGACGATGTGCTCCAGCCGGCAGAACGCGGTGCCGAGGCTCTTGTCGGGCCAGAGCACCCGGTAGCCCTGGTCCTCGTCGAGCTCGACGCCACACCAGTCACAGCGATTCCCCTGCGGTTTGCTCACGTGCGCACCGTATCGCCGTGGTCGCCCCACCGCTGGAACACCAGGCTCGCCAGGGCGATCAGGACGCCGCTCACGAATATGAGGGTGCCCATCACGAAGACCTGCGGCGGAATTCCGACCTTGACCGCTCCCGCCACCCACAAGGGGAACGTGAGGGTCTGGCCGGCCACGAAGCTGGTGATGATGTAGTCGTCGATCGAAAGCGCGAAGGAGAGCAGGAAGGCGGAAAAGATCCCCGGCAGGATCAGGGGCATCGTCACCTTCCAGAAGGCGACCCACGGGGGCGCGCCGAGGTCGGCGGCGGCCTCCTCGAGCGACTCGTCGAGGCCGCTGACCCGGGCCTGGACCACGATGATCACGATCGCCACGTTGAAAGCGACGTGGGCGATCAAAATCGTGAGGATCCCCCTGGGGATCGACAGCGCGATGAAGAAGCCGAGCAGCGAAGCGCCGACCACGACGGTCGGGGCGGTCAGGTTTGTCACGACGACCAGGTCGATCGCGCCCCTCCCGCGGAACTTCCGTCGAGCGAGCGCCAGCGCCGCCGGCGTGCCGAGTGCCGTCGCGATGATGGAGCTGATCACCGCGACCTCGAGCGAATGCCAGAGCGCCTGGGTCAGGTCCTGTACCTGGAAGAGCTTGGAGTACCACTCCGTCGTGAAGCCGTGCCAGGCGAAGGTGAGACGCTGGTTCGGCGCCTTGTTGAACGTGTAAACGATCATCACCGCGATGGGCACGAGCGTGTAGGCCATGACCGCGAAGACGTAGCTCGGGAGCACGAACCTCGTCCACGGCCTGGACCTCACGGGGCGCGCGCTGTCCGAAGGGGTTCTCCGGCCAGCCATCAGCTGTACTCCTGGATCGTCCGGGTGCCGAACACCCGCGCGTAAACGAACACGCAGACCAGCAGGGCCAGCATGAGCATCATCGAGAGTGCGGACGCGACCGGGTAGTCCCCGTTCTGCACGTATTGGGTCTGGATGATGTTGCCGATCATCGTGGTGCTCGGCCCGCCGAGGATCTGAGCGCTCAGATAGTCGCCGACGTTGGTGATCCCGACCAGCAGGATACCCGCGTACACGCCGGGGGCCGAGAGCGGCAGGATCACCCGGCGGAACTGCTGGTAGCCGGACGCGTAGAGGTCTCCGGCCGCCTCGACCAGGTCACGGTCGATCTTCTCCAGGGCGACGTAGATCGGCAGGGCCATCCAGGGAAGCGCGTCATACGTGAGCCCGGTGATCACGGCGGTCGGGGTCGAGAGGATGTGCGCGTCGTCGCCCAGGATCCCGATGCTCTTCAGCGTCCCCAGCAAGATGCCCTCGTCGGAGAGGATGAACTGCCAGGTCAGGATTCGGATGATGAAGCTGACCAGGAACGGGAGCAGGAGCAGGAAGAGGAACAGGGACTTGCGGCGTCCTCCGTGGAACGCGATCCAGTAGGCGACCGGATACATCGCGACCAGGGCGAGCAGGGTCGAGATGCCGCCGTATAGGAACGATCGCCCGAGCTGGGGCGAGTACTGGTCCAGTACATCGGGAAAGATGGAGAAGTTCCAGGTGAGGGTGTATCCGTCGATCGGATTGCCGGTCATCAGGGAGATCGACACGATGGCGACCAGCGGCACGATGAAGAACAGGCCCAGCCACAACATCGCCGGCGCGGATTGCAGGTATGGCGTGATCCTGGACTTCATGACTGGATGATCGGGTCGAAGAGACCGACCCACTTCTCGTGGGTCTCGAGCGTCTCGGTCATGGGGTACTCCTTCAGCCGCGCGAGCTCCTCCTCGGACGGGAAGATCAGGGGGCTGTCGGCCACCACCGGGTCCTCGAGCTGGTTGGCGATGATCGGCTTCGCGGCCGGGACCGGGGATATGTAGTTGACCCAATCCTCGATGATCGCCTGGATCTCGGGGTCGTAGTAGAAGTTGATCCACTCCAGCGCGTCGACCGGGTTGGCCGCGTGGTAGGGGATCACCGAGTTGTCCCGCCACAACACGCCGCCCTCCCTCGGGATCACGAACTTGAGGTGGGGGTACCCGGAGTGGTTGGCCTGGAAGATGTCTCCGGAGTAGGCCTGGGTCACAGCAAGGTCGCCGTCCTGGAGCGCCTTGATGTAGCCGTTGTCGTAGTACTGCCTGACGATCCCCTGGTCGCGCTGCTTGGTCAGGAGGGCGGCCGACTTCTTCCAGTCGGCGTAGGTGGAGGTCTCCGGCTCGATCCCGAGGGCCAGCAGGCCGACCGTGCCGAGCTCGTCCGGATCGCTCAACATCCCGACCTTGCCCTTGTACTTCGGGTCGAAGAGGATCTCGAGCGAATCGACCGGCCCGTCGACCTGGCGTTCGTCGTACGCGATCGCGGTCGCTCCGGCCTGCCAGACCGCGCAGTAGGTGAGGTGGGGGTCGTAGCCGAGATCGGTCGCGACGGTGCCGGCGTACTTCTTGAAGTTCGGCAGCCGGGAGTGGTCGAGCGGGATCAGCCAGCGGTTCTGCATCAGCTGGGTGAGCTGCCAACCGTTCGACATCACGATCACGTCGTATCCGATCGACTGGCCGTTCTGGAGCACCGGGCTGATCTGGGAGAAGAACGCGGCGTTGTCCTGGATGACCGGGCTGTACTTGACGTCGATGCCGGTTTGCTTCGCGAACTTCTGTAGCGACGGATGCTTGCCGTTCTCCGTGTCGATGTAGAGCGGCCAGCTCGCGATGTTGAGCTCGTCGTGCCTCCTCTGCCGCTTCCACCAGTCCGACCAGTCGAACCCGGCTTCCCAGCCGGTGTCCTTGGTGCCGGGCAGTCCACAGGCCGCGATGAACTGGGCGAGCCCCAGGCCGGCGAGCGCGCCCGCCGCCCCCTTCACGACCTGCCGTCGCGAGAACCTCGGCTGGGTCATCCCCCTGATCCAGGCCGGATCGCTCCGAAGGTCCCTCGACTTCTCGCGCATGGGTGCCCAACATAGCGCCCCGTCCTCCCGGAACCGGTGATCGACGACGAGACCGGTCCCTCGGGTTGACCGGTCCGCTGCATGTATGCGAACATACGTTCGTATATGGTCGTTTGCGTCCTCCTACCCCTCTTGGCTCTCAGAGCTGCCCTGGAAAGGGACCAGAAACGACTCCTGGAGCCGATCGCGCTGGCGCCGCAGCACGACGGCCCCCAGGTCACCGGCGAGGTGTCCCCCGCCGCGCATCGCCTGGGCGTGAGACCGGGAATGGGGCTGGGCGAGGCGGTCGACATATGCCCGGAACTCGCCCTGATCACCCCCGACCCGGGGCGCGCCGCCGGGATCTGGGAGGCCGTGCTGATCCGTCTCGAATCGATCGGGGCCGCGGTCGAGTCCCAGCGCGACGGCGAGGCGTTCTTCGATGCCACGACCGTCGAGCGCCTCCACGGGGGCCTCGACGGGGTGCTCGACGCGGTCGGGCGGAAGCTCGGCCCCAACTTCCTCGTCGCGGCGGCCCCAACCCGGCTCGCCGCGCTCGCCCGGGCCGGCGACCGGCCGATCGGCGAAGAGGCCGAGGAGCGCCGGATCCTGCCGCCCGAGGAGCTGGCCGCCTTCCTCTCCACCCTCCCGATCGGCATCCTGCTGGGCCGGCTCGACTCCGAGCCCGAGACCCGCCGGATGCTCGAGGCGATGCGAAAGCTAGGGCTGAAGACCCTCGGCGACCTCGCCGCGCTGCCCGCCGACGCCGTCGCCGACCGGTTCGGCCCCCTCGGCCTCGCCGCCCGGGACCTCGCCGACGGGATCGAGGGCCCCCTCCGTCCCCGCGGGCCGAAGGAACGGGTCGAGGAGTGGCTGGAGCTACCCGAGGCCGCCAGCGGCATCCACCTCGAGGGAGGCCTGACCATCCTCTGCGACCGGCTCGCGGGAAGGCTCCGGGCCTCCGGGACCAGCGCCAGGGCCCTGGCCGTGGAGGCCCGCCTGCTCGGCGGTGGCAGCTGGACCCACCAAGCCTCCCCCCGTCGCCCCACGGCCTCGCCCGTGATCCTGCGCCTCCTGCTCATGCCGGCCCTGGAGCAGCTTCCGCGCCCGGCCGAGCGGCTGGGGCTGCGGCTGATCGAGAGCGGCCCCCAGGCGGCCGAGCAGCTCGAGGTCGTCCACCGGCCCGGCGAGACCCGCAGGCGACGGCTCAGCGAGGCCGCCAGCCAGGTCCGGGCGGCGGTCGGCGAGAGCGCCCTGATGAGGATCCTCGAGACGGAGCCCGAGTCCCGGCTGCCCGAGCGCCGCATGCTCCTCACCCCCTACTCGACGGAATGAGGCACGGATGAGGAGAGCCGCCATGGCCGCTTCCGGCTCCCGCCCGACCCGGCTCTACGAGCCCCGGCCGGTCGACGTCACCATCGACGCCGGCAACGCGCCGCTCCAGGTGAACGACATCGACGTGGTCCAGATCCGGGAGGAGTGGATCGTCGAGGACGGCTGGTGGACCTCGGCCCCGATCAGCCGCTGGTACTTCGAGGTGGTGTTGATCGACGGCCGCGACCTGACCGTCTTCCGCTCGTTCCCCTCCGGGCAGTGGTTCGCCCAGCGGGCCTGAGGCCGCGATGCCGCCCGGGACCGGCAACGCGGCGCGTGCAGCTCCCTACGTCGAGCTCCACTGCCACTCCTCGTTCTCCTTCCTCGACGGGGCCTCCTCCCCGCTGGAACTGGCCAGCCAGGCGGCCGAGCTGGGCTACTCCGCCCTCGCCCTGACCGACCACGACGGCGTCTGGGGATCGATGGAGTTCGCGGTCGCCTGCAAGGGCGCCGGGATCCGGCCGCTCACCGGCGCCGAGCTGACCGTCGAGGACGGCGGCCGCAGCTTCCATCTCACCCTGCTGGTCGAGAACGAGACCGGGTACGCCAACCTCTGCCGGCTGCTGACCGGCGCCCACGCCCGGACCAGGGACTCCCGGGACCGGCGCCAGACCGAGCCGCGCCTGCCCCTCGAGGAGCTTGCCGGACGGGCCGAGGGGCTGATCTGCCTGACCGGCTGCGCCCGCCAGGGCCTCGTCCCGGCGGCCTGGGCGGACGGCGACCTCGCCCGCGGCGAACGCCTGGCCCGCAAGCTGCGGCGATGGTTCGGCCCCGAGAACCTCCGGATCGAGCTCCAGCGTCCCTACTGGCGACACGACCACGCCCGCAACCGTTGGCTCGCCGGCCTGGCCCGCGGCCTCGAGCTCGCCACGGTCGCGACCGGAAACGTGCACAGCCACGTCCCGGAACGGACTCGGCTCCAGGACGCCCTGGTCGCGGTGCGGCTGGGTACCGGCCTGGCCGAGTCCGAGCCCCACAGGCGCGGCAACTCGACCTCCAGCCTGGCCGCCCCCGCCCACATGGCGGCCCGCTTCCCCGAGCACCCGGAGGCGGTCGCCGAGACGATCCGGATCGCCGAGCGGCTCCAGTTCGACCTGGAGCGCGAGCTCGGCTACCGCTATCCCCAGCAGGGCGACCCCCGCACGGACCGGGACCTGGCCGAACTGTGCCGCTCGCGGATGGACGAGCGGTACCGGGGGACCCCGCAGGAGCCCGAGGCCCGGGCCCGCCTGGACAACGAGCTGAGGATCATCCGCGGCCTCGGCCTTTCGGGCTTCTTCCTCCTGCACCACGACCTCCTGGAGCTGGCCCGCGAGGTCGCGGTCGAGGTCCGTGGCCCCTCCTCGGCGCGTGGCGTGCTGCCGCCCGGCCGGGGGCGCGGCTCCTCGGTCAGCTCGATCGTGTGTTACCTGACCGGCCTCTCGCACATCGATCCGGTCAAGGCGGACCTGTTCCCGGGCCGCTTCCTGAACGACGAGGTGACGACGGCCCCCGACATCGACCTCGACTTCCCCCGCGACATCCGCGAGCGGCTCATCCCGCGAATCCACGGCCGCTATGGCCGCGACCGCTCCGCGCTGGTCGCCGCCTTCCCCACCTACCGGTCGCGCGGGGCGATCCGGGACTTCGGCAAGGTGCTCGGCATCCCGGCCACGGAGATCGAGCGGGCGGCCCGGGCGGTCGACTTCCACAGCGGATCCGACGACTTCGAGCGCGACCTGGCCCAGGCGATCGGACGCGAGCGGGCCCACTCCCCGGCCTGGAAGCACCTCGCCCGGCTCGCCCGCGAGGCCCGCAGCCTGCCGCGCCACGCCTCCCAGCACTCCGGCGGGATGGTGATCTCGACCCGCCCCCTGGTCGGGATGTGCCCCGTCGTCCCGGCCGCGATGGAGGAGCGGCAGATCGTCCAGTGGGACAAGGACTCCTGCCAGGACGCGGGCTTCCTGAAGATCGACCTGCTCGGGCTCGGCATGCTCTCCGCGGTCGAGCGGACGATCGACGAGATCCACCGGGCCCGCGGCGAGACCGTGGACCTGAGCCGGATCGACCTGGACGACCGGGAGGTCTTCGACATGATCAAGCGGGCCGAGACCACGGGCGTCTTCCAGATCGAGAGCCGCGCCCAGATGCAGATGCTGCCCCGGATGCGGCCGGAGAACATCGAGGACCTGACCATCCAGGTCGCCCTGATCCGGCCGGGCCCGATTCAGGGCGGCGCCGTGCACCCGTACGTGGAGCGCCGAAGCAGGCTGAGGGAGGATCCGGAGTTCGAGATTCCCTTCGCCCACGACCTACTGCGGCCGGTGCTCGAGGAGACCCACGGCGTGATCATCTTCCAGGAGCAGGTGATCGAGGTCGCGATGCACGTCGCCGGCTTCAGCTCGTCGGAGGCCGAGTCCCTCCGGCGTGCGATGAGCCGCAAGCGTTCCCGGCGCTCGCTCGAGGCACACCACCGGCGGTTCATCGAGGGTGCGATGGCGAACGGGGTGCCGCGCGACGTCGCCGATGGCATCTTCGACCAGATCATCGGGTTCTCGGGCTTCGGCTTCCCGAAGGCGCACTCGGCGGCCTTCGGCCTGCTCGCCTACCAGTCGGCCTGGTTGAAGCACCACTACCCGCCCGAGTACCTGGCGTCGCTCCTGAACGAGCAGCCGATGGGGTTCTACCCGCCCGATTCCCTGGTCCAGGAGGCCCGCCGCACCGGCGTCGAGGTGCTGCCCCCGGACATCAATCACAGCCGGGTCGACTGCGTGACCGAGTGGGTCGACGAGACCCGGGCCGAGCCGGCGGTAAGGATCGGTCTCGGCTACGTGAAGGGCGCGAACGCCGGGGAGATGGAGCGCCTGGTCGCGGAACGGGATCGCGGCGGCGCCTTCAGGGACCTGGGCGATCTCACCTCCCGCCTGCCCCTCAAGCGGACGGACCTGGAGCAGCTGGCCTGGGCGGGCGCCCTGCGTTCCCTGCCCAGGGGCGAGCGCGTCTCGGGCCTTTGGAGCGTCGGGCTCACGGCGGAACGCCGCCCCCACGCCGACGGCCTGCAGCTCGCCCTTCCCTTTCCGTCCGGGGACACGCCGGATCTTCCCGAGCCCGCCGACTGGGACCGCGTCCAGGCCGAGTATGGCTCGATCGGCATGACCCTGGAGGGCCACCCGATGGCCCTCGCGCGCAGCCAGATCCCGGACTCGGTGCTGCCCACGACCGAGGCCTCGAGCCTGCCGGACCGGAGCTGGACCGAGGTCGCCGGGCTCCAGGTGGCGCGCCAGCGTCCGGAGACCGCGAACGGGGTGATCTTCATCCTGATCGAGGACGAGCACGGGACCCTCAACCTGGTGCTGCCGCCCCCCGTCGCGAAGCGCCACCGTCTCGTCGTCAGGACGGCGACCCTCATCCGTGCCCGCGGCCGGATCGAGACCGGTCAGGGCGTCGTCAACCTGGTCGTGCGCAACCTCTCCGAGATCCATCCCCCGAACCCTCGAATCAAGGCCATAGCACCAACCGGCTTCAACTTCGGCAGGCGAGGCCGATGAAACCCGGGAACTTCCCGCAAACTCCGCAAACGACCAAACGCACGTTCGTGCCGAAAAGCAAGACAGAGCCGGCCCACGTCCCACCTATTTGGCTCTGCGCCTGGATTTGCGAACCCTGATGCAAGAGACGTTGCAAACACACGTTCGTGTCCGACGCGGCGCCTAGATTACGAACCTATGTTCGTGCATAAAGAAAAGAAGAGCAGCCGGGTCGCAGCCCGGGCGGCGGACGCGATCGACCTCGTGCTCGAGTTCGCGACACTCGGCGAGTACGGCCTCGAGTACCCCGAGCCGGCCGAGGCCACCAGCCGCAGGAACTCCATCCCCGACGTCAGCATGCACCGGAGCGGATCGGGAGCCAACCCCCAGCGCCACCGCCACGGTCGTCGCCCCTGTCGGCCGGGACGCACCCGCGTCGACCTCCCCGGCTGGAACGATCGACCGGGCCACGACGTCCCCGGCATCCAGCCCGGCCGGCGTCACAAGGCCGAGGCGCACCGGACCCCGGCGTCCCCGCGACGCCATCGCAACCGCCCCACCGAGGCGCTGCCCGACGTTCTCCGTCCCCCGCGCATCGTCCTCGACGGCGCCTGAGTCTCGGTACCCTCGCGGCCGGCCCGAGCCAACCGGACTGATCCGAGCCCAACGCGGCCCGAGCCGACCGGACTGATCCGAGCCGAACCCGTACCACTCGGTACAGGCCGGACGGCCCAATCCAAGCAGGGAAGGCGCGCAAAGAAAAGGGCCGCCCCGAAGGACGGCCCCAATGAAAAACCGGCGGCGACCTACTCTCCCAGGGGGTTGCCCCCCAAGTACCATCGGCGCTGTGGTGCTTAACGGCTCTGTTCGGAATGGGAAGAGGTGTTTCCACCACGCTATTACACCACCGGAAATATGGCGAGACCTATGGGCCCCGATGAAGCTTGAAAACCGCATAACGACCGATTGAAATAAATATCCGTCAAGCCCTCGACCCATTAGTACCGGTCAGCTACAGGTGTTACCACCCTTCCACCGCCGGCCTATCAACCTGGTGGTCTACCAGGGGTCTTACTCCCTCAAGGGGATGGGAGAATTCATCTCGAGGACGGCTTCCCGCTTAGATGCCTTCAGCGGTTATCCGTTCCGTGCGTAGCTAAGCTGCGGTGCCCTTGGCAGGACAACAGCTACACCAGAGGCACGTTCACCCCGGTCCTCTCGTACTAGGGGCAAATCCTCTCAATTCTCCAACGCCCACATCAGATAGGGACCGAACTGTCTCACGACGTTCTGAACCCAGCTCGCGTGCCGCTTTAATGGGCGAACAGCCCAACCCTTGGGACGTACTCCCGCCCCAGGATGCGACGAGCCGACATCGAGGTGCCAAACCGCTTCGTCGATATGGACTCTTGGAAGCGATAAGCCTGTTATCCCCGGAGTACCTTTTATCCGTTGAGCGACGGCGCTTCCACTTGCAACCGCCGGATCACTAAGCCCAACTTTCGTTCCTGCTCGACCCGTCGGTCTCGCAGTCAAGCTCCCTTGTTGCCTTTACACTCTACGCACGATTTCCAACCGTACTGAGGGAACCTTTGGGCGCCTCCGTTACTCTTTAGGAGGCGACCGCCCCAGTCAAACTGCCCGCCTGACACTGTTCACTGCCCGGATCACGGCACAGTGTTAGAAGCCCGGTATGTCAAGGGTGGTATCTCAAGGTTGACTCCCCAGCAGCCGCAGCCGCTGGTTCACTGTCTCCCACCTATCCTGAACAGAACACACCAAACTCCAATATCAAGTTGCAGTAAAGGTTCACGGGGTCTTTCCGTCTTGATGCGGGTACTCGGTATCTTCACCGAGACTCCAATTTCACCGAGTCCATCGTTGAGACAGCGTCCAACTCGTTACGCCATTCGTGCAGGTCGGAACTTACCCGACAAGGAATTTCGCTACCTTAGGACCGTTATAGTTACGGCCGCCGTTTACTGGGGCTTAGCTTCATTGCTTCGCTCCGAAGAGCTAACAAGTCCGCGTAACCTTCCAGCACCGGGCAGGCGTCAGACCCTATACGTCGTCTTGCGACTTAGCAGAGCCCTGTGTTTTTGGTAAACAGTCGGTTGGACCAATTCACTGCGGCCTCCTCGAGCTCCATCCGTATGGACTTCACCCTATCGAGGCGCCCCTTATCCCGAAGTTACGGGGCGATTTTGCCGAGTTCCTTAACGATGGTTATCTCGCTCACCTTAGTATCTTCTACGTGTCCACCTGTGTCGGTTATCGGTACTGGCACGTGGATCCTCCCTAGTGGCTTTTCTAGGAGGCATGGGCTCAGTGACTGGCCGGAACTCAATCCAGCTGGCATCGCACCTCGCGTAATAACGCCGCTGCGGATTTTCCTACAGCGACTGGCTACGTACTTGCCCCAGGACGACCATCGCCTGGGTTCACTTACCCTTCCCCGTCCCCACATCGGTGGTAACGGATCCTACGTGGTACAGGAATATCAACCTGTTCTCCATCGACTACGCCTTTCGGCCTCGCCTTAGGTCCAGACTAACCCTGAGCAGACGAACTTTACTCAGGAAACCTCGGACAATCAGTGGAGGGGATTCTCACCCCTCTTTCGTTACTCATGCCTGCATTCTCACTTCTCAGCACCGCACGAAGGCTTACGCCATCGCTTACACACTGAGAACGCTCTCCTACCGCTCATGAACCCCGCAGGGTCATGAACCCGTAGTTTCGGTGACTAGCTTTAGCCCCGTTACATTATCCGCG
>Ga0182737_1001352_pt1:22500-24688 | contig 24688 bp, 15 predicted proteins | sample eDN5th30CBELigOP_FD_128878 | JGI IMG/M metagenome (GOLD analysis project Ga0182737, IMG submission 128878) | Enriched Organic Plus compost microbial communities from Emeryville, California, USA - eDNA 5th pass 30_C BE-Lig OP (version 2) (version 2) ...
GCCCCCGACGGGCAACGGGAACGGCCAGCCGATCTCGATCCCCGCTCCACCCGCCGCCGGTAACGGGAACGGAGGTGCCAACGGCAATGGGAACGGGAACGGGAACGGTCTTCCGCCCGGGGTCCTCTCCCTCCCGGTTCCGCCGCCCAAGCCGCCCAAACCGAAGATCAAGAAGCTCCGAATCCTCTTCATCCTGCTCGGGCTCGGCGTGCTCGGCTTCTTCTCCGCCTTCTTCGGCATGGTCATGGCCGTCTCGCAGGACCTTCCCTCGATCGAGAACTACGCCCAGTTCCGCACGGCGAAGAACTCGGTGGTCACCGACAGCCAGGGCGAGTACATCGGGACCCTCTCGAACAACGAGAATCAGATGTTGCTCGCGGCGGACCAGATCTCACCCAACATGAAGAACGCGGTCGTCGCGATCGAGGACTCCCGCTTCTACGAGCACCGCGGGATCGATTGGCGCGGTCTCGGGCGCGCGCTTGTTCAGGACGTGATCGCCCGCAGCGCCAAGCAGGGCGCCTCGACCATCACCCAGCAGCTCGTGAAGCAGGCCCTCGAGGCCCAGAACGACCGCTCGCCCCTGCAAAAGGTGAGAGAGATGTCGATCGCGTACCACATCGAGCAGCAGTGGACGAAGGACAAGATCCTCACCGAGTACCTCAACACCGTGTACTTCGGTTCCGGCGCCTACGGGATCGAGGCCGCCGCGCGCACCTACTTCGGGTACGCACACCCATCGTGCGGCACCGACAAGGAACCGTGCGCCGCCCTGCTCACCCCGGCCGAGGCGGCGCTGCTCGCCGGCATCATCCAGAACCCGTACGGCTACGACCCCAAGATCGACCCCGAGGCCGCCCTGATCCGACGCGACACGGTGCTCCAGAAGATGCTCGATCAGGGCTACATCACCCAGGAGCAGTTCGACGAGTCGTCCGACGAGGCACTTCCCGCCGAGGACGACATCGACCCGCCCGGGATGGAGTCGAAGGCCCCGTACTTCACCGCGTGGCTCCGCCAGCAGCTCGTCGACAAGTACGGCGCCGGCCGCGCCTTCTTCGGCGGGCTCAAGATCAAGACGACGCTCGACCTGGAGGTCCAGGCCGCGACCGAGGACGCGATCAACGGCACGATCGGCGGCATCGGCCCGAGCGCCTCGGTGGTGATCATCAACAACAAGGACGCGACCATCGACGCGATGGTCGGCGGCGAGGACTTCGAGAACGCGCCCTTCAACATCGCGACGCAGGGCTACCGGCAGCCGGGCTCGACGATCAAGCCGTTCATCCTCACCACCGCCCTCGCGCAGGGCATGTCCCCCTACACGACATTCGAGTCGGCCCCCCAGGTGTTCACCCGCAAGTGGCGGATCAAGGACAAGAAGACCGGCAAGTGGAAGTGGCATTCCGAGCCGTACGAGGTCAAGAACTACGGCGACTCCTATTCCGGCGTGAGCGATCTCGTGTCCGCGACGATCAACTCGGACAACTCCGTGTACGCGCAGCTCGGCATCGAGGCGATCAAGGGCGGCCCGAAGGCGATCGCCAAGACGATCCACAAGATGGGCGTCACCGACAAGATCGACACGAACCCGGCCATGGTGCTCGGCACCTCCGAGGTCACGCCGCTCCAGTGGACGTACGCCTTCTCCACCCTGGCCAACGACGGACGGCGGGTCAGCGGCACCCTCGCCCCGAAGCCGGGGGACTCGCCGGTGGCCTTCACCAAGGTCACCGACGAGGGCGGGAAGACCATCAAGGGCGGCGACAACGAGGTGATGAGCACGAAGGTGGTCGACCCCGACGTCGCGCAGACCGCGAAGGACATCCTCTCCGGCGTGGTCACCCAGGGCACGGGCAAGAACGCCTACGTCGGCGATGAGTCCCAGTGGGGCAAGACGGGCACGACCGAGGACAACACGAACGCGTGGTTCTGCGGGGCGATCACCGAGATCACGGCCTGTGTCTGGGTGGGCTACCCCGACGGCTACGTGAAGATGCTGACCGAGTACGGCGGCCAGCCGGTCGACGGCGGCACCTTCCCGGCGATCATCTGGGCCCGCGTGGTCGAGGCGTGGAAGTCGATCGAGGAGGGGCGTGCGGCCGAACGCGAAGCCAAGGCCGCCGAGGAGGAGGCCGAGAACTCCGGCGACTCCGATTCGACCTCGACCACCGACTCGAGCACGTAC
>Ga0182737_1001353_pt1 | contig 24668 bp, 20 predicted proteins | sample eDN5th30CBELigOP_FD_128878 | JGI IMG/M metagenome (GOLD analysis project Ga0182737, IMG submission 128878) | Enriched Organic Plus compost microbial communities from Emeryville, California, USA - eDNA 5th pass 30_C BE-Lig OP (version 2) (version 2) ...
ACCGTGAAGAAGGCCGCCGCCAAGAAGACGGTGAAGAAGGCCGCGAAGAAGACCGCCAAGAAGGCCACCGCCAAGAAGACCGCGAAGAAGGCCACCAAGAAGACCGCGAAGAAGACCGCCAAGAAGACCGCGAAGAAGACCGCCAAGAAGGCGGTGAAGAAGACCGCGAAGAAGGCTGCCAAGAAGACCGCGAAGAAGGCCGCCAAGAAGCCCGCCGCGAAGAAGGCCGCCAAGAAGCCTGCCGCGAAGAAGGCCGCCGCCAAGAAGCCGGCCAGGAAGAAGGCCGCCAAGAAGAAGGCCGCCCCGGTCGCGCTGCCGGCCACCCCGGCTCCGCTGATCTGATCAAGCCCCGATAGCCGTAGAAAAAAATGGCCCCCTCCCCGAAGCCCAGCGGGGAGGGGGCTTTTTTATCGGGAGTCCGCCGGCGTGGCCGGCGCGCGTAATGCTCCGGTCCGGTCCGGTCCAGCCCGCTTCGCGGCGTTGCCACGGCCGGGGTCACCGGCATTACCCATCCTGGCGATGACCCGCCGCCGATCGGCGCGCGCAGGGCAGGGCGTCGCGACGCGACGCGGGCGTGCTTCCCGGGATGCGGCTTCGACAGGGGCGCATGCAGGCCGCCCCGGAACGGGTGCTTGCCAGCTGCGTCCGGAAGGAATCGCGAAGGTCCGCGGGCGGGGCCCGCGGCTCCCGCGATCAGCGCGGCGAAGCGGTCGCCGTGGTGCCCGAACTGCCGCGCTGGGCCGGCGCTTCCGGCTGCTCGCTGTTGCGCTCGACCATCAGGTTGTCGGCGCCGAATTCGACGTCCACGTCCAGCCAGCGCTCCGGCGGCAGGCCGAGGGCGCGGTCGAGGATGGTCGGCAGCAGGCCGCTGGGCAGCGAGCTCTCGCTGTTCCAGAGGATGGCGATGCCCAGGTCGCGGCCCGGCAGCATCGCGGTCATGCCGCGATAGCCCTGCACCGCGCCGGCATGGAACACCAGTTCCTCGCCGGCGTAGTCGAACACGCGCCAGCCCAGCGCGTAGCTGGCCGCCTGCACGCGGTCGCGGCGCCAGCCCGAACGCAGCTCGCCCGGGGTCGACACCACCGGCGCGTGCAGCGTGGCCAGCAGCGGCGCAGGCAGCACGTCCGGGCGGTGGCCGGTGTGCGCGATCAGCCACTGCGCCATGTCGCTGATGCTGGCGTTGACGCCAGCCGCCGGCGGCAGGCGGTAGTAGGTGGGCTTGGGCCTCAGCGAGACCCAGCCGTTGCGGCTGCGCACGTGCGGGCGCGCCCAGCGCGGGCTGGATTCGATCCCGGCCAGGCCGAGGCTGGCGTCGTTCATGCCCAGCGGCTTGAACACGCGGCGCTGGACTTCCTGTTCGTAGAAGTTGCCGGAGGCGGCGAAGACCACGTCGCCGATCAGGCTGAAGGCGACGTTCTGGTAGGCGTAGCACTCGCCCGGCGCGCAGGCCAGCTCGGCGCTGCCGAGCTTCTGCGACACGGTGTAGTACTCGGCGTTGCCCTCGATGTCGCGGTCGAAGGCGTTGTGCGCCTTCAGGCCGACGCGATGGCTGAGCAGGTCGGCGACGGTCACCTGGCGGGTGAGCTGCGGATCCTGCAGCTGGAAGCCGGGCACGTAGTCGGCCACGCGGCTGTCCCAGCGCAGGCTGCCGTCGCTGACCAGCAGGCCGGCCATGGTTCCGGCGAAGGCCTTGGACAGCGAGGCCAGGCGGAACACGGTATGCGAGTCGACCGGCTGCGGGCGGACCACGTCGGTGACGCCGTAGCCGCGCGCGCTGAGGATGCGGCCCTCGTGCACGATCGCCATCGCCAGGCCCGGCACGCGCTGGCCCTGGACCAGCTGCTCGGCCATCGCCTCGAACAGGGCGACGTCGAACTCTTCGGACAGCGGCTTGCGCGCGGCGGTGTCGTAGGTGCGGTAGGGGAGCGGCTGGGTCGGCGGCGGCAGCACCGCCGGCGACAGGGTCGGCGTCTGCGCGGTCGACGGCAGCGCCATGGCCAGCATCAGGGCGAGCGCACCCAGCGTCAGCGGTCGGATTCCCCGCGGCCGGTCCGGCCCCACGCGCCCGTCTTTCATGTATTTGATGCCTGTAAGCTACCGCTGCAACCGATTCTAGCGCCGGTTTCCCGGGAATGTACAAACCAGGAGAAGATGAATGGGCACAATGTTGATCCTGTTGGTGTTTTTGGGTGCCGTCGTGGTCCTCGCGCTGTGGGCCGTGGGCGTCTACAACGGCCTGGTCACCAGCCGCAACGCGTGGAAGAACGCCTTCGCCCAGATCGACGTGCAGCTGCAGCGGCGCTTCGACCTGATCCCGAACCTGGTCGAAACCGCGCGCGCCTACATGTCGCACGAGCGTGAAACCCTCGAGGCGGTGATCGCCGCGCGTTCCGCCGCGCAGGCCGGCCTGGCCGCGGCCAAGGCCCATCCGGGCGACGAATCGGCGATGGCGCAGCTGGCCGCCGGCCAGGGCCAGCTCAACGGCGTGCTCGGCCGCCTGCTGGCGGTGGCCGAGGCCTATCCGGACCTGAAGGCCAACCAGAACATGATGCAGCTCACCGAGGAGCTGTCCTCGACCGAGAACCGGGTGGCGTTCGCGCGGCAGGCCTACAACGACGCGGTGATGGCCTACAACAACAAGCGCGAGATCTTCCCGTCGAGCGTGGTCGCCGGCATGTTCAACTTCGCCCCGGCGGCGCTGCTGGACATCCCCGCGGACAAGGCGCAGGTGCGCGAGGCACCGAAGGTCCAGTTCTGACCGGCGCAGCTGGCGCGACGAACCAGGACGTGGGGCGGGGGCGATGAACTTCTTCGAGCATCAGGCCGCGGCACGCCGCGGCTCGGGGCGGCTGGTGCTGCTGTTCGTGGCGGCGGTGGTGGCGATCGTGCTGGCGGTGGACCTGGTCACGCTGGTGCTCACCGGCAGCATCGGCGCGACCGTGGCGGCGACCTTCGCCACGCTGGCGGTGATCGGCCTCGGATCGCTGTACCGGATCGCCTCGCTGCGCGGCGGCGGTGCGGTGGTGGCGGCGCAGATGGGCGGCACCTTCGTCCCGGAGGACACCCGCGACCCGTCGCTGCGACGCCTGCGCAACGTGGTGGAAGAGATCGCGATCGCCTCCGGCGTGCCGGTGCCGGCGCTGTTCGTGCTGGAGAACGAGTCCGGCATCAATGCCTTCGCCGCCGGCTACGGTCCCTCCGACGCGGCCATCGCGGTGACCCGCGGCGCGCTGGACCGGCTCAACCGCGACGAGCTGCAGGGCGTGATCGCGCACGAGTTCAGCCACGTGCTCAACGGCGACATGCGCCTGAACATCCGCCTGATCGGCCTGCTGTTCGGCATCCTCATGCTCAGCCTGATCGGCCAGCGCATCCTGGTCTACGGGCGCCTGGGCCGCTCGCGCGACACCACCCCGCTGCTGGTCGCCGCGCTGGTGGCGATGGTGGTCGGCAGCATCGGCGTGTTCTTCGGGCGCATGATCAAGGCCGGCGTCAGCCGCCAGCGCGAATACCTGGCCGACGCCTCGGCCGTGCAGTTCACCCGCCAGACCCGCGGCCTGGCCGGCGCGCTGAAGAAGATCGGCGGGCTGCAGTCGGGTTCGGCGCTGCAGGACCGCGCCGACGCCGAGGAGGTCAGCCACATGCTGTTCGGCCCGGGTGCGGCGCTGTCCGGGCTGTTCGCCACCCATCCGCCGCTGGTCGAGCGCATCCGCCGCCTCGAGCCGACCTTCGACGCCAGCCAGCTGCAGCAGCTGCAGGCGCGCTGGAAGATGGCGCCGCCGGACGGCCTGGCCGAGGACGTGGCCCTGGGCCTGGCCGCGCGCGATGGGTACGCCGGCGGTCCGCCGCCGCTGCCACCGGCCGACGCGCAGCTGGTCGTCACCCCGCCGATGGTCGCCGGACAGGTCGCCACGCCGGCCGAGGACGACTACCAGCGCGCCCACGACCTGGTGGCCAGCCTGCCGGACGACCTGCGCGAGCTGGCGCGCCAGCGCACCGCGGCGATGCCGCTGCTGCTGGGCATGCTGCTGGACGCCGACCCGGCGGTGGCCGCGCGCCAGCGCACCGAGATCGCCGCGCGCTGCGGCGCCGAGCTGGCGCAGCAGGCCTTCGACCTGCGCGACCAGCACCTGCGCGGCCTGCATCCGTCGTTGCGCCTGCCCCTGGCCGCGCTGGCCTTCCCGGTGCTGCGCCAGCGCCCGCGGCCGGAGCTGGATGCCTTCCTCGACGCGATCGAGGCGATGGTCCATGCCGACGGTCGCGTGTCGGTGTTCGAGTACTGCCTGTCCAAGCTGCTGCAAGTGCAGGTGCGCGAGGCGCTGGACCCGTCGCGCCACGCCCGCTTCGGCCACCGCAAGGCGCCGGGCGTGCGCCAGGAGTTCGCCACCCTGCTGGCGGTGATCGCCGAGGCCGGGCACCCGGGCGAGCCGATGGAGGCGCAGCGCGCCTACCTGGCCGGCCTGCAGCGGGTGCTGCCGCGCGACCACCTGCCGTACGCGCCGCCGGCCGAGGGCGTGCGCGCGCTGGACGCGGTGTGGGAGCCGCTGGACGCGCTGGCGCCGCCGGCCAAGCAGGTGCTGGTCGAGGCGCTGGTCGACGCGGTCTCGCACGACCGCCGGGTCAGCGTGGCCGAGGCGGAACTGCTGCGCACGGTGTGCGCGCTGCTGCACTGTCCGCTGCCGGCGATGCTGGAGCGGGCGTAGGTCCCGGGGCTGGACGAGGTCCACCACGCAGGTGGTGGACGTCCATGGACCGGAGAGGCTTTCCCGCTACACCGCGGGCGCGGCGAGCGCGTCGGCGCGCGCGGCCGTGCCAGGCGTGGCGGCAGCCACGCGTCCACGCACGATGTCCGCGGCGCGTTCGGCCATGGCGATCACCGGCGCGTTGGTGTTGCCGCCGACCAGGGTGGGCATCACCGAGGCGTCGACCACGCGCAGGCCGTCGACGCCGCGCACGCGCAGCTGCGGATCGACCACGGCCTCGCCGTCGCTGCCCATGCGGCAGGTGCCGGCCGGGTGGTAGATGGTCTCCGCCTTGGCGCGGACGAATTTCTCCAGCCCGGCGTCGTCGAGGTCGTCGCGTGACGGGTGGATCGGCGCGCCGCGGTAGCGGTCGAAGGCCGGCTGCGCCAGCAGCTCGCGCGACAGCTTCGCGCACTCGACCATCATCCGCAGGTCGAAACCCTGCGGATCCGACAGGTAGCCGGCTTCGATCCGCGGCGCGCTGTGCGGATCGGCATCGCGCAGGGAAATCCGGCCGCGGCTGCGCGGGCGCAGGAAGCAGGCGTGCACGGTCATGCCGTCGCCTTCCAGGCGGTTGCGGCCGTGGTCGTCGAGCATGGCGGGGACGAAGTGGAACTGCACGTCGGGACGGTCGTCGGCGGCCCGCGCGGAGCGGACGAAGCCTCCGGCCTCGGCGATGTTGCTGCTGCCGGCGCCGCGGCGGCCGCGCAGGAAGTAGTCGAAGGCGATCTTCAGCTCGCTGGCGCGGTCGTAGCTGAGCCCGGGCGGGCAGTGGTAGAGGGTGCAGATGTCGAGGTGGTCCTGCAGGTTGCCGCCGACGCCGGGCAGGTCGGCGTGCACCTCGAGGGCGTGGCGGCGCAGCTGCGCCGCCGGACCGATGCCGGAGAGCATCAGCAGCTGCGGCGAGTTGACCGCGCCGGCGCTGAGCAGGACCTCGCCGGCGGCTCCGGCGCGGTGCAGGCGGCGCCCGGTCGCGTATTCGACAGCGGTGGCGCGGCCGCGTTCGACCACGATCCGTCGTACCAGCGCGCCGGTGACGACGTGGAGGTTGGGTCGCGCGCGCGCCGGGGCCAGGTAGGCGGCCGCGGCGGAGCAGCGTGCGCCGTCGCGCTGGGTCACCTGGTAGAAGCCGAAGCCGTCCTGGCGCGGGCCGTTGAAGTCGTCGTTGCCGCCCCAGCCGGCCTGCACGCCGGCCTCGATGAAGGCTTCCGAGAGCGGGTTGCGGTGGCGCAGGTCGGAGACCCGCAGCGGGCCGCCGGTGCCGTGCAGTTCCGAGGCGCCGCGCGCGTTGTCCTCGGCGCGCAGGAAATACGGCCGCAGCGCGTTCCAGTTCCAGCCGGCCGCGCCGGCCTGGTCCCAGTCGTCGTAGTCGCCGGGGACGCCGCGGGTGTAGCACATCGCGTTGATCGAGCTGCAGCCGCCGAGCACCTTGCCGCGCGGCCACCACAGCCGGCGCCCGTGCAGCTGCGGCTCCGGCTCGGTGCTGTAGTTCCAGTTCACCGTGCGGTTGCTGGCCAGGCGGCCGAGGCCGGCGGGCATGTGGATCAGCGGGTTCCAGTCGCGCGGGCCGGCCTCCAGCAGCAGCACCCGGCAGGCCGGGTCCTCGCTCAGCCGCGCGGCCAGCACGCAGCCCGCCGATCCGGCCCCGATCACGATGAAGTCGTACATGGATCTCCCGTCATCCGCCGCGAGTGCGGCACGGGGATGCTGTGGGCAGGCGGCGCATGCGCGCAAGGCCCCGGGGCGTACGGCGCCACGCTCTGGCGATGTTGCGCTGCATCGTATACTCCGCGGCAAGGACGGACCGTGTGGGCCGGCCGGTTCGACCCCCCAGGAACGCCTCGCCCATGACCCCTGCAGACACGGCTTCCAGCCGCATCGGCCGTCTCCGCTCGGCGATGACCGAATCGCCGCCGCTGCTGTGGGCGTTCGTGTATTTCTTCTGCCTGCTCAGCGGCTACTACGTGCTGCGCCCGGTGCGCGAGGCGATGGGCGCCTCGGCCGACGTGGAGGCGATCTTCCCGCCGGCGATGATCGGCTTCTTCGCCGAGCGCGGCGTGCCGCTGCGCGACTTCACCCTGCAGGTGCTGTTCACCTGCACCTTCCTGATCATGCTGGCGCTGCAGCCGGCGTACGGCTGGCTGGTCAGCCGCTTCCCGCGGCGGGTGTTCCTGCCGGTGGTGTATGGCTTCTTCATCGCCACCCTGCTGGGTTTCTACGTGCTGTTCGACAGCGGCGTGCCGGGGCGGGGCATGGCCTTCTTCCTCTGGATCACGGTGTTCAACCTGTTCGCGGTGGCCGTGTTCTGGAGCTTCATGGCCGACGTGTTCAGCAACGCCGAGGCGCGCGCCTTCTACGGCTACATCGGCGCGGCCGGCACCCTCGGCGCGTTCCTCGGGCCGATCCTCACCCGCAGCCTGGTCGAGCGGATCGGCATCGCCAACCTGATGCTGGTCTCGGCCGGGTTCCTGGCGATGTGCGTGGTCTGCCTGCTGCGGCTGCGCCTGTGGGCGGTGGCCCGCGAGCGGGCGCGCGGCGTGGTGAGCGGCGAGGTGGCGATGGGCGGCGAGGTGCTGGCCGGGCTCAAGCTGGTCCTGCGCGAACCGCTGCTGCGCTGGATGGCGCTGATGGTGATCGGCGGGGTCGGCGTAGGCACCCTGCTGTACAACGAGCAGGCGGCGATCGTGCGCCGCGCCTACACCGACCCGGCCGCGGCCACCGCCTTCTACGCGACCCTGGACCTGGCGGTGAACGCGCTGACCCTGGTGGTGCAGCTGCTGGTCACCCGCGGCCTCCTGTCGCGCTTCGGCATCGCCCCGGCGCTGCTGATCCCCGGCTGCGCGATCATCGTCGGCTTCTCGGTGCTGGCCGCCTCGCCGCTGCCGCTGATCGTGGCGGTGGTGCAGGTGGTGACCCGCGCCAGCGAGTTCTCCCTGGCCAAGCCGGCGCGCGAGACGATCTACACCCGTGTCGGCCGCGAATGGCGCTACAAGGCCGGCGCGGCCATCGACACGGTGATCTACCGCGGCGCCGACCTGAGCTTCGTCTGGCTGCACAAGCCGCTGTCGCTGATCGGTTCCAGCGCGGTGTTCGGCGCCGGTGCGCTGGTCGCAGCGGCGATGACCTTCTCGGTGCTCAGGCTGCTGCGCCAGGAGAAGCAGCTCCCCGACGAACGCACCGCGGCCGTGGCCGCGGCGGACGGCGCCGCCTGAGCCTGGCGGCAGCTGCGCCGGAGCGCAGGGGTTACCGGCGTTCCGTAGCCGGCGGGTGGGCCGGCTTCGGCGAGATCCACATCATCACCCGGGCGCGGAACACCACCGCGCCGGCCGGGTCGCGCGCCTCCACCGCCACCGGCAGCGCATAGCCCTCGCCGGCCTCGACCAGCGCGCCTTCCGGGGTGGCGGTGGCATGGATGCTGCCGACCGCCTTCTTCAGGTACTCGACCGTCATCCCGCGCGGGATCCAGCGCATCGACGCCGGCACGCTGGCGTCGGTCATCACCCCGGCGACCAGTTCGGCGAGGTTGCACAGGGCGATGGCGTGGACCGTGCCGAGGTGGTTGGTGACCTTGCGGCGGTGCCGGATCGTGGCCTCGCAGCGGCCCGGCTCGAGCACGGTGATGCGCGGGGCGATGGTGGCGAAGTAGGGCGCCTTGAAGCAGACCGCGCGCGAGAACAGCCAGCCTCCGGCCGGCCAGCGCTGCATGCGGTGCCAGGTGTCGAGCAGGCGGTTGGACATCGGTTCGCTCCTGGGGCGTGGGTCCGGATACGCGGACGGCGGGCCCTGGGGCCCGCCGTCCTGGTGTCGCTCTGCCGGTGTCGCGGGCGGATCAGGCCGCTTCGCGATTGCCCGGCCGGGGCTGGTCGTAGTAGCTGGCCGCGCGCAGCTCGTGGGCGTCGAAGTCGTCCACGGTGATCGCCTCGAGGGTGATCTGGCGCAGCTCTTCCAGCTGCTTGCGCTCCTCGGCGGTGATCACGCCCTCGACCACGGCCTCGTCCAGCTGCGCCGGGAAGTCCAGCGCCTCGATGCCCTTGGTCTTGAGCGCCTTGAGGAACTTGCGCTCGACCGGTTCGGCGGCCACGGCCTTGGCCAGGTAGCTGTCGATGCGGCCGCCCGGGTTGTTCTCGCACGGGGTCAGGAACACGCCCTGGCCCAGGCGGTCGCGCGCCTCGTTCGGCGACATCAGCAGCGAGGCCACGCGGTGGTTCAGGCGGTCGCCGGGGGCCTCGGCGCGACGGCCGAGCGGGAACACCAGCGCCCACAGCAGCCAGCCCACCGGGCGGATCGGGAAGTTGCGCAGCGCATCGGACAGCGCCTTCTCGATCACGTAGAAGCTGTTGTACATGCTCCATGCCAGCAGCGGCTTGTCCGCTTCCGGGGTGCCCTCGTCGTGGTAGCGCTTGAGCACGGCGCCGGCCATGTACAGGTGGCTCAGCACGTCGCCCAGGCGGCCGGACAGCGATTCCTTGAACTTCAGCTTGCCGCCCAGCAGCAGCATCGACAGGTCGGTCATCAGCGCCAGGTTGGCCGAGTACCGGTCGAGCTTGCGGAAGAACGGACGGGTGTAGTCGTTGCCCGGGACGCTGCCGAACTTGGAGCCGGTCAGGCCCATCCAGAACGAACGCACGGCGTTGGAGATGCCGTAGCGGACGTGGCCGGCCAGGCTCTCGTCGAAGGACTCGACCGCGGCCTTGCGGTCCTTGTCCTGCGCCGCCTTCATCTCCTTCATCACCCACGGATGGCACAGGATCGCGCCCTGGCCGAAGATCAGCAGGCTGCGGGTCATGATGTTGGCGCCTTCCACGGTCACGCCGATCGGCGCGGCCTGCCAGCCGCGGCCGGCGAAGTTGCGCGGGCCGAGGATGATGCCCTTGCCGCCGATCACGTCCATGACGTCGGTGATCACTTCGCGGCCCATCGTGGTGCAGTGGTACTTGGCGATCGCCGACGGCACCGACGGCACGTCGCCGCGGTCGACGGCGGCCGCGGTGGCCTGGGCCAGCGCGCTGGCGGTGTAGGCCTTGCCACCGATGCGGGCCAGCGCTTCCTCGACGCCCTCGAAGCGGCCGACCGACAGGCCGAACTGCTTGCGGATGCGGGCGTAGGCGCCGGTCACGCGGGCACCGGCCTTGGCGCCGCCGGAAGCGGTCGACGGCAGGGTGATCGAGCGGCCAACGGCCAGGCACTCGTTGAGCATGTTCCAGCCCTTGCCGGCCATCTCGGCGCCGCCGATCAGCTGGCTCAGCGGGATGAACACGTCCTTGCCGCGGATCGGGCCGTTCTGGAACGGCGAGTTCAGCGGGAAGTGGCGGCGGCCGATCTCGACGCCGGCGGTGTCACGCGGCAGCAGCGCCAGGGTGATGCCGATGTCCTTGGTGTCGCCGATCAGGCCGTCCGGGTCGTACATGCGGAAGGCCAGGCCGATGAGCGTGGCGACCGGGGCCAGGGTGATGTAGCGCTTGTCGAAGGTCAGGCGCACGCCGAGCACGTTGGCGCCGTTCCACTCGCCCTTGCAGACGATGCCGTAGTCCGGGATCGAGGTCGCGTCGGAGCCGGCGAACGGGCCGGTCAGGCCGAAGCAGGGCACTTCCTGGCCGACGGCCAGGCGCGGCAGGTAGTACTCCTTCTGCTCCCTGGTGCCGTAGTGGTTGAGCAGCTCGCCCGGGCCCAGCGAGTTGGGCACGCCGACGGTGGAGCTGACCACCGAGGAGACCGAGGCGATCTTCTGGATCACCTTGTGGTGGGCCAGCGCGGAGAAGCCCAGGCCGCCGTATTCCTTCGGGATGATCATGCCGAAGAACTTGTTCTTCTTGATGAAGTCCCACAGCTCCGGCGGCAGGTCCGCGTGGACGTGGGTGATCTCCCAGTCGTTGATCATCCTGCACAGCTCCTCGACCGGGCCGTCGAGGAAGGCCTGCTCTTCGGCGGTGAGCTGCGGCTTCGGATAGTCGAGCAGCTTCTGCCAGTCCGGATCGCCGGTGAACAGCTCGCCTTCGAAGCCGACCGAGCCGGTCTCCAGGGCGATGCGCTCGGTCTGGGACAGCGGCGGCAGGATCCTGCGGAACACGTCCAGCAGCGGCGCCACCAGCAGCGGCTTGCGGATGAACGGCAGCAGCAGCGGCACGGCGATGACGGCGGCGACGATGGCCACGACCGCGGTGGCGACCGGATGGGCGCCGAGCAGCCAGCAGGCGACCAGCGCCGTGGCAAGCAGGGCTGCCCAGGCGGCGAGGCGCCAGCGGTGGTATGCGGCGAATGCGCTGATCAGTATGAATGCCAGGATTGGCGCGGCGATGCTCATGGGTCTGCTCCGGTGACGGGCGCTGGAGCCCGGTCTGCGGTGGAAGTCCCGGAACTTCCGCTCCGGTCCAGTTCCGCCAGGTATTCCAGCACGGTGGCGGTAAAACGGTCGTTGTCGTCGCCGGCCAGCATATGCGTGGCATCGGCGAGCTGCACATGGCGCGCGTGCGGCGCCAGTTCGAGGAAATGTCCGATGGTGTCGGCGGAGACCAGGTCGCTGCGTCCGCCGCTGACCAGCAGCAGCGGGCAGCGCACGGCGCGGGTGGCCTCGGCGATGTCGTCCTGGTGGCGTCCGGCGTCGCGCGCCAGCTCGTCGACCAGGCGCGGATCCCAGTGCCAGCGCCAGCGGCCGTCTTCGCCCTGGCGCAGCAGTTCGCGCAGGGTTCCGGACGACTTGCGGCCGCGGCGGTGCGGGAGGTAGGCGGCGATCGCGTCGGCGGCCTCGTCCAGCGAGGCGAAGCCCTGCGGGAAGGCGGTCATGAAGCCGAGCACGCGCTCGACCCCGGCCGCTTCCCAGCGCGGAGTGATGTCGACCAGCACCATCGCCCGGAACAGGCCGGGCCAGCGCGCCTCGGCGAGCAGGCCGAACAGCCCGCCCATCGAGGCGGCGACCAGCACCGGCGGCTGCGGCAGTTCGCCGGCCAGCACGATCAGGTCGTCGGTGAACTGGTGCCCGGTGTAGGGCTCGTCGTCCGCGTTGCGGTCCGAGCCGCCATGGCCGCGGGCGTCGTAGGCCAGGCCGGGATGGCCATGCGCGGCGAGGGTGGCGGCGGTCGCCGACCAGGCGCCGCGGGTCTGGCCGAAGCCGTGCGCGTAGACGACGGCGGGGGCCTCGTGGGCCTGCCCGGCGGCATGGCAGCGGGTGGCAGCCAGCGCCAGTCCCGCGCCTTCGAGGCGCAGGTCGACGACCGTCGGGACGGTAGTGGCAGCCAAATCCATACCTGATGGTATGGACCGCTACGGCGGAAAGTCAATACGAAGGCGTATGGCGGTGCAGCATCGGCCGTATGGTTTCGTGATCGGCTGCAGTTTCCCGAGAAACGGCGTACTGCAACGCACTACGGCGTATGGTTAAATCGGGGAATGAACACGAGCCCCGCCGCCCCGATGCCTTCCGCTCCCGCGCGCAGCAGTCGTCTCAGCGCTGCCGACTGGGCCCAGGTCGCCCTCGACGTGATCGCCGAGCAGGGCGTCGCCGCCGTGGCGGTCGAACCGCTCGCCCGCCGACTCGGCGTCACCAAGGGCAGCTTCTACTGGCACTTCCCGTCGCGCGATGCGCTGCTGCAGGCGGCGCTGGAGCGCTGGGAAGAAGTGGAACAGGAGCAGGTCTTCGGCAGCCTGGAAGAGGTGCCCGATCCGCGTGAACGGCTGCGCCGCCTGTTCCAGCTGGTCGGCCACGAGACCAAGCCGCATGCGATCTACAGCGAACTGCTCAAGGCGCTGGAGCACCCGGCGGTGGGCCCGGTGATCCAGCGCGTGTCGCAGCGCCGCCTGGACTACCTCACCGCCTCGTTCCGCCAGGCCGGGCTCGGCCGCACCGAATCGGTGAACCGCGCGCGCCTGACCTACGCGGCGTACGTCGGTTTCCTGCAGTTGCGCCCGCACCAGCCGAAGATGACCCACGAGGAGTTCGAGGAGTACCTCGAGCACGTGATCAACACGCTGATCCCGGTCTGATACCGGTCCGGCCCCGGCGCTTCGCGCGTTGGGACGCCTCGCCCCCGCGGGCGCGGGGGCGTTCCGACGTCGAAGCTCAGGCGAAGGCTGGCCGGGTCAGGTTCTCCGGCGCGCCATCGGTGCACGCCACGTCGTCCTCGATGCGGATGCCGCCGTACGGGCGGAAGTGGTCGACGCGCGCCCAGTCGATGCTGTCGCCGTGGCCGTTCTTCTTCACTTCGTCCAGCAGCATGTCGATGAAGTAGATGCCCGGCTCGATGGTGACGACCATGCCCGGTTCCAGTACGCGGGTCATGCGCAGGTAGGGATGGCCCTCCGGGCGCGGGAGGGTGCCGCCGCGGTCGCTGGCGGCGAAGCCGGCCACGTCGTGCACCTGCAGGCCGATCGGGTGGCCCAGGCCGTGCGGGAAGAACGCCGCGCTGACGCCGGTGGCCAGCGCCGCCTCCGGCGAGACCTTGAGCACGCCGAAGTCGCGCAGGATGCGCATCAGCGCCAGATGCGCGTCCAGGTGCAGCTGGCGGTAGTCGGCGCCGGCGCGCACCGCCGCGCACATGTCCTGCTGGGCGGCGTCGACCGCCTCGATCATCGCCTGGAACTCGCTGCCGCGGTCGGCCGCATAGGTGCGGGTGATGTCGGCCGCGTAGCCGCAATGGCTGGCGCCGGCGTCGATCAGGAAGCTCAGCGATTCGGCCGGCGGGTCGCGGTCCAGCTCGGTGTAGTGCAGCACCGCGCCGTGGGTGTTGAGGGCGACGATGTTCTGGTAGGGGACCTCGGTCGCGTCCTGCTGCGCGGCGGCGCAGTAGGCCATGTGGATCTCGAACTCGCTGGCGCCGGCGCGGAACGCGCGCTCGGCGGCGCGGTGCGCGTGCGCGGCGCGGCGCTGGGCCAGGCGCATCAGCGCCAGCTCGTACGGGGTCTTGTACGAACGCTGGTAGTGCAGGTAGTCCAGCGCCGCGGCCGGGTTGTTCGGCGCGTAGTCGCCGAGGGTGCTGTTGGCCTCGCCGAGGATCGCGCAGCGCGCCGCCGGCGGCAGCAGCGGCAGCGCCTCCTCCGGCGTGCGGATCACGTGCACCTCGCAGTGCCCGACCCACCAGCCGGCGGGCGCCTCGGGCACCACGTGCCAGTAGTCGAACGGCTGCAGGTAGATCACCTTCGGCCGTTGCCCGGGCGTGTACACCAGCCAGCTGTCGGTGACCGTGGTCAGCGGCAGCCAGTGCTTGAAGTGCGGGTTCACCGCGAACGGATAGTCGCGGTCGTCGAACAGCTGGTAGTGGCGCCGGCCGCTGGGGATGAGCAGGTGATCGTGGCCGCTGCGTGCCAGCGCCTCGTCGGCGCGGGCCTTCAGCACGGCCAGGTGTTGGGGGTAGAGCTGGGCGGGATTGGCGGCGTCCATGGCGGGATGCAGGTGCGGAAAGGGGCAAGTGTGCCCCATCCGGCCTGTACCGGGACGGGCCGGCGGTCATGGTGCCGCGGCCAGCGACGCGGGACGCTGCGCCGCCGCGGGCGGCGCGGGAGGATCAGCGCACCGTGGCCTTGTCGCCGGCGCGCACCCATTCGCGGATATGGCGGCGCTGTTCGTCGGCGATGGTCAGGAAGCGGAAGCCGCACCAGCTCTGGCCGGGGGTGTTGGCGTCGACCTTCCACAGCAGGTGCACGCCGACGTTGAGCGGCTGCGGCCGCCCGCCGAGGTGGAAGCGCAGCTGGTACAGCGCGTCTTCGACCAGCGGCGCCGTGGCGATCAGCAGCATGCCGGTCTCGGAGAGGTTGCCCAGCTGGCCGACGACCTGGTCGGTCATGGTGTCGATCACCGGCACCACCGTGGTGACGTGGCGGCGCGGCGCGCGGCGGGTGTCGTGGATCATGCGCGGGCCCCCCCGGTGGTTTCGTTGCCCATCCCGGCCAGGCCGCGCAGCGCGCGCAGGGTGGCCTGCCAGGCGCGGTCGATCAGGCGGCCGCGGTCCTCGGTGACCACCCGCGCCTGGCCGCGGGCCACCAGCCGCGCCAGTGAATCCATCGAGTGTTCGCCGACCTTGTGGCCGCGCGCGTTCACGAACAGGGCGTTGTCGCTGACCGGGCTGTACCAGGACAGACGTTCGCGGTGCACGTGACCCTGCTGGTTGTGCACGAACTCGAACCAGGTGCCGAACGGCAGCGTGCGCAGGTACTCGTAGCAGGACTGCTCCTCGGCGGTGCGCGGCGGCAGCTTCGGCTTCCTGGCCGCGCCGGCCTCGCCTTCGCCCAGGCGCGCGCGCGCCTTGAGCCGGGCGGTCAGTTCGGTGCGCGAGGTGCTCTCGTCCTCGTCGCTGCGGGCAAGGCGGCGCGCGATCGCGCTGGCTTCGTCCTCGTGGTAGCCGACCTGGCGCAGCGCGGTGTCGATCTGCCCGGCCAGCTCCGGATCCGGCGGCGCGTCCGCCGTGCAGGTCACTTCCAGGATGCGCTCGGTGGCCGCGTCGCGCTCGCGCCATTCCGGCGAGTCCTCGCCGTGGCGCAGCGCGGTCAGGGTCAGCACGTCGGCCCAGGCCTGGTTGATCAGGGCGCGCACGAACTGCGGCGGGTTGCGTCCTTCCAGGCGGGTGGCGATCGCCACCGAGGCGGCGCGCTTGGCCGTCTCCAGGCGGTCGCGGCCGCGCGCGGCCTCGACCTGGCGGCGCTCGGCGATCTCGGCCTTGCGCGCCTGCGAGCGGTAGTGCTCCTGCACCTCGCGGTTGGCGCGCTCGAACACGGCCTCGTCGCCGTCGTATTCCTCGACCACGCGGTCGACCGCCTGCTCCAGTTGCAGGACCAGTTGCGGGTCGTTGTCGTCGTCCGCCAGCCAGGTGGCGCCGGATTCGGCCACCGAATTGAGCAGTTCGCGTGCCGGGTGCTGGTCGCGGACGAAGAAGCTGCGGTCCTGCACCGCCGCGCGCATCACCGGGACCTGCAGGCGTTCGAGCAGGTCCTGCGCCGGCGCATCCTCGTGCACCTCGCGACCGATCTCGCGGTACAGCATGCCCAGCAGGTCGAAGGTGTCGTTGTGCTCCTGCGACAGCCCGGCCTGCGGGCCGTGCTGTTCGCGCGCCCGCGCCAGCATCGCCTGGCGCAGGTCGTCTAGGGTGCGGCGCGGCCGGCCCGGCGCGCGCTTCGGCGGCGGCGCGGCCTGCATCGCACCGAGGGTGTTGACCACCGCGTCCACCGGCAGGATGTTGCCGGCCGGGGGCGCGACGGGCGCCTGGCCGCTGGCGGCGCGGCGTTCGTTGAGCAGCTCCTGTAGCGCGGCGAACAGCGTCTCGGGCAGTTCGGCCGTGACCGTGGCGCCGTCGTGGGCGCCCGCTGCGCCCTGCGCTGCGCCGGCGGCGGCTGCCCCGGCTGCCGCCGCGCCCGCGCCCGCGCCGGTTCCGGCTTCGCCGGCATCGCCGCCGTGGCGCGCGCCCAGGCCGGCCATCAACGCGCCGCTCCAGGCCGAAGGCGCCGCCTGCCCGTGCCAGCCGGTCAGCGGGCGCTGGCCCGGCGTGCCGGTGCCGGGCGGCGGCACGCGGCTGGCGCCCGGTGTGCGCGGGCGATAGGGCATGTAGGCCAGCCCCGGGAGGATGTCCTCGTGGGCCAGCAGCACGTTGAGCCGCTCGACCAGTTCGCCGTAGCGCTCCATCACCTGGCGTTCGAACACCCGGTACAGCAGCAGCTGCGAATCCAGGCTCAGTTCCAGCGCCTCGCCGGACTCGCGCAGGATCCGGCACAGCGCATGCGGACCGATCGGCAGGGTTTCCGGATCGTAGGCCGGGCGCGCGGCGAGCACGGCGAAGCGCTGGCCGAGCAGCAGCAGCGGGGTGCCGCCGCGCTGCGCCTCGCGGCGCGCGATCTCGTTGAGGACGATGTCGCGGTCGAGGTCGGTGTCCTCGACCAGGGTCAGGTGCTGGAACTGCAGCGACGGCGCCGTCGCCGGCGCGGCGGCCGGTTCCTGCGGATCGCGCAGGCAGGCCAGTTCCGCCTCCAGGCCGGCGAGGAAGCGCGGTACCAGGTCGGCGCGGTGCTTGCGCAGGTGCTGCAGTTCGGCGAAGTGCTCGGACTGGTCCTGGCTGCTGCGCGCGCGGTCGGCCTGCTTGAACAGCTGCCGTTCGAACTCGGCGAGGGCCAGGTTGAGCGAGGTGGTCAGCGCCTGCCCGGCGTGGGTGTTCACCGCCTCCAGGACGTGGCGGACGCGCGGCGGCAGCGGTGCACCCGCGAGCGTTCGCAGGCGCGCCCCGGCGTTGGAAACAGGCCGATCAGTCGCAGGCATCCGTGGTACCCCCTGTGGCGCGGTATTTAGCACGTTTGCCCCGGTGCGGCCACCGAACGGAGCAAGCGGGTCCTGGGTTCAGAGGAACAGGGCGATGACGTCGTTGGCGAAGCGGCGTCCCAGCACGGTCGGCGCCACCCGGTTGGCCTCGATCGACAGCCATTCCCGTTGCCGTGCCGTTTCCAGCGCCGGCGCGATGCTGTCCCGGGACAGCCCGGTCCGCACCTCGAAATCGGCCAGGTCGAAGCCCTCGTGCAGGCGCAGGGCATTGAGCATGTATTCGAACGGGCGCTGTTCCGGGGCGATGCGGTCGTCGCCACCGATCGCCTGGTCGCTGCCGGCGGCGGCCATCCAGGTGGCCGGGTGCTTGTGCTTCCAGCGGCGCAGGATCGCCTGTTCGGCGCCCAAGGTGATCTTGCCGTGGGCGCCGGCGCCGATCCCCAAGTAGTCGCCGTAACGCCAGTAGTTGAGGTTGTGCGCGCACTGCCGGCCCGGGCGGGCGTGGGCGCTGGTCTCGTAGTGGCCGTAGCCGGCGTCGGCCAGCAGGGCCTGGCAACGTTCCTGGATGTCCCAGGCGAGGTCGTCGTCCGGGATGCCCTGCGGCGGCCGGGCGTAGAACACCGTGTTCGGTTCCAGGGTCAGCTGGTAGTGGCTGATGTGCGCCGGCTGCAGGGCGAAGGCGCGCTCCAGGTCGGCCTCGGCCATGGCCAGGTCCTGGCCGGGCAGGGCGTACATCAGGTCCAGGTTGAGGTTGTCGAAGCCGGCGTCCTGGGCCAGCTTCACCGCCGCCTCGGCCTCGGCGCTGTCGTGGATCCGGCCCAGGCGCTGCAGGCAGCCGTCGTCGAAGCTCTGGATGCCGAAGCTGATCCGGTTGACCCCGGCGGCGCGGTAGCCCTCGAAGCGGTCGTGCTCGGCGGTGCCGGGATTGGCTTCCAGGGTGATCTCGGCATCGGGCGCGAAGCGCAGGCGCGCGGAGGCGGCCGACAGGATCGACTCGATCGCCGCGGCCGGGAACAGGCTCGGCGTGCCGCCGCCGAAGAACACGCTGTGCACGGTGCGGCCCCAGACCAGCGGCAGGTCGTGCTCGAGGTCGCGCACCAGCGCGGCGACGTAGTCGTCGAACGGCAGTTCGCCCTTGGCGCCATGCGAATTGAAGTCGCAGTACGGGCATTTGCGCACGCACCAGGGCAGGTGCACGTACAGCGACAGCGGCGGCGGGACCAGGTCGGGCATGGTTGGCTCGCGCCGGGCGCTCAGCCGAGCACTTCGGGCAGGCGCGCGCGCAGCTGTTCCAGCGCCTTGCCGCGGTGGCTGACGCGGTTCTTCAGCGCCATCGGCATTTCCGCCGCGGTCTGCCCGTGCTCCGGGTCGAGGAACACCGGGTCGTAGCCATGGCCGCCTTCGCCGCGGCGCTCACGGGTGATGCGGCCGCGCCACTGGCCCTCGACCAGCAGCGGCTGCGGGTCCCCGGCATGGCGCAGCACCACCAGCACGCACTGGAAGTGGGCGCCGCGGCGCGCGTCGTCGATGCCATCCAGCGCGGCCAGCAGCTTGTCGATGTTGCGCTGCGGATCGGCCGGCTCGCCGGCGTAGCGCGCCGAGTACAGGCCCGGTGCGCCGCCGAGCGCGTCCACGCACAGGCCCGAATCGTCGGCCAGCGCCGGCAATCCGGTCACGCGGCTGGCGTGGCGCGCCTTGAGCAGCGCGTTCTCGATGAAGGTCAGCCCGGTTTCCTCGGCGTCCTCGACGCCCAGGTCGGACTGCGCGAGCAGCTCGATGCCGCTGCCGCCCAGCAGGTGGCGCAGCTCCTCGAGCTTGCCGCGGTTGGAGGAGGCGAGGACCAGTTTCAGGCTCATCGGTGCGGTTCCAGCAGGTCCCAGCGGTTGCCGTACAGGTCGCGGAACACGGCGACGGTGGCGTAGGCCTCGTGCCGCGGCGCTTCCTCGAACTGCACGCCGCGGGAGGCAAGGGCGGCGTGGTCGCGGGCGAAGTCGTCGGTTTCCAGGAAGAAGGCGACGCGGCCGCCGGCCTGGTCGCCGATCCGCGCGCGCTGCGCCTCGTCGCCGGCGCGCGCCAGCAGCAGCGCGGCGCCGCCGCCAGGAGGTGCGACCACGACCCAGCGCTTGCCGTCGCCCAGGGCGGTGTCCTCGACCGGGGTGAAGCCCAGCGCGCCGGTGTACCAGGCGATGGCCCGGTCGTAGTCGTCCACCACCAGGGTGGCCAGGGCCAGGCGCGCGGCCACCGCGGTCAGTCCTGCGCGAGCGCCGCGCGCTGGGCGGCGAACAGCTGGCCGATGCCGGTCTCGGCCAGGGCCAGCAGCGCGTCCAGCTCGTCGCGGCGGAAGGCGTGGCCCTCGGCCGTGCCCTGCAACTCGATGAAGCCGCCGCCGTCGTTCATGACTACGTTCATGTCGGTGTCGCAGTCGCTGTCCTCGGCGTAGTCGAGGTCCAGCACCGGCACGCCCTTGTACACGCCGACCGAGACCGCGGCGACCGCGCCGAAGACCGGATCGCGGGTGAGCTCGCGGCGCGCCTGCAGCCAGCGCACCGCGTCGACCAGGGCCACGTAGGCGCCGGTGATCGCGGCGGTGCGGGTGCCGCCGTCGGCCTGCAGCACGTCGCAGTCCAGGGTGATGGTGCGTTCGCCCAGCGCGCCGCGGTCGACGCAGGCGCGCAGGGTGCGGCCGATCAGGCGCTGGATCTCGAGGGTGCGGCCGCCCTGCTTGCCGCGCGCGGCCTCGCGGTCGGAGCGGGTGTGGGTGGAGCGCGGCAGCATGCCGTACTCGGCGGTCACCCAGCCTTCGCCCTTGCCGCGCAGGAACGCCGGCACCTTGTTGTCGACGCTGGCGGTGCACAGCACGCGGGTTTCGCCGAAGCTGACCAGCACCGAGCCTTCAGCATGGCGGGTGAAGCCGCGCTGGATGCGCACTTCGCGCAGCTGGTCGGGCGCGCGGCCACTGGGACGGACTACGGTCATTCGGGGGATCCGGTCGGGGAACAGGGGGCGCAACGGGGGCGCGGACGGCCGCGGGCGGCCGCGGGCGGCGGGCCCGGGGTGCCGTGGCGGGCCGGCTAGATTACCATTCGCGCCTTGCCGCAGCGCCCGCGCGCCTGCGCCCCGTGACAGAAGGACCCCGCATGATCCGCAGCATGACCGCCTTCGCCAGCGGCGAACGCGCTACTCCCTGGGGCGTGCTGGCCTGCGAGCTGCGCTCGGTCAACCACCGCTTCCTCGAGACCGGCCTGCGCCTGTCCGACGAGCTGCGCGCGCTGGAACCGCTGCTGCGCGAGCGGGTCGCCGCCCGCGTCCAGCGCGGCAAGCTCGACCTGGCCCTGCGCCTGCGCGCGCCGGAGTCGACCGCCTCGCTGGTGGTGAACGAAGCGCTGCTCGGCCAGCTCGGCGAGCTGGCGACGAAGCTCGACGGCCAGTTCCCCGGCCTGCGGGTCGAGTTCACCCAGCTGCTGCAGGTGCCCGGGGTGATGCAGGTGCAGGCCGCCGACAGCGAAGCCCTGCAGGCCGAGGCGCTGTCGCTGCTGGACGAGGTGCTCGACGGCTTCGTCGCCGCGCGCGAGCGCGAGGGCGCCAAGCTGGCCACCGCCATCGCCGAACGCGTCGACGGCATCGAGCGCATCGCCGCGCAGGTGCGGGAGCTGATTCCCGCGATCCGCGAAGGCCAGCGCACCAAGCTGGCCGCGCGCCTGGCCGACCTGCCGCACCCGGTCGACCCCGGCCGCGCCGAGCAGGAACTGGTGCTGTGGCTGCAGAAGCTGGACGTGGACGAGGAGCTGGACCGCCTCGGCAGCCACATCGCCGAGATCCGCCGCATCCTCGCCCAGCGCGAGCCGGTCGGCCGCCGCCTCGACTTCCTGCTACAGGAATTCAACCGCGAAGCGAACACGCTCGGCTCCAAGTCGGTGGACGCGCGCACTTCGGCCGCCGCGGTCGAGCTGAAGGTGCTGATCGACCAGGTCCGCGAACAGGTGCAGAACATTGAATGAGAGTCGGGATTGGTGATTCGTGATTGGTGGAAGAGCCGGGATTGGTGATTTGTGATTCGTGATTCGATAAAGCAGGGGCGGCGGCGCGCAGGAGTCTGGTTGTGACCAATCACCCATCACCCACCACCAGTCACGGGCCCATGCGCGGCACCCTCTTCGTCGTGGCCGCGCCGTCGGGCGCAGGCAAGTCGAGCATCGTCAACGCGGTGCTGGCCCGCGACCCGCAGATCCGCCTGTCGATCTCGTTCACCTCGCGCGGGCCGCGCCCGGGCGAGCGCCATGCGCAGCACTACCACTTCGTGTCAGAGGAGGAGTTCCAGCGCATGATCGACGCCGGCGACTTCTTCGAGTACGCCCGCGTGCACGGCGACTGGAAGGGCACGGCGCGGCAGTCGGTGGAGCCGCAGCTGGCCGCCGGCCACGACGTGCTGCTGGAGATCGACTGGCAGGGCGCGCTGCAGGTGCGGGAGAAGGTGCCGGATGCGGTCAGCCTGTTCATCCTGCCGCCCTCGCGGCAGGCGCTGGAGCAGCGCATGCGCGCCCGCGGCCAGGACACCGAGGAAGTCATCGCCCGCCGCCTCGCCGCCGCGCGCGAGGAGATGTCGCATTACAGCGACTTCGACTACGTCATCGTCAACGAGGTCTTCGAGACCGCGGTGGACGAGGCCTGCGCAGTGTTCACCGCCAGCCGCCTGCGCCGCGCGCAGCAGCAGCAGCGCCACGCCGGACTGATCGAGGCATTGCTGGCCCCGGAGGCCTGAGCGGGCCGGGCAGGGGCGGGATCAGCCCCTGCCGGCTGCCTAAGCGTTTGATTGCAAAGGCCCGTTCAGCCGGAAGGCTTGCCCGGGCCGCCGGCCAGGGCGTACACTCCGCGCCCGATCCCCCTTTCACGAGCGGCGACCGCAGTCGCCTGGAACCCCTATGGCCCGTATCACCGTCGAAGATTGCCTGGAAGTGGTCAACAACCGCTTCGAACTGGTCATGATGGCCTCCAAGCGCGCCCGCCAGCTGGCCAACGGCGTGCCGGCCACCCTGGACAACAGCGAGAGCGACGACAAGCCGACCGTGCTGGCCCTGCGCGAGATCGCCGCCCGCACCATCGACAACGCCCTGATCGACGAGGTCGAGAAGGCCGAGCGCGAGCGCGCCGAGCGCGAGGCGCTGGAGTGGGCCGCCGCCGAAGTGGTCGCCGATGAGGACATGTCCAAGGGCGACGACTGACGCCGCGCCACCGCGCTGCATGCTTCCCAGGACGGCCCGCCTTGCGCGGGCCGTTCGCGTTTCCGCCGCCGTCGGACTGACGGCGCCTGCACGGGACCGGGAGCAGGCTGCGCCCATGGCAAGCCTCCCGATGGCGCACATGCGGTTACGCGAAGGCCCGCGCGGGTTCCCGGCGATGGCCGCCGCCTGGCGGCAGCACTGGCCACGCCTGCTCGGCGCGCTGGTGGTGTGCGCAGCGCTGCTGTTCGTCGTGCGCCAGCCGCTGGGCGAACGCCTGTGGCCGCAGGCGCGGCTGGACCGGCTGCTGACCGAAGCCGACCAGGCACTGGCCGCCGGCTGGCTGGACGGCCCGGAGGAGCGCCCCGGCGCCCGGCAGAAGTTCGAGGCCGCGCTGGCCCTGGACAACGACCGCGGCGAGGCCCGCGACGGCCTGCTGCGGGTCGGCGGTGCGGCCCTGCTGCGCGCCAATGCGGCGATCCGCGCCGGCAACCTGGAGGAGGCGCGGCGCTGGGTCGCGCTGGCCCGCGAGCTGCAGCTGCCGCGCAACCAGGTCGAGCCGGTTGCGGCGTGGCTGCACCGGGCCGAGGCGGCGGCCACCGACCTGGACGCGCTGCGCGGGCGTGCCGCCGCCGCGCTGGCGGCCGGCGACATCGAGGCGGCGCTGCCGCTGTACGCGCGCTGGCTGGAACTGCGCCCCGACGACGGCATGGCCCTGGAAGGGCGCGAGGATGCGCTGGCCCTGCTCCTGCAGCCGGTACGCGCGGCACTGCGCGACGGCGACCTGGCCGGCGCGGCGCAACGCCTCGCGCTGGCGCGGCGTTACGACCCCGGCTACATCGCCCTGCCGGACCTGCAGGACGTCTATGCGCAGGCGCTGGCCGCCCAGGTCCGCGCGGCCGGACAGGCGCTGCGCCGCGGCCGGCTGGAACAGGCCGCGCGTGCCTTCTCGCAGCTGCAGCCGCTGGCGCCGGAAGACCCGGCGGTGCAGGACGGCGTGCGCGACACCGCGTCAGCGCTGGCGGCGCAGGCGCGGCGCGAGGCGGCCGAGTTCCGCTTCGATGCGGCGGCCCGCCTGCTCGAACAGGGACGTGCGCTGGCCCCGGAAAACGCGGCGGTCGAGGACGCCGCGCGCGCCGTCGAACAGGCGCGGCAGGCCCGTTCGCGGATGCAGCCGGGGCAGGGTTCGGCGCGCGCCACGCGCGGCGCGGTGCGCCGTTCGCTGGCGGCGTTCAACGCGGCGCTGGAGCGTGGCGACTGGATCGATCCGCCCGGCGCCAGCGCCTACGACCACCTGCACGCCGCGCAGGCATTGGCGCCGGCCGACCCGGACGTGCGCGCCGCGGCGAAGCGGATGCGCGGTGCCGCAGCGCAATGCGTCGATGCCGCCCTGCGCGACAACCGCCTGCGCCTGGGGCAGCGCTGCCTCGATGCCTGGCAGGCGCTGGCGCCTTCGGATCCTGCGCTGGCCAGCGAACGCCAGCGCCTCGCGCAGCGTTGGCTGGCGGTCGGCGAGGAGCGCCTGCGCGCCGGCGAGGTCGACGTGGCCGCGCGCGCGCTGTCCTCGGCGCGCGGACTGGACCCGGCCGCGCCGGGCCTGGACGAGTTCGACGCGCGGCTGGACCAGGCGCAACGGGCGACGCCGCTGTAAGCCGCACCCGGCCTAGCCGGCCGCCGTTCCATCGAAGAACACCCGCTGCACGGTGGCCCGCGCCGCCTCCAGCGAGAAATGCCGGGCGACGTTGTCCAGGCCGGCGGCGGCCTGCCGTTCCCAGCGCCCGCGGTCGCCGTACAGCGACACCACCGCTTCGGCGAAGTCCTCCGGCGTGTCGGCGACGGCCACGTCCATGCCGTCGTGCAGGTGCATGCCTTCGACGGCACAGGAGGTGGCCACCACCGGCTGGCCGTGGGCCATGCTCAGGTTGACCTTGCCCTTCACCCCGGCGCCGAAGCGCAGCGGCGCGACGGCAATACGCACCTGGTCCATGTACGGGTCGAGGTCCGGCACGTGGCCGTGCACTTCGATCCCGGGGATTTCCGCCAGTGCGCGGATCTCCGCGGTCGGGCCGGCACCGATGCAGTGGAAGCGCACGTCCGGCAGGCGCTGGCGGATGCGCGGGAATACCTCGCGCCCGAACCACAGCACCGCGTCCACGTTCGGCGGATGGCGGAAGCCGCCGACGAAGACCAGGTCGCGGCGCGATTCGAACGGCGCGCCGGGGCCGGCGACCTCGTGCAGGTTCGACAGCACTTCCACGCGCACGCCCGGTGCGTCGATGGCCAGCTGCGCGCGTTCCTCGTCGCTGACCACCAGGGTCAGGTCCGCCATCGCCATCGCCGCCAGCTCGGAGGCGCGCGTCGCGTCGGCCGCGCGCAGCGCCGCCGCGTCGCCGGCCAGCTGCGCGCCGCGGCGTTCGCGCACGTAGTGCAGGTCGATGGTGTCGAACACCAGTCGCGCATTGGGCGCGTGTCGGCGCAGCA
>Ga0182737_1001356_pt1 | contig 24619 bp, 24 predicted proteins | sample eDN5th30CBELigOP_FD_128878 | JGI IMG/M metagenome (GOLD analysis project Ga0182737, IMG submission 128878) | Enriched Organic Plus compost microbial communities from Emeryville, California, USA - eDNA 5th pass 30_C BE-Lig OP (version 2) (version 2) ...
GCTACCGTCAAAACAAGTTGCGGGGGCCGCACTCCTGTCCAGTCCGCCAAAATCGGTTTATCCCGCCGAGAAGAGACGGTAATGATTGGCGCGGGATTACCCTCGCTTCGCCGCGTATTTCGGGTGCGAAACAGCCCAAAGTCTCGGCTCGGTCGAGTAGGTCGCCGCACCGTGGCAAGGCCGTTTTAGCCTCCTGCTGGGGCGGGTACGTTCCAGATCGACCGGGCCAAGCTGCGAATCATGTCTTGTCGCTTCGTCAAATTCTGCTCGTTCCATTCCGCGAACGGCTCAATCCCCGCGACAGCGGCATCGATCTTCGTGTTCGTGCCGACTTTGGGCCGTTCCGCGACCGCGCGAGTGAAGAGCAACTGCGACTGTGGGTAGACGCCCTTTTTCTGCGAGAACGGCCGATTGCCAAGTGACGCATTGATCGATTTCTCGACGAGCACGAGGTTTCCCAAACGGTCAACGGCGTTCACATCGGTCGCCGCGCCGAACTCCTGCTTGGCATCGTTGCCAGGCGTTTGAGGATAAATGTGCTCGATCTCGTAGCCACCGCTGGTGTACTTGCCGAGCCACTTTGTTCCTTCAGTCTCGCCATAGGCCGCCAATTCCACATGCTGCGTCAACTTGGCGAGGATATAACGCAAGCGGTATTGCTGCACGGAACCCGCATACAGTCGCCGGAATGCGTCATCGAATCTTGCAGCGAAGTCTGCTCGCGCCGGTGCGAAGCTCTTGCTGATGAACGCTTCCAACTCTTCGGCGGACTTGGCCTTCCGCAGGTCGACTGCCCAGCGTGCAAACTTCCGCTCGAACTCGCGCGTCGCCTCGCGAGTAATTACATATACGAAAAACAAGTTTTCCACCTCTTTCGCCAAGCGGTCGAAATGCTCTCCCGAAAGATGCCGACCAGCCAGCAGCAGGATCAGGTGTTGCCGCGCCGCTTTGCCTCCCAGCAATTGCAGGTTTTCCAGGTAGCGATTCTTTTTTCCCAGATGATCGCAGCCGTCAAGGAAGTGCCGGTACGCTTCTGCAGCGTCCAGCAACTCTTTGGCGAACGCTAGGGGATCGCTCCCATAGCGGCAGACCTTTTCGTTCTTGGCGAACCAGCCGTAAATCTCGTCTTCGCGCAGGAGCTCAACGTCATAGCGGCTGAAAATGAAGTAGCGCAGGAACCGCAGGGGCTTTTCGCCCATGTCATAGATCGTGTCCTGCATCTTCTTCCAAATATTCTTCAGCTTGTCGAACTGCGGGCGGCTGGCCTTCATGAAGAGCAGGTTCTTCAAAAGGTCCATCGCGTCGAGTCCAACACCGCGGTCGTTGATCGTCTCGAAGATCTTCAACGCCTTGGCGACATCCTCGGTCTGGATGCGGATCAACTTCACCTTGTTGGTCAGGTAGCCGTAGAACGCGCGCAGCGTCGCAGCGTCTTCGCCAAACTCGCGGCGCAGGAACGTCAGCGTCACCTCGTAGGCATTGACGATGTTGGAAATAGATCGCGTCTTGGCCTGCCCATCGATCCCAGGCTTTCCGTCCGCGATTCGGACCAGCACATCGCCGCTATCCTCATATTGCAGGTCGAGCCGGTAGCGAAAGTGATCGTTGCCGGCCGCATCGGTCGATGTGGCGGCGATCTGCGGTCCCAGCGCCCCTGGCGGCGACTGCTTCAATTCCTTGAGGCGGTCGCGTATAGCGCACAATGTCACGAAGATGGTTGTTAGCCGCTGCTGTCCATCGATTACGTCAAGGACACCATTTGTCCCTGGGCAGACGACGATGCTGCCGATGAAGTACTCGGGAGCCTTGGCGGGGTCCGCGCCAGCGAGTTCCGCGTTGATGTCGGTCAGCAACTGCTCGACCTGATCTGTTTCCCATACGTATTCCCGCTGGTAGTCGGGCACCACGTAGAACGCCTGAAAAAGGTCGGCAACCTTAATGTCATGGCTTTGAATGGTTTGCTCGCTCATGCTCGCCCTTTGTACCGAAGGATTCTTTTTGCTGTTGTCGTAGGATCGCCGGCGATCACGTCAACCAACGAGGATCTCGTTCTGGTTCGTACCGGAATATCAGGCCGGGTGAAATCGAATTTTGCAGATGCCGGCCGAGGACGGCATGTTCATTGCGAATGCTGTCGATGGCGCGGCTGACCGCCATTGAGACCGCCTTGCGAATTTTCTCTGAATCAGTGCGTTCGCGTCTCTTGCCGCCGAGGCCCGTCGCTCTCGCGATTTCAGTCGCAAAGGCATCCATCTCCGACTGCAATTGGTCGATACGCCCCAGATCGTTGCTGCCTTCCGCTTCTTGCAGTTCCTCTTGTAATTCCATGTATCGCTGTTTGTACTTGGCTATCGCTTGGTCGTCGAGCAACCGTCCCGATGTGCCGGTCGTGATTCGCGGGTCGATGCCAGCAACGGCCGCCAGCAGGGACGCCGCGGGAACGATCCGGCCGGGGTCCGCGAGTAGCCGCGCGAGGTAGGACAGCCCGCGGGCGTCTTCCATCAGGATCAACGCGCGTTCGTATTTGATCACCCACACCTGCCCCAGGCGGCGAAAGACGCTCGGGGATTGGTCGAGTTCCCGCAGCGCTGCTTCGATATCTTCCGTCGGCACGGCGGGCTTGGGCCTGGCGAGCGTCTCCGCGGTCATGCGGTAGATATAGGTCACCGGCGATCGCCGACGTAATATTCTGCCGCAACTGGAGCAATCGCAGTCGTCGCCATCGTCCCACGCCTCCCGTAGTTCGCTGGCGGGCATCAGGTTCTGGCAGCGCTGGCACTCCATCATTTCCTGAGCGAGCAACACCTCCCGCTCAACCAGGAGATCGAAGATGGCGACCACCTGGTTGGCGTCGGTTTCCAGTCGGCACGCGAAATCCGCCGGGCGTAAGGGCGAGGCCGTGAAGATGGTCGCGAGCATTTCATCGACCCGCTCCATCGCTGCCTGCAAATCCCGGTGCTCACGCGCAATGGCTTCGGATTCGTGAAAGTACATAGCGCACTGTCTCCTCGTTATTCGGCGTCGGGAAATTGATCCGATTCTTGGACCCTACGAGGATCACATGAATATCGGACTCAAACGGGCAAGGGACCGGCCCCGTTCCATTGGTCGGCACCCAATAAAAGTTGCCGAGATGCCCAACCCCCGCCTTGCGGATCGCACGCATTGCGGCATCGATGCTCGCTTCGCCAAGCAGCGGATCGGCGGCCGAGGCGCTCTTGCCCCCGAAGCGCCGGCCCTGCAGGGTGCGGTAATCGATCCCGTGCGAGCGGGTTTCGCCCGCACCCGATTCCTCCAGCGCATGCAGCTGGGTGATTGGCGGGCGCAGATCGCAAGGCGTAAACAGCGAGCGATCAAGCCAGCCCTCGATCAGTTCAAAAAACTCGTCGGCCACATCGTCGTAGTCAAACCCGGTCGGGAGCTGAGAGATTTGCAGGAAGGCGGTGTTGGCGACCAAGTCCCATTCGAACGCCACGAGGCTCCGCGTGACGCGATGCACGAACGCACGCAGTTCAATGTCATCGCCCTCTTCGGTGGTCGAAGAGTCGTCATAGTCTTCGTCGCGTTCCCACCAGTCGCGCCGCTTGATCGCGGTGATTCGCAGGCGGCGCGGATCGTGCTGGATCGAGGACACCTTCATCTTGTCGGGCAGGACGATCGGCAGGTTGGCATTCAGATACTTCGCAAGCCGATGCTTCTTGAGCAGTTGCTCGACCCATGCCTCTTTGCGCCAGTTGGCAATCGAGGACGTCGGCCCCTTGAAGAGGTAAACGTGCTGCTTGCCCCAAGGAATCACGCTATCCAGAAACTCCACGATTCGGGGCAGCGATAAGGAGCCGTCGTCCAGCGCCTCTTCGATGCGCTCTCGAAGTTCCTCCTTGGTCCCCGACCGCGCCAGGCCGACGCTAGCCAGGAACTCGCCGATTTGCTTCTTCTTCAGGGTCAACAGGTCAGCAATGATCAGTGCCTGCTCATCCTTGGTGAATGAAGCTGCTTTCGCCTGAGTGGCCATCTTCTGCCTCCCATAATTGGGCGTGACTGTACGCTGAACAGTAAACGCCGTGTCAAAAAAAATACGCCGTTCACTCGAACAGCGAGGGTTCCTTCTTTCGCAGCAAGAGTTGCATTCCCTCCAGCCGAATCCGCATTGCGTCGGGCGAGACTTCGAACGTCTCGGCCAACGGTCGAGCCGCATGTTCCAGAAGCATATTTTCTTCAGCATCGTCGCCCGACTTGAATCCGCCCCGCCGCAGAACTTCGGCCGTCAGGATTTGCTGGCGACGGGCGTTGAGGTCGTCGAGGTAGATCGGGTCCATGCTGCCGCGCCATTCGTGCCAGGCACGTTTGACCATCTCACGCGGCATCAGCAGGCAGGCGGCAAAGCGATTGGCTTGTATTTCCTTTCGGTCGCTGTCGCCGGAGCGCAGAACGTGGTCGGGTCGGGCCGGCAGGTTCGATAGCAGCGCTCGCTCGCCGGCGCGGCGCAGATACAAATGCCGGTGCAAGCGCCAGTGCCCAAGCTCGTGTGCGAGCGTGAAGCGGTAGCGGCCGCGCATGGCGGGGAAGTCCTCGGGCACCAGGCTCAGGTCGATGGCGATCTTCTTCTCCTGAAAGTAGATGCCGCCCAGCACGTCCCCTTCGGGATACTCGGCCCGTAAGTCACGGAACTCGACCGTGATCTTCAGGTATTCCTCCACGATGTCGTCGATGGGAATGGGCGGCGCGGTCACGACGCCATGATCCTTGCCGTATTCGGCCAGCAGCACCGTCACTTCGGTTTCGAAGTCTTGCGGCTGCATGTAGCGCGGCGTCGATTCCGGTTTGAAGGAGCGTCGGGCCATGTGCGTCAGTTCTCCTCGTCTCGCTTGATGCGTTCGGCTTCCTCCCGCACTCGGCGCAGTTGATCGGCGGTCATGCCGCGCACGGCGCGCAGCAAATCCGGCACCCCCTTGGGCTCCTCACGGATGATCTCTGGCAAGTCCTCGCTAAGGCGGCCGGCCAGGGCGCTCAACTCGTCCACGTCTTCACCAAGAATCTCGGCCATACGCCGCACGCGATCGGCGGTCGGCGGATCGACATTCGACTGCTCGACCTGCGAAAGGTAGGTCGGGCTGACCCCGACCAACTGGGCGAACTTGCGCAAGCTGAATCCCTTCTCCATTCGCTTCTCGCGAAGAACCTCACCGAACCTTTGAGGACGGCTTTTTGTCATATTCGGATTTATCTTTCTGTCAACGAGCGTAATCGCCCGAAGTGTATTTCTTGCACTAAGAGGTGGACGTTGGCTTGCCCGCCGCTATCCCGCCTGCCAGCTTCTCAACAAGGTCGGCTAGGCGCAGCACTGCGCTTTCTCTGATGACTAAGCGCTGACCGACGTTGTAGCTTCGGTCCAAAGACCGGTCGATGTACTGTTGGTCGACGATTCCCTCGCAGTGGCTCAGAAGATGCCTCTGCTGGAAAAACACACCCAGTTCGGCCAGTTCGACCACCGAAAGAACGTCTTCGTACCCGTTACCTGTCGCAGACTTCCAGGCAACGGTTGATTCGGTGAGATTCTGGAACAAGTTGCGTCGAATTTTAATGCTCGCGGCACTGGGCAGGCTTACGAAGACAGCTTCTGCAAAACGCTGAAACGAGGCCACCAACTTCACAAGCCCGTTTTCCAACACTTGTCGCCCCGTATCTGCAGCCGCGTCCTTTCCGGCGACCGACTCAACAGTCGCCTTTATGCGTGGAAGATGCGTGACTGTTGCCCGCACCCCTTCAACCGCTGCGGCGAATGTTGACTTCGCGCTATTGCTGCCACATGCCGGACAAAAGAATGAAGCGCCGATCGAACTATACCTGCACGCGCACGATTCGCAGGTGAATTGCTGGCGCATTTCGTCTGCGGCATCTGGTGGAATCAATATCGTCGCGCCGCTTGGCTTGATTTGCATCGACATCGAGATCAATCCGCCTCGCGGCTGACGGGCATTGAAGGATCGAGCGTCTTCCCTCATTGCGTTGTTCACGACTTTCTTCAGATGAGCCATCGCAGCTCGCTGTATGTACTCCTGCTGTGCGTCGGTGTTCCATTCTGTTGCTGGTGCCTCGTGCCGACAGAATGGACAGTACACGACTTCGTCCTGAACTTTGTCGCGCCAGTCGTCGAATACGACCTTGAATTCGCCCTGGCAATCACCGGATGGACAGCGCCGATCCATGTGACCGTTCTCATCCAGGGGAATGTGGATTGGCACCCGAACCCCGCGTTCCAACTTTTTCAGTTCCCTGAGCAGCTTATCGAACATCGAATCACAGACCTCCCTGAAAAGCGCGTTCGAGGATTGCGGGGATTAGGGCATCGCGGGCTCGCGATGCCTCTGCCCGCGTGGTCCGAACAGATATCATCTTCAAAAGTAAGCGATCGAATTGCCGCTGCGACTCGATCGCCGGTACAGGTACGCAGATGTCGAGCATCTTCTTAGAACTCAATGTCCGGTTGCGGTCCGCGCTGCCGGGCGACGCCTCGCCGACATGGTAAAGGCCCTCGGGACTAAGCAGGTAGAAACACAAGAAATGCGCCGTCGCCACGCCACCAACGGGAACGAACGTCAGATACCGGTGTGACCCGTAGCGGCCATCGTCGTCAGGGCCGGCGACGGCAATCGCGCCTTCCCATGCCTTTATGTTGCTAACGAGAATGTCTCCGCACTTCACGAGGTATGGCTTTTGCCACGTGATTTCATTGCCAAGCAAGGGGGGGTTATGGAACGTGCCCCTGCCAAACGAGCGGACAGAGACCTGTGGGTACTCCATCGCGGGATCGATCTCAGCCGGACGGCGAATCAACGGAGCGACTTCGCCCAAGGGCCGCCGAGGCGCGCGGTCTGCGATCCGGCGGAACTCGGCCATCAAGAGGCCGTTGGACCTTGTATCGCAATCGCGCACTAATTGCTGAGCTTCCTCTATCTTGGCGGCAAGCCGATCTACGCCGGCGACGATCCGCAATTGCTCCTCCAGAGGAGGCAGGGGAATCTGCAGACGTAAGAAGTGTTCCTCTTTTAGTCGGTTGCGACTGGTTGGCGTTGCGCCGTGACTTAACCCCAACGCGTCGTTCCAGGCGGATTCACGACTGAAGTAGTACCAAAGAAATTGAGGGTCCAACCGCTCATTATTTGCCGTAAAGCAAGGAAACTCGTTTGATACGAAGCAGCCGTCGTTGTACTCCGTCGCAACAGCGAACGATCCTTTCCATGCGAAAAGGCGGTTGTAAACGAAATCTCCTTGCTGCACCCGGTACAGCTTGGCTGCCTTGATTTCGCTACCTGGCTTCCGTTCTTTGGGGTACAAGCCTCTTGCATACCATCTGGCCCCAAGAAGCGTATATTCCTCTTTCGGATCGACCGCCACTGGCCGACAGACTGGCGACAGTAATTCGCCGAGTGGGACGATTGGCCATCCGTTGCTGCTCATGCGCTGGCCCCCATGAGTTCGGCCTTGATTTCTTCCATGAGCTCGATGATTCGGCGCTCTTTCGCCAGAATGTCTTCGACTAACTGCTCTGGCGGCAAGTGTTCGAGTGCCTCAGCGCGCTTGGGATTCTTCAAGTCGAGGTTGCAGGAGACGAGCGAGCCCGACTCGTCGTACTTGAGAACGTCAGTGGCGGCCACACGCCAGGCATGGTCGTTTTCCGTGCGGCGTTTCGCGTTGAACCACTTGATGCAGTCGGCGAACTCGTCGAATTGAAGCGGCTTTGTTTTGGTGTAGTTTTTGCGACCCTCAGGAAGCGGCACCTCGTAGTACCAGATGTCCTTCGTTGGGCCGGAACGGTCGAAGAAAAGCAAGTTTGTCGGGATCGCTGTATAGGGAGAGAACACACCATTGGGAAGCCGCACAATCGTGTGCAGGTTGTACTCCTTGAGCAACTCTTCCTTGATCCGCGCGGCCACGCCGTCGCCAAAGAGTGTACCATTCGGCACGACGATGGCTGCTCGGCCGCCCGTCGGTGAGGCGGCGCTGGGCTTGCGCAGCCGGCGCATGATGAGTTGCAAAAAGAGCAAGGCTGTTTCGCTGGTCTGCTTGTCGGCGGGGAAGTTGCCGCGAATGCCCGCCTCTTCTTCGCCGCCGAAGGGTGGATTGGTGAGGATCACATCCACGCGATCCTTCTCGCCAATCTCGGTGATCTTCACGGCCAGACTGTTGCCGTACTCGATGGCGGGCGCGTCGAGCCCGTGCAACAGCAGATTCATTTGCGCCAGCATGTAAGGGAGCGGCTTGGCCTCGCCGCCGCGAATGCTTCCCTCTTGGAGCAGTTTGCGATCTTGGGCCTTGCTGCACTGCTTTTCCAAATGTGCGAACGCCTCGGCCAGAAAGCCGCCGGTGCCACAAGCCGGGTCGAGCACGACTTCGCCCAGCTTGGGATCGGTCACCGCAACCATGAATTGAATGACGGGGCGGGGAGTATAGAACTCGCCCGAGTCGCCGGCGGCGTCGCGCATTTCACGCAGCATCGACTCGTACAGCCGGGCCAACGTATGGATCTCCTCCGACGAATCGAAGTGGATGCCATCGACGAGGTTGATCACGTCGCGGAGCAAATAGCCGGAGAGCATCCGGTTGTTCACGCCCTCGAACACGGTGGCGATCACGTCCCGCCGGCGATCCCCGTTAGTCGATTGCAGCCCCCGCAGGTACGCCAGCAAGCCAGGCCCGCGTTTGCCATCGGGTCGCACCGCCTCTTCCTGGTTGACGAAGGCGATCAACTCGTCGCCCGTGATCCCATCCTTCGTCGCCGCCCAATCGCGCCAGCGGTACGGCGCTTCCACGGCCGGCTTGTACTTCTTACCACCGATGCCCGCGCGAGCTTCTTCCAGCTTCTCGCGGTCGTCGAGGAATTTCAGGAACATGATCCAGGTGAGCAAGGGAAGGCGATCCAGGTCGCCGTTGAGCCCCTTGTCCTTCCGCATGATGTCCCGCGCAGATTTGATGAGCGCTGCCAATTGCTGTGCCGTCGTTTTGGGCTGTTCAGACTTCTTGGGCTTGGGGGCTTTCGTTGCAGCCGTCTTGGCTTTCTTTTTGGCCATCTTGGTCTCGATCGCGCCTTAGGGAATATTCGAATCGACCGCGCTAGGCGGCCGCATACAAAAGGGTTTGGAGCTGGATGACTGCCTGTCGCAACTGTTCGACGCCGCCGAAGCGGTTAGCGATTTCGATCACGTTGCCGTGTTCGCTGATGGGCGGCACTTCCAGCACGTCGGGAATGACGAACTGCGCCGTGCCGTGTTCGGTGTACTTGTCGAGCAGCTCGTCGAGGATCTGCCGAGCGTCGGGGCCGAACTGGTCGAAGAAATCCCGGCGGTCGGTGCGCAGGCGCTGGGCGCGCTCGCGCCGCGTGCGCAACGGCGCATTGAATGCCAAGTGGCAGATCAGGTCGAGCGGATCGGCGTCGGGCTGGTTGGCGGTCTCGGCCAGGTGGTCGAAGTCGATGCCGCGCTCCTCGAGTCGCTCGATAATATCGCTGCGGCGCTGGGGGTCGGCCCATTCGTCGCGCAGTTCCGCCGCGTTGCGGTAGAGGGTGCGGACCTTGTCGGCCGTGTAGTCGGTGAATTGCACGACGCGAAGCTGGTTGCCGTCGGGATCGAGCTCGTACACGAGGTGGGCGGCGATTTCGACCTGCCCGCCGTCGTAGTAGAACTTGCGCCGCGGTTCATCTGGCTCGTCGGGCGGGAGCGGCTCAGGGTCGTCACCTTCCGGTTCATCCTCCGGCGTTACTACCGTCTCGTCATCGACCGGCTCGCCTTCGTCGTCAATCGTCTGCTCGGTTTCGATGGAAGGTTCGCCATCGAACTCGGGATCGGCGAACAGCCGAGTCGCGGAGCCGGTGTAGTCGAGGATGCTGAAGAACAGTTTGCCGTAGTCGTCGCGCACCCGCGTGCCACGGCCGATGATCTGCTTGAACTCGGTCATCGAGTTGATGACCCGCAACAGCACGATATTCTGGACCGTGGGGGCATCGACGCCAGTGGTTAGCAGTTGCGACGTGGTGAGAATGACCGGCGTGCGGCGTTCGAGGTCTTGGAAGTTACTCAGATGCCCGCGGCCGAGGTCACCCTCATCGGAGGTGACGCGGCAGACGTAGTCGGGGTTGTCGCGGACCAGATCGGCATTGAGGTTGTTGAGCGCCCGCCGCATCTCATCGGCGTGCTCCTGATCCACGCAGAAGACGATGGTCTTGGCGAACCGATCGGTGCGCCGCATGTGCTCGGTCAGGTGGTGGGCGCCGGCTTCCGTCCTGGCCCGCAGCGAGACGATCCGTTCGAATTCGCCAGTGTGGTACTCGTCATCGGGGATTTCACGCCCAAAGCGGTCGAGGTCGCCTTGGCTCGGTCGCCAGCCCACGGCGTCCCAGGTGGTCACAATGCGGTGGACGCGGTAGGGGGCGAGGAATCCGTCCTCGATGCCTTGCCGCAGGCTGTAAGTATAGATGGGATCGCCGAAGTAGTTGTAGGTGTCGGCGTTGTCCTGGCGGCGCGGCGTGGCGGTCATGCCGATCTGGAAGGCCGGCTGGAAGTAGTCGAGGATTTCGCGCCAGTTGCTATCGTCGCGAGCGCTGCCGCGATGGCATTCGTCCACGATGATCAGGTCGAAGAAGTCGGGCGCGAACTCGCGGTAGAGGCCGGGGCGATTCGCGTCGCTGGCAATCGACTGGTAAATGGCGAAGTACATCTCTCGGCTTTGAATCGCCCTGCCGCCAGCGATCTTCCAGCGGGCGTCGCCAAACGGGGCGAACGTCTTTGCCATTGGGTCATCGACCAGGATGTTGCGATCGGCCAGGTACAGGATGCGCGGCCGGCGGTGTTCACCGGCACGGTTCCAGCGAGAGTTCCACAGTTTCCAGCAGATCTGAAACGCGACGACCGTCTTGCCGGTGCCGGTGGCCATCGTGAGCAGAATACGCGGGTTGCCCTGCGCCACAGCCTGGACGGCGCGGTTGATCGCGATCTCTTGGTAGTAGCGAGGCGACTTACCGCTGAGATGATAGGCCGGCGACAACAATCGTTCGGCGGCATCGGAGGTGAGCGACTGATCGGCCGTGAGCCGCGCCCACAGCTCAGCGGGCGTCGGAAACGCAGATATCTCCCGCTCCAGTCCGGTCGTGTAGTCGAATTCAACGATGCCGTGCCCGTTGGTCGCGTAAGCAAACTTGAGACCCAGGATTTCGGCGTAGTCCTTGGCCTGCTGGAGCCCTTCGCCGGGCGTGGCGTAGGTTGGCTTGGCTTCCACGACGGCGATGGCGAAGTCGGGACGAAAGCGGAGGATGTAGTCGGCCCGCTTGCCTGGACGCCGGCGACTGCGCTGGCCGGCGACGATGATCCGCCCATCGGTGAAGGTCACCTGCTCGTTGATGCGATACGGATCGTTGTCCCACCCGGCGGCTTGCAGCCGGGGGACAACATATCGTCGGCAGGTGTCGGCTTCGTTGGGCATGAGGGGCAAACCGGGGTGTCCATGTTTACCAAATATGGACAGATCATAACCCCGCAGTCAGCCCAACACAATCCTTTTGATCCGAAAAAACTTGAAGCCGCATCCAAGTTACTGCTGGGACAGGATTTGCGACCACATCAGCCGCTGCTTGTCCCAGTCGATTTCGGCCGTCAGGGGCCGCAGCATCTTCTCGTGGATAGTTGGCTTGCCGGCCGTGACGCGGGGCAAAAAAAGAAGCGCCTCTTGGATGTCGGGGGCGAGGTGGGCCAGGTTCAGAATTTGCGAAATTCGCGGCTGGGTGACGTGGCCCAGGCGGGCCAGCTCCATCACGTCGGCAACCTGGCCGGTGAGCAGCAAGTGTTCGAACCGGATTGCGAGCGCCATCAAGCGTGCGATTCGCGGAATGCGGCCGGGCTCCACCGGCGCAGGCGTCGGCTGGGGGGCGGTGATGCGGCGGCGTCCGCGGGCCGCGCGGGAGAATTCAATCTTGCGTTTGACGGTGATCATGCGGCGTCCTCGATGTTGCCTTCGGCCAGCGCCTTGATGGCCGAGGGATGGAAGGAAATGGAAATCGTGCTGTCGCTTGGGTCGAACTCGACGCGGGAGACCAGCAGGGAAATGACCTGCGTTTGCTCGCGGGTGCTGAGTTCGTTCCAAACGTTGTCAAAGTCGGCAAACGCGGCGGCAACGTCGCCCGCGTCGATCTGGCGGCGCTGGACCTCGCCTACGCGGTCGCGGACTTGGGACAACCGTTGCTCGGCCCTGGCGACGCGCTCGTGCAAGTCGGCGATGCGTGCGGTGGTGGCGCTGCTCGGTTCGGGCGTGACGGCAAGACGGGCGATTTCGGTATGGTCGCGGGCGAGTTGCGATTCGAGTTGGCGCTGCTGCGTCGCCAACTCGGCCAGTGTGTCCGTTGCCGCCGAGCAGGCCTGCCGCAGCACTTCGTCGCGCAGGCCGGGGTCATGCGCGATGCAGCGCATCTGGTCTACAACGGCCGCCTCGATCTCGCCGGCGGGAAGCGACTTCGTGGGACACGACTTCCAGCCGCTCTTGATCGCCTTGCCGCAGGTGTAATAGCGGTAGCGCTTTGATCCCTTGCCCGTGAAGTTATGAACCATCGTTTGCCCGCAGGCCGAGCAGAACATCAGCCCTTTGAGCAGCGCTCCATATTTGTTGAGCAGGTAGTTCCCGCGCCCGCGACCATGCTTCTGGAGCGTGGATTGCACCTGCTCGAACACGAGGGGATCGACCAGCGGCTCGTGCTCGCCGTCGTAGATGTCCGCTTTGTGCTTGATCTTACCGATGTAAATCGGATTGGTGAGCATCGCGTAGACCGAGCACTTGTCGAACGCCCGACCGCCGCGCGGCAGTCCCTTCTTGGTCTTCCACGTTTTGTGTCGCCAGCCGCGACGGTTGAGTTCCTCGACCACCGGCAGTAGCGAACCCAGTTCCAGGTACAGGCTGAAGATTCGCCGCACCCGCACGGCCTCCTCGGCGTTCACGACCAACTTGGGGCTGGGGTTGGAGCGGTCCACGTCGTACCCCAGCACCGGCACGCCGCCTGCCCATTTCCCCTTGCGGCGCTGGGCGGCGATCTTGTCGCGGATGCGTTCGCCAATGATCTCGCGTTCGAACTGCGCGAACGACAATAGGATGTTGAGCGTCAGCCGGCCCATCGAATGGGTCGTGTTGAACTGCTGCGTCACCGACACGAAGGAGACGCCGTTCTTGTCGAACGTCTCCATGATGCGGGCGAAGTCGAGCAGCGAACGGCTGAGCCGGTCGACTTTGTAGACCACGACGCAATCGACCTTGCCGGCGGCGATGTCCGCCAACAGGCGATTGAGCGCCGGCCGGTCCATGCTGCCGCCGGAGAAGCCTCCATCGTCGTAATGGTCGGGCAGACAAACCCAGCCTTCATGCTGTTGGCTGGCGATGAACGCCTCGCCCGATTCGCGCTGCGCGTCGAGGGAATTGAACTCCAGCTCAAGACCTTCTTCGCACGACTTGCGGGTATAGATGGCGCAGCGAATGGCCTGCGCGGTGGAAGTTTTGCGTTTACGGCTCATGCTTTCCTCCACAGGCGGAAGAACATGAACCCGTTGATGTGTGAGCCGGTAACGACCTTGGCGACGGCGGTGAGCGAACGGTAACGCTTTCCTTCGTATTCGAAGCCGTCCGCGACCACCATCACGCGAATCATCTGCCCTTTGTATTCCCGCTCGATCCAGTTGCCTGGCGGCGGCAGGCGGGGGTCGCGGCGCGGCTCAATCTTGATCGTCGCGCACGGCGCGGCATCGTCCTTCGCCTTACTTTCGCGCGGCGGCGTGACGCGAATCTCTGCGTCGCTCGCCAACTCTTCGGCCCGCTGACGGGCGCGCTCGGTAAGGTCGCCTTCGGCGTTGGCCTGCAACCGCCACGCGATGCGGCGTATCAAGTAGCGACGATGCCGACTGCGGCATTCCTCGCCGAAGAGCTGCTCGAAGCGCTGGGCGAGTTGGTTCACGGACATGTCGTTGAGCCGAGCCACCTCGGCTGCCACGGTTGGGTTCATGGCTGTTCTCCTTGCGGGTTGCCCGCCGCCGAATGATCCGCCGACGAGTAGTCGTCGGCTTCCTGGTCGGGAGCGGTCGGTTGGGGTTCGTCGCCTTGCGAATACGGTTGGCCCGTTCGTTCAGCCCGTTGCCGAACGCGCATCAGTCCACGGGCCAAGATCGCGGCAAGGCAGCTTTCACGCGTCTCGTCCATCGTTCACCTCGCTATCGGGCGCTCGCCGGGCGTCGGCGAGGCCCACGGACACAGAGAGCCTCGTTTTCGAGACAAGCTCAAGGCCTGTGTTGCGCGGTGCGGACGAAGGGCCAGCCTGGGCCAACTCGATGGTGCGCCGATAACGGACGACCCCTTGGGCAAGGATCGCGGCAACCTGGCGGCGGCGCTCTTCTGGCGTCAGGTCGCGAACGGAAGGAACAGCCGCAGAAGGCATGAATCGGCATCCATTTCCAGGGAGCAACGACGGTGAGCGTTCGCTACGTCCACCCCTAGGTTATGTATGCCGTCCGCGTGCGGCGCTGCGCGCGACCGCTGGCTAATCGGCCTGAAATCAGCAGATTTTCAGATGCCACAAGCTTTGTGGCATCGCCACACGAGTTGTGGCGGCTTGCCTCCGCCGAGAGGACGAACCCCGGCGGACGTTGAGCGCGACTGTGTGGTAACTGCGACCCCTCGCTTGGCCGCAGCACAGTATTTCTTCGCGTAGTGACGGATCGCCCATGGGTGGCTGCCTCCGGCAGGAGACAGTCATGTCCAAGGCTTTTGATCCCCAAGAGATCGTGACCGAGTACGCGCGGACGCTGATTCGCGTGAAGGCCAAACAAATCGTCCGCCGGCCCGGTTTCAGCCGGTCCGACCAGGCGGATGTCGAGCAGGATCTGGTCGTCCATTTGCTTTGCCAGGCCGAGCATTTTGACCCCGAGCGCGCGTCGCTCAACACCTTCATCGCTCGCGTCATCGATTCCGCCGTGGCGATGCTCGTGCGCGAGCGGGGCCGCGTGAAGCGTAATCCTGCCGGCGATGCCGAGGTGCAGTCGCTGGCGGACAAGGTGCCGCAACCAGATGGTCCGCCGGAAGCGCTGGCTCGCTTGATCAACCAGCTTGATCTCGAACGCCGCACCGGCGGCGCTTCGCTGCCCGATGCGCAGCTCTTCGAACTGGCCGACGACGTGGCCAGCGTCATACCCACCCTGCCGCCGGAATTGCAGGGCGTTTGCCGCTCCCTGCTGAATCGCAATCGCACCGAGACCGAGGCCGCGCTGGGCCTTTCGCGCCGCCGGCTCGAGGCGGCGATGGCGGTCATTCGTGAGCACTTCGAGAAATCGGGTTTGACGAAAACCTGATGCGAAGCGCGCAGCGGGACGCGCCAACGGCATAAGTAACTATGGGAGGGCCACTCGAATTCAATCTTCAAGGAAACCACCCATGACCGTTGGCGTGTTCCGCTTTTCTTTCTCGCCGCATGTCCCGCTGGACGAAGTCGAGATGACCCTGCAACTGGCGACGTTCGCCGCCGAAGGGCTGTTTGGCATGGCCCGTGTGCGGCTCGACTTCGGCTATCACGTCGAGCCCGCGCGGCGGGTCATTTTCGTGGATGGATCGAAAGAGGTGGGCGCAACGGTCGCCCAACTATTCGTCGGCCTGCTCCTGCGCGAATTCGGCGATGACGCCTTTCGCGTTGAACGCATGCAATCGCGGCCCCATCAACCGCTGGAGACCGCTGCATGAGCATGCTCACGAAAGTTCAACGGGGGCGGCAAGCCAAGCCGCCTCGCGTACTGTTGTACGGCGTCGAAGGTATCGGCAAGTCGACCTTCGGCGCTCAGGCACCCAAGCCGATCTTCATTCAGACCGAGGACGGCCTGGATGAAATCGACTGCGACAAATTCCCACTGGCCGCAACCTACGACGAGGTGCTCAGCGCGCTTGGCGAACTGCGCACGCAGCAGCACGACTACGAGAGCGTGGTCATCGATTCGCTCGATTGGCTCGAACGCCTGGTGTGGGACAAGCTCTGCGCCGTAAGCAACGTCAACTCCATCGAGAAAGTCGATGGCGGCTACAGCAAGGGTTACACCCACGCCCTGACGTACTGGCGCGAGATCATCGACCAGCTCAACGTGTTGCGGAACGCTCGCGGCATGGTGGTGCTGCTCATCGCGCACTCGAAGGTCGAACGGTTCGAAGACCCCGAGTCGTCGCCTTACGACCGCTATTCGCCCCGACTGCACAAACATGCGGCGGCCCTGGTGAGTGAGTGGTGCGACGCCGTACTGTTCGCCACGCGGAAGATGCGCACGCAGTCGGAGGACGCCGGTTTTAACCGCAAGCGCACGACCGCGCACGCGATCGGCAAGGCCGGCGGCGAGCGCATCCTGCGGTGCGTGGGCGGTCCGTCGTGCGTCGCCAAGAACCGCTACGGAATCACCGACGAACTGCCGCTCTCGTGGCCGGCGTTCATTCATGCCCTTTCTAACCAGCAACCCCAAGGAACCGATACCGATGGCTGATCTTCGTGGATTCGACGCCAACCAAGTGGAACCGACGAGCGACTTCGAACCGATCCCTGCCGGCAAGTACCTGGCCGTGATCACTGATTCCGAGATGAAGCCGACGAAGGCCGGCACCGGCAGCTACCTGCAACTCACGTTTCAGGTCATCGAGGGGCCTTACGCGAATCGCCTCTTGTGGGCGCGGCTCAACCTCGACAACCCCAACGACACGGCGCGGAAGATCGCCCAGAGCGAGCTGTCCGCACTCTGTCGGGCGGTCGGCGTCCTGGCCCCGAACGACTCGGTCGAACTGCACAACCTGCCGCTGATGATTCACGTCCGCTGCAAGAAGCGGAGCGACACCGGCGAGATCACCAACGAGATCAAGGGCTACTCCAAGAAGGAGTCGACCAGCGTGCCGACCAACAACACGCCCGCGGCCAAGACCACGCCTCCCTGGAAGCGTTCGTAATGATCGAACTGGAATTACCGTATCCGCCGTCGGTGAACCATTACTGGCGGCGGGTGGGAGCACGGACGCTCATCAGTCGCGGGGGTCGAGCATTCCGACAAGCGGTGTGCTCGATCCTCGCGGCTCACGGTATCCGGCCGCTCGACGGGGCGCTGGTTGTGGAAGTCGCGGTCCATCCGCCCGACCGGCGACGCCGCGACATCGACAACCTGCAAAAAGCATTGCTCGATGCGCTGGCGCATGGCGGTGCGTATCACGACGACTCGCAGATTTCCCGGCTGACCGTCGAGCGGCAGCACGTCGTGCCTGGCGGCAAGGTTGTTGTTCGCGTGGAGGCATACCGCGATGAGTGAGTCACTCGAACGAATCGACCATCCGCCGCACTACAACGTCGGCCCCATCGAAGTGATCGACGCCATCGAGGCTTGGGATCTCGGCTTCCATCTTGGCAACGTCGTGAAGTACGTCGCCCGCGCGGCGCAGAAGGGAGACCAAGTGGCCGACCTGAAGAAGGCCCATTGGTATCTGGAACGGGAAATCCGCCGGCTGGAAGGAAGGTGACATGAAAGCCAAACAACGCACCTGCCTGAAGTGCGGCAACCTGTTCGATTCAACGGGCCCCGGCAATCGCATCTGCAAGCGCTGCGCGCAGATCAACGCTCGCATTCCGATCACGGAAGAGCAGCTGCAGAAGCAGCGTGGAGTGAAGCGACGCAACGGCGAAGTCATCAGCGATCCCACCTTCGATGAGGTCGCCAGCGCGAGGGCGGAATCATGATGCAGCTGCGACCCTACCAGCGTCATTGCGTGGACGCCGTCTACGACCACCTGCGAATCAGGGACGACAACCCGTGCGCCGTGGTGCCGACGGCGGGCGGCAAGACGCCGATCATGGCCACGATCTGCAAAGACGCCGTGGGCCACTGGAACGGGCGCGTGCTGATCCTGGCCCACGTCAAGGAACTGCTCGAGCAGATCGCCGATAAGCTGCGCACCGTTTGCCCCGAGGTTGAGTTCGGCATTTACTCGGCCGGCCTGAAGCGGCGCGACACGTCGCATTCGGTGATCGTGGCCGGCATTCAGTCGGTCTACAAGCGGGCCTGTGAACTCGATGCGTTCGACCTGGTCCTCGTGGACGAAGCGCATTTGATCCCGCTCGAAGGCGAAGGAATGTATCGCCAGTTTCTGGCCGACGCCAAGGTGATCAATCCCGAACTGCGGATTGTCGGATTCACCGCCACGCCATTCCGCCTGAAGACTGGACCGATCTGCACGCCCGAAGGGTTCTTGAACCACATCTGCTACGAGGTGGGGGTCCGCGAACTGATTGTCGGCGGCTATCTCTGCCCGCTGATCACCAAGGCGGGGATCAACAAGGCCGACTTCGAGCGGCTCCACGTCCGCGCCGGCGAATTTGTCGCGGACGAAATGGAAGCGCTGATGGACGAGGATCGGCTCGTCGAAGCAGCTTGCGGCGAAACGGTGGGCTACACCCACGACCGCCGGGGAGTTTTGATCTTCGCCACCGGCGTCAAACATGGCGAACACATCGTTCGCGTCCTGAAAGAACAACATGGCATCGAGTGCGGCTTCGTCACCGGCGAAACGCCGACGCGCGAGCGTGATGCCATCCTCGGCCGCTTCCGGCGCGGCGAACTCAAGTATCTTTGCAACGTCAATGTGCTGACGACTGGTTTCGATGCGCCGCATATCGACTGCGTGGCGCTGGTGCGGCCCACGATGTCGCCCGGCCTTTATTACCAGATGGTCGGCCGCGGCTTTCGCCTGCATCCCGACAAGCAGAACTGCCTGGTGCTGGACTTCGGCGGGAACGTCATGCGCCACGGCCCAGTCGATGACATCACCATCACCACCGTGGATCGCGGCGATGGCCAAGCGCCGGCGAAGGAGTGCCCCGAATGCCAGGCGGTGATTGCTGCCGGGTTTGCCACCTGCCCGCAGTGCGGTTACGAGTTCCCGCCTCCAGAGCGCCGGAAGCATGATGCGAAGGCCAGCGAGGCCGGCATCTTGAAAGGGCAGGTCACCACGACGCAGTACCGCGTGGATGACGTGTACTACAGCGTTCATACGAAGCGTGGCGCGAGCGAGGACGCGCCGAAGTCGATGCGCGTCGACTACAAGGTCGGCTGGCATCAGTACAAGTCGGAATGGATCTGCTTCGAGCACGAGGGCTACGCGCGGCAGAAGGCGGTCGCCTGGTGGCGCAGGCATTCGCCCGACCCGGTCCCAAACACCGCCGAGCGCGCCGTGGAGATCGCGCAAGGCGGCGGCGTCGCAGCCACGCACGGCATTACTGTTCGCACCGTCACCGGTGACGAGTTCGAGCGAATCACCGACTACGAACTGGGACCGCTGCCAGAACCGGTCGCGTCGGACCCCTACTGCGGCTACGACCCCGACGAGATTCCCTTTTGAGCATGATTGATACCGCGACCGCATACCTCCGCGCCGGCTTGTGTGTGCTGCCCGCGATCCTCGCGGAGAAGCGGCCTGCGCTCGCGGGCTGGAAACAGTACCAGCGCCGGTTGCCAACCGAGCGCCAGGTAAACTCGTGGTTCGCCAGCGACGCGCCGGTATGTGTGCTGGCTGGCGCGGTTTCGGCCAACCTGGAGATGATCGATTTCGATCACGAGGGGGAATTGTTCGACCGCTGGCGTGAACTCGTCGCCAGCGAAGCACCGGCCTTGGTCGAGCGGCTGGTGATCGAACGGTCTCAATCCGGCGGAAGGCATGCCATCTATCGCTGCGACGCTCCGGTGCCGGGCAACCGTAAGCTGGCCCAGCGCACCATCGAGGCGACCAGCGCCGAGCCAATGGTCATCGCCGGCAAGCGGCATGTGCCACGTCGCGTGGGCGACCGCTTCGAGGTGACGCTCACGCTGATCGAAACGCGCGGCGAAGGCGGGCTGTTCCTGTGCGCGCCGACACCGGGCTACCAACTGGAGCAGGGATCGTTCGACCAGTTGCCGGTCCTGAGCGAGGCCGAACGGTCAATCCTGGTCGAGGCGGCATGCGCCCTGAACGAAGCGGTCCCGCCCGCGCAACGCCATCGCGGCGGTTCCGCCGGCGCTGGCAGACCCGGCGACGACTTCAACGAGCGGGGCGACGTGCGCGAGGTGTTGCGCCGCCAGGGGTGGGAATTGGTTCGCGGCGGCGCGAACGAATACTGGCGTCGCCCAGGCAAGGAACAGGGCTGGAGCGCAACGCTCAAAGACGGCGTGCTGTACGTGTTCTCAAGCAACGCCGCCCCCTTCGAGCCGGATCGCGCCTATGCGCCGTTCACGGTGTTCGCGCTGCTCGAACACGGGGGCGACTTTGCGGCGGCCGCCGCTGCGCTGCGAGCGCAGGGGTATGGCGACGAGCAAGCCGAAGGCGACGTGGATCTGTCGCGGATCATGCCGTGCGGTCACTCCCCACCGACAGCACCGCCGGCCTTTCCCGACCCTGGTCCGCTGCCGGCAGAGATGTTTCGCGTGCCGGGCTTCGTGTCGGAGGTGATGGATCATTGCCTGGCCACTGCTCCTTATCCCAATGCGGCGTTGGCGTTCTGCGGGGCGCTCGCGCTGCAGGCCATGCTCGCCGGCCGAAAGGTGCGTGATTCGGCCGACAACCGCACGAATCTCTACCTGCTGGCGCTGGCGTATTCCTCGGTCGGCAAGGACTGGCCTCGGAAGGTGAACACGTTCGTTTTGCATCGCGTCGGCCTGGTCGATGCGCTGGGGGAGAAATTCGCCTCGGGCGAAGGCATTCAGGACTCGCTGTTTCGCACGCCGGCAATGCTGTTCCAGACCGACGAGATCGATGGACTGCTGCAATCGATCAACAAGTCGCAGGACGCGCGCCACGAGAACATTCTAGGCACGTTGCTGACCATGTACTCGGCGGCAAACAGCATCTTCCCGATGCGGCGGAAGGCCGGCAAGGAATCGCCGGGCGTGATCGATCAGCCCTGTCTGGTGGTCTACGGCACGGCGATCCCGACGCATTACTACGGCGCGCTGTCTGAGCGAATGTTAACCAATGGCTTCTTCGCCCGCATGCTCATCGTGGAAAGTGGGCCACGTAGCGTCGGTCAGGAGCCGGGGATCATTAACCCGCCGCCGCGCGTGGTGGAGACCGCGCAGTGGTGGGCCGACTTCTGTCCCGGCACCGGCAACCTCGAGCGATTCCACCCATTGCCTCACATTGTCGAGGCCCAGCCAGACGCTCGCGTGCTGCTGACCGACGCTCGCCAAGCGTCGGAGGCGGAATACGCCAGCGCCGAGGCCCGCGGTGATCCGGTCGGCACAACGGTCTGGGGGCGAGTGCCCGAGCAGATTCGCAAGCTGGCGTTGCTCTATGCGGTAAGCGTCAACCACGAGACGCCCACCATCGACGCGGCGGCGGTGCGCTGGGCGACCGAGTTCATCCTCCACCAGACGCGGCGAATGCTGTTCATGGCGCACAACCATGTGGCGGAAAACCCATTCCATGCCGAGTGCCTGCGGTTGCTGCGCAAGCTCCGCGAGGCCCCCGACCGACAGCTCGCGCATAGCGTGCTGCTCAAGCGAATGAAGATTGACGCCAAGACGTTTCAGGAGTTGATCAACACGCTTGAACAGCAGGGCGACGTGCAGACCACAACCCAGTCAACCGATGGCCGTCCGCAGCGCGCGTATCGGCTGACAGGTGAAACCACAGGGGGTGAAAGTGCCGGGTGAACAGGGGCCGCGAGGTGAAAGAAGCGCGGCCGAATCGACGTGCCGGCGGTGAAAGAGGGTGAACCAAGGTGAAAGAAGGGTGAAAGAAGATGAGCCAAGAACTACATGAAAAACAACTACTCTCTCTCTTCTTTCTACGTTTCACTCATACCCCCACCCGCACGCGCCTACGTGCGTGCGCGCGTGATAGGGGTGAAAGAAGAAAGAAGCCCGTCCCGTGCATGGCGACGGTGGCGGCCTGTTCGCCACGGTTGGCCCACGTTGGCGTCGCTGGACGTCTCGGCCGCAACGATCCCCATGCGCCGCTCGGCGCGACACGTGGCCGCACGGTGGCCCACGCGACGCCTGCCACTTTGGCAGAGCTAAAGACCAGCGGCCAGCCGGTTTATGGTTCCTTCCCGACGGCAATCCTCAGGAGAGGCACGCGGGAACAGCCGCCATATCAAGCAGAGTTTGTTTTCGTGGTCCGAACGTCCCCAGGAGAAAACCTATGTCCGAATCGCCAAACCGAGAACGCGACCGCGTGCGGTACTGGAACGAAGTCGTCGTTCCCGCCGCGCGGGGTTTAGAGAGCTTCTTTTGGAACCTCGTCTGGTTCGCCGTGATCCTGTGCCTGCTGTTTTCTTTCAATCCCTTTCGTCAAGGATGCCGCCATGAAGATCGACCTTCGCCCGCTGTCGGAAATCAAACCGTACCCCAACAACCCGCGCGTCAATGACGACGCGGTGGATGCCGTGGTGGCGTCGCTCCGCGAGTTCGGCTTCCGCCAGCCCATCGTGGTCGATTGCGAAGGCGTGATCATCTGCGGGCACACCCGCTACAAGGCGGCGATGAAACTGGGCCTCGAAAAGGTGCCGGTTCACGTCGCCAAAGACCTCACGCCCGACCAGATCAAGGCGTACCGCATTGCCGACAACCAGACCGCGTCGCTCGCGGAATGGAACTACGATCTGCTGCCGATCGAACTGGGCGAGTTGCAATCGGCCAACTACGACCTCGGCCTGCTGGGGTTCGACCAGGACGAGCTCGCCAAACTGCTCGGCGGCGAATTGCAAGAAGGCCTTACCGACCCCGATGACGTGCCCGCGCCGCCCGACGCGGCGATCACGCAGCCGGGCGACTTATGGATTCTCGGCAATCATCGCCTGCTATGTGGCGACAGCAGCAAGCCAGAGGACGTGGACCGATTGCTCGACGGTGCGGTGGTTCATCTGGTGAACACTGATCCGCCGTACAACGTTCGCGTCGAGCCGCGCAGTAATAACGCCATCGCCAATGGTAGCCGAGGCCTCGCCGCGCCGACGCAGCAGGCGCTGGTTCCGAACCATCAAGGGTTCGATCTGGCTCGCGACGCCAAGAAAGCGAAACGAACCACGGCGAAGCTGCGACCGAAGGATCGGCCGTTGGCGAACGACTTCGTGAGCGATGAAGCGTTTGAAGCGATGCTGGATGCCTGGTTCGGCAACCTGGCCCGCGTGCTTCAGCCGGGCCGCGCGTTTTACATCTGGGGCGGGTGGTCGAACCTCGGCAACTATCCGCCGGCGCTGGAGCGTGCCGGGCTGTTCTGGCACCAGCAACTGATCTGGGTGAAGAACCAGCCGGTGTTGTGCCGGAAGGACTTCATGCTGAAGCACGAATGGTGCTTCTACGGTTGGCGCGAGGGCATGGCGCACACCTACCTTGGCCCGAACAACGTGACCGACGTATGGGATGTCACGAAGGTGCCGTCGCAGAAGATGGTTCACTTGACGGAGAAGCCGGTCGAACTTGCGGTGCGCGCGATGCAGTATTCGTCACGGGCCGGCGAGAACGTGATCGATCTGTTTGGCGGCAGCGGCAGCACGTTGATTGCCGCCGAGCAAACGGGGCGGCATGCGTTTCTGATGGAACTCGATTGTCTCTACGCCGACGTGATCGTGCAGCGGTGGGAACAGTTCACCGGGCGGAAGGCGGAACGTATCTCCGCGCAGGAGGCCGTCGCATGATTTATCTCGCCAGTCCGTATTCACATTCCGACCCGGCGGTGCGCGAGTTCCGTTTCCGCGAGGCGTGCCGCGCGGCGGCGAAGCTCATGCGTTTGGGTCGCGCGGTGTTCTCGCCCATCGCGCACGGCCATTGCATCTGCACCTATGGCCTACCGACCGACTGGCGGTATTGGGAACCATTCGACCGGCAGCAGCTAGAACGCTGCGACGAGGTGCTCGTGCTGACGCTCGATGGTTGGCGGGAGAGCGCTGGCGTCCAAGCCGAGATTCGGATCGCCGGCGAGTGCGGCAAACCGGTGCGGTACGTCGCGCCCGAGGGCCACGAGAAAACCCCGGCCGAGACCGGGGTTGAGGAGGTTCGATGATCCGGTCGCGCCTAGCCGGCGGAATCGAAATACGCCTCCATCTCGCGCCGGGCGTCGTCCAGATTGTTGGGGCGGTAGCGGGTCGCCCACATCTTCATGGCGTCGCGGGCCGCTTGCCGATCAACCAGAACGTGGGCGTCGTATCCGTTCCCGTTCTCGTCGAGGACGTGCATCAAATCCTGGCAGATCTCAATCCGGTAGCGCATCGTTGGTTCTCCTATGTTTCGTCGCATCGCGGCCCGTCGCGCGCCGACGGGCACCGCGCTACACTTCATGAGCAGTGCGGGCGCAAAAACATCAAGCGGACCGGCGGCGAATTCTCAAAGACGAATGGTGACCACGGCACGAGCCATTCCAATGGCATTCGTCGACTCGCGTTGGTCGCGGCCCGCCCGTTCCCGCCCCGCGTCGCACCCGTTGGCCCACGTTGCGGCCGGCGGGGCCGGTTGGCCAGCATACCCACCAACGAGATGCTATGAAGTGAGCCGGTCTCACTTCAGCGGTTAGGATGCTAACACGTGGTTTTACGTGATTGTGTCAGAACCCCAAACGAGAAGGAGAC
>Ga0182737_1001359_pt1 | contig 24543 bp, 24 predicted proteins | sample eDN5th30CBELigOP_FD_128878 | JGI IMG/M metagenome (GOLD analysis project Ga0182737, IMG submission 128878) | Enriched Organic Plus compost microbial communities from Emeryville, California, USA - eDNA 5th pass 30_C BE-Lig OP (version 2) (version 2) ...
AGCCTGCGCCTGACGCTGCGCCGCCATCCCCTGGCGCTGTTGCGGCCGCGCCTGCAGGCGCTGCGTTTCGAGCCCGCCGCCGTATTGAAGAGCTACCCCGACCGGCGCCTGGCGCGCGCCTGCGGCCTGGTCACCGTGCGCCAACGGCCGCAAACCGCCAAGGGCACCATCTTCGTGACCCTGGAAGACGAGACCGGGCCGGTAAACGTGGTGGTACGCAATGAACTCATCGAACGCCAGCGCCGGGAACTGCTGGGCGCCACCCTGCTGGGCGTCTACGGCACCTGGCAAAGCAAGGATGGCGTATGCCACCTGGTGGCGCAGCGCCTGGTCGACTTGTCGACGCTGCTGGGCGGGCTGTCGGCGCGCAGCCGCAATTTTCATTGATGCCCGCGCCGTACCCCGGCGCGGGCCCGGCAACCCTTACGGCCGGAACGGCGCCGCGTCGATGGGCAGTTCCAGGCCCGACAGTTGCGCGGTCAGCAAGGCCGCGCTGCCGCAAGCCAGCGTGAAACCCAGCGCCCCCTGGCCGATGTTCAACCACAGGTTGTCGGCCACCCGGCTGGCGCCGATCAGCGGCTTGCCGGTAGGCGTGGCGGGGCGCAGGCCGGCCCACGGCACGGCCTGGCCGAGATCCAGGTGCGGAAAGGCCTCGCGCACCTGGCGCTTGAGCAGGTCGATGCGGGGCGGATCGATGTCGGCATCCTGGCTGCCGATGTCCACCATGGCCGCGATGCGCAGCATCCGCCCCACCCGCGCATAGACGATGCGCCGCTCGTAGTCGGTGACGCTGATGGCCGGCGCCGTGTCGTCGTCGGGGGCCAGCGGCACGCTGAGGCTGTAGCCCTTCAGGGGATACAGGGGCACGTCCTGCCCCAGCGGCTTGATCAGCGCGCGCGCCCCCATGCCGGCGGCCAGCACCACGGTATCGGCGCCGATGTCGCCATTGGCGGTCTCGACGGCGACGATGCGGCGCCCTTCGCGGCGCAGCCCGCGCACCGGGTTGGCCATGCGGCACTCGACGTTGCCCAGTTCTTTCAGGCGCCGGAACAGCGCCTCGGTGAATTGCCGGCAATCGCCGGCTTCTTCGCTGGGCGTATACACCGCGCCCGCCAGGCTGCGGCCCAGCCCGGCCAGGGCGGGTTCCAGCGCCACGGTCTCGGCGGCATCCAGTACGCGCTGCTCGGCGCCCAGCCCGGCCTGGTAGGCCACCAGCTTGCGGGCTTTTTCCAGCAATTCGGGGCTGCGGTAGGCAATCAGCTTGCCGTTGCGCACGTGGCCGAAGTCGAGTTCTTCCTGTTCCAGCAGCCGATGCATGGCATCGCGGCTAAGGTACGACAAGGCCTGCAGTTGCGCCGTGGAGGCCTGCGCCACCGAGGCGCGGCATGCCAGGGCGAATTGCAGGCACCAGAGCCACTGGTGCGGATCGAGGCGCGGCCGGAAGCGCAGCGGCGAATCGGCCCGCAACAGCCAGCCCGGCACGCTGGGCAGCACCCCGGGGCCGGCCAGCGGCGCCACATAGCTGTAGCTGAGCTGCCCGCCGTTGGCATAGCTGGCCACCGTGGCCGGCCGCGCCCGGCTGTCGACCAGCACCACGTCGTGCCCTTGGCGGGCCAGGAAATAGGCCGACGTCACCCCGACGACCCCGGCCCCGATCACGCATACCCTCATGGAAAACCCTGAATGACAAGACTACCTGGCATTCTGGGATGCCCGCGCGGCGGGGGCAAATGCCAAACACGGCAGTAGCCATAACCTCAGGTTGTCTTGGGGGCACGCCCCTTTGGGGGAGATGGCCCTGGAGGTGTGCGGGGTATAGGTTCTTTTGAACGTCGCGCCCACAAGGCAAACCCTTGAAACCGAACGAAGCCTAGACACCCCACCCGTCCCGGCGTCACAAGAACTCAAAAACAACCGCCCCAGTCCCCTCAAGCAACCCGATGCAACCGCACAATCGCCTCGCCAGTGGGCGCCCGCACCAGGTCGGCCAGGGTATGCCGGTTCAGCGCGTCGTAGAACTCCTGCACCGCGTCGGCCAGCACCCCCGACAAACGGCATACCCCGTTCAACGCACAGGGCGGCTCGGCGCAGTTGATCAGCGCGCCCTGGTGTTCCAGCGCCTGCACCAGATCCCCCACCCGATAATCGGCCGGCGCGCGCGCCAGCCGCAGGCCGCCCCCCTTGCCGCGCGTGGTGGCGACCCAGCCCTGCTGGGCCAGGAAATGCACCACCTTCACCATGTGGTGGCGCGACACGCCGAACCGCTCCGCGATCTCGGGGATCGTGGCGGGCGCGTCGCGGCCATTGCCCTGCGTCAGGTACATCATGACGCGCAGGCCGAAGTCGGTGTATCGGGTCAGTTGCATGCGGCCAGACTATACCGGCTATGCGCCCGGCCCGCCCGTGCCGAACACCTCGGCATGGATGCGCTCGGGCGCCACGCCCAGCGTGGTCAGCGCCTGGCGCTGCGCGCTCATGAAAGGCAGCGGGCCGCACAGGTAGTAATCGGCATCGGGCAGCACCGCCACCTCGCGGATCGCCTGCAGGTCCATGCGGCCGGCATAGTCGTAGTCGACGCCGGGCTGGTCTTCGGCCGACACGGTTTCGTAATACACGACCTTGCGCACATTGGGCCGCGACGCCGCCACCTCGTTCACGTGCTTCTTCATGGCATGCACCGAACGGTCGCGGCAGGCATGCACGAAGCGGATCTGGCGGCCGTCGTCGCGCGCCACCAGGTGGTTCAGCATCGACACCATCGGCGTCAGGCCCACGCCGCCGCTGAGCAGCACCACCGGCGACTCGCCCTGCACATCCAGCGTGAAATCGCCCTGCGGCGGCGCCAGGTCCAGCACGTCGCCCTCTTGCACGCGCGCATGCAGCACATTGGACACGCTGCCCGCCGGGGCGCCGGCGGCCGCGCCCTCGCGCTTGACCGAAATGCGCAGGCGGCCCTGGCCGGGCGCGTCCGACAGGCTGTACTGGCGCGGCTGCATCAGGCCCAGTTCGGGCACATACACGCGCAGCGAAATGTACTGGCCGGGCAGATAATCGGGCACCTCGCCGCCATCGGCCGGCGCCAGGTAGAACGACGTGATCTCGGCGCTTTCCGGCACCTTGCGCTCGACCCGGAAGGCGCGCCAGCCCGTCCAGCCGCCGGCCTTGCCGGCCGAATGCGCATACAGCCTGGCCTCTTGCGCGATCAGCAGGTCGGCCAGCTGGCCATAAGCGGCCGCCCAGGCGGCGATCAATTCCTCGGTGGCGGCATCGCCCAGCACCTCGCTGATCGAGGCCAGCAGGTGCTTGCCCACGATGGCATAGTGCTCGGGCCGGATGCCCAGGCTGACGTGCTTGTGCACGATGCGCGTCACCACCGGCATCAGCACCGACGGGTCGTCGATGTGTTCGGCGTAAGCGGCCACGGCCGCCGCCAGAGCCTGCTGCTGTTGCCCGCCTTCCTGGTGCCCCTGGTTGAAAACCTGCTTCAGTTCCGGGTTGTGGCGGAACATGCGCGCATAAAAATGGCAGGTCAGGGCCTCGCCATGGGTTTTCAGGATGGGGGCGGTGGATTTGACCAGCGTGCGGACTTCCTGGCTCAACATGAGTACTGCTCCTTCTCGTCTACGGTAATGCGATAGCGGTTAAACATGTATTTATAATACATCTTTAAGAGCCGCCTTGCCGGCGAGCGTTTGCGCGACGCGCCGGCGGCCGGTTAAAACAGCGGTTCAGCCGTATCCATCACAAAGGTTTCGCCATGAGCAGCATCCCGCTCAAGACCCGCCTGTCCGACGCCGTCAAGGACGCCATGCGCGCGCGCGACGCGCAGCGCCTGTCCACCCTGCGGTTCCTGGTTGCCGCGGTCAAGCAAAAAGAAGTCGACGAACGCCGCGAACTGGGCGACGCCGAAGTCACCGCCATCATCGAAAAACAAGTGAAGCAGCGGCGCGAATCGATCGCCGCCTTCGAGCAGGCCGGCCGCCTGGAAACCGCCGCCCAGGAAACCGCCGAACTGGACGTCCTGCGCGAATTCCTGCCGCAGGCCGCCACGCCCGAGGAAATCGATGCCGCCATCGCCGCGGCAATGGCCGAAGTGGCCGCCCAGGGCATCAGCGGCGCGCCCGCCATGGGCAAGATCATGGCCATCCTGAAGCCCGCGCTGGCCGGCAAGGCCGACATGGCCGCCGTGTCGCAGCAAGTCAAGCAGCGCCTGGCTCCGTAGCCGCCGGCCACGGGCCGGCCGTGCCCGTGCCGAATAGGTCCAGGTCCGCTTGGCGCGCCAGCGCGGCCGCATCGTCGAAATTGCTCATTCCCACGCCCGCCAACCGGTAGCGCGTATCGGCCGGCAGGTCGACGCGCGCGCACAGCTGGCGGGCCACCTCGGCCAGCGCCTGCGCCGACGTGGGCGCGCGCGCCAGCGTCTGGGTGCGCGTCAGGATGCGGAACCGGTCGGTCTTGAGCTTCAGCACCACCGTGCGGCCGACGGCGCCCTTCTTCACGGCCTGGTCCCACACCTTGGTGGCCAGCCGCCCCAGGGCGTCGCCCAGCGCGTGCAGCGGCTGGTCCACGGCAAAGGTGGTCTCGGCCGAAATCTGCTGCAGCGGCGCATCGGCCTGCACCGCGCGCTCGTCGATGCCGTGGGCCAGCTCGTGCAGCCGCAGGCCGTAGCGGCCGAAGCGGTGTTCCAGTTCGGCCGCGGTATAGCGCGACAGGTCGCCCACCGTCTCTACGCCCATCGCCTGCAGCTTGCCCTGCATGACCTTGCCCACCCCGGGCACCTTGCGCACCGGCAGCGGCTGCAGAAAGGCCAGCACCTGCGAGGGCTTGATGACGAACAGGCCATCGGGCTTGTCCCAGTCCGAGGCGATCTTGGCCAGGAACTTGTTGGGCGCCACGCCAGCCGAGGCCGTCAGGCGGGTTTTCTCGAAGATCTCGCGGCGGATGGCGCGCGCGACCTCGGTGGCCGAGGCCAGGCCGGTCTTGTTGACAGTGACGTCCAGGTAGGCCTCGTCCAGCGACAGCGGTTCGATCAGGTCGGTATGGCGCGCGAATATCTGCCGCACCTGGCGCGATACGTCGCGATAGCGGTTGAAATCGGGCGGCACGTACACCGCGTCGGGGCACAGGCGCCGCGCCCGCGCCACCGACATGGCCGAATGCACCCCGTAGCGGCGCGCCTCGTACGAGGCCGCGCACACCACCGAACGCGGGCCTTCCCAGGCCACCACCACCGGCAGCCCCCGCAGCGCCGGGGCGTCGCGCTGCTCGACCGATGCATAGAACGCATCCATGTCGACGTGGACGATCTTGCGCGAAAACGATGGCATGGCAAACCCGGCGGGCAACGCTGAAACGGCGGTACGGTCGAAAAAAGAATATTATGGCGCGCTATCACGCATCCATCCGCATTCCCCTGCATTCATGACGACGCCTGCTTCTCAAGACGACTACTACGGCCTGAATATCCCGCTGATGAGCCTGATGGGGCTGGTCACCGGCGACGTCGGCCCGGACCACGCCCGCACGACGCTGCCCTGGCGCGCGGACCTGACCAACAGCCGCGGCGACATCCACGGCGGCACGCTGATGAGCGTGCTGGACTTCACCCTGAGCGCGGCCGCCCGCGGCGGCGACCCCGGCGTGGGCATGGCCACCATCGACATGACCACCAGCTTCATGTCGCCCGGCACCGGCGACCTGACCATCGAGGGCCGCTGCCTGCGGCGCGGCGCGTCGATCGCCTTCTGCGAAGGCGAAATCCGCGGCGCCGACGGCCAACTGGTGGCCAAGGCCTCGGCCACCTTCAAGATCATCCGGCGCCGTCCGGGCGGCGACTGAGCGCCGCCTAGCGCGGCTGCGGCAGTCGCCAGGCCTCTTCCGAGGGCCGCGGGTCGCCCGGCATGAACGCCACGCACGAGGGCACGCCGTAGATGATGGCCTCGCGCATGGCGCGCACCGCATCGGTGTTCCAGATGCCGCGGCCCCACATGACGATGTCCACCTTCGACTGGCGCGCGTCGATCGCGGCGATGCGCACCCGCGCCACGTCGTTGCCCGTGAACGGCGCCACCACCCGCACCAGCGCGCCCTGCCCGGCGGCATCGAGTTCGCCGCGCACCTTGTAGGCGCCCGAGCCCTGCAGGCAGCGCTCGGCCTGCGCCGTGGCGGCCCGGTAGGCCTCGCGGTAATCGGACTGCGCGGTGAAGCTGTCGGACGGCGAACCGCCGCCGGAGGAAATCCCGGTCGAGCAGGCCGCCAGGCCCGCGAGCGCCACCGCCGCCGCTGCAATTCTGATCATATCGACTCCCGTGAGATGGCAGCGATTATCCCGCAATCCCCGGCCCGCCCGCCAGTTCGACTCGGCCGCCCGGCCTGTGGCATGATCGGCGCATACCGCCGGGCCCGCGCCCGGCCCAGGAGACTCGCCTTGCCACACGCCACGCCCGCCGCGCAGCCGCCGCGGCACTACCCCCTGAAAGACTTCTTCCGCAACCCCGAACGCGGCTTCTTCCGCCTGGCCGACGACGGCAAGACCCTGGGCTTCATGCAGCCCGTGGCGCTGGACGACCATCCGCCCCGCATGAACATCCACGTGCAGCCGCTGCGCGATGGCCGGCCGGTGGGCGAGCCGCGCCGGCTGACCGGCGAAACCGCGCGCGACATCAGCAACTTTTTCTGGAAGGGCGACGACATCGTGCTCTACCAGAAAGACTTCGGCGGCGACGAGAACTTCCATGTGCTGGCCGTCAATGCGCATACCGGCACCGCCCACGACCTGACGCCCTATCCCGGCGTGCGCGCCGGCATCGAGGACGACCTGCCCGACGACCCCGACCACGTGCTGATCAGCCACAACCAGCGCGACCCGCAGGTATTCGACGTGTACCGCGTCAACGTGCGCACCGGCGCCGCGGTGCTGGTGGCGCAGAACCCGGGCAACGTGGTGGGCTGGCAGACCGACCATGCCGGCAAGGTGCGCGCGGCCATCACCAGCGACGGCCTGGACACCACCCTGCTCTACCGCGACGACGAGGCGGCCGCCTTCCGGCCGCTGATCACGACCGACTACCGCACCTCGGTCAGCCCGGCCTTCTTCACCTTCGACGACCGCAAGCTCTACGCGCTGAGCAACCGCGGCCGCGACAAGCTGGCGCTGGTGGTCATCGACCCCGCCACGCCCGACGCCGAAGAGCTGGTCTACGCCACCGACGAAGTCGACCTGGATGCGGCCGCGTACTCGCGCAAGCGCCGCGTCCTGACGCTGGCCGCCTACCAGGCCGACAAGCCGCGCCGCCATTATTTCGATGCCCCGACCGAGGCCCTGTACCGGCAGCTGGAAAGCCTGCTGCCCGGCTACGATGTGGCCCTGCAGGGCTGGAACCGCGACGAAGACACCTTCATCGTGGCCGCCTACAACGACCGCACCCCCGGCGCGCGCTACCTGTTCCAGTGCGCCACCGGCACGCTGCACAAGCTGGCCGACATCAACCCGTCGATTCCCGAGTCCGACATGGCGCCGGTGCGGCCGGTGCGCTACACCAGCCGCGACGGCCTGGACATCCACGGCTACCTGACCCTGCCCGCCGGCCGCCCGGCGCGCGGCCTGCCGTGCATCGTCAACCCGCACGGCGGCCCGTGGGCGCGCGACGGCTGGGGCTATAACCCCGAAGTGCAATTCCTGGCCAACCGCGGCTTCTGCGTGCTGCAGATGAATTTTCGCGGCTCCACCGGCTACGGCCGCCGCTTCTGGGAAGCCGGCTTCGGCCAGTGGGGCCTGGCCATGCAGGACGACATCACCGACGGCGTGCGCTGGCTGGTCGACCAGGGCATCGCCGACCCCGCCCGCATCGGCATCTACGGGGGCAGCTACGGCGGCTACGCCACGCTGGCCGGCATCGCCTTCACGCCCGACCTGTACGCCGCCGCGGTCGACTACGTGGGGGTGTCGAACCTGTTCACTTTCATGAACACCATTCCGCCCTACTGGAAGCCGCTGCTGGCCAAGATGCACGACATGGTGGGCCATCCCGAGCACGACCGCGAACGCCTGGCCGCCACCTCGCCGGCGCTGCACGTCGACCGCATCCGCACGCCGCTGCTGATCGCCCAGGGCGCCCAGGACCCCCGCGTCAACAAGGCCGAGAGCGACCAGGTGGTGCAGGCGCTGCGCGAACGCGGCGTCGAAGTGCAGTACCTGGTCAAGGACAACGAAGGCCACGGCTTTCACAATGACGAGAACAAGTTCGAGTTCTACGCCGCCATGGAAGCCTTTTTCGTGGAACACCTGAAACCATAAAAAACGGGACACCCCGCCCGGGACGGCCGGCCGTCCCTTCTGGCATGTTTGGTTACGGAAACCTAATGGCCCGCCGGCGGGTCTATCCGGTTCTGACCTAGAATCGGCAGCAATGAATACCCCTCGACACCCGAAATCCGCTCCGCCCCGGGGCATCCGGCAGTTCCTGCACAAGCGCATCCTGGTCAAGGCCGCCGTCGCCGTGGCCGGCCTGGGCGTGTGCGGCGTGCTGTTCCTGGGCCTGGCCGTGGCGCTGGCCTGGCCCAGCCTGCCCGCGCTGCACGCCATGACCGACTACCGGCCCAGCGTGCCGCTGCGCGTCTACACCGCCGACCACGTCCTGATCGGCGAGTTCGGCGAAGAACACCGCAACGTGCTGCGCTTCGAAGAAATCCCCCTGGTCATGAAGCAGGCCATCCTGGCCGCCGAAGACGACGGCTTCTACCAGCACGGCGGCATCGACTGGATGGGCATGCTGCGCGCGGGCCTGGCCAACGTGGTCAGCATGTCCAAGTCGCAGGGCGCCAGCACCATCACCATGCAGGTGGCGCGCAACTTCTACCTGTCGTCCGAAAAGACTTACTCGCGCAAGTTCTACGAACTGCTGCTGACCTTCAAGATCGAATCCGAGCTCACCAAGGACCAGATCCTCGAGCTCTACATGAACCAGATCTACCTGGGCCACCGCGCCTACGGGTTCGCGGCCGCCTCGCGCACCTACTTCGGCAAGCCGCTGTCCGAGGTCAGCGCCGCCGAGGCCGCGCTGCTGGCCGGCATCCCGAAGGCGCCGTCGCGCTCGAACCCCATCACCAACCTGGAACGCGCCAAGGTGCGCCAGCACTATGTGCTGGGCCGCATGCAGGCGCTGGGCTACCTGACGCCCGAACAGACCCAGGCCGCGCTCGCGCAGCCCCTGCTGGTGCGCGGCAGCGAAGGCGCGCAGCCCACCGGCTTCGCGGTGCATGGCGAATATCCGGCCGAGCTGGTGCGCCAGATCATGTACGGCATGTTCCAGGACGAGACCTACACCCGCGGCATCGACGTCTACACCACCATCGATTCCCAATCGCAGCAGGCCGCCTACGAAGCCGTGCGCGCCGGCGTGCTCGACTACACCCGCCGCGCGCCCTACCCCGGCCCCGAAGACCAGATCGACCTGCCCGACGACATCGAGCAAGACGCCCAGGCCTTCGAGGAAATCCTGGACGGGGTGCAGGACGAAACCCCCGACAGCGGCGACCTGCTGGCCGGCGTGGTGCTGTCGGCCAGCCCGACCGAAGTCAAGGTGGCGCGCAGCGCCCGCGAAATCATCACCGTATCCGACAAGAAAGCGCTGGCTATCGTGGCGCGCGCGCTGGGCCCCAAGGCCGACGACGACGTGCGCATCCGGCGCGGCTCGGTGGTGTACCTGCACAAGAACGGCGACGCCTGGGAAATCATCAACATGCCCAGCCTGCAGGCGGCGCTGGTCTCGCTGGCCCCGCAGGACGGCGCCGTGCGCGCCCTGATCGGCGGCTTCGATTTCTACCGCGGCTCGTTCAACCGCGCCACCCAGGCCTGGCGCCAGCCCGGCTCGACCATCAAGCCCTTCATCTACGCGGCCGCGCTGGAACGCGGCATGACGCCGGCCACCCAGGTTTCCGACCAGCCCTTCATGCTGACGGTCGAGCAGACCGGCTCGCGCCCCTGGGCGCCCAAGAACGACGGCAACGACTACGAGCCCATGCAGACGCTGCGCCAGGGCCTGTACCGTTCCAAGAACATGGTGTCGATCCGCGTGCTGCAGGCCATCACGCCGCAGTACGCGCAAGAGTACCTGACCCGCTTCGGCTTCCAGAAAGACCGCTGGCCGGCGGTGCTGCCCATGGCCCTGGGCGCGGGCGGCGCCACGCCGCTGCAAGTGGCCGACGCCTACGCGGTGTTCGCCAACGGCGGCTACCACGTGCCGCCCTACCTGATCGACCGCGTCACCGACCGGGCCGGCAAGGTCCTGATGCAGGCCCAGCCCGCCGTGGCGGGCGACGTCGCGGCACGCGCCATCGACCCGCGCACCGCCTGGGTCATGGACGACATGCTGCGCGACGTCGCCGCCATCGGCACCGGCGCGCGCGCCAAGCGCACCCTCAAGCGCGGCGACGTCGCCGGCAAGACCGGCACCACCAACGACGCGGTCGACGTCTGGTTCGCCGGCTACACCCCCGCGCTGGCCACGGCGGTCTGGATGGGCTTCGACCAGCCCAGGTCGCTGGGCACCAACGCCTTCGGCAGCGGCCTGGCGCTGTCCACCTGGCTGGACTACATGCAACCCGTGCTGAAGGACGTGCCCGAACAGCCCCAGCGGCCCATGCCGGGCGGCCTGCTGGTGCACAACGACGAATACTATTTCTCGGAATTCCCGCCTGGCCAGGCCGTGGCCGCGCTGGACCTGAGCACCGGCGACGCCCTGACCGACTTCCTGAACAACATGCGGCCCAGCGACAGCGCGCCGACCCAGGTACGGCCGCTGAACTCGCCCCAGGGCGGCCCGCCGGTGCCCCCCATCCCCGTGCCCCGCGTCGGCCAGGCCGCCCCACCCCCCGCGATGCCGGCCGCCACGCAGCCCGCCGACGGCCCGGCTCCCATCCTGACCATCCCGATCCCCGCGGCACCCGGGCCGGCCAACGCCGAACCGGTCAACGCACCCGGCTCGGTATCGTCCCGCCCGCTTTGAGCCCGGCCCGGCGGCAGGCCACCTGCGCAAGCCCGGGCACCACCTGCCTCGCCAGCCGAACGGTGTGACACCCTGCGGGGTGTCTGACGCCCGGCGCACCAAGGCGACGCAGGAGCCCACCCCCAGAAAATAAAATCCCCCGCCCCATCAAGACAGCGATGAGAATCGATATTGTTCATGATATCGTTCAGGTTTCAGTCAATTCCGCCGCGCCCCCATGACCGCCGCAACCACCGTCAAGACCTGGTACCTGGTCCACAAATGGACCAGCCTGGTCTGCACCCTGTTCCTGCTGGTCATCTGTCTGACCGGGCTGCCACTGATTTTCCACCACGAAATCGAGCACCTGCTCGACGAAGGCAAGCCGGTGGCCGAACTGCCCGAAGGCACCCCCAACGCCAGCCTGGACCAGATCGTCGCCAAGGGCAAGGCCCTCTACCCCAACGAATTCATCGACTACGTCTTCATCGACGACCACGAGCCGCAGGCCTACGTGGGCCTGGTGACCGAACTGGGCAAGGGCGTGGAAACCGGCCATGCCGTGCGCGTCGACATGCGCACCGCCGACGTGCTGTACGACGGCCCGCCCTACGCCGAAGACCGGTTCTCGTTCATGGGCATCATGCTGGCGCTGCACGTGGACCTGTTCGCCGGCCTGCCGGGCGAGCTGTTCCTGGGCTTCATGGGGCTGCTGTTCGTGGTGGCCATCGTCTCGGGCGTCGTGCTGTACGGCCCCTTCATGAAAAAGCTGGAATTCGGCACCGTGCGCGCGGCCCGCTCGACGCGCCTGAAATGGCTCGACCTGCACAACCTGCTGGGCATCGTCACCCTGGTCTGGGCCTTCGTGGTGGGCGTGACCGGCGTGATCAACGAACTGTCCACGCCGCTGTTCCGGCTATGGCAATCCACCGAGCTGCCGCGCATTCTGGCCCCATACCAGGGCCGCACCGTGCCCACCGAGCTGGCCTCGGTGCAACGCGCCGCCGACACCGCCATGCAGGCCCTGCCCGGGCGCGAAGTGTCGTTCATCTCGTTTCCCGGCAATGCTTTCGGCAGCCCGCACCACTACGTAGTCTGGCTCAAGGGCGATACGCCCCTGACCTCGAAGCTGAACACGCCGGTGCTGGTCGACGGCGTCACCGGCGAACTCAGCGCCGTGGCGCGCATGCCCTGGTACCTGACCGCCCTGGAAGTGTCGCGGCCGCTGCACTTCGGCGACTACGGCGGCATGCCCCTGAAGATACTCTGGACCCTGCTGGACCTGGTCACCATCGTCGTGCTGGGCAGCGGCCTGTACCTGTGGATCGCGCGCCGCAAGGCCACCGACGCCCGCGTCGCCGAACTGGTGCGCCGCCATCAGCAGGCGGCCGCCCCCCAACGGAGCCCCGCATGAAGACGCCCCGCAACCGCTTCCTGTTCATCTGGGGCGCGCCCATCGTGCTGGGCCTGCTCAGCCTCTTCGGCCTGCTGGCGGCGCTGCTGGGCACCGGGATCTGGCACTGGGGCTCGTGGCTGTCGCTGTCGGTACTGCTGGTGGTCATCGCCAAGTACTGGTGGTTTCCCGCCCGGGCCTGAGCCCGGGCCGGGCGGCCCCCGCGGGGCCGGCCGCGCTCAGCCGCTGAAGCTGTCCGGGTCCGGCCCCAGGCGCGCGCCTTCCGGCATGTTGTCGATCGCCGCCATATCGTCGGCCGACAATTCGAAATCCAGCACGTCGATATTGGCGCGGATGCGCGCCGGCGTGACCGACTTCGGAATCACGATCAGGCCATTCTGCAGATGCCAGCGCAGCGTCACCTGCGCGGCCGACTTGCCGTACTTGTCGGCCAGCCGCACCAGTGTCTGGTCCTGCATGACCGTGCCCTGGCCCAGCGGGCTCCAGGACTCGGTGGCGATGCCCTGCTCGGCATGGAACGCGCGCAGGGCCTTCTGGGCGAAGCCCGGATGCAGCTCGACCTGGTTCACCGCCGGGACCACGCCGGTCTCGTCGATCAGCCGCTGCAACTGCGCCTGCGGGAAGTTCGACACGCCGATCGACCGCGCCCGGCCGTCTTCCTTCATGGCCACCAGCGCGCGCCAGGCGTCCAGGTACTTGTCGCTGCCCGCCACCGGCCAGTGGATCAGGTACAAGTCGACATAGGCCAGCCCCAGCTTGCGCAGGCTGTCGTCCATGGCCTGCTGCGCCTCGTCGTAGCCGTGCCGGTCGTTCCACAGCTTGGTGGTGATGAACAATTCCTTGCGGCCCAGCCCCGAGGCGCGCAGCCCTTCGCCCACGCCGGCCTCGTTGCCGTAGATGGCGGCGGTGTCGATCAGGCGGTAGCCCGCGGCCAGCGCTTCCTTCACGCAGCGTGCCGCCTCGTTGTTGGGCACCTGCCACACGCCCAGGCCCAGCTGCGGAATCGCGTTGCCATCGTTCAGTTTCAGTACGGGTACTTTCGCCATGAGACCTCCGGAGTCAATGGGTGGCATGCGGGCATGGCCGGCGCACGAACGGGTTCTTGTCCCGATGATAGCGCCGTGCCCCGCGATTCTCCCAATCGGGCCCCGCGGGCCCGCCGGGCTCAGCGGGCCTGCGACTGCCGCAGGATGAAGCTGCAGGCGGCCACCAGCAGGCGCGCGCATTCCGCCATGGTGCCTTCCATGCGGTGCTTCGGCCCGGCCACGGCGATCGCGAACGTCTCTTTGTTGAGCATCAGCGAAGCCGCCACCGTCCACACATCGTCGACATTTTCGCCGCGGGTCTGGAAATAGCCCAGCCGCCGGCCTTGCTGGATATCGGCCAGCAGCGCCTGCGGATCGGTCAGCGTGGCGCCGGTCACGCCCTCGAGCGGCCGGGCCTGCAGCCAGGCCTTGAGCTCGGGCTCTTTCATGCAGCCCAGCATGGTCTTGCCGATCGAGCTGGAATGCAGCGGCTTGAGTTCGCCGGGCTTGGCCGAATAGCGGATCGAGTGCCCGCTTTCCACCACTTGCAGGTAGATCACCGCATCGCCCTGCCGCTTGCCCAGGATGACCGTCTCGCGCGAGGTATCGCGCAGGCGCTCCAGCACGGGCGTCATGCGCTCGACGAACGGGTCCTTGTCGACGATGTCGCGCGCCACGTCGAACATCCGCTTGGTGGGATACAGCGAGCGCGGCCGGGCCAGCGAATACAGATAGCCGCGCGCGGTCAACGTGCCCACGATGGCGTGGCAGGTGCTCTTGGGCATGCCGGCCATTTCGGCCAGCTCGGTCAGCGACAGCGGCCGCTGGCTGGCCTGGAAGGCCTCGTAGATGTCGAGCAGGCGTTCGATGGCGGTGACATTGGCGGTGGACATGCTGGAGCTCCTGGTCGAAACGGGCCGTGCGCGACGCGGCGCATCGGTCGAAATTCAGCCGGCTGAACAAGTGGCGGCCGCATCGACTGTAGCGACGTCGCCGTCGCCGTTTGTTCGAAATATAGAACATTTGTCCTTGATACAGAAAAAAATGGCGCCTAGGATGCAGTCCAGGCAATGCCCCGGATCGCTGCGCGAGACCGGCACCGCCGCAAAACCCGATACGGAGACCCGCAGTGCCCGGCAGCGACGACATCCTCGTGCAACACCTTCCTTCCGGCGCCAGCTGGATCACCCTCGACCGCCCCGCCAAGCACAACGCGCTGGCGCGCCCGCTGCTGGATGCGCTGGCCGGGGCGGTGCGGGCCGCCGCCGCGCGCCCGGACACCCGCCTGATCGTGCTGACCGGCGCCGGCGACCGCTACTTCGCCGCCGGCGGCGACCTGCGCGACTTGTCCACCGTGCGCGACGAAACCGCCACGCTGGAGATGGCGCAACAAGCCCGCCAGGCGCTGGACGCCCTGCGGCAATGCCCGGTGCCGGTGCTGGCCTACTTGAACGGCGACGCCATCGGCGGCGGCGCCGAACTGGCGCTGGCCTGCGACCTGCGCCTGCAGGCCGCGCACGCGCGCATCGGATTCATCCAGGCGCGCCTGGCCATCACCTCGGCCTGGGGCGGCGGGACCGACCTGTGCCGCCTGGTGGGTGGCGCGCGCGCCCTGCGCATGATGGCGCGCGGCGAAATGGTCGACGCCGCGCAGGCGCTGGCCTGGGGGCTGGCCGACGCGGTGATCGCCGACGGGCCCGCCGGCGCCGATCTGCAGGCATTCCTGCAGCCCATGCTGGCCTGCCCGGCGCAGGTGCTGCGCGGCATCAAGGCGCAGACGCTGGCCTGGCGCCGGGCCGCCGGCTACGACGAGGCGCGGGCCGTGGAACAACAGCACCTGCTGCGCACGTGGCTGCACGACGACCACTGGCGCGCCAGCGAAAAGATCTTGTCCAGAGGAAAGCCATGAGCAGTCATCCCCACCCCGACCGGCCGCCGCGGCTGCATTCGGTCAATCGCAGCGGCATCGAGATCCCCGTCAGCGCCGGGCCCCAGGACGTGGATCCGTCGCGCATCGGCGAGCCGGGCCAATACCCCTTCACCCGCGGCATCTTCCCCGACGGCTACCAGGGCCGGCTGTGGACCTTCCGGCAATATTCGGGGTTCGGCACGGCCGAGGAATCGAATGCCCGCTACAAGTTCCTGCTGGCCCAGGGCCAGACCGGGTTGTCGGTGGCGCTGGACCTGCCCACGCAATGCGGGCTGGATCCCAGCGACCCCATGGCGCGCCCGGAAATCGGCAAGGTGGGCGTGTCGCTGTCCAACCTGAGCGAGGCCGAGATCCTGTTCGACGGGCTGGACCTGGCGCGCATTTCCACCTCGTTCACCATCAACGGCACGGCCGCCATCATCTACGCCATGTACCTGGCCGTGGCCGACAAGCAGAACGTGCCGCGCAGCAAGCTGACCGGCACCATCCAGAACGACATCCTGAAGGAATACGTCGCGCGCGGCACCTGGATCTTCCCGGTGCGCCCGTCGATGCGGCTGATCGCCGACACCATCCTGTATTCCAACGACGTGTCGCCGCGCTTCAACCCCATCAGTATCGCCGGCGCCCACGTGCGCGACGCGGGCGCCACCGCGGCCGAGGAAATGGCGTACACGCTGGCCAACGGCCTGGCCTACGTCGACGAATTGCGCAGCCGCGGCGGCGACGCCGAGAAGTTCGCCAAGCGCCTGTCGTTCTTCTTCTATGTCCACATGGACTTCTTCGAGGAAATCGCCAAGTTCCGCGCCGGCCGCCGCCTGTGGGCCCGGCTGATGAAAGAACGCTACGGCGTGCAGGACCCGAAGGCGCAGCACTTCCGCTTCGGCGTGGTGTGCGGCGGCTCGTCGCTGGTGGCGCCGCAGCCCTACAACAATGTGGTGCGCGTGGCGGTGGAGACCATGGCCGCCGTGCTGGGCGGCGCGCAGTCGATCTTCACCTGCGCGCTGGACGAGGCCTACCAGATTCCCACTGAATTCTCGGCGGAACTGGCGCTGCGCACCCAGCAGATCATCGCCTACGAAAGCGGCATCGCCAACACGGTGGACCCGCTGGGCGGCAGCTACTTCCTGGAGCAGCAAACCGACCGCATGGAAGCAAAGATCGAGCAGGTCATGGCCGAGATCGACGCCTACGGCGGCGTCATCCGCGCCATCGAGGACGGCTGGATCCAGCTGCGCCTGGCCGAGCGCGGGCTGGAACGCAAGCTGGACACCGACTCGGGCGAACAGGTCATCGTCGGCCAGAACCACTTCAAGAAAGCCGGCGAGGCCATCAAGGTCGGCGAAGTCTTCACGCTGGACCCTACCGTGGCCCAGCGCGCCCTGGAAAAATTCCAGCGCGTGCTCGATACGCGCAATGCCGCCGCGGTCGACGCCACGCTGTCCAAGCTGGCCCGCGCCGCGGCCAAGGACCGCGAAAACCTGATGCCGTACCTGGTCGATTGTTGCCACGCCTACGCCACGGTCGGCGAAATGGTGGCGTGCCTGAAAAAAGAATGGGGTGAATTCAAGGAGCCCGTCAATCTATGAACACGCGTATCGAAAGCCGGCCGCCGCTGGCCGGCAAGCGCATCCTGGTCGGCAAGCCCGGGCTGGACGGCCATGACATCGGCGCCAAGATCGTGGCCCTGAGCCTGCGCAATGCCGGCGCGGAAGTCATCTACACCGGCCTGCGCCGCAGCCCCCTGCAGATCGCCCAGGTCGCCGTGGACGAAGGGGTGGACGCGGTCGGCCTGAGCATCCTGTCGGGCAGCCACCAGGAACTGGCGCGCGACGTCATCGAGCAGTTGCGCCGGCTGGGCGCCGACGACGTCAAGATTTTCGTGGGCGGCACCATCCCGGCCGACGACCAGCCGCAACTGCTGGCGCTGGGGGTGGCCGCGGTGTTCACGGCCGACATGCCGCTGGACGACATGATCCGCATCCTGGCCGGCAAGCTCGACGCATGAACGCGCCGCTGACCGGGATCCGCGTCATCGAGGTCGGCCACATGCTGGCCGGGCCGTACTGCGGCCTGATGCTGGCCGACATGGGCGCCGAGGTCATCAAGATCGAGCCGCGCGAGGGCGACATCGGCCGCACCATCAGCCCGCACAGCATCGGCCTGCACAATGCCTACTTCGCCAGCCTGAACCGCAACAAGAAGAGCATCGTGCTGGACCTGGCCAGCGCCGACGGCCAGGCCGCGCTGGCGCGCATCGCGGCGCGCTCGCACGCGCTGGTCACCAACCTGCGGCCCTCGGCGATCCGCAAGCTGGGGCTGACCTACGACGCGCTGAGCCGCCACAACGAGAAGCTGGTCTGCGTGGCCCTGACCGGCTACGGGCTGGACGGCCCGTATTCCGAGAACCCCGCCTACGACTATGTCATCCAGGCCATGACCGGCATCATGGCCATTACCGGCGAGCCCTCGTCGCCGCCGGCCAAGGCGGGCTATTCGGCGGTGGACAATTCCGCCGGCCTGGTGGCCGCGCTGGGCCTGCTGGCCAAGATCGTCCAGGGCCGCGGCGGCCAGGTCGACGTGGCGATGTACGACGTGATGTTGTCGCAACTGAACTACCTGGCCGGCGCCGCGCTCAACGCCGGCGAGACGATCGAGCGGCTGCCCGCCTCGTCGCACCCCTACGTGGTGCCGGCGCAGCTGTTCCCCACTGCCGACGGCTGGCTGGTGCTGTTCATCACGCACGACAAGTTCTGGAAAATCTTCTGCGCCGAGATCGGCCGGCCGGAATGGATCGACGACCCGCGCTACGCCACCATGGCGGCGCGCCGCGCGCACCGCGCCGACGTCGTCGACGGCATTACCCGCGTGCTGGCCGACGCCTCGGCCGCGCAGTGGGTGGCGCGCCTGGCGCCGCTGGGCCTGGTGGCCGCGCGCGTCGGCACACTGGACGAGGCGCTGCACAGCGACATCGCCGCCTCGCGCGGGCTGGTCGTGCCGCTGGGCGACGGCAGCCTGCCACTGCAGGCCGTAGCCAGCCCGCTGCGGTTCCAGGGCCACGCCCCGGCGTACGCCTTGCCGCCGCTGCTGGACGAACACCGGGCCGACATCATGCGCTGGGCCGGCGAATGAGCCACGCGCCCCTCGATCGTCGCGCCCTGGGCCGCACGTTGACGCGCCTGGCCAATGCCGGCCCGCTGGAACTGGCCGCGCTGGCGCCGCGCCAGCCCGCGGCCGCGGCGCGGCGCATCGGCATCACCGGCGCGCCGGGCGCGGGCAAGAGCACGCTGCTGGGCCGCCTGGCGCTGAAGCGGCTGCCGCGCGGACGGCTGGGCGTACTGGCGGTGGACCCCAGCAGCCCGAAAAGCGGCGGCGCCATCCTGGGCGACCGCGTGCGCATGGACGAGCTGGCCGGCGCCGACGAACTGTACATACGCTCGCTCGGCTCGCGCCGCACCTCCGACGGGCTGGCCGACAACCTGCCGGAAATGCTCGACGCCATGGACGATTACGGCTTCGCCGAGGTCCTGCTCGAGACGGTGGGCGTGGGCCAGGCCGAATACGCGGCGCGCGCGCACGTCGACACCCTGGTGCTGGTGCTGCTGCCCGACAGCGGCGACACCGTGCAGGCGATGAAGGCGGGCATCATGGAAATGGCCGACATCTTCGTCGTCAGCAAGGCGGACCTGCCCGGCGCGCGCAAGATGGCGGCCGATATCCGGCGCATCGCCAGTGTCATGCGGCCCGCGCCGCGCGCCTGGGCGCCGCCCGTGCTGCTGGTGGCGCAGGACCAGCCCGAGTCGATCGATGCGCTGTCCGAGGCCATCGACCGCCACCAGGCCTGGCTGGCCGACACGCATCGGCACGATGCCATCCGCGACCAGCGCGCCCGCTACCGGCTGCGCCGGCTGCTGGAGATCCGCGCCGCCGAATTCATCGCCGTGCAGGACCCCGTTTTTTTCACCCAGCCCCTCGAGCAGCAGGTGACGCGCTTGCTCGCCGGGCTGGCATCCCCCGAAGGCCAGCCATAAGGCCACCCCCACCAAAGGAGACCCCGCATGCGCAAATTTTCCTGGACCGGCGCCCTGATCCTGTCCCTGTTCCTGGCCGCGCCGGCGGCCGCGGCGCAGGACTTCCCCACCAAGCCCGTGCGCATCATCGTGCCGCAAACTCCCGGCGGCGCCTCGGACACGCTGGCGCGCATCGTCGGCCAGTACCTGGGCGACAAGTGGAAGCAGTCGGTGGTCATCGAGAACCGGGCCGGCGCCGGCGGCAACGTCGGCATGGAAGCGGTGCTGCACGCCCCGGCCGACGGCTACACGCTGCTGATGAGCTACGTGGGCACGCAGGCCATCAACGGCGCCCTGTACCAGCAGTTGTCGTTCGACCCGGGCACCGACTTCGCCCCGGTGGCGACGCTGGCCACCCTGCCCTTCGTGCTGATCACGCGGCCCGACTCGCCCTACAAGTCCGTCGGCGACCTGGTGCAGGCGGCCAAGAAAGGCAACATCACGTACGGTTCGGCCGGCAACGGGTCGGTCAACCACCTGCTGGGCGAGATGTTCAGCAGCGCGGCAAAAGTGCCGATGCAGCACGTGCCTTACCGCGGCGCGGCGGCCGCGCTGCAGGACCTGCTGGGCGGCCGCATCGATGTCGTGTTCACCAGCCTGCCCTCGGTCGCCGGCTCGATCAAGAGCGGCGCGCTGCGGCCGCTGGCGGTCACCAGCGCCCGGCGCGCCAAGTCCTTCGCCGACATTCCCACCATCGCCGAGGCGGGCTTCAAGGGCTTCGACGTGAGCCCGTGGTTCGGCCTGATGGCGCCCAAGGATACGCCGCCGGAACGCATCGCCCGGATCAACCGGGATGTCGACGCGGCGCTGCGCGACCCGAAAGTGGCCGCCAGCTTTGCCGCCCAGGGCGCCGAACCCTATGCCACCAGCCCCGAGCAATTCGCGCAGGTGCTGCGCGCCGACGTGAAACGCTGGGGCGAAGTGGTGCGCGCCTCGGGCGCGCGGGTGGACTGACGCGCCGGCCGGGCTGCGCCCAAGGCCCCTGGCGGCGGCGGGGCTTTGGCGCCGCCGGCCGCGGCGTGGCCGATAATGGCGCCAGCGCGGCCGCTTTTCCCATCCGGGCCGCGCCGCCACCCGCGTCCCGTTCATGCCCGAATCCGACACGCCTTCCGCCCCGCGCGGCAGCCTCGCCACGCTGCGCACCCTGCTCCCCTATTTGTGGCCGCCCGACCGGCCCGGCCTGAAGGCGCGGGTCGTCGTCGCCCTGCTGTGCCTGCTGGCCGCCAAGGCGGCGGTGGTATACGTGCCGTTGCTATACAAGCAGGCCATCGACGAACTGGGGCGCGGCGCCGGCGCGGCCGTCACCGTGCCGGTGGGCCTGATCCTGGCCTATGGCGCGGCCCGCGTATTCTCGCTGCTGTTTTCCGAACTGCGCGACGCCGTGTTCGCCCGCGTGGGCCAGCACGCCATCCGCGCGGTCGGCCTGCAGATATTCCGCCACCTGCATGCGCTGGCGCTGCGCTTTCACCTGTCGCGCCAGACCGGCGGCCTGACGCGCGCCATCGAGCGCGGCACCAAGGGCATCCAGACGCTGCTGTCGTTCCTGCTGTTCAATGTGCTGCCCACCTTCTTCGAGATCGGGCTGGTGTGCGCGGTGCTGTGGAAGATGTTCGACATCTGGCTGGCCGCCACCACCGCCCTGACCGTCGGCCTGTACCTGGCCTACACGCTGATCGTCACCGAATGGCGCACCCGCTTCCGGCGCCAGATGAACGAAACCGATTCCGAGGCCAATACCAAGGCAGTGGAAAGCCTGCTGAACTACGAGACGGTCAAGTATTTCGGCAACGAAGAACACGAGGCCCACCGCTACGACGCCTCGCTCAGGCGCTACGAACGCGCGGCCGTGCGCAGCCAGGTCAGCCTGTCGATCCTGAACATCGGCCAGGCCGTGATCATTTCGGCCGGCCTGACGGCAGTCATGTGGATGGCCGCGCGCGGCATCGTCGACGGCCGCTACACGCTGGGCGATTTCGTGCTGGTCAACACCTATCTGCTGCAGCTGTACGACCCGCTCAGCTTCTTCGGCTTCATCTACCGCGAGATCAAGCAGTCGCTGATCGACATGGAACGCATGTTCGAGCTGCTGGGCCAGCCGCGCGAGATCGGCGACAAGCCCGGCGCGCCCACGCTGCGGCTGGCCGGCGCCGGCGTCGAGTTCCGCGACGTGGTGTTCGGCTACGATGAACGCCGGCCCATCCTGAAGGGCGTCAGCTTCCGCATCCCGGCCGGCCGCACGGTGGCCGTGGTGGGCTCGTCCGGCGCGGGCAAGTCCACCCTGGCGCGGCTGCTGTTCCGCTTCTACGACGTCGAGCGCGGCGCCATCCTGATCGACGGCCAGGACATCCGCGACATCACCCAGGCCAGCCTGCGCGCCAGCATCGGCGTCGTGCCGCAGGACACGGTGCTGTTCAACGACACCATCCACTACAACATCGCCTACGGCCGGCCCGGCGCCACCGACGGCGAAGTGCAGGCGGCGGCGCGCCTGGCCCACATCCACGACCTGGTCATGAGCATGCCCGACGGCTACCGCACGATGGTGGGCGAACGCGGGCTGAAACTGTCGGGCGGCGAAAAGCAGCGCGTGGCCATTGCCCGCACCATCCTGAAGAACCCGTCGATCTTCCTGTTCGACGAGGCCACCAGCGCGCTGGACTCGCACACCGAACGCGAGATCCAGGCCAACCTGCGCGAAGTCAGCCAGGGCCGCACCACGCTGATCATCGCCCATCGCCTGTCGACCATCGCCGATGCCGACGAGATCATCGTGCTGGGAGACGGCCGCATCGTCGAGCGCGGGCGCCACGCGGTACTGCTGGCCCAAGGCGGGCCCTACGCGGCCATGTGGCAACGGCAGCAGGCCGGCAGCGACGCGACGGCGCCGGCCTAGGCGGGTTTGACAGGGCCGCGCCTCCTGCCCGAAGATGCGGCTTTTTCACCGCCACGCCGCCATGCCCGATACCGCCCCGCCCACCGCCGTACGCGTTTGCGCCAGCGCCGAATTGCGCGACGGCGGCCTGGGCGTCAAGGTGCCCGCCACCGACGGCGCCGGCCCGGTCACGGTGTTTTTCGTGCGCTATCAGGGGCGGCCCTACGGCTACCTGAACCGCTGCGCCCACGTGGGCGTCGAGCTCGATTGGGAAGGCAGTTTCTTCACCCGCGCCGGCGACCTGCTGATGTGCGCCCGGCACGGCGCCACCTACCAGCCCGACACGGGCCTGTGCGTGGGCGGGCCCTGCAAGAACGGCCGCCTGGCGCCCGTGCCGGTGCAGGAACGCGACGGCGCCGTGTACTGGCTGCCGCAGGGGCGTATCGGCCCGCGCCTCACGGCGCCAGCTTGAAGCCCAGGTCGGTGCCCCACTTGTCGGTTTCGCGCAGCCACTTGGCCCCGCACGCCAGACAGCGGAAATGATCTTCGCGGCAGCCCTCGCGCCCTTTCTGGGTGGGATGGACAAACCCCTGGTGGCCCAGGCTCGCATGCGGCGCGACCCCGGGCAGGCCCGGCGCAATCGCCTGGCACGCTGGACACATGACACTCATGAACCACCTCGGAACAACAATTGCCAAATTGTAAAGGATTTGACCAATTGTTGATCCGCGCCCTCAGGTCGCGGGCAAGGCGGCGCAGCCGGTCGCCAAATGGTACGGTGTGGTCGACGGCATGTCCGCGCGCGCCAGCCCGCCCTCGGCATCCAGGCACTCGCGCCAGCCGCCGGGGTGCAGGAAACGGTCGCGCAAGCCCCCCAGCTGCGCCAGCAGCGCCGTCCAGTCGCCGATGGCCGCCAGGTAGCGCGTGTATTCTGTCTGGGCCCAGATGCGTTCGGTAGCGTCGCGGATCTGGCCGTCTTCGTGCAGCGCGGCGCACACCCCCGCGGTGGATCCGGCCACGCCGTGCTGGCGTGCCCAGGCGCAGCCGCGCGGCACGGCCAGGGCCAGTTCCAGTTCCGAAAACACCGCCGGCGCGCTGTCCAGCAACACGTACCACTCGAACTGGTGCCCCGGTTCGATGCGGTTGCCGGGCGTGCCCATCGGGGCTTCGGCAATGCACAGGCTGGGCGCGTGCAGGAAAGCGTCGGCCACGCCCTGCGCCACCCCGCGCAGGGTCTGGGCGAACCAGGCCGGCTCGGCCACGCGCGCGGCCGCCAGGTAGGCTTCGGTCAGGTGCATGACCGGGTTCTGCGCCGGCCCCTGCGTGGCCTGGCGCCAGTCGGCCGACATCGCGGCATGGTACAGGCCGTCGGGCCGGCGAAAGCGCGCCTCGATCAGCTCGACCGTCTGCAGCAGCGTCTGGCGCGCCTCGGCATGGCGCGAGCGCTCGAAGTACGCCGCGCAGGCAAACACCACGAAGGCATGGGTGTACAGGTCTTGCGTATCGTCCAGCGGCCTGCCGTCGGCGTCGATGCTGTAGCGCCAGCCGCCATGGCGATCGTCGCGGAAATGCCGCAGCAGCGCCTCGAACAGCCGGTCGGCATGCCGCGCATACGCCGCCGCCGGCGCGGTGGCGTACACATACAGCTGGCGCGCGCAGGCCATCGCCCGATAGCGTTCCACCGGCAGCGGCAGGCCGGTGTCGCCGGCCAGCGATTCGTAAGGCAGGTCCATGCGCTCGTTGAAGCCGCGGGCCATCCACAGCGGCAGCACGACATCGGCGAAATGCCGGCGCAAGGCCTGGGCAATGCGGGAAAGTTCAGGGGGAACGGGTGCGGCCATCGGTGCGTGGCGCGCCGGAGGCGCGCGCCGTGTATGACGAAGCAGCGACGATAACCCGGATTTGCGCCGCAACCGGGCCAGCCATCGGTCGAACGTCATGGGCGCGCGCGGCCTGCAAGGCTTCCGCCAGTAACGCCGTCAGCGGAAGATGTTTTCTTCGACCCAGTTCTGGGCGAAGATTTCCGCGCGATCGCGCGCCTCGTGCAGCGAGGCGCAATCGCCCAGGTAAGAAAAGGCGGCATCGACTTCGGTGCCTCCTTCGGCCGTTACCGTCAGCAGTACACCGTATCCGCCGGTATCCATGGCCGCTGTGGATACGTCGATCAGTACTTCCTGGTCATGATGCTGCATGGCTTCCTCCCAGTCGGTTACCCAAACGCGTGAATCCACGCGTGGCGCTGGCGGG
>Ga0182737_1001362_pt1 | contig 24506 bp, 24 predicted proteins | sample eDN5th30CBELigOP_FD_128878 | JGI IMG/M metagenome (GOLD analysis project Ga0182737, IMG submission 128878) | Enriched Organic Plus compost microbial communities from Emeryville, California, USA - eDNA 5th pass 30_C BE-Lig OP (version 2) (version 2) ...
CGTCGTCCGTCCGGACGGTCTGTTCGCCCAGCGCATCGAGGTCAAGGTATGAAGTCGCTCCTGGCACGTCGAGCCCACGACCCGCAGAGCGTCGCGGCCCGATCCCTCGCCTTCCCGCTCGTCGCGATCGCCGTAGCGGCGGTGATCTTGTTCGCCGTCATCTCCGGTGGCGCCGAACAGTTGTCCAATGCGCAGCTGGTGGGTCAGATCGCCGCGATGCTCATCGCCACACTGGGATTGAATCTGCTGGTCGGCAACGCCGGAATGCATTCGTTCGGCCAGGGTGCGTTCTTCGGCATCGGTGCCTACACGTTCATGTACACCCAGCAGGAGTGGAACTGGCCGGCCCTGATGTCGTTCGTGGCTGCGGTCGCCGTACCGGCCGTCTTCGGTGGAGCGGTGGCGATCGCCACGACCAGGATGCGCGGCCCGCAACTTGCGATGGTGACCCTCATCCTGGCCGTCGTCGTCCAGCGATTCCTCAGCGAGGCGACGGCTCTGGGCCAGTTCGGGGGATATCCGAACGTCGCCAAACACGAGTCGACCCTGCTCGATCCACCCTCCCTGTTCGGGCTCAAGCTCGAGGCGCCGCTGTTCGGCGACGTCGTTCCCACGGCCCTGATCCTCACGGTCGTGTTGGCCGTCGTGTCGCTCCTGGTGTGTCGGCGTCTCATGGCATCGGCCTGGGGCCGGTCGCTGTCGACGATCAAGGAGAGCGAGCTGCTCGCTGCTCACCTGGGTGTCAACGTCTACCTGCGCAAGATCGCCCTGTTGGCGTTCACCTCGGCGATGGCCGGTCTCGGCGGCGCCTGCTACGCCTTGATCTTCGCCCACCTTCAACCCGAGACGTTCACCTTGATGCTCGGCGTCAACATGATCGTCATGGTCATCCTCGGGGGAGCCGGCACGGTACTGGGGCCCGTGGTGGGCACAGCGGTTGTCGTCTATCTGCAGACGTCGTCCACGATCGGAGCGGTCGTGGATGCGCAGACTCGCTACCTCAGCGATGCATGGTTCCTGTCGGCTCAGGGGCTCATCGCGCTGATCATGCTGCTGACGCTGTTTCTGTTGCCTGCCGGCATCGTGGGGAGCCTGGCTGATCTCGTCAAGCGCCGGTTCCCGCGTCACCGGACGCGTCGAGCGACGGCCGAGGCACCGCCTGAGCCGGCCGCCGCCGTCCGCGAACCGCCGACGTCCCCGGACGGCCATCTGTTGAGCATGGTGGACGCGTCCCTGTCATTCGGCGGGGTCCGAGCCGTCAACGGGGTGAGCCTCACGGTCGATCCGGGCCAGATCCTTGCGCTGATCGGTCCGAACGGGGCCGGCAAGTCCACGGTGGTCAATCTGATCTCTGGCGTGTATCGGGGAGACGCCGGCCGCATCGAGTATCGCGGTCAGGACATCTCGTCGTCGCGATCCCATGAGCGTGCACGTGCTGGCATCGGCCGCACGTTCCAGACCCCGATCGTCTCGCCGGACCTGACGGTGTACGACAACGTGCGATCGGGTGCGCCGGAGATCTGGAGCGAGAAGCTGGGCGCGGCGCTGTTCTCGCGCGGGCGCGGCGGGCCCACCTCGACCGAACGGGTCGGCTGGGCGCTTGACGCGGTGAGCTTGGCGCCGCTGGTGGACCTGACGCCCGAGGAACTGAGCTACGGCCAGCGCCGAGCGCTGGAGTTGGCCCGGGCGCTCGCCTCAGGTCCGTCCGTCCTCATTCTCGACGAGCCGGCCGCCGGGCTGAACGAGAGCGAGACGGCCGAGCTGTCCGAGCTGCTGCGCCGGCTGGCGGCAGACGGCCTGGCCATCATCCTGGTCGAACACCACATGGACCTGGTCCGCGAGGTCGCCGACCATGCGTTGTGCCTGATCGAGGGAACGCCGCTGGTCGAGGGGACACCGGCAGCGGTCCTGGCCGATCCACGGGTCGCGGCGGCCTACCTGGGAATCGATGAGTCCGAGGTCAAGGAGGAGAGTCGTGCTTGAGTTGAAGGGCGTCGCATCCGGATATGGTCAGGTCGACGTGCTCACGGGCGTCGATCTGTCGGTGCGGCGCGGTGAGGTCATGGCGGTCCTGGGGGCCAACGGTGCCGGGAAGAGCACGTTGGCGCGCACCATGGGCGGCACGCTCCGCACGAGTGCCGGGTCGGTCCACCTCGACGATCGGGAGGTGACGCGTTCACCGGCGCATGTCCGGGCCCGCGCCGGGATCATCCACGTACCGGAGGGCCGCCATCTGTTCGGCTCGCTGACCGTCGGACAGAACGTCGACCTCGGCCGCCGGGCGGTCGGCCGGCGGCCGGACGACGACGGTCTGGACGCGCTGCTCACCGGATTCCCGAAGGTGCGCGCCCTGTGGGGCCGGCAGGCCGGCCTGCTGTCGGGCGGCGAACAGCAGATGGTCGCCCTGGCACGTGCCGCCGCGGGCCGACCGCGAGTCCTGGTGCTCGACGAACCGTCACTGGGCTTGAGCCCGTTGCTGGTCGACGAGGTCTTCGCCATGATCGGACACTTGTCGCAGGTCATGGGCTGTGCGATCGTGCTCATCGAGCAGATGGCATCGCGCGCGCTGCGGGCGGCGGACCACGGGATCGTGCTGGCGCACGGACGCGTCAGTGCCCGGGGCACGGCCGACGAACTGTTGACGTCACCGGCGGTTCGCGAGGCGTATCTCGGTGTTGGCGCAGGCGCGGAATAGGGTGTGAACGCGATGTCGGACAAGCCTTCGGTGCGTGTGCTGATCCAGGACGGCCCTGTCGGGGAGCTGTCCTTGTTGGATCCCGCGTCGGTGCCACGGCCGCGAACGGCCAAGGGTCGAGCCACGCTCGTCCAGCTGAAGAACGCCGGACGCGAGGTGTTCCGGCGGGACGGCTACGTCGGTGCGCGGGTCAGCGAGATCTCAGAGGCGGCAGGTCTGTCGAACGGCGCCTTCTATCGGTACTTCGAGGACAAGGAGCACCTGATGATGGTGGTCCTCGACGACTTCCTCCGTCAGTACCGCGACTACATCCGCGTCCCATTCGATCCGGACCGGCCGCTGGCCTCGGTGCAGGCGAGCTACTCGCGCTACCTGGAGTTCTATCGCGACCACGTCGACCTGATGCTGTTGCTGCTCCAGGCCGGTCAGGTCGTGCCCGAGGTTGAGAAGCTGCGATTGGCTTCGGCTCGCGAGGTCTATTCGCGCATGGCCAGGCTGCTGGATCGATGCGCGGATCTCGGCATCCTCAACCCGGCGGTCCGGCCCGAGATCCTGGCGCCGCTGCTAGGCGGCATGGTCGAGCAGTACGGCTATCTGGCCTACGTGCTCGAGGCGTTCGAGGTCAGCGATCCCGAGGAGGTGGCGGCCGAGATCGCGGCGATGTGGTCGCGCGGCGTGCTGAACGGCATCGACGGCTGACCCGTCTCAGCTGGTCATCGCGGCCCGCAGGACGGCGATGATCGACTCGACCAGTTCCTCCCCTGGCTGCTGGTGCTCGGCGACGGCGCGGAACATGACCGGGGCGGACATGATGGTCCGAAGGTCGTCGGACCTGACTCCGGGCGGGAACTCGCCGCGGGCGATGGCTCGGTCGAAGATGCTCTGACTGCTGCTCATTTGAGCGTGCACCCACGACGAGAAGAACTCGTCGACGGTCGGGTCACTGGCCGCGGCCCCGATCAGGCCGGCCACCAGGCGCGCCGAGCCGTGCGTGGCGTACTGCTCGATGCGGGTCGTGAGAAAGTGACGTACCTCGGCGAGGACATCGCCCAGATCGGGCACCTCGACCGCGGGGAAGGCGTGCGCGGCGCTCGCTGCGATCAGGTGGCTGCGACTGGGCCAACGCTTGTAGATCGACGCCTTGCTCACCGACGCGGCAGCGGCGACGGCTTCGGTCGTGACGGCGGAGGTCCCGATCTCGCGCATCAGGTCGAGGCAGGTGTGGAGGATACGGACGCCCAAGTCATCGATGGTTGGGTCTTCGGTCACGCTCCGGCTCCGTGTGCTCGATCGGGCTATGACGCTAGCACCGTGTGGGGGCCTCGCCCGCCTGGCGGTCACAGGTCGAGGACCAGGAGAGGATCTCGGGAACGCGAGACACAGACCATCATGTACTCGTCTGCCGCGGGGTCGTCGTGCTGCGTGATCGCGTCGCGGTGATCCGGCCGGCCGGCGATGACGCGGGTTTCGCACGATCCGCAGGTCCCCTCCTCGCACGACGTGGGGACGAAGACCCCTGCAGCCGTGACGACGTCGAGGATGCTCTGGTCGGTCGCGACGCGCACCGTCAATCCGGACTGCCGCAGCTCGACATCGAATGCGGTCGGCTCGGTGCTCGACTCCGGTGGTGTGAACGCCTCCCAGCGAACGCCGACACCCGGTCGGTCGAGTGCGGCGTGGCGAACCGCCTCGATCAGTCCGGCGGGTCCGCAGCAGTAGACCAGACCTCGAGCCCCGGACATGATCGGGCCGACCGGCAGGCGGCCTTCGTCGCGTTCTGCGTAGGTGACGAACCGAGCCAATCCCAGACGAGCCAGCCGATCCAGATAGGCCAGGTGCGCGGTCGTGCGTCCGCCGAGATGGAACTCGACCGTCGCGCCGCGTCGGGCCGCCTCGGTGGCCATCGGGACCAGCGGCGTCACTCCGATACCGCCGGCGATGAACACATAATGGTCGCTGTCCTCCAGCGGGAAGTGATTGCGGGGCGTGCCCACGTCCACCGTTCGTCCCACCTGCAGTTCGGCGTGAACCGTCGATGAACCACCCCGTGAGTTCGGTGCGCGGTGGACGCAGACGGTCCACGATCGTCCGTCATCGGGCTCGCCGCAGAGCGAGTACTGCCGTGTCAGCCCGTCGGGGAGGTGGAGGTCGACGTGCGCGCCGGGCTCCCAGCGCGGCAGATCGGCGCCGTCGGGCCTGACGAGTACCAGTTCGACCGTGTCGTGCGCGACGATGGCCCGGTGAGCGACCGTGAGTCTCACGCGGTGCCTGGGCCGGCCGTCCATGCCCCAACCGACAGTGCCCCGACCGGGCACCACGACACCGCCTGGGTGACGGCCTCGGCGTCTCCTTCGCCGATCTCGGCGTCGGTCACGATGACCAGCCCGGTCGTGTCGGACTGATCGAAGACGCGGGGTGCCGTCGTGACGCAGTTGCCGCTGCCGATGCAGCGGGCCTGGTCGGCCGTGACCCTCATGCCGGCTCTCCCAGGTCGACGAGGACCTCCTTGGCCGTATGGATCGTGGTGCGGTTGAACTCCAGGTCGCGACTCGTGGTGACGAGCGTGAGATGAGGGAAGCGTTCGAACAGGCGCGGCATCGCGATCTGCAGCTCGAGGCGGGCGAGAGGCTGGCCGATGCACTGGTGCACGCCGAATCCGAACGCGACGTGGCCACGCGCATCCCGGGTCACGTCGAACTGATCAGGACGCTCGAAGCGCTCGGGATCCCAGTTCGCGGCCAGCAGTGACGCGATGACGCCGTCGCCGCGCCTGACCGTGGTGGTGCCGATCTCGACATCGTCGGTGGCCGTCCGCGATCCGATGAACTGGGCGATGGTCAGGTAGCGCAGGAGTTCCTCGACCGCCTGGTTCCACTGCGCCGGGTTCTCCCTGAGGAGGTGCAACTGATCGGGATGCTCCAGCAGGGTCACGGTGCCGAGCGCGATCATCGAGCTGGTCGTGTCGAGACCGCCGATGAGCAGGTCGAGCAACATGCGGCGTGCGCCCTCGCGGGTCAGTTCGCCGTTCACGACATGGTGGGTGACCAGTCGGCCTGCCACATCGTCGGTGGGCTGGTCGATCCGATCGGCCACGACGCGGTCGAAGTAGTCGAGCAGGGCCTGCATGGCCGCCTTCGACTCGTCTTGGCTGCTCGCCTGACTCATGAACGTCAGGAGCTGGCGACGGAAGAACGGAGCGTCGGAGGTGGGCAAGCCCATCATGACGCACGTGATCTGTGCGGGCAGGGGATTGCCGAAGGCCTGAACGAGATCGACCACTCCGCCGCGCGCCTGCATCTCGTCGAGCAGCTGGTCGACGATCTCGATGACCGCGTCGCGATACTGCTCGACGTTTCGGACCGTGAACTCGGGCGTCACCATCTTGCGCTCGTGGTCGTGCTCGGGCGGATCGAGTTTGTCGAACGTTCCCTTGTTCTGCCAGAACGTCAGGGCCGCCTCGCTGGGTGCGGGCATCACACCTGGCGTCGCGGGATTGGAGCTGAAGCGGTGATCGGCCAGGACGGTGCGCACGTCCTCCCAGCGCGTGGCGATCCAAGCCGGTTCGCCATTCCACGTCTCGACCTCCGAGAACGGACAGGTCTGCCGGATCTGGGCGAACTCGGCGGGCGGGGTCAGTGCGCTCGCCCGGTCGAACGGCCACGCCGGTCGGGGTGTCGTCATCTTCACTCCTCAGTACGGTACGGTTCCGTACTCTGCCGGTCGGACCCGCCCTGTGTCAACGATTCGCCGACCACTGTGGTCTGAGCGAACGTCACCGCGATCCTTCGCCGATCGGGCTCGCGCGGAGCAGGCGCACATGTCGTGACGATGTCGAATTCGTCACGTTCTGGTTGAAGAAAGTTTCAAGTCCGATACGGTGCGTGGACACTGTGGCGAATCCGCGCCCACCAAGGAGGACGAACATCCATGGCAGATGTGCAGGCAGCACTCGATGCGGCAGGACTGACGAACCAGCACGTTCGTGAGTATGTCGAGCACTGGGCCGGTATCACCGGCGCCGAGCGCGTAGAGGTCGTGTCCGCGGCCGACGACGCCCGGCTGGTCCAGGAGGCACTCGAGGCCGGAGAGTTGCTGCCCGCAGGTGAGGGCCGCTACTACTCGCGCAGCTACCACAAGGACACCGCCCGCGCCGAGGAGCGCACGATCGTCGCGACCAGCGACGAGAACGACAAGGGCGTGTACAACAACTGGCGCCCCGCCGCCGAGATGAAGGACAAGCTGGTCGGCCTGATGACCGGCGCGTCGGCCGGCAAGACGATGTACGTCATCCCGTACCTGATGTCGCCGAAGGGCAACCCGCTGGAGAAGTTCGCCGCGGGTGTGGAGCTGACCGACAACCGCAATGTCGTGCTGCAGATGATCCGGATGGCCCGCGTGGGCGTCGAATACATCAACGATCTCGGCGACTCGTTCGTGCGCGCCGTCCACGTGACCGGCGATCTGGAGAACCTGGGCCAGGGCACCCCCGAGGATCAGCGGTACTTCGTGACCGTCGCCGACGAGCGCACGATCCTGCACTTCGGATCGTCGTACGGCGGAAACGCCCTGCTCGGCAAGATCGCCCACGGCCTGCGCCAGGGCTCGTACGACGGCTGGAAGAACGGGTTCCTGGTCGAGCAGTTCATGCTGCTCGGCATCACCGACAAGCACACCGGCAAGAAGTACAACATCTGCGGCGGCTTCCCGTCCGCATCGGGCAAGACGAACCTGGCGATGACGCTGGCGCCCGATGCCCTGGGCGACCGCTACTACGTCGAGTTCTACGGCGACGACATCGCGTGGCTGTGGGTCGGCGACGACGGCAAGCTCTACGGCATGAACCCGGAGAACGGTGTCTTCGGCGTCGCGAAGGACACGAACGAGAAGACCAACCCGACCGCGGTCGACTCCATCGTCGACGGCACGGGTGCCATCTTCACCAACGTCGCCTACAACACCAAGACCCAGGAGGTCTGGTGGGAGGGCAAGAGCGACAAGCCGACCGACCTCGACGGCTGGCTGGACTGGAAGGGCGAGGCGATCGCGGACCGCGACGCCGAGCACGCCGACGATCCGTGGGCGCACCCGAACAGCCGCTTCACCACGACGCTCGACAACGTCCCGAACGTCGCCAAGGACTACGAGGACCCGAAGGGCGTCGAGATCCACGGCGTCATCTTCGGCGGTCGCACGCGCGACCGTGAGCCACTGATCCGCGCGATCGACGACGTCGCCGAGGGCGTCTACGACGGCCTCACGCTGGGCGCCGAGGCGACCGCCGCGGCCGACGGCCTCGAGGGCGTGCTGCGCTACGACCCGATGTCGATGCGTCCGTTCATGTCGTACGGCGAGGGTGACTACGCCGCCAACTGGCTCGAGGTGTTCGGCCGGACGACGGACAAGCCGATCTTCGCGCATGTGAACTGGTTCCAGCGGGGCGACGACGGCCGCTTCCTGTGGCCGGGCTACCGCGAGAACCTGCGTCCGCTCGTGTGGCTCATGCAGTACAAGAACGGCGAGGTCGAGGGCCAGAAGACTCCGGTGGGCGTCATCCCGACGCGCGACGAGCTGCTGCTCGAGGGCCTCGACGAGCAGGCGCTGTCCGATCTCGACACGATCTTGACGATCGACGTCGAGCGCTGGAAGCAGGAGATGGGCCACCGCGAGAAGCACCTGGCTCAGTTCGACGGGCTGCCCGAGGAGATCTGGGAGGCGCATCGCCGCGTCGCCGCCGCCCTCGACCAGTCCCACGGGGCCTGACCTGCAAGCAGTCGGGCCAGGCGTGAGTCGATCCGACGCGGTTCCGGCCCACGTCCCGTTGAATCGGGCGAAGGCCGCACTGTTCCGCACGCTCGGGCACCCGGTGCGCATCCGGGTGCTCGAGCTGCTGCGGGACGGCCCGCGCATCGTCCGCGAGCTGCTCGACGACGTCGAGGTCGAGCAGTCGAGCCTGTCGCAGCAGCTGGCCGTCCTGCGTCGCGAGGGCCTGGTGACGTCGAAACGCCGCGGGCTGGTCGTGGAATACCGGCTCGCGGCACCCGAGGTCGCCGATCTGCTGTCGGCTGCTCGCGAACTGCTCGACCGGCTGGCGCGCTGACGTTCGGCCGTCTGCCCGTCAGGCGTGCTCGGCGAGGCATGGCGCGCGAACGCCTGCACGTCCGAAGCCAGGGATCGACAGCTGCACCGCCGGCGGTCCACAGGATCACTAGACTCGCGCCATGTCGCGTCGCGTCTTCGTCCCGGGCGAACCCGGTGTCGACGCCTACCGACTCCTGACGGCACTCGTGGTGCCACGCCCGATCGCCTGGATCTCGACCCGCTCGGCCGACGGCATCGCCAATCTCGCGCCGTTCTCGTTCTTCAACGTCGCCAGCGGCACACCGCCGATGGTGCTGTTCGTGTCGGTCGGGCGCACCGACACGCTCGACAACGTCCGGGCGACCGGTGAGTTCGTGGTCAACGTCGCGAGCGAGTCGATGGCCGACCAGGTCAACGCCAGCTCCGCGCACCTGCCGCCCGACGTCGACGAGGCGGCCGCACTGGGTCTCGTGACCGAGCCGAGTCTTCGGGTCGCGCCGGTCAGGGTCGTGGCGAGCCCGGCCTCGATCGAATGCCGGCTCGTCGACACGACCGGATTCGGCGACTCGACCATCGTCGTCGGCGAGGTGGTGGCCATGACGGTCGACGAGGCGGTGCTCGACGGCGGGCAGCATCCGCGCTTCGAGGCGATGGCCCCGGTCTCGCGGCTCGGTGACGACGAGTGGGGGACGGTGCCGGGAGTGGTCCGCCGGGACCGCCCCGACTGACCCACAGCGCAACGTGGGCCGGCCCGTCGCCGGGCCGGCCACGTCGTGAAGGTGCGAGCACCGCTGCGCAAGGGCGCCCGCAGTGAACGGTCAGGCGCTCAATGCCGCCTGACCCGAACCGTGCCGGATCTCGATCCGGCGCGGCTTGGCCGCCTCGGCCACAGGGATCGACAACGACAGGACGCCGTCGCCGTACTCGGCATCGATCTGGTCGAGGTCGAGGTTGTCGCCCAGGATGATCTGCCGGCTGAACACCCCGCGCGGGCGCTCGGCGGCCAGCAACTCGTTGGTCGACTCGGTCATCGGGCGCTCGGCTCGCACGGTCAGCACATTGCGTTCGACGTCCAGGTCGATCGAGTCCCGGTCAACTCCGGGCAGGTCGAGCTGGACGCGGAACGTGTCGCCGTCCTTCCAGGCGTCCATGGGCATGAACACGGGTCGGGCCGCGGTACCTAAGACCTGCTGTGTGAGGCGGTCCAGGTCCCGGAACGGGTCGGTACGAACGAACATGGGGTCACCTCCAGATTGAGTACTGTATGGAACGGGCCATTGATGATCTATATCAACGGCTATAGGTTTTATATAGCAAGGCGCCAGGTGAGAGTCAAGGGAGGACCCTGTGGAACCGTCGTTCACCTCGAGCACCGGGGTCTTCGGCATCTCAGTCGCATCCGATCTGGTCGGTACCGGGGTGCAGAACCTGAGGCTGTACGAGCGTCGAGGGCTGGTGTCGCCTACCCGGACGCCAGGGGGCACCCGGCTCTACAGCCACGACGATGTCGACCGGATGCGCCGCATCGTCTCGTTGCTCAACGACGACGGTCTCAATCTCGCAGGCGTCGCCATGGTGCTGCAGCTCGAGGCGCGGATCGCGACGCTGGAGGCCGAGCGATCGAGCACCTGAGTTCGGACGTCATCACGGATCTGCCGATTCGCCGGACAGCGGCCCCGAGCATCGCTAGTGTGCACGTCTGGGAGGCCGTCAGGTCGGAGGAACGGGATGCTCGGGCGCCGGGAAACGCGCGTGTTGTCATGGTTGATCGCTGCGACGGGCTGTCTTTGTCTCGTGGTCACGTGCCTGACCCCGTGGCTCGCCGGTGCCGCGGACCCCGGGACGGCGCAAGCCCCGGCTGCCGGGGCGGCCGCGACCCCGCAACGGGTCGCGGCTGATGCACCCCCAGGCCTGCGTGACCTGCCGATCGGACTGAGCGACGCCGACCGCGGCGAACTGGTGTCCGTGGACGATCCGCGTGACGATACTGCGACGCGGGCCGCGATCACCCGGTTGGCCACCTCGCTGGGTCTCGGCGATGTGATCGATGCCGCCATCTCGACCGACCAGAGAGATCCGTCGACGGTCGGTGCCTATCCCTACGTGTATCCCGGCATCGACGAGCTGATCCGCCCTGCCCTCGACGTCGATGTGGTGAGGGCCGAACCCGATCGCGTCGTCGAGCTGGCCGCCCACCTGATCGTCCTGGCGGCACAGCACGATGTAGCCGGCGACGGCAGCGACGGGTCGCCCGTGATGCCGGCGGGGGTCGCCTATGCACTGTTGGACGAGGCCCGGCAGACAGCACCGACCTGCGATATCCAGACTGATCTGCTGTTCACGCTGACACTCGGTCTGGCGCCGGACCTCGAGAACGTTCGGCAGGAGGCGACGGCCGCCGCCGAGGCGTGTGACGACGACCCGACACCGGCCTGGATCGAGGGGCGCTTCCTGCGGCGGCTGCTCACCGAACAGTTCGGCCGTCCGTTACCGGTCAAGCGCAGCGATCTACGGACGCAGGTCATCGAGCATTTCCAGGCCATGCAACGGGACTTCCCCACGTCGGCGTTGGGCTGGGTCGGTCAGGCCGATGCCCTGGCCGAATGGGCCGATCTGTCCGAGGCCGCCGGGGCCGAGCCCTTCCAGGTCCGTTCATGGCGGCGTGAGGCGAAGGCGCTGTACGAGCAGGCCCGGGCACGGTCGGCGTATCCGGGGCTCGCGACGGCCGAGGCGCGGGTGCTGGTGAAGCTCGCCGAGGACCACGACGCCCTCGACCTCGTCGAGGCCGCGGCTCAGGCGCAGCCGTCCGATGTCGGCGCGCTGTCGGCGCGTGCGGACGTGCTCGCTGCCACCGGCCGCCACGAGGCAGCCGCCCAGGCCTACGCGGCCGTGACCAAGGCGCGTGCGCCCTGGCACTGGCTGGTACCGACCGCGCGCGTGGACGAGACCTTCACCGGCCGGTTCGCCACCACCGTGATGCCCAGCCTCACCGTGAACGATCTCACGGCAGGAGGCTACGGCGGGGCCGGTCTCAAGGACACCAGCTTCGTACCGCTGACCCGCTATGCACCCGACTGGGAGTTCTGTCCGTCATCGAAACGCCGGGCCCAGCTGGTGCTCGCCGGTCGACTGGACATGGTGCAGGACGACAGTCGAGGCGAGGTGGCGCCGTGGGGTACCGAGTGCGACGACGACGCCGGCGCCTACTCCGCTCGCGGTGGACGCTATCAACTCATCGCGGCGGTCTCGCTGTCCGGCCGGGAGCGAGCTGACGCGGTCGAAGCGGTCACGAACGCCGACTACCAGACCGTCGACGGCGTGGAAGCCACGGCGTGGGAGGCCTGGCAGGATCTGCTGCGGTCCGATGGTCAACTCGACGCGGCTCGCACGATCGCGACCCGGTGGACGAAGGCCCAGCCAGAGTCGGGCCATGCCTGGCAGCGGCTCGGCGAGATCGAGTTGCTGCGCGGTTCCTGGAAGTCGGCGGCTGACGCTCTCGGCCGGGCCACCGGCCTGCTGTCCGACGCCGTGGGCGACGACGTGTCACCGTTCTACGACCCTGAGTCGTTGAGCGCACAGAACTGGGTGACCCTCTCGGCGCTTCAGCATGGCTACGCGATGCAACGTCTGCACCGCGACGACGACGCGCGGCGTCTGTACCAGCAGATCGTCGACGCCGAGGCGGAGGACGAACGGTTCTGGACGGCCAAGATCCGCATGCACGCCGAGGCACAGCTCGGGCAGCTTGCGTTCGACCGCGAGGACTGGACCGAAGCGGCGGACCTGCTGCGCCGAGCGATCGAGATCGGCTCGAACTACGAGGAGAAGGTCCACTACGGCTCGTCCGATCCCGACGGTCCGTACGAGATCGGGCAGGCCGGCATGTTGCGAGGGGCGCAAGAGAACAACCTGGCGCTCGCCGAGGCCAAGCTGGGCCGCCGGAAGGAGTCGGTCGAAGAAGCGCAGGCCGCGCTCGAACGCGACGCGGCCAATCCGGTGTTCCTCGACACGGTCGCTTTCGCGTTCCACCTCGGCGGAGACGAGAAGAAGGCGGCGAGCGCGTACGCGGCCGTGATCGAGCAGGACACGACCTCGTACGTGTCGGCCAACAATCTGGCCGTGATCCTGGCCGGGGCGGGCGAGACCGCGGCGGCCAAGAGACTGCTGGAGCGGGCGGTCAGGACCGCCCCGGACTATGCGCCGGCCTGGCACAACCTGGGAGTCCTCGAGACGCGGTCCTGGAAACCGGGCACGTTCCTGGACGGTCAGGCTGCGATGGGCCGGGCTGCTCGTCTCGATCGGTCGCTGAGAGGTGAACACGATCTCAAGGTCGATGACGAGGTCTACGACTCGGGTCTCGACGTCGGTGCCCCGCTCCGCGCCGACTGGTCGTACGCCTCGACCGCGACGGCCGGTGCGCGCCCGATCACGCTCACGATGATCGTGCTCCTGCTGGTGCGCATCGCCCGGGTGCTCGGATTCGACCGGTTCGGCTCCTGGCTCTCCGAGCGCGTCGTCGCGTCTTCGTCGGCGGCCTCACGGGCAGGCGGCTGGTTCTGGCGCAGGCTTCGCGTCCGGTGGGGCGTGGCCGTGTGTGTCCTCGTTCTCGGCTGGAGTGCGCTGTGGGTCCGGCCGCACCTGTCGACTGTGTTGTTCCTCGGCGCCCTGACCGGGCTGGTGGTCATCCCGTTGCTCGCCCGATCGGCTGTGGCGCGTCGCCGAGGCGAGCAGGTCAGGCACTACACCTGGACACCGGCGCTCGGCGTCGCGGCTGTCGGCGGCCCGTTCGGTCTCAGCTTCGCGCCGTTCCCGAGCCTGGACGACACGGTGAGCGCACCCAGCCGATCCGTGCGGTGGATCGTGCCGGCCTTCCTGGGGTTGGCGTGTGTGACCCTGGTCGCAGGGGCGCTGATCACCGCAGCGCCGCTGAGCCGTGACGTGGCGGCGGCATGCACCGTGATGGCGGCGTCGGTCATGACGCCCGTACCGCCGATGGACGGTGCGAGCCTGTCTCGGCGTGTCCCCAGTCTGCTGGTGACGGTCGCCCTCGCCGTCGCCACGGTGGCATTCGCGCTGCGGTGGGTCTGACCATGTCCGAAGGAGAAGGCACCGTGTCCCATACCCCTGTTGCCCGTCGATGGCGATGGCTGCGCCGCTCTCCGGCCCGCTGGGTCGTGATCGCGGGCGCTCTCCTGCTGATCGGCGCGGCAGGTGGCTATCTCGTGGTGCCGCCGAAGGTCTCCCACGTCACCGAACTGGTCGCACCCGCGATGGACCAGACCGGGCAGTCGGCGACCATGCCGAGTGTGGTCGGCCTGACCGAGGACGTGGCCCGTCGTGCCGTGACCGATGCCGGAATCGGTGTCGAGATCAAGATCGCCCGTACACCGTCGGCAGGCCGCGAAGATCGGGTCGTGGAGCAGTCGCCGCAGGCGGGCGAGGCCGCCGACCATGTCACGCTCACGCTGTCCGAGTCGGCGAAGATGCCCGATGTCGTCGGTCAGGACATGGAGAAGGCCCGGGCGGAGCTCGAGCGCTTGGGCGCGGTCGTACTGGTCGATCTCAAGGTGTCGCCCGGCCGACCGGCGCGGTCGGTGCTCTCGACCTCGCCCGCGCCTGGTCGGACGATTCCCGACCAGGTCACGCTCGTCGTGGCCCATCCCGGCGACGCAGTCGCGCTCACTCGGGTCGATGCCGGCGAGGCGACGTCGTGCCGCTCGAACGGAAGCAGCGAAGCGGCCGGACGGTCGTTCGCGACCTCGCTGAACTGCCGCCCCGGTGCCGGTGATCCCGCGTCGATCTCGTACGACGTGGACGGGAAGGCGCAGTTCCTCACCGCGCAGGTGGCACTCGGGGACCGGGCGACGGTCCCTGCCGAGGTCGAGGTGCTCGGCGACGGCAAGGTCCTGAAGAAGATCGCGGTGCAGCCAGGGCGGGTCACGGAGCTCAGCGTCGGTATCGACCGGCGACGCCATCTGACGGTACGCGTCACGTCGGGCGACGGCACGACCGTCGTGATCGGTGATCCGACCCTGCTGGGCGACTCGGTCGAGCTCAAGTCGATCGCGGGCCGATGAGACGGTGGTGGCCGGCAGCGACCGCGTGGGGGTTGTCGCTGTCGTGCATCGTCGGACTGGGCGGCACAGAGGCAGCGGTCGCCGCATCTCACGACGATCGTCGAGACCCGGTGGTCGTGGTGCTGGACACCTCCGGGTCCATGGACGAACTGACGTCCACCGACAGCATTCGCATCGACGCGGCGCGCGGCGCGGTGCAAGCGCTCGTCTACCCGATGCGACGCGGTGACCTCTACGGCCTGATCAGCTATCCGGGCGGCGCCTCGGTCGGCGGCTGCAGCAACGGTCGGATCGTGACCCGGTTGGGTGCGCTGGACCACGACAAGGCTCTCTCGCAGGTGCGCTCGCTCAGCCCGGACGGCAACACGCCGACGGCGCCGGCGCTGCGCCACGCCGCGGCGGAACTGCGCGCAGCGCACCATGCGCGTGGGACGATCGTGCTGGTCAGCGACGGTGAGTCCAACTGTGGTGGAGATCCCTGCGAGGCCTCTCGGGACTTGCGGCGCGACGGTTTCGAGGTCGTCGTCAACACCGTGGGATTCGACATCTCCGGCGAAGGCGAGGCGGAGCTGCGCTGCATCGCCGACGCGACGGGTGGCCGGTACTACCCGGCGGACGGATCCACGATCGACGAGCAGATGGCCAAGGCGAACGGCGGCTACCTCGATCTGGCGGTGAAGATGCCGCCAACGATCCCGGTGGTGACCGGCACCTCCAGCACGCGCGGCACGTCGGTGCCTGTGACGGTGACCAACACGGGCTCGAAGACCGCGACGGATGTCAGGGTCTCGTTGTCGATCGGAACGGCGGGCCGGGTACTGGTCGTCCGACCGGTGCGCTTCCTGGGCAACCTGGCGCCCGGCGCGTCGCTGACCCGCGTCTTCACGGTCCGTCCCGACCAGACCTACGAGCCGGACCCGCTGCCCTGGACCGTCACGGCCACGGCGGTCGATGCGCCACCGGCGAAGGCCGACGGCGAGGTGCGCATGAGCACAGCGCCGGTCGGCGAAGGCCTCGGGCCGTTGCTCCGGGGCGCGGACAACGTCGTCGTGATGGGTGACTCGTATTCATCGGGCGAAGGCACCGGCCACTACAGCGCCGGCTCGTCCGGTGACGCGGGCAACTGGTGCCACCGGTCGTCGTATGCGTACGGACCCGTGCTGTTCGGCGAGCGGCAGACGGCGATGATCGCTTGTTCGGGCGCGGTGAGTCGTGACCTGACCGCACAACAGAAGTCTCATGAGGCCCACATGGTGCCTCAACTGATGGCGCTTCGAGCGCAGGCGGTCGGCCCCGACTCGCCCGATGTCGTTCTGCTGACGCTCGGCGGCAACGACATCGGCTTCGCCCAGATCGTCGAGACGTGCACGTTCAAGTCGAACTGCCAGGACCAGAGACTGGCCACCGATGGCCTGATCGGTCTGCAGACGCAGACCGTCGACGAGTACTACACCGAGCGCGCTCGCGCCGTTTCGGCCGACCTGGTCAAGGCATACCGAGGGATCGACGCGGCCGTCAACGACTCCGAAGCGGTCGCGGCACGCCACGGTCGGGTGGTGCCGATCGTGGTGCTCCCCTATGTGCGGGTCGTGCCCGAGACACGGACCGCGACCGACGCACCGGCCGGCTGCTTCCTGGGATTCAACGGTGCCGAGGTCCATTGGATGAACAAGATCGTCGACACCCTGAACCAATCGATCCGCTGGTCCGTGGGTCAGTTGCGCGCCGACGGGCGACCGTTCCACTACGTCGACGACGTGGTGGGTGCGTTCCAGCCGAACCACACGATGTGCGAGAAGACGGAGTCGTTCGCGGTCTATCTGTCGAAGGACAGGTCCATCCGGCTGGCCGACCTGAGGGTCCTCGACCCGGAACGCAAGCAGGAACTGGTCCATCCCAACAGCGACGGTCACGAGGCGATCGCCCGGGCGGTGGCCACTTGGTCGCGCAGTGAGGCACCGGTCGACGCTGAACCGGCGCCTGACTGGCACAGCCGGACGCAGAGCGGCCCGTCGTGGTGGCAGACCGCGAACCAGAAGATGTGGGGCACGGCGGTGCCCGGTGGGTCGATCGAGGTCGAGGCCGGGGGCTATGCCGAGGGCACCACGGTCGTGTTCACCATCAGGTCCCGGCCGCGCGTGCTCGGCACCGCGGTCGCCGATGTGACGGGCCGGGCCCGGCTCGCGACCTGGTTGCCGGACGATCTCGAGACCGGCACCCACCAGGTGGAGGCGTCGGGCCTGGCGCGCGACGGCCGTCTGAAGGTCGACAGGCAGTCGATCCGGCTCCATCGACCGGGATATCCGATCGCGCTGAGCGGATTGGTGCTCGGCGTCGCGCTGCTGATCGCGGGGTGTGCGGTCCCGCACCTGCGCAGAAGGGGCGCCAGGCGTCGGATGGTCGCGTCGTGACGGCCCCCTGCTCTCGGGCCGAGAGCTCGAGAGCAGCGGTCCGGGCTTGCCGCAGGCAGTGACCGCGGTGCTACTCGGCCGGAGGCGTGGCTTTCCTCGCCGCAGCGTTCTTGGCCGGTGCCTTCTTGGCCGGTGTCTTCTTGGCCGGCGTCTTCTTGGCGGGCGCGGCCTTCTTCGCGGCGGTCTTCTTGGCCGGTGCCTTCTTGGCTGGCGCGGTCGTAGGCGAGGACACCGCCGACCGGGTCGCGGCTGAGCTGCTGGCCGGCTTGGCGGCGGACGGGGCCGGAGCCGGGGACGGACGCGACGGGGCGGGTGCCGTGGTGGGTCCGCCGGAGCGCTTCACCGCGGAGAACACCGCGGCGCCGATGCCCGTGATGACGCCGAGCTTGAGCAGCTTCTTGACGCGGCTCTTCCGCTTGGTCTTCTTCTCGGCGCGCGCCTTGGACCGGCGTCGGCCCTTCGGGGTCAGCTTCTCCTCGAGAGCGTCGGTGTCGATCGTGTCGACGACCTTCTCCGCTTCGGCAGCGGCCTTCTCGGCAACGTCGGTCGCCATCTCGGCAGCGGCCGCGACAGCCTGTGCGATCTTCGTCTTGTTGAAGAGCTTCATACCCCGAGCCTACGTGTCGGCCGCGATCACGTCGCCCACCGCCACATCGTCGCGCAGCCCGCGCCATGTCGCATGTCGCACATGGCCCCCATGGGTCCACCCCGAGAAACCGACCTCGGCGACCAACCGGGGCTCGACCCAGTGGGCGTGGCGGGCGACCTCGACCGGCACGGCGCCCACCGGCGCCTCGGCGACCTCGTAGCGAGCGAGCAGGGAGCTGAGGGCGGTCAGATCGGACTGGCGGAAGCCCGATCCGACCTTGCCCGCATACGTCAGTCGACCGTCACGGTGCACGCCCAGCACCAGGGCACCGATCGAGTCGGCGCGGCCGCCCTTGCCGGCCGAGACGTTGCTGGGACTCCAGCCGATGATCACGACGTCGTGCGTGCGCTGGTGCTTGATCTTGAGCCAGGACTTGGACCGTTCGGCCCGGTACGTCGACGCTCGGCGCTTGGCCATGACTCCTTCGAGACCGCGCTCGTGGCTGGCGGCGATCGCGGCGTCGAGATCTCCCTTGAACGCCGGGGGCACGCGCACGGCGCGGTCCGAGCGATCACCCAGCCCGAGATCGTGCAGGGCGCGGCGTCGCTCGTCGTACGTGTCGCCGCGCAGCGACCGGCCGTCGCGCTCGAGCAGATCGAACGCGAGGTACACGAGGGGGACCTGGCTGCGGTCGGCGTCGGCCGAACGGCGCAGGCCGATGCGTTGCTGGAGCAGACCGAAGTCCGGAGCGCCGTCGTCGTCGAACGCGACCAGCTCGCCGTCGAGGATCGTCGGACCGCCGCCGGAGCCGCGAAGGCCCGTGATCGACGCGAGTGCCTCCGTGACCTCGGGGCACACCCCGGTCAGGTCCTTGCCGTTGCGACTCGACAAGGTGACGCCCTGGTCGTCGATCACCGCGATCGCGCGGTAGCCGTCCCATTTCATCTCGAACGCCCAGTCGTCCGGGTCGAGACGTGCGGTCTTCGTCGGCGACGCCAGCATGACCTCGACCCGGCGTCCGCTCGCCCGGGGCCGGGAGGGCGTTGATGAAGTGGTGGCGGGATCGGTCACGCCACTGCCGGTCCACGCGTCGCGCAGCGGCTCGAGCGGATCGTGGTCGAGGCGTTCGAGGACGTCGTGCAGGTCCAGGTGGGCGAGGTCGTCGTCGATCTCGTCCCACGTGCGTGGTGCGGCGACGTAGGGGTGGAACGTCCCGCGCAGCGAGTACGGGGCGATCGTGGTCTTCGCGGCGTTGTTCTGGCTCCAGTCGACCAGCACCTTGTTCTTCCGCAGGCTCTTGGTCATGGAGCTGACCACGAGGTCGGGGAGTTGCTGCTCCAGCGCCTTCGCCAACGTCTTGGCGAACGTGTTGACGTAGTCGGCGTCGTGCTCGCCATCGAGCGGTGCGTACAGGTGCAGACCCTTGCTCCCGCTCGTGACCGGATAGGTCTCGAGGCCGACATCACGCAGCAGCGAGCGAGCCTCGTGAGCGACCGCCGCGCACTCGGCCAGACCGGCCCCCGGTCCGGGATCGAGATCGAGCACCAGCCGGTCGGGATTGAGGTGGTTGCCCTCGGCGCCGATCCGCCACTGCGGCACGTGCAGCTCGAGTGCGTTCATCTGACCCATCCACGCCAGGTCGGCCACCGACGCGATCACCGGGTAGACCGCCGCGTGATGATCGTGGTCGATCCGCTGGCGCCGGATCCACGCGGGAGCATGGTCGGGCAGGTTCTTCTCGAAGAACACCTCCGCCGGGTGTCCCGGCGCGCCGACGCCCTCGGGCCACCGCTTGCGGGTACAGATGCGATGGGCCAGGTGCGGCAGCATCAGCGGGGCGACGTGCATCAGGTACTGCAGGACCTCGGCCTTGGTCGTGCCGGACTCCGGGTACAGGACCTTGTCGGGATTGGTCAGCCGCAGCCGGTGGCCGTCGACCAGGACGGTCTGGGCCGCCACGGATCAGCCGGTCTTCTTCTTGGCGGCCGGCTTCGCCTTCTTGGAGTCGGTCGCGGACTCTTCCTTGTCGGCCTTGCGCTTGTCGATGCTGCGCTTGAGGGCCTCCATCAGATCGACGACCTCGGCGTCCTCCTCGGCGCCTTCGCGTCCGAACGTCGCCTCGGTGTCGAGCGCATCGCCCTGCTCGAGCTTGGCCTCGACCAGGGTGCGCAGCTGGACCTGGTACTCGTCCTTCATGTCCGAGGACTCGAAGTCGCCCGACAGGGAGTCGACCAGCTGCGCGGCCATCTTGGCCTCCTTGGCGGTGACCTTGACGTCCTCGTTGAGCACGTCGAACTCGGGGACACGGATCTCGTCCTCCCAGAGCAGCGTCTGCAGCATCAGCACGTCGTCGCGCACCCGCATGGCGGCCAGGTGGGTGTGTTGACGCAGGGCGAACTTGGCGATCGCGACCCGGTCGGTCTCCTCGAGGGCACGGCGCAGCAGCGCATACGGCTTGAGCGCGCTCTGTTCCGGCTCCAGGAAATAGCTCTTGTCCATGCGCAGGACGTCGACCTGCTCGGGCGGTACGAACTCGAGGACCTCGATCTCGCGACTACGCTCGGCCGGCAGCGCCGCCAGGTCGTCGTCGGTCAGCACGACGGTGCGGTCACCGTCGTCGTACGCCTTCTGGATGTTCTCGTACGCGATCGTCTCTCCACAGATCTCGCATTTGCGCTGGTAGCGGATGCGTCCCGCGTCCTTGTCGTGCACCTGGTGCAGCGACACGTCGTGGCTCTTGGTGGCGCTGTACACCCGCACCGGCACGTGAACCAGCCCGAAGCTGATGGCACCCTTCCAGATCGACCGCATGGCTCAAGTGTCCCAGGAGTCACATGAGGTGACCAGAGTTACTCCAGGTCATCTTGTACGGGCTCTCGCCGATCCGCGTCGGGGACGACGGGCTGGTCGTCGGGATCCTCGGTCCACTCCTCGTGCTGCTCGGCGACATCGCCCTCGTCGGCCGTCTGCTCCAATTCCGGATCCATGGCACACCTCGATTCGCTCGGCTACGTCAGTGGTACCCATACCGCACCGATTCGGACAACCCACATCGGCAGGTCGATGTGAGACGATGCGTTCGTGCTGGACAACGTCTTGGTCGTGCGGCTGTGGCACGCAGCCATCGCGGCCGTGATCGTGGCGGCGCTGATCGCGCAGCTCGTCCTGGTGCTCGACGACGGCGCCAGCGTCGTCAATCTATTCAGCTACTTCACGATCGAGTCGAACATCCTGGTGGCCGTCACCGCAGCGCTCGTGGCCGCCGATCCGGATCGTGACGAACGGTGGTTCCAGGTGGCGCGGATGGCCGGCCTGGTCGGCATCACGATCACCGGCATCGTCTACGCCACGGTCCTCGCCGGCTCGATCGAGCTCTCGGGCCTCCGGCTGGTGCTCGACATCGCATTCCACTACGTGGCCCCGTGGGCCACCGTCATCGGGTTCGTGCTCATGAGTCCGCGCTCGGCGCTCGGACCACGGGTCTGGTGGTTCCTCGTGTGGCCGATCGCGTGGCTCGTCTACACGCTGGTCCGGGCGCAGGTGGCCGATCCGGCGTTCCGCATCAGCGACACCGAGACCGGGCCGGTGCCCTACGACTTCCTCGACGTCGACCGGCACGGCGGGGTGTCGGTCGCTGTCGTCAGCGTGGTCATCACGCTGCTGGCGCTGCTGCTCGCTGTGTTCTACCGCTGGGTGGCGAGCAGGCCGCGTCGGTCGGCCATGACCTCGAACACGTAGGTGCACAGGGGTGGGATCGCGGCCACCAGGGCGACGATCGTGGTGCGTCCGGTCCAGGCGAACTTTTCGCGGACGTTGAGCGTCACCAGGACGTAGAGCACGAACATCGCGCCGTGGGCGGCCCCGGCGACCGGGACTCCGCCCTCGGGGATGCCGAGCGGCTCGGACTCGGTGACGTACTTCAGGAACATCGCCACTAGGAGGAGCGCCCAGGTCACGGCTTCGGCGACGGCGACGGTGCGGAACAGAGTGCGGGGATTCACAACTACTACTGTACGTAGGACATCTGGGCGAGGGGTGGTCGGGTGACAAGACACCTGGACGAAACACGGCCGGGTGACAATGGAGGACATGTCCTTCCTGCTGCGCGTCAGCCTGCCCGACGTCCCGGGCTCGCTCGGTGCCGTCGCGACCGCCCTGGGCGCGGCCGGCGCCGACATCGAGGCGATCGAGATCGTCGAGCGCCGCGGCGACGGGACCGTCGTCGACGATGTGCTGCTGCAGTTGCCGACGTCGGTCATGCCCGACGCCCTGGTGACCGCGTGTCATGCGGTCGACGGGGTGAGTGTCGAATGGATCTCTCGGTACGCCGCGGGGGCCAGCTTGACGATGGACCTGGAGACAGTCGAGGCATTCACGGCAGAGCCCGCACGGGCCATCGCGCGGATGGTCGAACTGCTGCCCGGCACGTTCCGGACCGACTGGGCGATCGCGGTGACGCCTGGCGGCGACGGCGTCCAGGTGTTGGCGGCGTCGGCCACGGCACCCGAGCCGGTCGCCCCCGATCTCGCCGACTGGCTGAAGGTCGAAGCACCCGGCCCGCTGCCCGACGTCGCCGCCTGGGACGCGACGGTGCTGATCGGCGCTCCGGCTCGGCGTGGCAGCGACGGTGAGTCGTTCGTCGTCGTGCTCGGGCGTCGCGGCGGGCCCGACTTCCTCGCCTCCGAGATCGCTCGGCTCGGCCACATGGTCGCCCTGGCCGCGTCGGTCCAGTCCTGAGCGTCCTCCCGGCCACGGTCGCCGGTCATGACCATCGGTCGGTCGCCCCTCGCGCGCAGAGCGCGCTCGCGGCTCAGCGGAACGCTGGTGCCCGCGGCGGAGGCTCGGCGGCGCCCGCGAGCAGCAGCGGCAGGACGCGCCGCTCGACCAGTTCCGACAGCACGATGACGCTGCTGGTGCGGGCGACCGACCGCGAGCCGCTGATGTGGAGCAGCACATCCTTGAGATCCTCGTGCGACGTCGCGGCGATTTTGCAGACGATGTCGGCGTCACCGCTGGTGATGTATGCCTCGAGAACGTTCGGCAGCGACCGCAGGTCCTCGGTGACGTCATCGATCGCGCCCTGGACGATCTGCAGCGTCACGAACGCGTGCACCGGGTGGCCGGCCGCCGTGAGATCCAGATCGGGTGAGTATCCGGTGATGACGCCGGACTCCTCCATCTTGCGCAAGCGCGACTGCACCGTGGCGCGGGCGACCCCGAGCATCCGTGACAGTTCCAGGTCTCCGACACGGGGGTTCTCCTGCATCGCCTCGATGAGCGCGACGTCGAGCCGGTCCAACATGACTCAAGATTAGCAATCTGATCAGTTGACAGACGAGATATCTGGTCAGACTGGCTGTCTTGTGCAGGCGATAGTGTGCCGGTTGCATAGTGCGGAAAACCAGAGTGTGCTGAGTCACATGACCCTCGATCTGACGGACGCCGAACGCCTCGCCCATCTCGATCTCGGACAGCTCCAGCAGTTGGTCGGCCTGGTCGAGCACGATCCCGCGAAAGACCCGTTCCCGGTCACCGGCTGGGACGCGATCGTCTGGAACGTCGGCAATGCGACGCAGTCGGCGCACTTCTTCATGTCCGCGTACGCGATGGACCTGGTGGCCTATTCCGGCCCGGAGACGGGCAACCGCGATCATCATGCCTACGTCCTGGCCAGCGGGGCCGTGCGCTTCGTGCTCAAGGGCGGAGTCGATCCGCAGAGCCCGGTCATGGACCACCATCGCCAGCACGGCGACGGCATCGTCGACATCGCGCTCGAGGTGCCCGACGTCGACACGTGTGTGAAGCATGCCCGGGAGCAGGGCGCGACCGTGCTGGAGGAGCCGCACGACGTCACCGACGAGCACGGCACGGTCCGGATGGCCGCCATCGCCGCGTACGGCGAGACGCGTCACTCCCTGATCGACCGCAGCCGCTACTCGGGCCCGTATCTGCCCGGCTACGTCGCGAGGTCCTCGTCCATGAAGCGACCGGAGGGTGCGCCGAAGCGCATCTTCCAGGCGCTCGACCACGTCGTCGGCAATGTCGAGCTCGGCCACATGGACGAGTGGGTCGACTTCTACAACCGGGTCATGGGCTTCACCAACATGGCCGAGTTCGTCGGCGACGACATCGCGACCGAATACAGCGCACTGATGAGCAAGGTCGTGGCCAGCGGGAACCACCGGGTCAAGTTCCCGCTCAACGAGCCGGCGGTCGGCAAGAAGAAGTCGCAGATCGATGAGTACCTGGAGTTCTATGGATGCGCCGGGGCGCAGCATCTCGCGCTCGCGACCAACGACATCCTGGCGACGGTCGACTGGCTGCGCGACGCGGGCATCGAGTTCCTCGACACGCCCGACTCGTACTACACCGACCCCGAGCTGCGCGACCGCATCGGCGAGGTGCGCGTGCCGATCGACGAACTGCAGGGACGCGGCATCCTGGTCGACCGCGACGAGGACGGCTACCTGCTGCAGATCTTCACCAAGCCGGTCGGTGACCGGCCGACTGTGTTCTTCGAGCTGATCGAGCGGCACGGGTCGCTGGGCTTCGGCAAGGGCAACTTCCAGGCGTTGTTCGAGGCGATCGAGCGCGAACAGGAAAAGCGCGGGAACTTCTAGGAGCCCAGATGGCGCATTACCGCAGGTCGGGGAACG